>Ga0272449_1002881_pt1 | contig 15418 bp, 13 predicted proteins | sample YNPCB0241_FD_198679 | JGI IMG/M metagenome (GOLD analysis project Ga0272449, IMG submission 198679) | Hot spring sediment microbial communities from Yellowstone National Park, WY, United States - YNP-CB-024-1 | ecosystem: Environmental > Aquatic > Thermal springs > Hot (42-90C) > Sediment...
CGGGGCCTGGTATCAACAAGGTCTGTTTATCCCGGTTCTCCATCTTTGCCTCTCCTACTAGATTTTCGCCCCCTTCTACTGAGGGCTTTCTCCTCTCTCTTCCTCCTTTATATCACAGGTTTTTGAGGGTTGCGCTACCCACCTTTCTACAGTCCTTCCATCGTCCACCACACGAACTCTCGCCAGCGCAATGCACCCACGCTCGGCCACGAGGGTTTGAGGAGTCGGGCTTCATATTCAGGATTTCTGTGATGTTTAGCCACTCTTTCTGGGTAAGCCTCCCCTCTTTTCTGGGGGGCGGTTTTGGGGGCTTTGTGTTTACCGGTGTTGCGCAGTTTGGCTCTGGTCCGTGCGGTGCTCACTTGGTTGGGGGTTCATTTCCGTAGCAATGCCTTGGGCTTGAGTGGGAGGCGATGTAGGGACCTCTGGCTTAGAGGCGGCACGTGAGAGCTTCTGCGATTTTGTTTGCGACGCACATTTCCCGCCTCTCATAGATGCCCTCGCAACAAAAAGGGGTAAGATGGAACTAGAAATGCCCAAGGTCAAAGCCCCGAAGTTCTTTCTCGACACCCAGTACCTCACGAAAGAAGACGTTAGACGCAAGAGGGCTAAGAAAAAACTTTCCATTTTTCTCGCCAAGGTGAGCGCTCGGGTCAAGATGAGGGAAGAAGAGGTTTTCCGACGACTTGAAGGTCATCCTTGGGACTAAGATTCTGGACCTGAGCAAGTCTTTTTCTTTGGGAGTGGCCAGGGTAGTGTAGTTCTTCCGCTTCCTTGGGGACGTATTTTGTGGGTATCATGGTGTCATGAGTACTCCTGTTCAACAGAGCGCCATTTGGAAGGTTACAGGTATCGGGCGAGAGAATGTTCCTGAGGCTCTTCTTTCTTACGTGGAGTACCTTCTTTTAGAGCGAGGCTATTCCCCAAGGGGCATCCGGAGGTATCTTCAGGACCTATCCCTTTGGTTTCGTTTCATAGAAGAACATGCTCTCTCGCCGGGCCCCGATGCGGTACGAGTTCTCATTTTAGAGCGCCGCTGGTCCCCTGCCCGCACCAAGGGGTTCTTAGCCGCCCTAAGGAACTACTACCGTTACTTGGCCAAGGTGCGGGGCGAGGCCGTTGAAGACCCTACCGAAGCTATTGGTAGACCTAAAGGAGGAAAGCGTCTTCCCCTACACCCCACTCCCGAGGAGATATCCCGCTTTGTCGGTGCCCTAGACCAGGAAAAGGAGGGGCAACTTCTCACGTCTTTGGCTCGGTTTCTCTACGGTACGGGCCTTCGCATATCCGAAGCGCTCTCCCTGAAAGGGTCAAATATTGTGTGGGAGGGAGGGCACCCTGTGGCCTTGCGGGTAGTCGGCAAGGGAAACAAAGAGAGGATCGTTCCCCTCTCCAAGACCGCTCAAAGCGCCCTCTTGAGTCTAAAAGTGCCCCGGGGTAACTCCCATGTGTTTACGTTTACCCAAGGAAGGAAGCGGGGCTTTGCGCCTTCTATTAGGTATGTGCAACGGGCTTTTCGAGAAGCGGCTTTGCGGGCGGGCCTAGATCCAAAGCGCTTCACTCCCCATAAATTTCGTCACGCTTACGCCACGCTTCTCGTGGAGCGTGGCGTGCAACTGGATGCGGTGAAGGACCTCTTGGGCCACGAGTCCATCGCCACCACTCAGGTCTACCTCCACGCTTCCAGAGAGAGGCTTAAGGAAGCGGTCTCTCGGCTTCCGAGTCTTTGAGGGAGTTTTCTCTGCGCTTAAAGGGCGAGAGGATCGGTTGTGCGCCAACGCCGAACTTTTTACTTTCCCCTGAAACCCCCTCCCAAAATACGTTGCAAGAGCGGGTCTTCTCGTTCTATCTTGGGCACTTGGTGCACCAAGGCTTGATAGAGGGGAAGGAGTTTTTCTGGCTCTTTTCCGTAAAGGTCGTAGATGGCCCGCCCTAAGAATGCGCAGTAGAGAGGAGCGAGGTGGGCTATTTCCGTGGCGAGAAGGAGAAGAGCCTCTACGGGGTTTTCCCCAGGACCTCGGACGAGTTTTTCTAGCCGAAGCTCATCTAGAACTTCCCGCATCGGTCCCCAGCCTTCCGGAGGGGCGCGCCTTTCTTTGAGGGGTGGGTGGGCGGAGAGGAAGCGCTCGGCCTCTTCGCAGGCCGCTTCCGCCCCTTTCCCTTCTGCGGTCGCTATGAGGTGTCCAAGCCCCTCCTCGTCCGTTAAACTACCCGCCAAAGTGAGCCGCAGGGCTTTGGTCCAGTTCTCCTTTCCTTGGGCAAAGAGAAGCGCCGCTTCTCTGTATATCTTGTTGCGGTAGGGCCTGAGGGCTTCCCGCTTCGCTTTTCTGGCCTCACGTCCCCTTTTTCCTCCTCCCATAGCGCTCGCAAATATAATAGGGCATTTTCTATAGGCCTGCAGTTGTTCCTTGAACCTGGGCGGTGTATTTCTACCCGAGATAAAATAAGCCTCGTAGACTTATGCTAACATTCAGCAAGAAAACCGCTCTTCTCACGGCTGTCCTGGTCTTCGTCCTTACCCTCGTCCTTGCAGGGTGCGGGAATACTCGGGTCTGTCTGGGCAGTTGCGGGGGGCAAAGCGATCCACCTTTCACCACCACCCTGGCCCCTACGTACCTATTAGCCTGGCGGGGGGATACCATGGTCGGGCCCCTTATCGTGGATATTTACTCCGAGTATCCCATCCCCTTTACCGTGAGCGTATGCCTACGCAAACAGGACAACACGCTTCCTCCTCCAGGAATTTACCTGATGGGTACAGACCCCGATAACCCGTGGTCCTGTCTAATAGGAAGCGTTGAGGGGAGCGCCCGGTACGAACTCCCAATGGCGGTGCGCCGTGATGCCAGTCCTGGGATTTACTACTTGAGGCTTCGAGTGGCCAACGAGTCCTTTGTCCGCAACCTGGACTTTACCTTGGAAGTGCGATAGCGCTTTATCTTTCAGCTTTTCTCTTCGAAAGAACCTCCCCGCCCGACAAGGAGGGCGGGGAGGCTTTTAAGGTCTCCTCAGCCCAGCTCCACCTCCTTCCGCCCTGCGGAAAGCCCCGCTTCCCTATAGAAGTCCCGGAGGGCGGTGTCTACCGGGTCCACGTACTTGGCCGCTTCCCATATGGTAGTAGCCTCCCTAAGCTCTCGGAAGGCTTGGTCGGCCGCCACCTGGATGCGGGCCACCTGCTCGAGGGTGAGGCGATCCGCTTCTAAAGCGCCCTCGATGGCCGCCTCCACGAAGAGGGCCTTGTTGGAGAAGAGAGGCGGGGGAGCTTCGGGAATCCCCCTCTCCCGCATCTCGGCGAGGACCTCCTTGAGCCTCTCCCTGAAGTTCTCGGCGAGAGGAGTGGGGACCTCCACCGCCTGCAGAGTCCTCTCTAGAAGAGCTTCAGCCCTAGAGCCAGGTTCAAACACCCCCGCTTCCCGCCTCACCTGCAAAACTGCCCTGAGGGTAGCTGGGTCCTCGAGGTCCAAGACGGCGTACCGCCTCGTCCCCGGGGGCTCTATGCCCATGGAGCGGAGCCTCTCCTCCATCTCCTCCCGGCCCAGCTCCGTCCCCGGGGGGAGGTTGAGGGGCGGAGGGGTCTCCACGGCGAGGGCGTGCTTGGCCAGGTGGGGCGGGAGCACTCCGGCCACCACCTCTCCGGCTATCTGTTTAGGGTCGGCCACGTGGGCAATCACCTCGGCATCCGGCTTCACAACCCCGTAGTGTTGCAGGAAGTCCACCAGTCCCTGATGCCTGGTAACCACCTTGGTAGCGGGAGCCTCGGCGGCCTCGGCGAACCTACGCCCGAAGGACGAGAGATCGACCAGGTCCTCCCTGTCGAAGACCGCCATTAGCCTCACGTCCTTGAGCCTGGCGAGGAGGTCTTCGGGTGAAAGGGTCTTGCCCCGGTCCTCGGGGGCGAAGGCGAAGTTGGGGACCAAGTAGTTCCCGCTCCCGTAGGCGAAGGGAGCGGAAGACACGATGACCACGTCCTTTCCCTCTTCTTCGAGTTGCTTGATCGCTCCCTTTACCTCTTCCGGGGAGACCCGAGGGGGGAGGGAGCGGACTTCCCCCTGTCCCTCCAGGTACATCCGAAGGGCCTCCGATGTCTCAGGGGACCCCGCCACCACGAGAAACGCTCTCTCGGTCATGACATCCTCCGTCTTGGATTTTAGCGCTTGGTCTGTGAAATTGCGTATAGGAGCAGGTCTCCTCGCTTTATCCGGAGCGCTTAAAGAAGCGCATCGCCCTTGGGGGTTTGCGACTCCATACATTTCTCCAGGCCATCTTTGCGAGACGGTCCCGATCTTCACCGCAGGGCACAGTATCCAACAAGGCCACAAGCCGTTTCTTCAGGATAGCTCCCCTTTTCCCCGATAAGGGCGAAGAGGAGCATCCGCTGGGCCAGCTTGGAGTCTCCTCCTGCCTTAAGCGCTTCCCCTGGCAACTTTCTTCACCCGTTGGGCGGTCATCTTTCGCCTCGCACTCCTATGTTGCTCTGGGAGCCCGACATCTTTTGTCGCATCAAAGGGGGGAAGCTGTGAACCCCATCAGCGCCCTTTCTGTTAAGGGGCAAAATTCCCCTTTCTCCTATCATAAAGGTATGCGCAACCTTACCTTTTTCTCCCTCTTACCCAAGGCTTTCCCCTTCTTAGGCCTAGTGGCTTTGGGGCTACTCTTCTTGGGGGAGTCGCTCTCTCCTCCTCTAAGCCAGGTAGTCCATACTTTGGGCTTCCTCCTTGTTGCTCCACCTCTCCTTTTGGGACTTCTCTTGCCCCTTGTGGAGAGGGCGCTTACTGCCACTACTGGTAGCAGGTAGCCCAAGACGAGCGCCCCCTACGCTTCCTAGAGAAGGTCACGGGAAGCAGTAGCGGGTGTCCGCCATCACTCGATCGGCTTGAAGGAGACCGTAGCCAGTCTGGGGGTCGTAGTTGCCTCTGTTAGAGGCCGTTTGGGTGAGGCAGAGGCGGACCTGATCAGGGCTTGGGGAGTAGCCGTAGCGGGTGTGGTACTTAGCTACATAGAGCGCCGCCAAAGCGCTGGCTTGAGGAGCGGTGAAAGAGGTGCCAGCCCACTGGGCGTAAGCGCCAAGGGTCTGGTAGTAGGGATAGTTCTGCCCGAGAGCTAGGGACCAGAGGGTCTGCTCCGGTCTCTTGTTTCCGCCCGCCGCCAGCACTAAGTCCGCAGGGGTCGTGGAGTAGTTGGAGAAGTCGGAGCGGGTCCCGTTTAGCTTGGCGGAACCCACGGCCAACACCCCTGGGTAGGCCGCTGGGTAGTAGAGGCCGTTCCTACCCTCATTACCGGAAGCGGCCACGATAAGGGTCCCCTTAGAGAGGGCGTAGGCTATAGCCTCTTGGACCGCCACATCCAGAGAGGTAGGACTACCCAGACTCAGGTTGGCCACAACGGCTCCCCGGTCTGCGGCGTAACGTATGGCGGTCGCAAGGACATCGGAAGTGGAGGCATAACCTACGTTGGTCCAGTAGAAAACCTTGAGGGGTAGTACTTTCACTAGGTTTAACCCCGCTCCTGGGATGCCCCGGTAGTTGTTGGCCGTGGCCGCTATTAGCCCGGCTACGCCTTGACCGTGGTCGGGATCGCTCATTCCTTCATAGGAAAAGCCCCGAGGGGGCGGAGAAGGGCTGAGGTCCTCTACGGTTAGGCCGTCTGGGGTGAGGTTTCGCCCCGAAGAGACATTTGTTCGGAAGTCGAGATGGGACAGGTTAAAAGCGGTGTCCAAAACCGCCACAAGCGGAGAGCACGAAAGGGGCCCTAAAGAGTCCCAAGCCGCTTCTAGGTGGATGGCCTGGTAGTAGGGCTGGAGCCTTGAGGGGTCCAAGGAGCTGGTGGGGTACAAGGGGTCGTTAAGGGCGACCAGGGGACGGTAGAGGTAGTTGGGTTGCACCCAGTGTGCCCCAACCCGGAGCAGAGCCTCAGCTTTGGCCTTCTCTTGGCCGGGAGGGACTTTCACTTGGAGAAAGCCCCCGTCAAGGGCTCCCCGCACCTCCACGCCCTGGACCTGGAGGGCTAGGCTCTGAGGGGTAAGCCCGCCAGAAAGGACCAAAAGCTCCCCGGGCACATGGGGGGCGGAGAAGTCCCCCAGGCCCTGGGGCTGGGCTAGGGCTTGGGCGAAAAGGGTACTGGTAGGCGTTGGTGGGCAGATAGAAGAAGGCGGGGGCGGTGGAGAAGGGGGCTCTAACACGTCTAGGGAACACGCTGTGAGGAGAAAAGCCGTTCCTGAAAGGAGAGCTAGAAAGGCGAGGCGCTTCACGGATTTTATTGTACCACGCCCCCAGATGAAATGAGGGGGAGCGCTTTGTGGGCCTTCCCGATCTCACGGGAAAGCCTACACTTGAGATGGGGGCCCCCTCCGCTTGCTTCAGCTTTTGGAGTTTTTGGAGCTGGGTGTCGTAGAACCCCTGAGCGTTGGCGTAAAAGGAACCATCCTTAAAAAGCGCTCTATAGCCCCTGGGGAGTTCTCCCGAGAAAGACCGACCGGGTGTGAACGCCGAGGAAAAGCTTCGGGGCTTTGGCCTTGGGCATTCTCCGGTTCGTTTTACCTCGCTTTCATCTCTTTCACCGCCATCGCAAAGTGTTGTATTCTTGGACGAACCGGGGACAAGGGGGAGAAAGTGTGTGGTTTTGTGAGCTATTTTTCAGTTGCTTGCGCCTCCCGCATAACAGGTTAACGTGCGCATTAAACAGCGCCTCTAGGTAGTGGAAAGCCGCACCCTAACCCCAGGGAACATAAAAAACTTACACCTTTGTTGTGTTAGTTTGCGGGGGGGTATCCCTTTAATCTTACAAACACCCAGCGAAGAGGAAACTGCCCTTAACGAAGCGCCTTAATCTGTGCAAGGTAGCGAAGGGTAAGGTTCGAGCGTATAACAAAAACGACAACCTGCGCCTTGAGAATCGGTCTCCCAGGAGGGCCTTACTGTTTCCGCATTCGCTCTTTACCTGGCGCAGGGTAGCGTTGACGTTCCCCCACGAGAATTCCTGTTATAATAAAGCACGTATGACCCACTTTCTTCACAACCTCAGCCAAGGGGCGCAAAGGCTGTTGGTAGCCCCTTCGGTTCCGGTGCAACAAGGGCAAATCCTGGCGGTCTCCCGTGGGGGGGAAGACTGGTGCGCCGCTGTGGGGACACCTCGTGGGACCTTCCTTCGGGGGAGCTGTCTCCCCGGGGCCTACAGGAGGGGGGAGGTCTACAGCTCGAGAAGGCGGGAGCCCTCCGCTCCTCACGAGTACGAAGCCCTCAGGTGGGGAGTAGGCAAGATGGTGGGGTTGGTTACCGGAAAGGCGAGAGACCTTAGCTTTTGGGAAGCCCCAGGCCTCCTCTACGAGGGGTTTTGGGGGAAGGGGTACTTGGTTCTCTACTGGAAGTGCGGAGAGGCGGACTTTCTGGAGCTTTGGGCACCGAAGGAGTTCTTCCGCCTGGGGAGGGAGGAGGACCCCGACTCCTGGTGGAAACTCTACGAAACCCTCTTGCGGAACTCCTACCCGATGAAAGGGTTTCTGATAGAGCCGGACCTAGCTTACGAAGAGGTTCGCTCCTTGCTTCCCGCTGGGCTCGGCAGGCTACAAAGCTAACAACGCCGACCGTGTCGCTTCGGGCCAGGTGGACTTTCACCGTGTGAACCTTGCGGAGGGTCTTGGAGATTGGGTTAAAATAGCTCTTGCGCTTCGGGGCGTGGCGCAGGCTGGTGGCGCACCCGCTTTGGGAGCGGGGGGTCGCCCGTTCGAATCGGGCCGCCCCGACCATGCGGGAGTAGCTCAGTCGGTAGAGCATCGGCCTTCCAAGCCGAGGGTCGCGGGTTCGAGTCCCGTCTCCCGCTCCACCCCTCCTTGGGCCCGTAGCTCAGCGGATAGAGCAGTCGCCTTCTAAGCGATAGGTCGGGGGTTCGAGTCCCTCCGGGCCCGCCACCTTAGCCCCCGCACCTGGGTTGCGATGCGGGGGAAAGCGCTTTTTGGCTGGGTTGGAGCCTTCCGAGGAGTGGACTTCTTGCCCCTACTTTTTCTATCTTTTTAAGTTGTAAGGACAAGACGCACGCCAACCCACTTCCTTCAAAGGTCTTTCGGGCGGTCTTTTTCTTCCCCCTATACTCTTTTGAAGAGATGTGGGTGACTTCGCGGTTTTGGGCGGGAAACAGCCTCTCATTCTTTCCCGATCGAGGGGAAGCGGTGCAGAAAACGTCCAGGGTGCCCTTAGGAGACCCGGCTCCCTTTTTGGAAAGCCTAACGGCGCAGATGGAAGTCCCCGAAACGGTCTTCTCGACTGGGGATGCCCTTTCCTTCCTCCTCCTTCCACCGTGGGTTCGCAAGGGGCTCAAAAAAAGCCGGGAGGGCCTTAGCCTCCTCGCTCGGGATCTGGGGGCTCCGGTGAGGGAGGTTCTCGAGGTGGTGGGGAGTTTTCCGTGGGGAGAAGAGGACCCCCTCCTAAACTCGGTTCTCCACTCGTTCCTCGCAAGGCCGGACGTGACCCCCAAAGAGGTCTTTACCCTCAGGGCGAAGCTTTGGGAGACCCTGGGGAGGGAATTGGGCTTCTACCTAGAAGAAGCGGCGGCCGCTTTGCTTCCTTCTCCCTGGGTAGGGTCTCTGGAGGGCCCCTTCCCCAACGTGAACAGCTTCGCTTTCTTTCTCGATGAAAAACGGGCGGACCTCCTCTTTGATCTCCATCCTCGGAACCTGACCTCTTTGACCCTGGGGGATGTCTGGGAGCCTGTCCTTCTCGGCACTTCCCCTCCTTTTCACGAGATGATAGAGGAAAAGGTCCGCTACACCTACTTACTCCTGGTCGCCAAGAACGTCTCTCCCGAGGAGTTAGCTTCCGACCACCTCTTCCTTTGGCGAGAAGCCCTTCTCTCGTGGGGGACAATAGACGATCTCTTCGCCTCTCTCTTCTCTAACCCGAAGCTTACCGAGGAAGACCTCCTCCGCCTTCACCAAAGCGTCATGCGAGAGGAGCAGGGCGAGCTGAAAAACAAAAAAGGAGCCCACAGCGATAAGGCCCTAAAGGCCTTTGCTCGGCACCCTTCCTTAAGTCCAAGGACTTCTTTTCTTCTCTTTACAGAGGCCCTACAGATCGCCCACGATGCTCCAGGAGCGGGAAGGCTAATGATGACGGCCGCCGCCCTCCTAATAGCGGGGAAAGTCGATCGCAAAGGGGTGGAGGATGCCCTCGCCCTCCCCCACCCTCTCCGCAACGAGCGCTGGCTTCTCAACGAAGTAGAGGCCCTTCTCACTCCCGGGGAGGCTTCATCTAGCCTCTTAGAGGCGTTAACTCCGCTTCTAGAACGGAATCCCAGCCACCCCTTGCCGGGGGCCTTTCTCTCCAGCTACCCCCTAGAAGAGAGGTTTTTCAAGGCTCATCAAGACTTCTTTTCGGTCAAGAGGAGCGTTGTCCAGAACCCATACCTCGCCCCAGAAGCCTTGAGCGAGGCGTTGAGCCTGGCCGAACCCACCGTGTGGGCGGAGGCCTCCAAGAATCCGCTTCTGCCAATAGAGCTTGTCCTCGAAAGGCTTGAGCGACTCTCGGAAGGAGAGCGGACTCCACTAAATTCCTTTTTGGGACTCGTGAGCACGTTGCAGAACGCCTTAATCGCTGGTCACCTCGCTAAGGATGATGCCCTCTCCGCCCTCATCCGGGTGAGGGATATCCTCGAAAGGTACCCTCACTTTAAGACCTCTCCTCGCTTTCTGGAGGGGTTGAGCGCCCTCTTAGGAGAAGAGATGGGTCGTACGGCGGATACGGTTTTGAAGTTTATGTCCCTCTGATGGCCCTCTGTGCGCAAAACGACGGGAGGTTTTCCGATGGGAGGCGCAAAACAGCTGAAATTCGGTCTCAACACCCGATACGCCGACGGAGCGATAGAAAAGGCCCAGGCTATCCTGGACTATGCTCGGGAGCTGGGCCGAGACCCCAAAAAAGTGGTCTTCGGGAGTAAAAAGCTCTTCGAGCAACTGAAGCGCAAACTCACCTCTCCAAGGACGTGGCAGCGGCTCTTGTGATCGGGAGAAGGGTTCTAGGTTTTGAGGAGAAGCTTCCCAAGGGGTACGAGGCGCTCCTCAAGGACGAACGCTTTCTCAGGGAAGCCCGGGGTTTCTACGAAGCCCGGATGGCTCACCTGGGGGCGAAGTGCAAAGCGGAGAAGAACCCTTACCTCAAGAGGAGGTGGTCTCGTGAGCTGAGGAGAGCCCAGCGGGCTTTGGCCTCCCTTTCAAGCCCTTGGGGCTCGCCGGGGAGCCAGAAGGGGTCAACCGAGGGAAGGAACCCCTACGGCGCCCATCCCTGAAGGGTCCTGAGGGTAGGCCTTTTCCTTCCCCTCCTCGGGCTTGAGGTGCCGAGAGACCTCTCTCGCCTCGAGCCCATCCTACACCTCGCTCCACCGACCCAGGGATCGTGGGAGGGGTGGAAGAGGGGCTTAGGTCCCCATCCTGGTGGGGGACTGGCGTGCAGTAATGTGCGCTTTGGCTAACCAGGTTTTCTGGTGGTGGGGAAGTAGGTGTTCCTTTACGGCCCTTTGGAGATGGGTATTGCAAAACCGTTTCCCGCCTCTATCCCCCATTGAAATGGGGTGCGTCACGGCTCCCCCACACCCCTCTTTCTTGCAATGGTCCCGCAGAGGTAAAGCATCTTCACCCTTCCTAACTCCCCTAGAATAGGAAATATGCACCCCCATACCCTAACCTCCCGCCATGTGTCTTTAGAGGAACTCTTCTTTGTCCCAGACCGGGAGAAAGTTTTGCGAAGCGTGGCCTCCTTTCCCATCGCTGGAGTAGACGCTCTCCTGGAGGGTCTGACCTCTAGCGCCTCGGAAGAGGCGGTGGAAGCGGTTTTGGACTGGGGTGGGAGGGTACCTCACTCTTTTCCCCTGACCCTCGTCCACAGCGAGTTTATAGGCCAGTACCCCCCTGGGAGAGCGGGGTGGTTCGACACCTACGACCTCCCTTCCCTACACCTTCCTCCCTGGCTCGGCGAGCGACTCAAGGAGAGGTGGGCCAAGGAGAGGTGGGAAGGCCTGGCCCTCCTGGTGCGGGACCTGGCTACCCCAGCCGATGAGGTCATCGGGGCGGTGGATGCCTCTGGCTGGGGAGAACTTCCCAAGAGCCTCCTTCCTACCGTTTTCCCCTTCCTCCTTAGGCCCGATGTTGGCCCCGAGGAGGTCTTCGCTTTCCGGGAGGCCCTTTGGCGGACCCTCCCCGAAGAGGGGAAGGAGCTCTTTAGCAAGATCGAGAGGGCACACTACTCCTTCTACTGGCCGACAACCGATCTCTGGGCTTGGCCCTCTCTATCACCTCACAAGTTTCTCCGGCCCAGTTTCCTCGCCTTCTTCATCCGAGAAGAGGCTTGGGACCTCTTCGCCGACCTTGACCCTAAAAAGGCCTCTCTCCTCTCTCAAGAGCACGTCTGGCCTCCCCTTGCCCCCAAGCTGGACCACATCGTGGAAACCCTCCTTCAGGAACTCGCCCCCCAGGGCGGGTCTCCTCCAGCGGCCCACATAGCCGAAGACATCTACCTCCCTCTCGCCCTACGAGAAGGCTCAGTCGAGGAGAACTTCCATGAACTCCTCCCCCTCCTAAAAAAGGGAGACATTCACCTTATCGAGGCCGTCTTGATGAACCCCAGATTGCGGGAGGAACACCTGGTGAGCATCTGGGAGGTGGCCCCAAGCTGGGCCAAGGGGGGCTGGGAGCGGGAAGGCAAGGGGAGCTTTCTCTGGGCCTTCGCTTCTCACCCTTCCTTGGGGCAAGAGCGGGCCCTAGAGCTTTTCTGGAACAACTTGTCTACCGCCCTTCCGGCCGCCCTCGTCCTCACCGGGAAGATAGAGGGGGAAAAGCTGAGGGAAGCCCTGGATCGGATGGACCAGAGATCTAGGGACATCTTGGCGCAGAGCGTCGCCAAGTTCGCCGTCCCGCTGGAGGAGACCTCTCCCCAAGTCTGGGAGCGCCTCAGGGTTTTGGGGGAGGACTTCACCGATTTTCCCAAAAGGCTCCTCGCTTCACTCCCCTTAGACGACGAGGTCTTCCGAAGGTGCGCTCAACGCCAGCGAAGCGCCGAAGCCATGGCCCAAAACCCTCGCCTCTCTCCGGAGAGGCTTAGATCTTTGCTGGAGGGCATCTGGAAGGAAGACCTCCAGGTGAGCGTCGTCGTCAACCCGGCCTTTCCCCCACACCTTCTTCCTAGGGCCTTAGAGGAGTTGGATGTCCCATTTTTCGAGGATATCTTTCGCTTGCACTTAGCCCTTCACCGGGCGGTGGTCTCCCATGGCCTCTCCCAAGGGGATGTCTTACAGGCCTTCATGCGAATGGAGCAGATCAAAGAGGGGTACCTGGAATGCGCATCTCGCTCCGGGCGGGTAGACACGGAGGCTCCCCTTGTCTCCCTTCTCTCCGAGGGGGTTAAGCGGTCTCTAGACCCAGAGGGAAAGGGGTGGATGAGGCAAGCCATGCTCTTTCTCTCTATGGAATGAGCCGTTACAGCTCCATCAGGGCCTCCACAGCCTTGAATGTTCTCTTCTCTCCCTCCTCTAAGCGAAGGTAGACTTTTTCGGAGAGGTCCTGGACCAATTCCCTTATGGCCTGGGAGTCTCCCCCTTGTCTCTTAAACCAGGACCACAAAGCGGTGTGGCCCTCTAAAAGAACTTCCTTTGAGATGTCCGCCCGCTCGGTCGCCAAGTAGAGGGCCGGGAGGAGAAGGGGGTCTTCGGGGTAAAACATGGAGGCTAGGGCCCGGGTCCCTAAAAGCCCCCGTTCGCTTAGGGTTTGGAGGGTCTCCAGGTACACGCCGAAGTCTTTGGTGTAAAGGTGGGTGGAGATGCTACCCAAGTCGGGATGGTCTTCTATCGTCTTCAACAGGAAGCCGACCCGCTTTCGCATGGAGTCGATGAGGAGTTGGGCGGTCTCTTCGTCTACCCCAGGGAGCCTGGCCGCTTCTACCAGGTTCCCCTTGAAGTCGCTGAGGAGGGCTCGCAACGCCTCTGTGTTGAAGTTCCTCTGGGCGGTGAGCCTCTTGACGAGGTACCAGTCTATGTGCACATCGTAGTTTTCCGCCATCAGCTTGCATGCGGCGGCGGAAAGGTCCCGCTCTAGGGCCGACCTAATAAACCCCTGAACTCGCTTGGGCCCCACCTCTAAGACAAGCCTTAAGGTAGGCTCGGGTGCATCTTCTCGCTCCAACAAGTCCAGGAGAACCCCTCCTTTGCTCCACTTGGGCTTTGCGCTTGGCTTCGCCGCCCGCTCCTCGTTGAGGAGCGACTCTAGGGCGCTCCAAAAGGCCTGGTTGAGGGGTTTTTCCCTTAGAACTTCCTTTACGAAGGGCCGCTCTTTTTCTAGGGCATCGAGGCCTCGGTGCCCTCCCTCCCGCAAGAGTTCCAGAAAGGGACCCTCGACGGCCTCTTTGGGGAGCGTCGGGTCGGCGAGCGCTCGCTTTAGGGCTGTCCTCCGCACGAGGGGCTCTTTCGCCTCAAGGGCTTCGAGGAGAACCTCCTTTTCCAGGTCTACCCTCTTCAGGAGGGCGACTGCGATGTAGGGGCTTGCCCCACGGCTCTTATAGAAAATCTCTTTCTGAAGACTTGGGTGGAGGTTTGGGTTCTTGACCAAGGCCTCCAAAAGCTCGGGGTTGGGGAGACGGGCGATAAGGGCTTGCTCCTCAATGGTCTCCGCTTCGTGCGCCCGTCGTAGGGCCTTCTGAAGGGCTTCGGCGTGGGAGCTTTCCATCTCTCAAAGATTTTAGCCCGCCCCCACTTCTGAGAGAGTCCTGGCGTGGGGACGGGCTCGGGGCGGGGTGCGGGAGCTACTTCGCTACCCTCCTAGCTCGACAACCCGAACCCGCTTTTCCGCTTCGAGTTCCCTGATCTCCTTCAGGCTTTCCTTCGCTACTGCAACGAGGTTCTCTTGGGTGTGCCCTTTCGCCCTTTGGTAGATCTCCGCTTGCCCGAGTTCCTCGGCGATGGCGGCTACGGCCGCCATGCCCTCCACCTTGAGGGGGCCGTAGGACTTTTCGAAGCTCTCGTAGACCTTCTCTGCGAAAAGGGCGGCCTTTCTTTCGTCTTCCCTGAAGGGAGCTAGGTAGTCGCTGATCACGTGGGCGACCATCTGCACCCTGTCGGCGGGAGCGGGGGAGCGCTCCTCCGCCTCGGGGAAGGTGCGGGGGTCCTTATACAACAGGGCCACAAAGGCAACGGCCTGCTTGGCTCCTTCCTCGGGCTCCTCGAGAGCCTTTCTCAGGGCTTTTAGGGTCTCCTCCATGCCTTTTCTCCCCACGTTCAGCTTAGAGGAATGGGGGCCCTATCGTCTAACCAAAAGTCTTCCAGAAGCGCATGTGTAGTCCCGCCCCAGGATAAATATCGGACCTCTTTTCCAAAGAGAGGCCCGTAGACAACCATCTTCGGGAGACCTTTAAGGCCTTATTTCCGTCGCCTTGGTCTGCAGGATTGCGAGAGAGAGCACCTTGCGGAATAACTCCGCTTCTCCTTTGGGTAGTTCGATGACCAACACCTTTTCATCGCTGTAGTCTCCTCTCCTTGAGAGAAGGATATAGTCGCGCCTATACCCACGCACCACCAGCACGCCCGCTATCGCTTCCCCCTCTAGCTTGTAGGAATGGCTGTCCTGTTTCCCACCGAATGGTCCTACCGAAAAGAAATCTTCCCGGAAAAGCCCCCTAACGCCGTTTGGGGCTGTGTATAGCTTTAGGTGTACTGGCGCGACTACGTAGCATCCTATCTCCCCGCCATGGCAAACAGGTGGGTAGCGCCCTTTGTTTGCGAAGCCCTTAGTTAAATAGTCTGCCAAAAAGCTCCGCAACGACTCCGCTAGTCCCGTACCGAGGCCCTCGATGAACATAGTGTTACCCCCTCTTAGGGAGCCGCTTAGCTCAATGAAATTGGTCGCCTCGGCTTCTTTCCACAGAAACTTACGCAGATGCCTGGCTTCCGCTTCTTGGTTCCATGGCACTTCTAGTGCACCGGTTATCAACCAGGGAAGGTACATGGGCACAGGAAGCTCCTTGAAAAGGGTTTGCTCCTGCACTTGTCCGTTCAACTTGTAGCAGACCGTGGCCAAAAAACGAAAGCGGTACGTTCCGTTTTTTTCCGGACCGACGGGGCCGTAATAAACAGTCTGAGATGAGGAGCCTGTCCAATACTTAAGCGTTTGGCTCTCGTCATCCCACCGCATCTCGTTCACTACCCAAAGCCATGCGCTCTCCACGTAACCTTCGGCGCTGGCCCTCACGGTGAACCTGGCGGAAAAACCGTCCCAGATGTTGCTACCCAGGATCTCAGGGCTTACGTCTAAGGTCAGGTTAGGAGGGGACTTCAGGTCGGGTATCTGCGAAGGAGGTATGTTTGAACAAGGGGGGTCGTAGTCAGTTTCCCCCGCTAGAACTGCGCCTATAAGTCCCGTAAAGATGAGAGCTATCAGGATCCTCTTCATCTT
>Ga0272449_1002882_pt1 | contig 15415 bp, 13 predicted proteins | sample YNPCB0241_FD_198679 | JGI IMG/M metagenome (GOLD analysis project Ga0272449, IMG submission 198679) | Hot spring sediment microbial communities from Yellowstone National Park, WY, United States - YNP-CB-024-1 | ecosystem: Environmental > Aquatic > Thermal springs > Hot (42-90C) > Sediment...
GTTACAACAAAAGAAATCCCAAAAAGGGAATTGAGATAAGTCCCTGCAAAACATTCTAACAGCCTGCCTGTAGTTGTGAAGTTACAACAAAAGAAATCCCAAAAAGGGAATTGAGATTAAGCCGCGTCACTCGCTCCACGACCCATGCGCCTCTCCAACTGTTACAACAAAAGAAATCCCAAAAAGGGAATTGAGATTCCTAAATATCTCAACTACTGGCAGTTGGCCAACATGCTCATGTTACAACAAAAGAAATCCCAAAAAGGGAATTGAGATAGAAAAAGCAAACATCCGCAACCGCCTTATAATCATCCCTCATATACTTCGGTTACAACAAAAGAAATCCCAAAAAGGGAATTGAGATATTGCTTGAAACTCCTAACCATAATAAGCCCCCCTCCTCAGGAATTCCTCGGCGTTACAACAAAAGAAATCCCAAAAAGGGAATTGAGATGACAGTGTGAAATACGCATCAGGGGGCGGATTCTCCTGGATACGTTACAACAAAAGAAATCCCAAAAAGGGAATTGAGATGACAGTGTGAAATACGCATCAGGGGGCGGATTCTCCTGGATACGTTACAACAAAAGAAATCCCAAAAAGGGAATTGAGATGACAGTGTGAAATACGCATCAGGGGGCGGATTCTCCTGGATACGTTACAACAAAAGAAATCCCAAAAAGGGAATTGAGATATGTCTCGATCTTTACGGCTAGTCCACCAATGTCAACAAGCTGTTACAACAAAAGAAATCCCAAAAAGGGAATTGAGATATGATTATAGATCTGCCATGTTTCCGGTTGACTGTGTATCCTTCGTTACAACAAAAGAAATCCCAAAAAGGGAATTGAGATGTCCATTGCCCCTCGCCGTCAGGGCAAGCCCTCTGAACAAAAAAGTTACAACAAAAGAAATCCCAAAAAGGGAATTGAGATATTGTGAGCGCGGTTATCACGCTCGCTGTAGGGGTGAGTTGTTACAACAAAAGAAATCCCAAAAAGGGAATTGAGATCTCCCTCACCTCCTCAACGTTCCGGGAAATCGACGCATGTCGCGTTACAACAAAAGAAATCCCAAAAAGGGAATTGAGATTTGATTTTCCTGACCGAGGAAATCCTAAAACAGCGATTATGTTACAACAAAAGAAATCCCAAAAAGGGAATTGAGATTCAAAAGCATCGGCATAATCATGAAATAGTAATAATATTGGCCGTTACAACAAAAGAAATCCCAAAAAGGGAATTGAGATTTATACTGTACTGTTCTAGGTTCTAGTGTCTAGGATGTATGGGTTACAACAAAAGAAATCCCAAAAAGGGAATTGAGATTAGTATTCGAAATAGCTCATCTCCACCACCTCGTCTTGTAATACACGCGTTACAACAAAAGAAATCCCAAAAAGGGAATTGAGATAATCCGCTGTCTGCCTCCCCCACGCATCAACGAGATTCCTCGTGTTACAACAAAAGAAATCCCAAAAAGGGAATTGAGATTTTAATGCGGTATCCTGCTTCTGTGTTACACCTACACCATTGTTACAACAAAAGAAATCCCAAAAAGGGAATTGAGATTACCACTTCTGCGCCATCCCCTTGAACCCGCCCTCGGTATGTTACAACAAAAGAAATCCCAAAAAGGGAATTGAGATACGGTGTACTTCGAGAGAAGGTAGTAGAAGTAGGTGCAGTTTAGTTACAACAAAAGAAATCCCAAAAAGGGAATTGAGATACGAAACCGGAGGCCAGCTCGGCCTCCAGGCGCCGCGCTAACGCGTTACAACAAAAGAAATCCCAAAAAGGGAATTGAGATCTAATAGTCGCTTCCTCAGGCTCCGAAAACTTCAGGGCAGGGAAAGTTACAACAAAAGAAATCCCAAAAAGGGAATTGAGATCACCTGGTCATAAGTCCCGCTCGGGAGCATGACCTGCGATTTCGGTTACAACAAAAGAAATCCCAAAAAGGGAATTGAGATCGCTCCCGCTAGCATGCAGGGCGCGCAGGCTCATGATACAAGTGTGGGGTAAGTTACAACAAAAGAAATCCCAAAAAGGGAATTGAGATGCTGCCCAGCCTGGCTGCCCAATCCTGCCGACTAGGTGGGGATGTTACAACAAAAGAAATCCCAAAAAGGGAATTGAGATCTTATATCTAGCGCGCCCAGTGTCGCAGCCTCAAGTAACAGATGTTACAACAAAAGAAATCCCAAAAAGGGAATTGAGATTTCGCCTCGCCGATAAGAGACTCCATATCGCCTCTATGTTACAACAAAAGAAATCCCAAAAAGGGAATTGAGATAATCCAGTCATCTCATCCAGCTCCTGCCACGTCTGCAGTTACAACAAAAGAAATCCCAAAAAGGGAATTGAGATTGCGCCTGCAGAGCACACATATATCCCACTGCACGTTACCACGTTACAACAAAAGAAATCCCAAAAAGGGAATTGAGATACAAGGATCCTAGCCCACTTCAACTGCTCGATAATACGCTTTGTTACAACAAAAGAAATCCCAAAAAGGGAATTGAGATATTTTATCAACCGGCAGACTCATGCGACCCGCCTCGCCGTTACAACAAAAGAAATCCCAAAAAGGGAATTGAGATCCCTGTTCAGGTCGGGCCGCCCCCGCGCCACCAACCACGTTTTCAGTTACAACAAAAGAAATCCCAAAAAGGGAATTGAGATTTAATGGCAAGCCTTATTATACGCGAGACGCTACTTTCCTCCGTTACAACAAAAGAAATCCCAAAAAGGGAATTGAGATTTCTGATATGGGAGCGGAGGCTTGAGATAGAGCAGGAACAGTTACAACAAAAGAAATCCCAAAAAGGGAATTGAGATTTCTGAATACTTCTGTTAATCCAGACGCAACAATGTTTTGTATGTGTTACAACAAAAGAAATCCCAAAAAGGGAATTGAGATTCTCCGCCATTTTCTCCACGATATCATTAACAGCCTGAAGTTACAACAAAAGAAATCCCAAAAAGGGAATTGAGAGGTTCCTCGCCAAGACCTCCGGCGCAAACCTATCATTGTCAAGATCTGTTACAACAAAAGAAATCCCAAAAAGGGAATTGAGAGTGTAATGGTTGCCGGGTGAGTGTTGATAGTGTTGTTCTGCATATTGGGTTACAACAAAAGAAATCCCAAAAAGGGAATTGAGAGTGACCCGTCCACCCGTCCCTGGGGAGGCGTGGCCAGACGCCGTTACAACAAAAGAAATCCCAAAAAGGGAATTGAGAGCTATCCATAACCAACATCACATACTCCGGATTTGCCCTCAGCAGTTACAACAAAAGAAATCCCAAAAAGGGAATTGAGAGACCCGCCAGAGTATCCTGGCGAGCCGCCGCTTTAACTACCCGCCTGTTACAACAAAAGAAATCCCAAAAAGGGAATTGAGAGTGAAGACGCTCAGCGAGTATATCGTTAGGAACGGTGTGTCTGTGTTACAACAAAAGAAATCCCAAAAAGGGAATTGAGAGAAGTTATGTGTCGGGGTCTCTCCGGCCGCCCTCTGGGCATAGTATCTGTCTCCCTGTTACAACAAAAGAAATCCCAAAAAGGGAATTGAGAGGGACAAATTAGGCGCAGAAGTTAATAAAAAACTAGAAAGACACCCATCATTGTTACAACAAAAGAAATCCCAAAAAGGGAATTGAGAGCACCGCCAAGTAGCCCACGTTTCATGAAAAGCCATTCATACAAGTTACAACAAAAGAAATCCCAAAAAGGGAATTGAGAGAGCTCATTGCCCCCACCTCTTGAAAATTCTCTTCACAACTTCGTTACAACAAAAGAAATCCCAAAAAGGGAATTGAGGGATGTTAACCCTATGTGGTATAGTCCATTGCTTCAGCCAGTCATAACAAAGAAGTTCATGAAGGGAGTTCGTGTGAATTATAATAGGAGTGGTATATTGGTTTGGGGAAAATCTTATTACAAGCTTATCTAAAGCTTTTAAGTGTCTAGCTCAGGGAGGACTCTGATTATAGCCCCGTGGGGACAACCGGCCTCTTGGAGAACAACAACATACCTCACTAGACAATATCGAAGTGGATTCATGCACGAGCCTAACGGCTATAGTCCGACGTTTCGTAAACGAGGCAGATATAGTCCTTCTCGCACTCGACAGCCTTCTCGATGAATATCCCAAAAAAGGTGAAGGCAAGTGCTATGAATGCTACGATAGTTATCGTGATTTGGTTAAAAAATCTGCAAACGCAAAAACATATGACGAAGCCCTAAATACGTTAAAAGAATTTGTTAAGGAATTTGTCAAGTGCTTAGGACTATTAATTGAACCCTACGTAGTGATATGCCCCGCGGTAGGAAGCCCTGGAAACATATGGAGATTTATAGGCCACCCTACAGACTTCGAGGCAATCGCACTATACCACATTGGCAAGCTATGCATCGAAAAACCATACACACGACTAGTCTTGGACCTAACTCATGGGGTTAACTTCATGCCCGCTGTCACCCTAAAACTAGCCGAAAAGCTGGCGAGCATAATCCTGGCAGCCCATATGGGTTCGGTGGCTAGCCTTGAAGATGGTGTTGAACTGTATGTCTACAACAGCGACCCCGCCTCCCCGGGCTCAACCGCCAACAAACTGAACACTAACCGCATAATGAAGGACAAGATAAAGACAATAACAGCTCCATACGATCTACCACAACGTCTTATAAGACATAGGACAAAGGAAATAGAGCGGGCCGAAGAGCTGCGGAGAATCAACGAGGATTACCTCAAAGCCGTACAGCTGCCTTTGTCAGTCATTTACTATCCTCTACCCCTCGCGTTATGTGAGACGCTCCTTCAGAACCAGGCCAGCCAACAGACAGCCAAGATAATGGAAGAAGCCTTTAACCTGTGGTACAGCCATGTAAAGAGCGGGTGCGGAAACATTGACAGGTTGTTGGGGATAGACCCCGACTCCGTTTACGCCCTATATCTGGTCGAGGCCTTCGGCAGAAGGCTCAAAGCCGAGGTAAAATATCCACCCACCGTGAATGATCTCAAAAAATAGCCAAACTATACAAGGTGGTGAACAAATCATTCTACTATCTTATAATGGATGAGATAACTCATATCGAGAGGGGCCTAGGAGAATCAGGAGGCTGGATGCCGCCGCACCACCTGTGCAGCGAGGATGTCGAAAAAAGGGCAAATACACGCATTATGATAGCACACGCAGGCCTACAAAAGGAGCTGGTTCAGGTAAACTCATTGAAACAGCTTAAGTACCGCGGAGATGTCTCTGAAATACTTCATGAGGCAGGGCTTTTAGTGTTAACGGTTGAAGGCTAAACTAGCCCTATGCTAGAAAATGCTTACAGTAGCTTTTTCCCCCACTCAAACGGCCGCACAACCCCTTTAACTAGACACGCGGACAAGCCCTGATAAAACATCCGAAGGAAGCCTCAACAAGCCTGTGCCCATCCAGCACCTGCCCCTCCTCCATCGTGACGACAGCCAAGTCAGTGACACGCAACCCCTCCCCCTCAACTATAAACTTAACAAACTCAGTAACAACAGGTGGAGAAAAAACCAATACAGCAATTAGGGAATTCTTTATGAATCATTCTCTCCAACAAATGCTTATAAATCTTTAATCTTAATCAGAGAAGCAAGCTTAGTGATATCATTTAAATCATCAAAGGTAATCAGCTCGGCGCTTACATGGTTAATACGTAGCAGCTCACTTTCAGGACAAACAATTAGAAATTTGTTAATACCGTTTTGTCGTAATATCTCCTGTGATTCGCGTAATTTGTCTGGGTCAATTGTGCCAGTTTTGACCTCTATTACACCCGGTCCAAAATCTCCCCAGTATAGGAGATCGAATTCTCTATCCTTTAGCCCTAGGTGAAACATACAAGGAATGCCCACATCTGATAATTTACGAAATACGTAAACTTCGAAAAACATGTTTTTACTAATCATCCTTTTAAACAATATATCTATGGTGTAGTCGACAAACAACTTTTTTTGATGGATAACATTGTCTAGAGCAACGAGGAAATTACAGCAGAGTTCTGTAATATAGTTGTATAGCGGTCTGAGGCCAGTATCTTTGTAACTTTGTTTAACAATTCTGTTTATAAATTCTTTTTTAAATTCTAGTTTCCCCTCTACTATGAAGGATTTCAATAAATCCCTTAGATTGTTCTCTCCAATCGTTTCAACTTTCTGTTTGACTTGATTGAAACAATAGAACAAGGGTTCGCTGATATTGATATTCCTGTCATCTACGGTTGGAAGCAGATCGTCCACAAAACACCTCGTCAAGTATTCCGTTATTTTAGAATCTGCGAGCAAATCCTTCTGAGGTTGCATGGCTGGTATGTTTTCTATTAGTCGTTTCATACAGACTTCGATGGACAGGATTCTCTTCAATGTATGCATCTCACTGCAATTTACGAAGTTGTTATACAGTTCAAGAAACACTCTGGCAATTTCTTTTTTATCGGCAAGCCACAAATTTTTCGTGACTGGCTCTATTGAGCCGTCTTCAGCGAGTGATATTATTATTTCTCGCGGATTTCGGCTCTGAAGTGGTAGTTCGTAGTACTTCTTCATTATTTCGGTGAGGTACGAGCTTAAAATCCCTCGAAGAATGCTTTTGAATCTATGGTGTGGGTCTTCACTGTAACCGTTTAACTGTGATTCAGTTCCACTAACATAGTGATCCAGAGCTCTCCTGAATAGATCAAATAGCGCTTCCTCATAGGAATTAACCAGGATCATGTTTGCCTTAAGCCGGGTCTAACAATCTTCAGCTCGCTGTCGGACTTGAGGTCTAAATCTATCTTCTGGATATTCTTTAAAGATAGCAGACCCATTCCAGCGGTTTTTCTTGTGCCTATCTGTAGCCCAAGTTTTTGTATATAGTCTAGTGTGTTATTGAAGAGTACAGTATCAGTCTCCCCGGGCATTAGGTTGTCTGCTACTATTCTTAAGGATACCTCTGTTTTGCTTGGTATAGACTCTATGAAATAGAGAATTCCCTCCCTGACTTTTCCAGTCTTTCTATCTATTCCTATCCCAGGTCTAAAGTGTGTCTGCTTTACATCCATGATTGTGTCCATGAACCTTACTTTACCGGCTATGACGTGGTTTCCGAAGAGTCTCCCTATCGGGCAGTTATACGCGAGGTATCTTTCAGCCATATCCTTGTAGCCATCCTTAGCCCTTTTGACTTCTTCGATATCTATGTAGACATCGTTTAAAAATGTCTTTACCTCCTTTGGTTTCAGAATATATCGCGGGTTTGGGTTAGGATTATCATTTAACACGGCCATAAACTCTGTGAAATACGTGTCCCAATCGGGGTCAGTGTTCTGGGGCGAGTATAGAATTCCACTCTGCGTTTCGCGGTAAAGTTTGACTGCCAGACGTTCAAGTCCGCGCAGTTCCATAGTTTTGGCCAGCCTTTCTGCGATAGCTCTGAAGGCACCCTTCCAAGTCGTCGACGGTATAACTATCCACTGACCAATCCTTAGAACCTGTCTCAGCGCTTCTTCGCCACCAATGCCAACCGAGACCGGCGTCTCCGCCTCGAATACGATCTTTATCAAAAGCTTACGGTGGAGTGGGTTAAGATGCAAGGACATCACCTAGAACGATTTTTGCCGGCAACATCATGTTCAGACCTACCAGCTGCATTCCTCCGAAGTCAAAACTATTGCCTAGGAGACCTAGGTGAACAAGCCCGTATGCTGTATCTTCGCCTCCCCCCTCGAGTTCGGCGGCCACCAACGAGCCGGGAGAAGCAGCGCCTTCCAGCCGCCATTCCATATTCCTTCTAACGTCCCAGCCACCGACAACTACGTTATAACCATACACTGACCTAACTCTAACAAGGCCTGCAGAAGGCTTCCCCGTCAAATCCCTATACATGCTGAGGTCTATGACACTTTCCCCCTCTCGAAACGCCACAGGTGAGAGAGCATAGAAAACCATGTGCCTACTTTTACTGGGCATGGTTTTCAGTAACCTATCAATGTCTATTTTCTTGGTTGTGAGTTCTGCCTTGCCGAAGCCTCTGCTCACACCGCGTCCGATTCTTATCTCATAATTTCCCTCTCCCACAATACCTTCTTCAATCGAGACAATGGCCCAGTACTCAAGCCCGATTGGGAGGGCTTCGTAGTAGTAGAAGGCCCCAACTATTGATGAAGCCCTGTGCCTGCTAACTGGTACGGATACAAGCCTTACAGATTCAAAGTGCGGCTGTCCCCTCTTGGCGTCTTTATCGATGTCGCCGCCTTTAAGTAGAATTGATGCGGGAAGAGGTCTTTGGAGCTTTCCGAGAGATCTATCTCCTTTGCCGCAGGCCGGAGGGATAATATCTGTATCTAGCTCTTTACCTACCTCTAACTCGTTCAAAACCCTCTCTATGGTTGTTACGTATGCCCCGCAGTCTGGGTCTTTACATTTCCAAATAAAGGGATGTGCGGGGTAGTAAAGTTTGTTATTCTTTCTTGGAAATGCGGGTGAGGATACTATGCCGCCGCTTTTTGCGAGTTCCTCAGCCTGCTTAATGTCCACCTTATTGTGGCGGCGAAGCCAGGTCAAAATAGCACCGCCCACGGTGCTGCCGGGAATTGTATCTTTAACCCCGGTGTATCCGCGGGCACTGCGTCTACGTGGTATTATCGCTGGGGATTTGAGTGTTAGGGTTGCAAGATAGTGCTCCATCAACCCCACAACCACTCCTCTAGACCCTCGAAACGACGGGCCTCCTCAGGACCCAGAATCTCAACTAGCTGATCAAACCCGTCTGCCACCTTTAAGTCAACGGCAGCATTTTTACCGAATCTTCCAAGCCTGAGTTCTGCTAAGGAGATCATCAAAAGCTTTACGCCTCCTCCGCTGATGCTGTCGTCAACCTCTATCGAGCCCCCGAAAATTGTATGTGGTGGTATTACTTCGACGGTGTAGAGTTTGTAGTCTGCCTTTGTGAGTGTCGTGTCGTCAAGCCCTACATGTGTTACTTTATAAGTGTCCACAGTACTGTTATTTAACAGGATTAGGTCGTCGACCACAATTTTAGAAGGCCCGTTTCCTGGATATCCGAATAAGTAACATACTGCGCAGGTTTCAAAATCTACCTCACCAGATGTTTGATGAACATGTCTCGCCAACGTTTCACCGCAGCTTGTAAAACCATAGGCCTCAGCTATTCTGCTTGCTGAAGACCTCAGAGCACCTTTGAAAGAGGTGCTGGGAATATAGACGGTGTACGTCCCATCATATCTGTATCTGCGGGCAAACATTATGTCTGCCTTTACAGCTCCTGGATGAGACCAGCCGACAGTTGCAAGCCCCAGAGTCTTCAACTGGATAGTAAACCTCCTCATATTACGCCCCCACCGATAATCTTAATCAGCCTGTCTATGTCTGCGATAGGTGTCTGCAGGTCTTTTTCAGATTTAAGGAAATATTCCTTGATCGCATTTATAACAATTTTGTAAGCTTTTGACTTATGTTCCTCACGGCCCTCTTTTTTGAACTGCTTATTCCAGTATGTGAAGGAGAGTTTAAGGACTAGCTCCTTAGATGTTTTAACTATCTCTGGAGTTTCTTTTAAGACGCTTCTGATGCTTTTGAGGAGTGCCATCATGTTATCTTCTGGCACAGCCCCTTCCTTTTTACGGGAGGCCCTCCAACATATTTTGTAAAGCGCCCGTAAGTCATCTATCTGTGCATCGAGTAGGTTATTTAAAAGAGTTTCAAGGCTTGAACAAGAGGGGGTTGAGTCTTTTATAGAATTTGAAGCCTTACCACTAATTATAAATGGCTGGACGGTTAACCCCTCCTTCCTTAGCTCTGTGTACCGCGACCTGACGGCGCTCCTAGATATGGTCCCTCCTTCAATTACGTCAAAGCATAAAGCGGCAAAACCTTCTATTTGTTCATCGGTTTTAGGTTCGCATTTTTTCGCAATTTTACGCCCACATTCCTTTGCTTCATCGAGAAGCGCGGAGGCGGCTTCTATTGATGACCAGATATCGTGCTCGGGTGGAGTTGCCACTAGTCCGACGCTAAGGGTTAGGGTTCCGCCAACCTCCTCGTTAAAGTGCTTAGATAGACCAATCGCAAGAGGGATTGAAGCCCAGCTTGGACATATAATTAGCCCGTCATCCCCACCCATGTAAAGTGTTCCAAGATAGCACTGTCTAACGGCCAGCTCCGCCTGATTCCTGTCAGCAACCTCACCAACGGCTTCGTACATCTCACAGAGGGTTTTTTGGTAGGCTATTTTCATGGCCATGTCGACCCGCCAACTCCTCTCAAGTGCATCGGTCAACGAAACAGATTCAGCGAAAAACACCCCCATCATATTTGCATCAAACTTAACCACCGCAACATTTCTTTTCCTCACATCACCTCTATAATATTCTTCGATGTTATGTCCGGAAATTATGTACATCAAATCCATTTTAGGGTCATACTCCTTCGTGAACCCGCTTATCCGTATGTTGCCTGGCAGAAGGTAAAGTTCAGAACACCATTTCTCCTTAAAATGAAAACCGCCACCTATTTCATGGAGTTCGCTACACAATTTACATGTATTTTCTATATCGTTCTCAACTGTATTTGTGTTGCAATATTTACACAGGGGTCTGGAAACAACACTCATTTTGAGATTTCCATTGTGTCTTATTTTCTGAAGGTTAGTTAGAGCAGTCGCATTTGAATCTGTTCGGACAAAGTTGTCAGTTAAAACTGTGTAACTATAATAAAGTCGTATTCCTAAGTGCTTCCTCAAATTGGCATTTATCGTTTCTAATGTTTTTTCAATAACCTCCGCCAGTGAGCGTGGGGCTATAAAGGATAGTTTTCCTCCTCCGTTTATCATGAAGGCTTCAACGGGAATCCATACATCTTTGTCCTTGGCTAGGTAGTGCTGCAACCCCATCATTATGTATGCTGAGGTAACAAAGTCAATCACGTAGCTGGAGGCAGCGACGGTCCTAAGGTCTACGGTTCTATAAATGAATTCCTGTATTCCTCCTACATCAATTAGGAAATAAAGTATCTTACCTCCTTCGACATCTCTTCCCTCTTGGTTTTGGGTTATTCTACCACCTCTGTCCTTTTTTAATGTATCTATGAATTTTCGGGATAGTTCCCTTATTTTTCCGCTATTCTCCTTTTCAAGTTCTGACCATTCCTGCCAGGCTTGTTCCCCGGATCCGTAGAGGACCCTGAACTTTTCACCTAAATCCTTCCCGAGCATATCTTCGGTGAGTCTACCTAGTCGGTCGACAGAGGCAGCAGCCATGTCAGCCCTATGTATGATGTCTCCAATTTCGTCACGCGAGTATATGTGATGTTCCTTGACAGCCTGTATCAATTCATCCACTATCTCCGAGCCTAGGACATCCCTATCTAATATTAGTTCGACGACTTTGTCGGCTATTTCCCAGTGTCTTCTGTAGTCGAATGGTTTGCTCATGTCGTGAAGCAAGGCAACCAGCCTGGCTTTAGCAGCATATTCTCTGCTCAACCCATCCTCTACAGCGAGGGCGCATGCTATAGCTGACGTTGTTAAAAGGTGTGGTATTAAACCTGATGTGTTGTATCCTGGCCTAGTGTCGGCTGGAAAACTGAGCCAGCTCTCAACGAGCTTAACTAGAAGGTCTGGCGGTATTTCAGTAGCGATTTTTACGTGTCCCTTAGCATTAATCAGGATTTTTAAAGTTTCTAATGGATTGTCACGATAAACATCCATAATAAATTGGATTTTTCTGATTGCTGTGTATATTTTCAGGGGTGAGGGCAGGATTGATGGGATGGGGTCTAGCTGCAATGGTTGACGGAAGTAAAGCGTAATGATATCCGCGAGCGTCTCATAATATTCATATTTGGCTGGTTTGCTTTTCAGTTTTTCGATAGTTTTGTGGTAGTCTTTTATGTAGTTTCTGAGTCCTTGTAGCACTTCTTCCCACATTCTTACTTTATCCTCTCCAACCTCTATAATTTCCTTGAGTACGCCGTTCTCATATTTCGGGACTATGAGGCCCCTATAAATTGGAAAGCCCGGTGAGGTAAAGCTAAGCCCTTCCAAGTTTCTCCACCTCATCAAACACTTTCACGTTATACATTTTGACTGCGGCGTCCCATAGAGTATTGCACAGACTGTTTAACCCTTCTCCGGTTATGGGCTTCTCAGGGGCGACGCCATCTAAGTCTTCTAATACTTTGGTGAACAATGCCTCAGTCAGATCGAGGACAGCTATGCCGAAAGATTTCCCACCTAACCCACGCCTGTACTTCAGCCTCCCGACCAGTATCTTATGTCCAGAAGGTTTTCCACAGATCCCGAGACCGTATAACAATAGCCCAAGCCTTGGCTTGCTAAGGTTTTTGAAATATACCCTTCCTACCAGCTCTGTGCCAGGCTTTATAGCTTGAAGTTTCATGCCGAATTCACCTGTTATGTTCTCGAGTGTGTTTTGTTCAGCTACTAAGTCACTGAAAGAGATAAGTCCTTGAAGTCCTGCTGTTCCGAACATATCACATGTTAAGCATACTGTGTTACTGCGTGTTAGGTCACAGCTCGGCCCCCTGTTCTCAAAGACTGTATCGCCAAAGAGTTTTCTATGCCTCCACGCAGACTGTCTACTCGCGTTCTGTGGTAGTGACGCCTTGATAAAGCATGACCACCGCCCTCCATCACTTCTGGGAGGTAAAGTTAACTCTATACGAGTTCTTGTACGCCCCTTCATCGTGGATGCGGGTATTACCGGCTTCCCCGAGGATGCGGTATTTTTTATGAAGTCGGTTGCAATTCTACCCTTCAGCTCCTCAACAGCTTTTTCGAAACTTTTTCCTCTGACTATCTGCTCGATGTTTCTTGGTATTGTTAGTTCTTCTGTCCCTGAGCCTACGTGTATGTATGTGAGGGTTTTCATTCTTAATACAAGCAGTCCAGAGAGGCCAATGTATGTGTGTCTTGGTGTGGGACTATCCCTGTATATGTCAATCCTAGAGGTTTGCATGGTTCCAAACCTCTTCAAGCTTATCTAATACTTGGCGGGCTCCCTCGCCTTCTACATAAAGGAAGCCGTCCTGAATCTCCACTAATCCGTTAAGGTCAGTTTCAATATCTCTCTCATCTAGCTTTTCAAGGACCCGGCTTCCGGGCTTATGAAGATCTTTTATCTTAATGTTTAGTGATTTCAGTCTCAGCTCACCGAATCCACGGGTTTTGAAACCCCCTACCCTAACCTCACCGCGGTCGATCATCTTCAAGATCTTTGCAAACATACCGAGGACGTAGTTGGGTAGGTTTGTTGTTTTTATGTCGAGCCTGAATATGGTTCCGGGCTCTACATATTCGACGGTGTATAAAGCACCTTGAAAGGCTGCCCCGGTCCTCCTGTCTATGGCTATCCCAGTTCTCGTGTTTAAAGTATATTCCCCTATTACATACGCATCTCCAAAGTAAACATGTGCCCCGTATGATGGAGCTCCGAAAACCTTACACATAAGGCATGCATGTTGGTGGAAGAGCTTTACGGCCGCCTCAACCTCATTTAGCCGAAGCCTCCTCTCAACCAGCTCTCTTAAACGAGTCCCCTCTACCTGCTTTATATCCATGCAAGTAGAGCGTGTAAGCCCGGAGCAAACCTCTATTTTTTTCTCCGTCCTAGCCATTGCCTCACCCACAGATCTGAAAACACCTTTGAGACTTGAGCCAGGTATGTATGGTTCGTCTCTCCCGTTTCTATGTATGCGTAGTACGGCCAGGTCTACTTGCGAGCCTAGAGGGGCTTCACGTCCAGACCCAATCCTAAGCGGGGACTCGTTTTCGACATGGGCTTGGATTATGGCTTGCCTGATTAGCATTCTATGTGATGTCCAAGGAAGGGTGGCGCTCATATCTCCCCCTCCCCCTCTTCAACCACGCTTCCATTTCGTACTACATACCTTTTCCAGCGGCATTCCACCAGCCTTGTTAGACCAGCACCAACGCTTTTCCTAGACCCTAACTGAAGACCTAGCGTCTTCCATGTGTAGAGCAGCTCCCTTAATAGCTGGGCTCTCTCATCACCGTTTTCCGTGTTTGGGAAGGGAATGTTTATGATCCGTATATGGAGTCTCCAGCGAACATTTGGTGGCACCAGCTCTTCTGTGTAGAGAACCCCAGGTCTCACGGCGGCGAAGTCTCTGTCTATGGAGATTCCTGTTTTGTTGAATGTCTTTGGGTTTTCATATGGCTCGGCATCAAAAACCGTTATGTGGCTAGCCAGCTCGGTGTTTCCGAATAATGCGCAAATCTTGCATGGTTTTAGAATTTTCCCCTTGTTCTCATCTTTTCCGATTTCATTTCTTTCTATTTGTGTCAGATCCCAGGGACTGTGTACGTCCTCGCCTTTACCGCGCAATATACTCTCTGCTAGGGCTCTTAACATTCCTTTAATTGATGAGCCCGGTATCACTATTCTCTCTCCTACACGGTAGACGGCTATATCTGTCGCCGCCTCTAGGCCAGCCTCTCTTCCAGCCCCTATGCGGATTGGAGTAATGTTTTCAAAATAACCTTGTATGTCGGTGATTGATTGCAGGATGTCAAAGTCGTCGTACATTCTCTCACCTTCTTTCTTCGCTTGCGAGAAATTCGACGAACTTCTCGTAGTTTTCAAACTGTCTTGTTATCCGTTTATCTCTTACACATTCGTATACCCATTTGGCTAAGCCAATGAGTCGTCTAACCTCTGTCTTACCTTTATTATTTTTGTACAGCCATTCCATTGCCTGTGCGATCAATCTTGCCGAGCCGTCTCTGAGATATCCTCTAGCGGCTTGACGGAAGGCGTACGTTGCTGTTATGAGTGGGGCATAGGTCTCCACTCCGGCCAGTTCAGCTGAGCCGATCAGTTGCTCAATCTGAGATTTTTCAACGTTTTCGATTTTCAACTGACTACCGATTCTAGCAGCCCAGTTCATTAGCTCTCGCTCATACTGCTCAGGGCCACCAGAAGAAGCCACGGGATGTTTTTAATAACAATAATATATAAACTTTCCTAACAAGTTTGATGGCTCCCATTCAAGAACAGATTTAAAGAACAGGTGTTGTTTGCATGGCGAAATTATGAACAGCATTAACCCATCTGTCCTTATGTGGAATCCGTTGTTACAACACGTAAGAGCGAGTCCCGCTGGAGGATGTAAATATGCCTAATCCTTCCAAGATCCTCCCTGAGTTACGCTCTGCTGACGAGCCCGACCCATCTATCCGTTAGGGGATCGCGGATGCCCTCGATGGCGCCGTAGCTTGGCTTTGCCCTTCTCTTCGCCTGAAAATTGTAATCGGGGAGGAGCGTCGTCAGGATCGCGGGAGGGGGTATGCCTGCTATAAAGATCGGATCGGAGTGGCTTTAGTATAGCGCTTAG
>Ga0272449_1002883_pt1 | contig 15412 bp, 18 predicted proteins | sample YNPCB0241_FD_198679 | JGI IMG/M metagenome (GOLD analysis project Ga0272449, IMG submission 198679) | Hot spring sediment microbial communities from Yellowstone National Park, WY, United States - YNP-CB-024-1 | ecosystem: Environmental > Aquatic > Thermal springs > Hot (42-90C) > Sediment...
GGCCATACTGCGTAGGCTGGGACATAAAAGACCTGCTACTGACGGGTTTTGGCGGAGTGCCCGGTAAAATTGAAAGCACACCGGCCAAACATTTCAGAACAGCCCTAGGCCAAGTCGTAAACTTCTTCTATACGCTGCAGGGCGAGGCTGCGGGCGCCCAAGCCTTCTCAAACTTTGATACTTATCTTGCGCCGTTTATACGCTATGATGGTTTAAGCCAAAAAGAGGTGGAGCAATCCCTTCAAGAGTTCTTCTTCAACATGAATGTGCCAACGCGGGTGGGCTTCCAGACGCCCTTCACGAATGTAACCTTGGACTTGAAAGTTCCAGATTTCATGAAGGACGAGCCGGTAGTAATAGGCGGAAAGGTGATGGATGCTACCTACGGTGAAATGGAAAAAGAGATGGAAATGTTCAACCTTGCTTTCGCGAAGGTTTTGAGCCAAGGCGACGCCAAGGGAAGGGTTTTCACGTTCCCCATACCCACGTACTGCATAACAAAAGACTTTGACTGGGACTCACCAGTATCCCAAGAAATCTTCGATGTAGCCGCCAAATATGGGGCGCCCTACTTTTCAAACTTCGTGAACAGCGACATGAAACCCGAAGACGTCCGCAGCATGTGCTGCCGCCTGAGAATAGATAACCGGGAACTCCGCAAACGTGGAGGAGGCTTTTTCGGAGCCAACCCGCTGACGGGCAGCATAGGAGTAGTAACCATAAACCTTCCAAGAATTGGCTATTTATCCAAAGACGAAGACGAATTTTTCGAACGCCTAGAAACACTCATGGAATTAGCCAAAGACAGTTTGGAAATAAAACGCAAAGTCTTGGAACAGTTCACCGAGAAAGGCTTATACCCATACTCGAAGCGGTATCTCCGCGGCGTAAAAGAGACTTTTGGAAAATACTGGAAAAACCACTTCTCAACCATAGGCCTAGTAGGCATGAACGAGGCCATCCAAAACCTTTTCGGATACAGCATAGCCTCGCCGGAAGGCCTCGAATTCGCAGTTAAAGTGTTAAACTTTATGAGGGAGAAACTCGCAGACTTTCAAGAGGAAACAGGCAACATCTACAATTTGGAGGCTACACCAGCCGAAGGCGCCAGCTACCGCCTTGCCCGCATAGACAAACGCAAGTACCCAGACATTATAGTTGCTAACGAGAAGTATTTGGCTAAGGGCGCCGAGCCCTTCTACACAAACTCTTCGCAACTACCCGTAGACTACGAGGCAGACCTTTTCGAAGCTTTGGAACACCAAGACAAGCTTCAACCCCTCTACACTGGCGGAACAGTCTTCCACATCTATCTCGGCGAACGCCTCTACTCATGGAAGTCTGCAGCGGAACTTGTCCGCAAAGTAACATGGAACTTCCGCATACCATACCTGACTTTGACGCCAACCTTCAGCGTATGCCCAACTCATGGCTACTTGAGCGGCGAACATAAACAGTGCCCACGCTGCGGAGCAAGATGCGAAGTTTACTCGCGGGTGGTGGGCTACCTCCGCCCAGTAGACCAGTGGAACGACGGGAAACAAGCTGAATACGCGATACGAAGAACCTTCGAAAAGGCTGTTATAACGCCTCAAGCTGTGGCAGCCCGGTGACCGCCAAAATGAAGTTCAGCGGCTTGCAAAAAACAAGCCTAATAGACTATCCAAACCGGGTGGCAGCCGTACTGTTCACGCCGGGCTGCAACCTCCGCTGTCCATACTGCTACAACTGGCGCATAGTAGTTGACCCTAAACCTCCCTTCCTAAATGAGGAAACAACCCTCCAGATACTTGAGGAACGCAAAAAATACGTGGACGCCGTGGTCATAACAGGCGGAGAACCAACAATCCACAAGGAACTGCCCCGCTTCTTGAAAAAGCTTAAGGAACGCGGTTTCGCCGTAAAACTCGACACAAACGGCTTAAACCCGCTTGTTCTGGAAGAATGCCTCCCACACGTGGACTATGTTGCTTTAGACCTCAAAACTTCGCCGGAAAAATACAACCTTTTAGGGGCTAGGGAAGCAGAAGCGCTCCTAAAAACCATTGAAATGCTGAAGAACGGAAAAGTGGAATACGAGTTCAGAACCACCGTAGTGCCAAAAATCGTCGAGGAGGCGGACATAAACCGCGTGGGCGAAATAGCTAAAGGCGCTGAAAACTACGCCCTCCAACAGTTTATTCCAGGCGACACACTAAGCGAAGAATACAAAAATCTAAAACCGTACCCGCCGGACAAAATCGCCGAGTTCGCCGAAACACTAAGAAAGTATGTTGGAAACGTCATTCTCCGCGTTTAAAAAAGGAAAAGAGAAGGCGTGAGTAGGCTGATGTGCTTCAAAGCGAGTTTTCCAGTTTAACCATTGATATGGCGGTTAAGATAGTTTCAGTTCTGGATTTTAAGTTTTGACAAGCGTAAAGTTTAAGGCTTGCACCATTGTTAAGAGTTCGAATGCGCTGGTTTAGGAGAGAGGTTTAAAGTTTGAGCGAGGAAGAGGAAACCATCGAGGAGCGTAAAGCGAAAATTCTAATCAAGCTTAGGGGCTACAAAGTTGTCAAAAAGGAGAAAGCCAAAAACGTGGCAAGCTACATTGTTGAATCGCCAAAAGAGGGGAAAAGGAAAATCCTAATTTGGTGTGTTCCAGACGAAACTGTCGGCATACAAACTATAAACCGTATGGCAAAAGCCATGAAAGAAGCCGAAATAGAACAGGGAATACTCGTAGCAAGCGGACGCTACACCAACACTGCAAAACAAACAGCAAAGAAGAAAAGCATAGAACTTCTGCCGAAAACCTTCCCAGTATTCGACATTTTCGAGCATGTGCTTGTACCAAAACATGAAATATTAACGCCTGAAGAACGCGAAAAAGTCCTAGCCCAATACAGAGTAAAACCGTACCAGCTGCCACAAATAAAAGCCTCAGACCCAGCAGCCAAAGCCATAGGCGCTAAACCCGGAGACATAATACGCATAACCCGAAAAAGCCCAACAGCAGGCGAACACATAGCCTACAGATATGTCGTAGAATAGAAAAATGGGAAAGTTAACCCTTTGGTTTTCTAAGCTTCAATAGCATGGCAAGGGATGAAACAGCACCGGTGGCGGCGACAAGCGAAAACACTATAATCAAGGATTGTAGCATAGTCCAAGCTTCTTGAGTTCTTATTAATCCTGAAACATCGGTCTGAATTTGTCCAAGTCCAGGAACAATAATAGTTGCCATGTTACCCCTTATCTCTGTGACCGTTCTGTTCACGAAGCCTAATATTGTCTCCACTTTTGCTGTTGTTCCGTTTATGGCAACAATTTTGACGAAGATTCTGTCTAAGGTTGCGTTTAGAGCTGTTAAGTTAAGCCTTAACAAACCAAGACTGGTTATTATTGTGGCTGTTCCATTTTCGATTTTTTCTATTTGAGCATTTAATGCGGTTAGTGTGCTACTTATTGTGAAGCTTTTTGAAGGATGTTCCAGCTGCTTGAACAGTGTCATTGTTGTAGTCTGCGTTCACTACAAGAGAATATGTTCCAGTGTCAGCAAAACTGGAATTGTGTAAACTATCTTATAGAACCCTGTTGCGACTGCCGTTATGTTTGTTGAGTATTGGTAGTGGGCCGTTTCCCCTTTGGAACCATACAACTTTGCACTTATACGAGTGGCGTTTACTGCTTGTCCCCTGAGGACGGTTTGTATGTAGAATTCAGCAAGCTCTCCTCCGAAGCGTATTGCACCAGCGTCCACTTAAACATCTAACTGTGTTACATCTATAACTGTGAACGCTTTGCTGGCGTAGCCTCCAATGTCGTATGCTTTGATAAGTTGAGTTCCCTTAGTGGATATAGGCACGTTAAACGTGAAAGTGAAGTTTCCGGAGTCGCTGACTAGAGCGTATCCAATAAACATGTCATTGAAGGTTATTCTTGCCTCTGTTTTAGGTGTGAAACCAAAACCATTGAGTACAACCTTAGCTCCAACAAAGCCGATGGCTGGATTTAATGTTATTAGTATTACTTTAAATGGCGCAGAAGCTGTTTTTCCGGTGGTTGTGTCAACAGCTGTTATGTTATGAACTCCCACAGAGGCGTTTATTGGAACCGTCAACTCGTATTCGAAGTTGCCCACTTCGTTTGCGGTAACATTTCCCATGAACATGTCATCCCAATAAATTGAAACTATACCATTAACTGTGGCCTCACTTCCACTGATTTTCACTCTTGTTCCTGGTGAGCCGCTTGATGAATTTACAGAAATGGTGATATGTTGGACTACACGCCATGTAAAGTGTCCATGGTTAGGCATCCAATCCCAATCCGACATGGTGTCAGCAACAGCACAGTCAACTATGCCACCTGTCTCTATGTCTGCTGAAAATATGCCCACTATAAACCAATTTGAATTTTCTGGAGCATCAAGGTAAGCCAAAGGAATGGGGTTGAAGAAGTCCCAAAACCCAAGGTTTGGATCCCACCTCAACATTTCAGTTGCTTCCCAGCCAACAACAATCAAGTAGTCTGCACCTATGCTTGTGTCTTGATATGGATAGGTTCTGTCAGGCAGACCGGTGGCGGGGTTTGATCCGCGTCTATAAGGATCCCCGTGTCTATTTCTTCGATGGTTGCCCATTCCCTATAGTATTCCACTTTAAAGTATATGATGGTGGAAGACAGTTGGCCATAAATTGATTTAAGGTTACATCCGCGACCTTCATCGGCATCTTCTTCCAAAAGCATCCATTTCGTCTCGGATGGTGGAGATATAACATGAATCAGTTCAGTTATCTTGTTATTTTCTATCGCCGTCTCGTTTGGAACTGGTACTATGTAGTATGTAACATTGTACACTCCGGTTTCAAATGGCGTCCAAATTAAGTTCACGGTGGTCAACTTGTACCTTTGTAGAAAACTTATAACCTTTGAATCAATTTGGGTATCGTTTACTAGCAACCTTACCTCTATGTTAGATTCATCATTCGCTCCAAATTTAACAAAGTTACATTGAAGGTTGTTGGTTCTCCAAGCTTGACATGTTGTGGTCTATTTATGTCAAAAATTAGTAAATCGTGATCAAGCAGCTCTTGCTCTACAGCCCTTTTCGCATCAATCCTTCCATAACCATAATATTCATCAAAATCAGGATCCCCTAAATCTTTGGCCGTACACCTTAGCCGAACTCTAATCCAGTTGTTTGTGGCTTTGGGGTGCATGCTCCAGACATGGGCTGCAACGCCAGCGACGTGGGGGGCAAGCCATAGAAGTACCACTCATATGGCTGTAATTCATCGAGTAACCATAGTCGTTCAGGGTCACATTATATGTTGGCATGGTTGAGTATATGTCTACTCCAGGCGCTGCCAGTTCAATCCAGTCTCCCCAGTTTGAGAAATAAGCCTTTACGTCGTTTTGATCCGTAGCCGATACGGCTATGACTTCTTCATAGGCCGCTGGATAACATTTAAAGTTAATGTTGACGTTTCCGGCGGCGGCGACCAGCAAAACCCCTTTTTCATACGCGTATTTGACGACTTCATGTAGGAGTCTGCTGTAGCTATAGCCCCCTAGACTCATGCTGATTACCGTGGCCGAAATCATCTTTTGGATCGGTATCATTATTCACCCAGTCATATCCTCCACTGATGTAGTTTTCAGCCAAGTCTGGATGTGTGTAGTCAATACCACTATCCACAACCGCCACAACGATGTTGGATGAGCTTAGTGTTACGTTCCACGCCCAGTTTACCCCTATTTTTTGGACCCCCACGGATGAGCCAGTAAGGGTCGTTTGGTTCAAATAGGGCTTGACGTTTTATGTTTGGTTCTACATACCGCACTAGAGGATTATTGCTCATACATCTCTTAAACGTGGAAACTTTTCCAGCGGTAAATTGACAACAACAGCTATAACCTTGCCTTCTATTGACACGGTGCTTACGATTTTGCCCCGGTTCCTTATAAATTCCTCAGCAATGCTGTTGTAAGCCCAAGGAATCGAGTAATCTACTCCAACTATCAGTTGCACCGAGTCTTCATCTGCAACGATATAATTGTTGTATTCGGCGGAAATATTAAACCAAGCATTAAGGTTATCGTGCAAAAAGCTATGTTGGATTGGCAATGTTAATTCTTTTTGTGGTTCAAGATTGCCAGTAAAATTAACGCCTTCATCTCTGCTTGGAGATAGGTTGTTAAAGGCTAATGTAATAGTGGTTAAATGTGTCAAAACTAGCAAAATCGCTATTGTTGAAATTACAAGTTTGCTAAAGATTTTCCTATACATTCCATCTACGCCATTAAACTAGCACAGTTCATGTTACCGTTATTTAAGCTTAAACGTCAGAACATTTTTAGGCAATGTTCATTGAGCCAAAACTTTATTCAGAAGGCTTTCTGCACGCCTGTACTCTTTAAGTAGTTCTTTTCCAAGCTTTGTGAGTCTTGCGCCTCCGCCGCCTGCCCTTCCGCCGCGGTAAGTTTGCACCACGGGGTTGCCCAGTGCCTTTTCGATTTTCTTTATGTAGTTCCATACGTAGCGGTATGACATGCCAAGTTTTTTAGCGGCTTTGGAAATGGAGTGTTCTTTCTCGATTTGTTCTAGGATCCGGGCTCCACCCTTGCCCATAAGCGGTTTCCCTTCATATTCAAGCCATATTTTGCATGAAAGTTTCGGTTTTGTTGACATTCCAGTTTAACTATTTGTTGCGTTATATTTATAAGAATACTCGATATGAATACATGGACACATCGGGAGGCAAAATCATAGAGGCAAACCAGTCCATAACAATAGGCAGAACTTCAGCCGCTTTCCTTTTCGGTTTACTCCTCGGAGTTGCCGCTGGACTAATAGGCGTCGGTGGAGGCGAATTCAGAATACCTGTTTTACTTCACGTTATTGGGCTTCCGGTTATAACGGCTATAGCCGTAAACCTTCTCGTAGGCTTGTTAACAGTGGTTGCCTCTTTTATAAGGCGTTTCCAGCTTGGCTTGTTGAACGGTCACAGCGTCAACATTGTCTTAGTCATGTCGGCAACATCGATTATCGGCGCCTATGTAGGGGCCCTTTTGACGGATAGGATACCAGAGAAACCCTTGAAAAAGCTTTTAGCCGCATTCCTAGTTATTGTAGGTTTAAAGATTGGGCTTGAACCTTTTATTGAATTTCAAGTGGCGTTTACCTTCACATGGAGTTTTTTGGAAGAAGCCTTACTAGCCGCCCTAATCGGCTTGGCAATAGGCATCATTTCCGGAACTCTCGGAGTTGCAGGAGGCGAATTTCGCATTCCGGCATTAATCTACATTTTTAACCTTGACATTGTGGCCGCTGGAACTGCGAGTCTCTTGGTCTCTATTCCAACGGTGGCTTCTGGCTTTCTAAAACATCATAGTATGAGGCATATGAACAGAAACGCATGGTTTATTGCGATAACTATGAGCGCCGGTTCAATGTTAGGTGCTTTTGTTGGCGCTTCTTACGCTGGGGTCATAGGGAAAGACATTCTCAAAGTATTGCTTGGCGTTATTCTCGTTTTGGCAACCGTGCGGATGGTCACTAAACCTTAGGTTTCGCCTCGTTTTTCAACTCGTAAAGGATAACTAAAGCTTCGCCCAGAGGGATGCCAAGTCTGGATGCCAGTTCCTGCGGTGTTATGTCCGGCTTCTCGTGAAGCACCACGTCTCGCACATAAGCCTTATGGTGGGGATACATAACCATGGCATGAACGGTCTCCACAAGGACCGGCCAAAGCTTTTCTTTAACATATTCTTCAAGGCTCATGGCTTATCAGAATAAAGTATACTTAAACATGGTTATTCAGTTTTAACTTTTCATATGCCCTTGCATTGGGCGTCCAAACTCTTCAAAGCTGACTATCCTCTCCAGCTTTTTCCGCCGCCTCACTAAGTGAAGCATTTTGCCTTGAAGGTCTATTTTCTCCCGTGGATAGCCAAGAGCCAAAAGAGCCACGACGCGGTAGTTCTCTGGGATTTTTAACATTTCTCGCACTTGGTCTTCGTTGAAGCTTCCAACCCAACATGTGCCTAAACCTTCACTTGTGGCTGTTAAAACCATGTTCTGCATGGCTATAGCCACGTCCACCATAAACCATTTTGGAGAAGCCTTCTGGTCACCGCAGCCGACGATGACAACGGGCGCCTCTTTGAGAAAGCCTGCAAAGGGAGCCTTCGCCAGCTTTGCCCGTTTCTCCGGATCTGTTACAACTATGAAGTGCCACGGCTGGATGTTGTTGGCGGAAGGGGCAAGCCTAGCCGCCTCCAGAATCTTTTCAAGTTTTTCTTTCGACACTGGTGTCGACTTGTAGGCGCGAATTGAACGTCTTATCTTAACGGCTTCAAACACGTCCATTCTCAGCCACCCTTAGCTGAAAGCCATTAAAGAAATAAAGTGCGGTAAAGTTTATTTTTAATGAAACATTAGCCTACAGATTCAAGGCGAAATGATGGATCACAATGATTAAAGCTGTAGTCTTCGACTTGGATGGAACCATAGTAAAATTCAACATAGACTTTAGAGCTGTTAGGGCGGAAACCAGAAGCTTTCTAATAAGTCAAGGAGTACCAGCTTCAGTTCTATCCATTAACGAGAGCGTTTTTGAAATGTTAAAGAAGACCGAAATCTTTATGAAAAACACTGGAAAAACTGCAGCCACTATAGAGGCTGTTCGAGAAAAAGCCCTAGCCATAGCTGAAAAATACGAGCTTGAAGCGGCAAAAACAACAAGCCTTCAACCCGGCGTAAAGGCTGTTCTGGAAATTTTAAAGCAGATGGGTTTAAAGATTGGCTTATGCACTGTTAACGGTCAAAAGTCAACGGAATACGTGCTTGAAAGGTTCGGGATAAAAGATTTTTTTAACGCTGTAATTTCGCGGGATAATGTCAAGCATGTGAAACCCCACGCGGAGCATCTGCAAGCAGCCTTAAAAGCCCTAGGGGTAAACCCCAAAGATGTTTTGGTTGTGGGTGACAGCCAAGCCGACGTGAAATGCGCAAAAGAGTTGGGTGCAATAGCGGTGGGCATACTTACTGGCGCTTCTACGCTGAAGGAGCTTACAGATGCAGGGGCAGACTTTTTGGTGACGTCCATCACTGACATCCCCATTTTAATAGGACAAATAAACTCTCAAAATCTTGTTAACTGAAGGCTCTTTATGTTAACGTGGGCTTGTACCGTTTTAAGTAATCTGTGGTGGATGGGAAAATGGCTTTAACTCTTTCAAATCGTTTTTTCGTGTCTATGCCGTTTTCAAGCATTGCGAAGGCTCGTGGAGTACTAAACCTTTCAACAACTCCGTTTTCTCGTCTTCTCTCGATTTTGATGCAGTTGTCCACCATGCAGTTTAACACGCATGCTCCACAGTAAATGCACAATTCCTCTGTTATGCCAACTTCTCCGCTACCCTTCCAGTACAAGGCGTTTGTGGGACAAACCTTAATGCAAAGTTTGCACTCCACTCCCTTGCATATACGCTTGTCAATGGTTATCTTTCCATCAACAAAGAATTCTTTAACGCCCAAGGGGGCTAGAAGCTCTTCTCGACGTTTACGCTTCTCTTTCTCGCTTGTTTCAACGAGCAAGCTGAAAATGTCCACTGAAACTGTTCCGCTGGGCTCCGCTTTTCTCTCCATCTTATTCATCTTACGTGTTCTTCTAGAAATACGTATTCAACTGCATGAATTATTAACTGTTCCATCCATAAAAGTATAAGGTCAACTACCCAAAGGTCAAAATGGTTCCAACATTCAACATATAGAGAAGGTTTTAGCCATTCGCCGAAAAGCTTCCTCAAATGATAATTGTTTTCACCATGAGGGTTGCTTGTTTGTTTCTCCAGTTCTGGAATCGCCACAAATTCTCCGGAAGCTCTTAGCCTTTGCTCCAGATCATTTATGCGGGCTTCAAGCTTTTCTATGCTTTCAGTCTTCAACTTAAGCTTCTGTTCAAGTTCCTTGATGGCAAGCTTCTCCTCCAACGGTCGCGCCCTTTCTTCAAGGCTTTTCTCTTTCTCCTCAAAGAGCGAAGCTGAAACTCTAATTCAGCCTTGTTCTTTTGAAGGTCCTCAATTTCATGCCAAAGGGTCAACTTCTGTACACCAGCACTTGTCTCTGTAACCTAAAAATAATGGGGTAGGGTTATGAATTTAGAATCAATATCAAAACTATCAAAAAGTTAGGGCACCCAGAAAGATTATAACAGCCAACAACTTTCTCTAAACCTCTGGTTGGTGAGGTGCATGTGCGAGTTTAAGGTAATCTTAAACGGAAAAGAAGTTTGGAACGACGTTGTTTATGCGAAGGTTGATGGCAACAAAGTAATACTCAAAGATGTAGCCGGCCAATTAAAGGAGTTCAAAAACTGCAAAATCATGGAGGTAGACGTAAACGCCACAAGGCTTGTCTTGGCTGGTGTTTAAACCGCAAACGCTGCGAGGAAGCCCAAAGCTAAACCGAGAAAAATTGGGATTGGGAGTCCAGGAAAAATTCCCTCACGTTCAAGCATCTTGAAAGCCAAAAAACATCCAATAAAAACGCCCATCATAGAGGCTAAACATGGAAAAAAGCCAAAATAAAGTAGCATGTGCCCCACAAGCATGGAGTAGAAGGTTAAATCGCCTAAGCCCATTTGAATATCTTTAAAAGAGAAGCTTAACCCCTTAAGCTTCTCAAGCCCAGCGTGGGCTATCTTCCCAACAGGTCCGCGGTAAACGGCGAAGGCGTCGTAAACAGCCAAAAAACATAAAATAAGCACCGTGCTTAAGGTTTGGATACACGCCCCGAGTAATGCACCCAAAGCCCCACCCAACAGCAAAACTACGAAGTCGCCAAGTCTGCTCCTTCTTCCCCAAAGCACATAGCCGGCAAAAACCGTTATTGCAGCAGAAAGAACCACCAAAGCCTCTGTTGGTAAAGGGATGAAAACTCTGGAAAATGCATAAAAATACACCATTGAAAGGAGGAAAACAGCTGAAGCCAAAGCAAAACCCGTAATAAGGGCGATAAGCCTAAAATTGCCCCTTTTTAGAAGGAAAAAGAGAGTCAAAGCGCCGCAACAGACTAAAAGCACAAAATATAATGCGTTGCCAACGGGCCCTGTTGAGCTTTCTTCTGAAAAGGGCGTTATCTCAAAAAGTTGCATTTCTGAAGCCTTAAGAAGGTAGGCGTAGCTGACGCCGAAAAGCAAACTTATAGTTATTGGCACTAAATGAACAAGTTCAGCCCTAAAATTCTCGTCCAACAGTCCCACCAAGCCTAAACGAGGCTCATCTGAATCTTCGAACAGCATCTGTTGCAGAATAAACTTTTCTTTCTATCCGTTTCGAATATGGAGTTGGAAAAATACATGACGCAGAACGGGTTGGCGCAGTGTCCCAAACCCAAAGTGTGGCCGAGTTCATGAACAGCCTCTTTAGTGGCTCTTTCAACAAAAACCTCAAAGTTTGGAGGCTTACCATAAAATTCCGGTCTAAGTCTCCATAAAGATATGATGGCGGCCTTTCCGGGGCATTCAGCCTCTCCAAAGACAAAGTTTAACCCTGGCACATATATGTCCACGTCCACAACGCCCAAAACATGGCTGAAAACCTTTGTTTTGTAAGCGTAGTCTTTAACCAAGGCTAGGATCATGTCTGAACGGTATTGTCTTCTCATACTGTCGAAGGCTTGAGTGGGCAGAGCTAAAACGTCGGAAACAAGCTGGCACTGGGCTTCTGGGAAAGACGTTTTCAAGTTTTCTCTAAGCCTATCCAAGACATCTGTGGAAGTTTTTCCAATTTGAAGAATTCCAATTTTCATTGTTGCATTAAACCTCAAAGGTGTCTCCGGGTTTCGGCGCTACAGCTTCCATCCCCATTTCTTTCTCCGCCCACCTTGCCAAAAGTTCGCAGTTTCCCTCGGCGCCGTGGATCACGAAGATTTTTGCTTTGCCGTTTATTTTGCGAATGGCTTCTCTGAGCTCTTTTGCACCGCAATGAGATGAAAAATCGAAGTGTCTAACCGTTGCCTTGACCTTTCTGAGTTTACCGTCAATAACGCAGACGCCCTTTTCCAGAAGCTCCCGTCCCGGTGTTCCCGGAATCTGGTAGCTCACCAAGAAAATGGCGTTTTGAGTTTTCTTACCAATTTTGGAAACGTAAAAAGCAGCTGGACCGCCCTTAAGCATGCCGGCCGGCGATATTATTACACAGGGCGTTTTCGTCGCCTTTCTGCGGTCCCTCCAGCCCTCAACCCAATTGACAGAATGTATCGCGTCCATAAACAGTTTGGGATCTCTCAAGTACCGCGCGTGGTTCATCATTAGCCGGCTGGCTTCCCGAGCCATTCCGTCAAGGTAAACCACATGTTCGAAGTGGTGGGCGGCGAGGATACATGCGATTTCTTGGGCTCTTCCAATGCTGAAGGCTGGCACAAGAACTGTTCCACCCCTTTCCACCACTTCAGTCACCTCTTCAACGAAGTTTTTCTCAAGCTCTAACCGGTCTGGGTGATCTTCGTTGGCGTATGTGCTCTCGATTATGACGGCGTCTAGGTCGCCGTAGTCCATTTTTGCGCCTTCTAGAAGCCTTGTGTCTATGAGGTTGAAATCGCCGGTGTAGAGAAGTCTTCTGCCCTCCGCCTCTATGAGCACTTGAACGCTTCCCGGAATGTGTCCGGCATTGCGGAACTCGAAGGTTAAGTCGCCTATGGTTTCTTTAACACCGAAGTCTAGATGCCTAATATTCCTCATCATGGCTCGAAGTTCCAGATACTCGTATGGAAGATAGTAGCTTGAAAGGTGGATAAAGTCTGCAATCAAGAGTTGGCTTAGCTCAGCGGTGAGCTTGTTTGTGTAGACGGGTTTTTTCCCGTGAATGAAGAATATGGGGATTGCGCCGGAATGATCAAGATGGCTGTGCCCCAAAATTATGGCGTCCACTTCTTTGGGCGGAACGTGCATTGGGAAGCCGGGTTCATGGTTCAACATTACACCATAGTCTAGCAAAACCTGTGTCTTTGGGGTTTTAACGGCGATTGCTGCTCTACCAACCTCGTGGGTTGCGCCCAGAAATTTTACTTGTAGAGGGCTCATCTCTGCTTCAACCATTTAACGCAGTAAACATTTGCACTGCTATTTTAAAAACGTATTGACTTTTCACTGTGAGACGCCCTAACAAGTCCCCGTTTAATAGCCCTTAAAACATCGTCCAAATCTGTGGAAGCTTGAATTTCAGTGTAAACTGTCCAAAGTTCGTCCACCCTGTGGGCGTCGCTTCCACCAACACCGGGCAGACCCATCGCTTTGGCAAGCTCCTCCGCCAACATGTTAAGCTGACGAGGGCAACCGCCATTCAAAACTTCAACAGCGTCTATAGAGTATTTCTTTGCAGAATCGCCTAAGCCATACGCTCTGTAAGGGTGGGCTGCAACCACTAAGCCTCCCCTACTATGGGCAAAATCAATCACGTTTTCCACGGTCCAAGGTTGAGGCGGCACTTCCGCAACGCCCAAAAGGATCACATCGCCCTCCACAGTGCTCACTTCGACACCGGGGATTATTAACAAGTCTGGATAGGCGGCAGCCAACTCCCGCACCTTAAAATAACCTCTAACAGTGTTGTGGTCTGTTATTGCCACTGCCTTTATGAACGGATGGACCAGAAGAGTTTCAACCAATGTTTTCGGCGGAATAGAGGAATCCGGCGAGAAAATTGTGTGAATGTGGAGGTCCGCCCTAATCAAGGTTTTTCACTTCCCTTTAGAAAATCGGCGAGAAGCTTGATCCAGTCTTGTTCAATATCAAAACTTTTAAAGGCTATTGCCTTTTCCTGGCAGACTTTCCTGCAAGCTTCTAAAACTTTTCCTCCCCAAGTTTCATGGTTGTTAAGAAACACTACCGCTTTGTAGTTTGTTCGGCTTATGTAGTTTGCTGCTTGAACAGCCACATACTCCGCCGTTTCCATGTCTGGTGGCAGAGCTGTTTCATGTTGGGAGAGCGGGTAAACCTCGTCCAGTTCTATGGGAACAATGCCAAAGGGAGCTTCGTAAAAGCAAACATGAACTTTGGCTAATTCTTCTACACTTAAAATGTTGCGAAGCGTTTTAACCAGCTTCTTGTAAGGCCCAGACCTATGGAAAGGCTTAGTCTTCGTCTGAGGCATCAAAACGAGGATTTCAACTCCCGCCGGAGGCGTGAACCTCTCGGAAAGCCTAACTCTGTGGCGCACAACCTCTGGGCGAGATAAACCAACATGGCTGAAAAAGAACACCCCGCTGGGCTTGGCTATTGGGCTGTGTTTCTCAATAAAATCTTCATACTTCTTCAACTTTTTCAAGGCTTGTAGAAGCGTCGGATGCCCATGCATTCTAAGCTCCAGATGCTCCCAGAGGCGCCCTTCCCTTATAGCCTGCTTTATCCTCATGATCTCAGAAAGACACGCATAAAGGTTGTGCTCTGCAAGGAAAACGTGCCTCTCATTTGGCGGCATTTCCATGACGTCTCTCGGCGTTTTACTCGAACACTTCGAACACGAACATGGAAAATACTCAAGTTCTTCAAGCCTAGCCGTTCCAGACTCTGTCATGTAACGGCCCTCTTTAGCGTAAATGGCGTAGGCTGCGGAATCAAACATGTCGCATCCCAGAGCAACCGCCAAAGCAAACATGAAAGGATGGCCAGCTCCAAAAAGGTGGAGAGGCCTCTCTATAGGCAGGTTCATTTTGGCGGTTAAAATCATGTCCACTAAAACGTCGAAACGGTAATTTTCCATGACCTCAGTGGGGCTTCCAAGCGCGTGAATGTGAAATGGAAGGGCACTTATTTCATGGGCTGACTTCGCCACAAGGTCTAGGTAACGCCCACCTTGGACAGGGCCAACCCAGAGAATATCATCCCTAGTTTTTGTCTGGAATAGCGCACGTGCTCTTTTCAATGTTTCTTCGACAGTTTGTTCTGCATGTTTTCTCGTGGCTTTCCAGCCTGTCGGCCAGTCCAGTATGGTGGCTATATCTGTTCCTATCTGTTCCTGGTAAGCCACAATTTCCTCTGGTGTCGTTTCCACGTCTCCATAGACAAGTATTTGGTAGGCTCCTGAATCAGTCATTATAACACCGTTAAAGTCCAGAAAATTATGCAAGCCTATTTCCACCGGCGTGTTTTTGAAACGTTTCTTTAAAATGTAGGCATTCGTTATTAGCGCTTCAAAACCAAATTCTTCACGAATTCTTTTTGGAGGGATCGGCTGCACTGCTGGATTTATGACTGGGAAAAGAAGCGGGGTCTCAACTACACCACTTTTGGTTCGCAGTTTCCCAATTCTCGCCAGCAGGTCCCTTTCCTTTACTTCGAAGCTCATTACTTGGTCTAGACAAAATCGGTTAAACAAGTTTATAAAATGTGAAGCTCTACTAAACACCAGAGGAAACAGTATG
>Ga0272449_1002885_pt1 | contig 15394 bp, 6 predicted proteins | sample YNPCB0241_FD_198679 | JGI IMG/M metagenome (GOLD analysis project Ga0272449, IMG submission 198679) | Hot spring sediment microbial communities from Yellowstone National Park, WY, United States - YNP-CB-024-1 | ecosystem: Environmental > Aquatic > Thermal springs > Hot (42-90C) > Sediment...
CTTCGAGAATGTCGTTCTGTGCAGTCCAGTGGAACCGATGGATGAGGCGAAAACGGCGATGCGGATCACGTCGGAGTGCGTCGCGGATGCCTTCGCCGTACGTTTCCCACAGCCACCGCTCTTTGATCTTGGGGTCCATCGTTGCGGGCATGCCTTCCCCCGCCGTGATACCAATGCCGGCCAAAAGCGGGTAGGTGAGCACCAGTTCTCGAACACTGGCCCGGAAGTAACGCTTGGTCACCTCGTTGTCAATGTCCGGCGTAATTCCATACTTGCCTTCGGCGCCGAACGTAAAGATGTTCCAAGTAAACCAATACACTTCGATCCCGCGGTCGTGCGCGTACTGTAGGAGCCATCGCCAGAAAGCAATTTTGTCATCCATGCTCAACCGATGGACCACTTCGTAGTTGGCCAACATTTCTGGCCGAACCATATCCTTGCCGCTGAATGCGAAGGAATCGTCCAGCTTCGCTCGTGTTCGCCATACATCGTCCAATGCCACCTCTGGAAATTCGGGCACACGCACCAGGGAGGGGAAGGGGTGCAAGTTCCAAAGAGTCAAGACGTTGTAGCGGTACCGTGCCATCGCATCCAGAAAACGAGTCCAAAAGTCGCGTTCCCAGACGACGGGAATGTTGGCCTGAGCAGCGTCGGAACAATCCGAATAGCTGGGCGTACGCAAGTCTAGAGGAATGTTGAACTTGATGCCGCGTTTTTCGATATAGGGGCGGCTGTGCATGTCCTCCACAGGCAAGCGAAGTCGAAGTCGCTCGGCTACTTCGAGACCTCCGTACATGCAGCCGACGGGATCCGCCCCCAGTACTTCAATGCTACCCGTGGCAGCACGCCGAATTTCGAAGGATTCTGCTGGTCCGCCTGCGGGGGAGATACGCAGGCAGACACAGAGGTTGGTGAGTTGAAGGTCTTGCAATACCTCCTCGAGCTCCTTGGCCGCGAATTGTTGTTGAGGGCAGCCGGGATCGCAGACCACCCTGGCCAACACAAAGGAATGTCCGAGCCCGATATGGAGCTCGGCGGCTGCAGTCAAGATACCCAGCCATCTGCGAATGAGTCGTGCCATGGAGGTGGATACATCGGAAACGTGGAACTGCCGTGTACTCGAGAGAGTATGGATTGAACCATTGCGCTGGACGCTCTCTTGCATGGACACCTCCGTTGGGTTGGGATCTGGCGTCATCCTACGGTTTACGCGCAATCAGTGTAGTGGGGTTGGTCGGCGCGTCAACCTGGAGAGGTGTGCCATCCATCCCGAGTGGGACGAGCGGTTGCGTCAAGGACGGCCGAGCGCGTTCCGGGGGCTCGAATGGACGTCGCGTGATGCGCGTGCTCTCTCGTCGCTGGGATTCGTTCATGATTTCGCGGCATCGCCCTATCGGTCCGATCGCAAATGGTCGCTGGGCCACGTCGGGTTCTGGTCACTCGACAAGGTCCGGTCCTTCGCGGCAAGCCGGATGGGGTGGTCCGATATTTCGCAGAGACCGAACCCGATTTCGGTGTTCGATCGCACGCGCCGCGGCTTGTACCGCGTGCCTCGACAGACCGAACCGAATTGGCGCGATCGTTCCAGACCTTGAGTTGCTGGGCCACAGCAATCCTACAGGATCAAGGGGAGGGTGTCTCGAGAGTGACTCGGATCAGTCGCGGGAGAGGTATGCCCGACAAGTTCAGCCAAGTTTCGATCAGGTCCGCATAGTACCATTGGTCAGGTTCGCCCTGGAGAGGCACCTCAACTGTGGTCAATGTTTTCCAGTCGGGTTGGCCGACTTGCTGCGTCTCGATTCGATACACCTTCCCGCTACGCGCGTGCCAACGCAACAGGAACATGTCGACGTCGGGCCAATAACGGAGGTCGTAGATCCCGAAAAAGATCTTGGGATTGAGAGGGTCGGTTTCGGCCAGACGCTCGTGTCCGTCGGATGCGCCGTCTCCGTCGGTGTCCGCAAGGTATCCCGCCGTCTCGCCGTCGCGAGGGTCCCACAGTCCGTTGCGGTTGGCGTCTTCCAACGAGTCCGGGAGCCCATCGCCGTCCGTGTCGCTGCGGCTGGGATCGAGCTCCTCAGCGTCGCGCATACCATTTCGGTTGCGGTCTTCCACGCCGTCGGCGATTGTATCCTGGTCGGTGTCGGCGGTTCGAGGATCGCTTTCTCCAGGATCCACCCTTCCATTGCGATTGAGATCTTCGACCCCATCCGGAATTCCATCGTCGTCGGAGTCGGGGTCGTTTGGATTGGTCCCCGTCCCGATCTCGATACTGTCGCTGAGCCCGTCGCCGTCCGAGTCCAGCCCAACCCAAAACCGAGTGGGCTCGCTCCACTCGGACCAGAGCCCGTCCGCATCCATGACTCGGACCATCCACTCGTATGTTCTAGACTGGGCGAAGATCTGGTCGCTGACCGTGTACGTGCTGTCGGTGATCGGTCCGCTCGAGATGACCGGCGCTCCATTGGTGTAGCGAACGAGGAACTCCGCAGCTCCGATCGGGTCCCCGTCGGGATCTTCGAACCCACTGCGCCAGAACCGGACGACTCCTGCTCCGATTTCGCCGGAGGGGAATAGAGCCTGGGGTCGCATGGGTCGATGGTTCACTTTGATCTGCGCTCGCTGGGTGACGCAGTTGCCTGCTTCGTCGCTGACCTCGACCCAAAATTCGTGTCGTTGGGGAGGCACGACCGCCGTTTCGATCCACAGCTTTGCCTGCCCTTGGGACAGGCTGGCAGGGGCTGTCCAAGGTTCTGCGTTCACCCGATATCGGAACCCCAAGGAGCTGAGCGCGTCCCATGCTTCGAGCTCCACTATGAACACGTTGCCCGTCACCCAGGCGCGGCCGTCCTCGCCGTACAATTTGAGCAACTCGATCGTCGGTGCCGTACGATCCAGCACGATCGTGGCTTGACGGGTTGGGGAGTAGCGCCGTGCTGCGTCGTTCGCTATGGCTCGGAAAGTGTATTCTCCGTCCAGCACGAGGTACACACTGCCTGTGGCCGTGGACACGACCGACGTCGGTATACTGACAGTGACGGCCTGAGTCGTTCCGGCAAAGCTCGGATAATCTTTGTCCGTGCTTGTCTCCGAAACCCGAATGCGGCAGTTCGTCAGAGATTGGTCGTCGCTGACGTAGAAGTTCAACGTCACGAATGGGCTGCGGGTGTACTGTTCTCCGTTGTTGATGTAGAAGGCCAGGGTCGGCGCGAAATTGTCACGTCCGGTGGGGATGGTGAACACGTCCGACGACGCTCCAGCTTGGTTGATCAACCGAATTCGTACCGCGCCGAATGGGGAATGGAACGGCAGGTCTAGAATCGGAGCCCAGGCCCAGGTTTCCCACTGCAAACCATTGAATGACCACTGCACGCTCGCCAACCCGGATTCGGGGTCCTGTGCTTCGATTGCGATTCGCGCCGTTCCAGTACCGTCCTCGTTCAAGGTGAGTCCGACGAACCGGAGCGAGTTCGGGACGGGCGGCGTGCTGTCAATCACAATGGAGTCGTAGTAGATTCCGTTCAAGGCGTTCGACCATGGATTGTCGTACTCCACCATGACCGATTGCCGTCCCTGCGTGGGGAAAGTGGCCGAAAACAATTCGGGCGACGGTCCTAGATAAGCGACCCAAGGGCGCGAAGAAAGGTTGCCGTCGGTGGCCCAGCGGATGCGACCGCGCGTATCGGACAGTAGCATGAAGGCCAGCGTCACGTACCCGAACGCGGGATGGTATTCGCCGGGAGACCACCCGGACGTTGGCAGAAAGTCGTAGCGAGGCAGGTGTCCGCCGTATTCGCTATAGCCAGCTCCGATCTTCCAGTAATTCGAGTCCGGCGTGGTGGTTCCGACTACGAGATAGTTGGTGCCGGGCGGAACCACGACACTCTGGGCGAACTGGACCGTGCACACTCCATCGGGCGGTACGCGCGTACGATCCAACCACGTCTCTGCTAAGGTCACAGGGCCGCCCGTGGGTCCAGAACCCAATGCGGTGACGACACTGATCCGGAGTGGCTCTGGCGCGTTGATGTAAGACACAGCGACTCGGACCGCGGCCGCCGTGACCGCCGTGGCGCAAAAGAAGGCCTGGGCTCGAGCCGAATTGCTCGGGGACGATCCCAGATCCAACTGTACGCCATAGCCAGGCTCGTTGTAGACCGGCCACGGCGGAGGCGGGGCGATCCAGACGGCGACGGGCACGTTAGTCGAACCATACCACGTGGCGCCTTGCGCGAGCTGAACCCGGCCGCTGCAGTCCACGGCGATGCTGTCCGAGCAGCCGGTCACGTGGCCCGCCGCGTCGGTGACCCGCGCGGTCACCGTAACCGTTCCGTGAAATCCTGGTGAAGCAATAACCCAACACGGAATTGTACCCTCGGGTCCGGTGAAGACGTACGGTGGCGACCACGAAGCCCCATCGTTGGAAAGTTCTACTTGCCAAAGTCGAAGTTCCGTGTTCGCCAGTCGGACGCGGATCGGAACTTCGGAATCTTGGGTGGCTGCATCTCCGTTCGCGATCTCCAGCGAACAGATGGGCGGCGTGGTGTCGCGGACGACCTCGGCTTGACCGGTGGTGCACAGACCGGCCCCGTCCTGAGCGACGATGAGGAGACGATAGGCGCCGTCCGCCAAGTTGCTGAGGTCCCATGAGTTCTCGACATAGTCTTCGCGATTGGGGGGCGTCGTGTAAGCAGACCAAGCGGACGAGGTCAAGATTTGTCCGCTTTGGGTGGTCAAAATCCATCGCCACCGGTCCACGTCTTTGAGGGGCCCGTCGAGGGCACGGAACTGCACCGTCAGGTTGGACACGCATGCGCCGTCATGGAGAAGGGGTGCGATGTCCAACGTGGGCGGGGTGCGGTCCGGTTGGAGGCCGACGACCGAGCTGTGGACCAGGTGGTCCGAACCGAGGTCGTAGTAGCGGCCGATCCAGTAGTTGGTCTCTTGCGTGAACAGTTGGAAGACGGTAGTTTCGATTTGGCGGGTCTCGTACTGCGGATGCCGGAACGTCAAAATCGCGTCACTCAGTGGCGGCACGCGGGGGATCGAGAAACGTCCGTCTGCATCGCTCGTCACCGTGCACATTGTTGGGATGCTGAATTCCACCTGAACGCCCGCCAGCCAGTTGGAGGTTACTTCGTCGCGCACGCGGCCCCACAGCCTTTGGTACTGCAGCATGCTTCGCAAGGACAGGTCCGTGTAGTCGCCCGCCTGGTGGCGGAACACGAAGCTGCGCGGGGCGTAGTTGCGGCCATCCGGCGCGCCGTTGGTGGGCACGAGCACCTCGAGGACGTAGTCGCCGTCCGGCACGTTGGTGAACCGGAAAGTTCCTCGTGCCTCGCCGCTGTCCCAGCTGGAAGTAGTCCACGCGGAAAACCGAGAGTTGTGAAGCCACAGCAAGAGTCCAGGAATGCCGTCGGTTGGTGTACTCGGGTTCGGAGTGAGTTTTCCGACGACTGTTCCTCGGGGCGGTCCGACGTACACGGGGAAGCCCAGCCCGTAATTGTTTTCCGGTCTTGGGTCCGCGTTCCCATACACCGGCATGCCGTTCGTTTGGCCGATCTGTTCCAGGTAGCGCGTCCGCGGCGAGACGACGTGCGGCCCTTCAGACAGCATCGCGGTGAACACGAGGTTCGTGCGTCCCCCCGCCGGCAGCACGCAAGTGGCCGAACCGCATCGTAACGCAGTCCAGGGCACGACGAGGCGGCCGTCCACTTCCACCGCGTACTCGAGCACGGCATCGGAACGGGTGGCGATTGGCCCGATGTTGGCGATCGTGAAGCGAAATGTGGTGGGCTCCTCGGCGTACGCGCGCCCGTATTCGGCTCCCTGAACAGATCCGGGATTGGCGACGAGATCGAAGACCGCTAGGTCCGGCACGCGGGGACACGCCGCAATCGGCAACGCGATCTCGAGAAACTGCTCGCAGCGCGTGACGGCACCATCCACGCGCTTGTCGTACAGCGCGGGGTTGTGGAGCACGTCCGGCGCCGGCGGCTCGTACTGACCGACGATGAGGTTTCGGACTCGGTCTACGATGGACGGCGTGATCCATAGCTCGAGAGGACTGATGAGTGTCAGCACAAACCCCGCGGTCATGTACAAGTTGTGGTGATAAAACGCGGCGACCGCGAAGGGCTCTACGGCACTGTTGGGATACTCTCGTTCGCGGGGAATGTGCAAAAAGAAATTGGTCGCGTGCGACTCGCCGTAGTCACGGAACACGAGCTGGTTCCCGCCGATCCAGACTTCCACTTTCGTGCCCTCCAAGACGGCTTCGCCGCATAGATCAATCGAGCACAATTGGAAACCGGCAGAGTTCAACGCGTCCACCGTCGATGCCACCAACTTGACGGCGCTTTTCACCCCGCTGCCCACCAGTTCGCCGAAGGGTAACTCCAGGAACTCGACGCGATCGATGCCGCCTAAAAGCGAATTCGCCAAGGGCGCCGGGCCTTCGTCGCTGAATCGCAACAGAAAGTCTTTACCCACAAACAATGTGGGCCACCGAATGCCCATGGGACGAACACTCATGCCCGCGGAAATGCCGTGATGAACGAAGAATTCAGGCTGCCCCGGATCCTCCAGTGGCTCGATCCACGCGCGGCAGGGTACGGCAAGCCCCGGCCATACCAAGCCGGAATCGTACTCGACCACAAGCCGAGCCCGGAGCGCAAACCCATACGGTGTCGTTCCCCCCAGCATTTCCAACTTTCCTTCGATGGCAGGAGGAAGAAATTGCCACCCTGTCGAGTGATCTTGGCTGCCTGCCTTTGCTCCGTGGTAGAAAGGCAGAACAAGTTCTGTCCGACTGTCCAAGGCCGCGTGAACCAAGCAGCTGGCTACCAGCAAGGGTCCCCACACCAACGCTTTCACGGCAACGATCCTCCACCTCCGTCTAGCGGACGTTGCAGCAACGGCGCCGACGATGGCGATCTTGGACCCCGACAGAGCTCAAGTCAACTTACTTGGCCTACTGCCGCGTCACAATCAAAACCCAGTCCTGCACGCTGGCGGTCGCGGATGGAGGCGTGAACGTCCGACGGCCTTTGGCTTCGAACTGACCAATGTCATGAGTCTCGCCCGTGCGTGGGTCGAACCATGCCGCGCGCACTTGGTCCAGTGCTAAACGGTCCAAATCCAGTTCCAGGGGTGCGCCGGACGGCGTGTAGACCAGCGCATAGCCTTCTCCCCGGACCGCCAGACATTTGTCCGTCGGCCGCGCAGTTTGCGATACCAAGAACGACGAATCCGGACGCTGCGTGAGGAACGGAAACGACTCGATCAATCTTCTCAGATAACCCATCTGGGCGGCACTTGGACTGTCCAGGGCCTCGTCCCAAGGCGTACGGGCCTTGGCGAACGCGGGTTTGCCTGGGGCGAACATTTGCCAGATACTATTGTGCCCATAGGTGTGGCCTGCTGCGCCGCTGAACACAGCCCAATAGGCGGCTCGGCGAGCCATGTCGTCCGTCAACGGCTCAGTCTGTTTACCGAACACGATTTCCACATAAGTGGTTTCGAGATCGATCACGGGTTTTGGGGGCTGGCGGGCATAGTCGCGCTGGACCATTTTCCAATTCTCAATCCGTGGGCCATGGCTGGACTGGATGCCATTGAAGTCCAGCCATTCGTCGTGGTGGAAGTAGTCCGCGGACGTCCCAGGGCCCGCTGGGTGGTACGTCATAAGCACGGCGGAGTAGTCCTCCCGTCCGGACACGCCGATGGCGATTCCACGAGCCATGGCGCGCCAAATGGCCTGGGACTCCGGCGTGGGTGCGGCGCGGTCGCCGCCCAAAATCCAAACAATGTGGGTTGCGGTGCGGTAGCGCTCTCCCAGGAAGCGACCATATTGTTCCGCGTTTTCGACCGTGAAAATCCCATTGACCCTGCCATCGAAGTAATCACGAGTGACGTGGTTGCCCCAGGTCGGCAGCAATGCCACATATAGTCCATGTTGAGCTGCCTGTCGCACGACGAAATCCACGTGCGTCCAGTAATGGTTGTCGCCGCGCAGATCCGGCTGTGACGGGTCTCGGCCGATCAGGGCCATGCGACCGTAGGCATTGGGAGCCGTCAGCCCGTTGTGGGCCAACGCGACAGTTTGAAAGACGTTGAAACCTTTGGCGGAACGGTCGGCGAGATACCGTTCTACTTCTTCACGGGTCAAATCGTGGATCAGCTGCCACGCGGTGTCGGCCAGCCAGAAGAACGGCCGTCCATCGGCCGTCACGAGCCAGCGGCAGTTGTCGCTCACGCGCAAAGGAGGCAAGGTTCGGACGGGGGCATCCGCGGCCGATTGCGCTGATGAAAGAGACTGTCGGAGTGCATGCATGGCCCGCCAGAATTCCTCCGTCGCCACCCGTTGGTCTGCGTCCACCGCCTCGATCACCGGGCCATGGTCGTCTTGAACCAACCGCACATCTCCATTCGGGTGAATTCCGATCGGCTTCCAGCGGCGGACCGCAGTGATGTAGTCCGGACGCACCAGCGCGATGGCCGCTTGGCCATCATAGTCGTGCTCTGCGGGGCCGTCATTGGTGGGGTGGCGTTTGCTGAACATCCACGCGAAGAATGGGATTTCTTGGGGCAATTCTGCGCGAATGCGCTCTTTGGGGACCTGAGCTGCTTTGAGAAACACCGTGCCGCGCCGCCCAGGGGGGCCGAACGGCACGGCGAAAACGCGGAACTTGGACATGACGATCGTCCATGCCCATGCGTCGAGACTCGCGTTGTAGTCGCGGCCGGGCGCGCCGAACAAACCTGCTACGACGACCCGGTCTTGAATGTTTGGCGCCAAAAGCCATGCATCGGCGACGACCGTCAGCTGACCTCCAGTAAGAAACACCAGCGGCTTTTCTGGTGTGCACTTGCGGGCCTCCGCAACCAGGGCACGGCTGGCCGGAAGGTCGAGCGGCACGGTGTCCTCGGGCCGGTTGGACGCAGGTCGCTGCAGTCGCCGATTCGTTCCGGGCATGGCATCCGGCAAATTGCGCAGACCGCTTCGGCGGGCGACCGCGACGATTTCCGCCCGCCCTCGCACAAACAATTCGTACTCTCGTGGGCTCGGTGCATAAGTTGTCGTGAGGCCCACCAGACGAATCTCACCCAGGTGTGCCAGCGCCATCAGGTACTCTTCGGTGTAGACGTCCCGGTGATCGTCGTTGTCATGGAACACCGGACACGTCCGGTCGAACGGGAGTTCCACCGCGGGCGCGACAGACCCCGCGGCCAGTAGCAGTGCGCTCCAGAGTGCTCGAACTTCCATCATGCTGAGGCCGTTCGATTCAGGGGTGGGCGGTTAGTTCGGATAGTAAAATGCTTCGAACTCGTATGTTTTTGAAGGCTTCCGTCTCGGGAATGCGTTTGCTGTTCGTATGCTGAGCGTCGGTCCAAATGGGCACGACCGTTCCATCCGCTCGGCGAATGCGGAGGTTGTCAAGGTAGACTCGGTACGTACCGGGTCGTCCACCGTTGAACACCAACGCGTGACCGCCCAAATTTCCCGGCGCCAGGCCGCAGAGGCCGATGACCCTGTGCTCCCACTCGAGCGGCCCCCCTTGAGGTCCAGGTCCACGGACTTGCTCGCGGCCGAACTGGTCCACGCCCACGCCTCGACGGAACAGCAATTGAACCGAGCTGCCATGTCCCTTGAACGGAGCGTAGAAAAAGCCGTTGCGCAAACTGTCGCGCCCGACAGCAAGATCGAACTCGACGTAATCGGTGGCCCGGATTTCCCCGTCGAACCGGGCGATCGGGACTACGAGTTGGTCGCGCGGTTTGGCCTGTGGTGTGACAGTCACGGTCACTTCCAACACCTCTCCAGAAGGTTCCGCAGGACGGTCGAGCTGGCGAGGCGGTGCCCGGTGCGATAGCGCCGCGCCGAGCGACGCCGCCCACGCGTCCATTTCGGCGAGAAGTTGGGCAACCACCTCGGGGTGGGAATCCGCCACGTTGCGAGCTTCCCCGGGGTCGTTCTGAACATGGTAGAGTTCTACTCGATCGAAGTATCGGTGCAGCCGCCACTCCGCGGTTCGGATCGCATCTTCGTCGCGCCAGACCCAGTAGTAGCTGCGCACCGGACTGGGGGCGTTGTCGCGGAGCGCTGGCCACAGGTCGTGGCCCTCCAGGGGTTGCATGGTGCTGGGCAAGGTCAGGCCGGCCATGTTCACAAGAGTCGGGAGTAAATCACACATGCCGCAGAGGCCATTCCATGTGCGTCGTGCGAGATTCGCAGCCGGCCAGTGGATTACTGTGGGCATCCGGGTTCCGCCTTCGAACACGGTATGTTTGCCACCTCGGAAGGGTGAGTTGCTACCCGTCTTGGTGGCTCCGTTATCGCTGGTGAACACTACGATGGTGTTGGTCCGAAGGTTCAGCTGATCGAGCAGGTCCAAGATCGCACCGACGTTATGGTCCAGTGCCATCACCATGGCGGCGTAGATGCGTTGAACTGCCCCGGTGATGTGGGCGGGCACACGTTCCAAGTCTTCTTGCTTAGCCTGCAGGGGTGCGTGAACTAGATGGAACGGCACATAGCAGAAAAACGGCTGTGTCCGATGTTCTCGAATAAAGTTCATCGCATGTTGAGTCACGAGATCATCGGTATACCCCTGATCGTTGGGGCGGAATTCCCGATTGTGCCACCAATTGACCGGTCCTCGGCCACCCACGGTACGCCGGGTGAAATGGTCGACTCCACCGTCATAGTACACCCATGCCTCATCAAACCCATGCTCGTTGACGCCCAGTCCGCCTTGGAACGTCTTGCGGGGCATGTCTTTAAAGGCCTCGGTCCAAGCTGCGCGGAATTCTGGGGTGTCCGGAGCGTCTCCGTTGTGCCATTTTCCAAACACTCCAGTTCGATACCCATGTGCGCGAAATACTTCCGCGATGGTGTGTTCTTCCCGAGCAAGTTCACCGCCGCACTCGGGGCCGCTGCCCACGCGGAACGGATGGCGGCCAGTCAATAGCATTGCGCGCGAAGGCGAGCACACGCACCAGGCCATGAAGTGATCCAGCCGAACCCCTTCGCGGAAGAGGCGATCGAGCCGCGGGGTGGGGATGGTCCCACCGTGGATCGAAAGATCGCCCCATCCGAGATCATCGGCCAGCATCAGGACCACGTTCGGGCGTTCCGCCGCCAAAGCGGCGAGACCCGCGGTCAGGCCGAGCAGCACACCAGCCAACCTCAACGCTTCGAGAGCAGTGCGCAAGGCCATCGGACAGATCCTCCTTGGTTCAGCGACGATGTTGAGCTGTGAGGTGACTCACATGTCAACCGTTGGAGGATACCTTTTCAGCTACGCAAGCGCAAGTTTCGTAGCCCAAACAACCTCTTCCGCCCGCGTGGACAGAGGCGCAATCAACCGGTACGTCCCACGTGCAGTTCATGGCGCCTCGTGGGAATAGAAGCTGGCGATCGGACTTGGGCGGCTACAGATCGGAGCCGGGAAGTGGTACACAGATGAGATTCGTGATCCGCGAAACGGTGTCGGCATACCGCGCGTCGTCCTTGAGTTTCAACCATTCGGAATCCGCGCGGAACGCCGCCCAGGCGCGGTCAAGCTCGGCGCGGTTTTCGAATGAGAGGATATACGTCAAGTTCGGCATGTCGCGCCCCGCGAAGGCCCGCCCGAACATGACGACGGCCATGCCGACTCGTTCGAAGATGGCCAGTTCGCCCCCTTCTTCGAACATTTCCACCTTTCGCCGGGCACGATCTTCGTTGTGGCTCTCATAGATTCGGAGCTGGAGCACTCGATCTGGTCCGCGCGCACGAACGCGCACGGTCGGGACGGTGCGAAACGCTTGCAGCAGTTGCGTTTCACGCCGTATATAGACTGGGTCCTTGATTGGAGCGGCCAAGGCGGCGGTCTCCGCGACGAGGTAGGCCGAATCCGCGGCTAGGCGGTCGTCCAACGTCATCGCGGAGTTGGCATCGGGGTGGGGGATGAGAATGAACAGCCGAAGGTCGTTCGTCGAGCCCGACGGATCCGCTCCAGGTGCGGGCTGGAACAACCCGATCGGTTGGAGTCCGAGGCGGTGGAGCGCCGGCACCAGTGCGTCGGCCGCCCAGCGGGCGAACGCGGCGCGTCGCTCCGGCGTGGCGAACGTATACGTTCGCAACTCGATGCACGAGCGCGGAGCTTCCGTGGCGTTCACGGCCAGTTGAAGGGCGGCCAGAGTTCCAAACCAATGGGGGCGTAGTCTCATTCTCATCGGGGTTCTCCTTTCCTTATGTTGGATTCGTGGGTGCGACGGGGCCGGATCGCTGGGGCAGGAACCCTAGTCGTTCCAAAAACTCCTCCATTTGACGGTAGGTCTCTTCGAACCAGCGACCTCCGTCACGGTTCGGATTGAAAAACCCATGGCCTCGGCCATCGAATCCGACCAGTCTGCAGGTGTTCCCGGCGTGCATCATGGCTTCCGCGAACAGTTCGGCTGTTCTGTAGGGCACGACCTCATCGGCCCGTCCGTGAAAGATCAAACAAGGCGGCTGGCCCGGTGCCACGTGGTGGTAGGGCGACAGCGCCACCAGGTTCGTACCCGCACGCTGTGCAAGTTCGTTCAATCGAAGTGTGCCTTCCGTGAAGATGTCAGGGACCGGGGCGAGGACGCACACAGGATTGAATAGGACCAAGGCGTCCGGGCGGGAGCTGATGCGAAGGTCTTCGTCGGGCGCCTCGAAGCCGGGCACGATCCCAGTGCACGCGGCGAGGTGCCCGCCGGCCGAGCCGCCCGCGGCGACAATTCGGTTCGTCACCACGCCGAGTTCCACCGCATGGGCTCGGACCCATCGAATGGCGGATTTGGCGTCCTCCACGCAGTCGCGGATTGTGGCGCCGTGTCGAGAGTACACGCGATACTCGGCGCAGATGGCCACCATCCCGCGGGCCGCCAAGCGCTCCGCCTGGGGGCGGAATTGAGCGACCGAACCGCCTCGCCAACCGCCGCCGAAGAAAAACACGATCGCCGAACGGGATGTCGTGGGGACCGCGTTCGTTGGCATGAACAGGTACAAACGCAATTCAGTGGAACCGACCTGCCTGTACACCACGGATCGGGCGCCTTCCATTCCGCCAGAAGGCGCCGACGGTTCCGCAGCGCACGCGGCCCACGGACTGCCCACCGACAGTAGTGCATACCCGAGCGCGCAGGCCGCCCGTCGTGCCCCTGCGTGGGCGCGGCCCATTGGGGATGAGCGCCGGACGCAGGGCTCTTGACGAGATCTCACTGGTCACCTCCGCCTTGCGGCGACAACACCTCGATCAGGAACAGCAACGCCGCCGGATCACCGAGTATCAGAATGGCCCCTTGCTCCATGTGGCGCACCGGCAGATGGTCTCCGATGGGCGCTCCCACCGGCGACAGCGGCGTCGCCCGCACTCGGCCTGGCGCCAGCCCTCGAAGCCCGACTTGCCCGACCATGGGTTCGATCAAGACTGGTCCACGTCCCCACTCCAAAAGCGCACGGCGTCGTTCGTCCCATTTCATGTCCGTGTTGCCACACCACGAGCTGGCGGCCAGCAATAAGCGCCGAGAACGCGCGATTGGCTCGCGATCCAGCGGAACCAACACCACGGTGCCGAAGGTGTTGTAAACGTCCAGTCGGAGATGTCGGAGCGCGGGAAGCGAGTCATCCAAGAAGCCCGCCACGACTTGCAAGGACGGGGTGTCGGCGAGCACCACGCCGCGGCCGACGTCGGCCCGCAGCCATCGCAGCTCACCGGTGTCGGACTCAAGCTGCCCGGCGGGAGGCGGAGCCGGCGGTGCGTTGGTGGGGCCGTCGTCCCATCGCCATCGGGTGGCATGGAGTAGCGGCGTCGCGCGGGGAAACCCCGGCATGAAAAACGGGCTTTCGGTTTTCGCCATGCGCAACGCCTCCAGCATGCTCACCGAACCATGGCGTCGCACGATGGTGCGGCGCGCAGGCGCGACGGATCGAATATGCCACGCCGCTGCGCACGCGATGAGGTTGGCCACTTTCATTGGGTCCACAGACAAGTCGAAAAACGATCCTTGCGGAATTCCTCCATCCGAGGATGGCCCGCGACCGTGAGACCATGTGTACCAGTAGATACCGTCCCAATCTTGGAACATGGCATAGGCGGTGAGAATGGCAAAGCCCTCACAGGCATACTCGTGGGGGAAAGGATGGTTCACTTCAGAGATTGTGAACGCGCGACCGAGCACCGGTGTGCGTGCGAACTGGACGACCGTGGAGTCGAAGGGATCATTGACCATTGGCGTGTTCTGGCACGTGGGAGGTTGGCTTCGATAATTGGGATGTTGCCAGTATCCGTGGCCATCAATCCAGTCCAACTGTGCGTTGGCCACGATGTGGGCGTAGGCGGCAAAGCGGTCGTTGTGATCCGCGGTGCCTACGATGGCCGGGCGCACGCCAAGGTCCTCGCGGAGAAAGCGCTTCATGCTCTCGAAGAACCGTCGTTCGAGTTCGAAATAGAACTCCGCTTCCGTGCGGAACCGCAGGGGGGAGGCTTGGGCAAACTCGCTCGGAGCTAAACGAGGAATCCGACCGTCGGGCGGCACACGGGCTTCCGCGCGCAGAGCCGCCTGCACGTCCGCCGGACGGTGGGTGGCCAGCCATTGGTTGTAGAGCTCGGTGAGCTCCTCCGCGTATGAGTGGGGCAGGGGCGACCATGTGGAAGGATTGGTGACCACCGCGCCCACGAGCCGCCCGCTGACCCATCCTTCCAACAAAGAGTTCTCGTTCACGATTTCCACCGTGATGACGGCCGGCTCGTAGCGGTACTCGGACCGCGTGTACGGGTTCGAGTGGGTCAAAAGCTGACGCGCGTACTCGTATTGCAGCTCGATCAAGCGTGGATTGAAATACGTGGCCGATTTCGCATAACCGAGCTGGTCGGCGTCGCGAACACCGTCGCCAGCTCGGAATCGTCGTGCGACGTTCAGGTTCAAGTTGACATAAATGCCTCGGGCTTTGAGGCATGCCACCAGATAGTCGAGCCGATCCAGGGCCTCGGGGTTGAGCTCGCGGGACGTGGCTGCTTTGGCCGGGATCAGTGGGGCCCAGCCGTCCATGCCGTGGAGGCGCACGGCGTTCACACCCAGTTGGGCCAGTTGGGCGGCCAGCCGTTCGGCGCTCGGCTTGTCAGGGAAGCAGGCGTTGCCGGTCAGATTGACGCCCCAAATGCGCACGCGCCGTCCGGCGCCGTCCACGAGATGGCCGTCGTGTTCTCGCACAAACCCTTGCGCGCCCGCAGGCGCCTCGAGGAAACCGCTCAGATCCACCAGGCTGTTGGTCAAGTCGTCCCATGACCACCGGCACGGAACTCGAGGAACTTCCCCGTAGGTTCCCACGGTCGCAACCACCACAATGCTTAGGGCGACCGGAAGCATGCAGGTCTTC
>Ga0272449_1002887_pt1 | contig 15390 bp, 17 predicted proteins | sample YNPCB0241_FD_198679 | JGI IMG/M metagenome (GOLD analysis project Ga0272449, IMG submission 198679) | Hot spring sediment microbial communities from Yellowstone National Park, WY, United States - YNP-CB-024-1 | ecosystem: Environmental > Aquatic > Thermal springs > Hot (42-90C) > Sediment...
CGAGTTAAAAATGTTAAGGATAAAAAATCCTTGATTGAATTATCGAAAGCTGAAATTAATGAAACTTTCTTTGTTGATAAAATACATTTAATGAAAAGCACTCTAACCCCAAAAGGACCGATATATGAAGTTGGGAGTAGTTTTAATTTATCAGATTAGTAAATTGATTAAATCCCTTTCTGTAAATATTCCTTCTAGTTTATTATTTTCATCAACTATCAACATAGAACTGATCTTTCTTTCTTTCATTCTTTGCAAGACATTTTTTAGTTTCTCATATTTTTGAACTACAATTGGATTTTTCGTCATAATTTCAGATACTTTTTTGTTTAAGAAAGAATTTGAAAAAGAATTATCAACTAAGTTTTTAAAAAGGAGAGTTGATGTTATGTAACCAACTAGGTTCCCATTTTCTACTATTGGCAACCTTCTGTACTTTCCGTATACCATCGTTCTTATAACTTCTTTAATGTTAAAAGTTGAAGGGATGAAGAAAGGTTTTTTTATCATTACTTCCTCTATTTTAATATCACCAAAAACATCAAAGTTTTTGCTTGCTATAATAAAATCTGTTTCTGAAATTATTCCGACAACTTTATTCGTGGATAACACTGGCAATCTACCTCTTTTTGAAATCTTCATTTTTTGTAAAACATATTCTATTATTTCATTCGCTTCACAACTTACAACCTCTCTTGACATCACATTTTCTATTGACAAACCAATTTCACCTCCACTTAAAAATAAATTGAAAATGTCAGTAATGGTTACTACTCCCTTTAGCTGAAACTTCTTGTCCACAACCGGTAAACTTCGATGCAAATTACTCGATATTTTTTTACAAACGTCTATAATTTTTTCTCCTACAAAAGCTACCAAGGGATTTAAAGAAGAAATAGAAATTATTTTTTCTTTTCTATTTATCCCGACTTTTTCTAGTTCGACTTCCATAAAAGAAATTGAATTTAAAAAACTAATCTTTTTCTTCTAAATCCTTACAAGGTTCGCAAAGCCACTTTCCATTGGTATAATACAAACTATCAGAATAATTGCCACATTCTTCACAAAAACCACTTATTTTACCTTCCCTTCTTTCTGGTTCAAACCCTTCTTCTTTTGCTCTTAACCTTTCCTCAATTATATTAATAAATTCTGGTGTTGATTTTGCTATATCTGTATCACAAATTATACCAACAAGTTTTTCTTTTTCAACAACCGGAATTCTCTTTATAATATTCTTTCTCATCAATCTTGATGCTTCTATTATTTCTTCATTTGGAGAAATTGTTATAAGTGGTGAATTCATAACATCTTTAACTTTCACTTTTTTTGGGTCTTTACCTTTAGAGATTACTTTTTCTAAAACATCACTATCAGTAAGGATACCTACAGGTTTTCCTTTTTTTAAAATTACAACATACCCTCTTCTTTCCTTTGCCATAATCTTGACTGCATGAAAAACACTCTTTTTTTCGTCTATTACATTTACTCTTTTTGACATCAGGTCTTTAACTAAAATTGGCATTAGATTATTTTACTTTTTAAATATTAATTTTTATGATGAAATGAAGTCTTCTAGTCGAACTCCTTTTCCCTTTTCTAGGACTCTTAATGGTTTAAAGACCTCGATGTCCCCATATCCAAAATCCACTACAACAAAAAAAGGAAAACCGCTTAGTGTTTTTTTCATATAACCATAATAGTAAAGCTTGTCTTTTCTTGTAGATTTTATTTGCAGGAAAATGCATTTTCCTTTCTTAAAACAAATTAGATCCGCTTCGCCAAAGCTTCCGCCAGACCTTACAACAATCCAACCTTTTTTTTCAAACTTAATTCTTATATTTCTTTCTACTCTATAACCTTTAAACTTAGCCTTCATAAATTAATTCTGAATCCATTTTATAACCGTTTGGCAAAATTTCAAGCAAAATTTTCCCTTTTTTGGTAAGAATGTATATCCTACCTTTTTTTCTTTCTGGAGTAACACAAGATACTAAGCCTCTTTTTCTTAACTCAGAAAGTTTTGTAGAGACGTTAGAGAGAGAAATCTTAAGATTTTTAGAAATGCTTGTTGGAGTTGCATGACTCAATTTTAAAGCACTCAAAACTTTTTTTGAAAGCGGAGAAGCAATAATATAACTCAAATCATTAGCATATTCCGTTACCTTATCATCTAGTTTCATTTTAAATAATTATTTTAGTTATTTTTTAGCTTTGCCATAAGATACTTATGAGTTACTTATAAGTTTGTTATAAGTTAAGCAACTCTAAGTGTTTCCAAAAGCCTTGGAGGATAACTTTCTATTTTAAATATTCTTTCTATAGTGTTTGCTAGAGATATAGCCTTTTCTTCTTCTCCATGAACAACAAAAACTCTTTTTGGTTTAGATGTTAAATTGCCGATATAAGCTAAAAGCTGTCTTCTATCTGAATGTGCACTTAGACCATCTGCAGTATATACTTCCATGTTTATTTTCATAGGTATTGTTTTCCCATTTTCTTCAATTGGAATTTCTCTCCAACCCTTCTGTATCTTTCTACCTAAAGTTCCTTCAGCTTGATAGCCTACAAAAATTAATGTACTTTTTTCATCTTCTGCCAAATGTTTTAAATGTTCCAAAACTGGTCCGCCGGTTAACATACCACTTGTTGAAATAATTATACAAGGTCTATCATTCCAAGCTTTTTCTCTTTCTGATGACGATGATATTCTTTTAAATATCGGAGAAAGAAACGGATCTTTGCCGCTCATCGCTTCTTTCATCATCGCTTTTCCATAATATTCTGGATACGCAGTAAAAATACCGTTAGCGTCCCAAATCATTCCATCTAAATAAATTGGGTAAAGGAAATTATTTTTAACTAGAATAGTCATTACCTCTTGCGCCCTCTCAACAGAAAAGCTTGGAATCAGAACTATTCCTCCTCTTTCCATTGTTTTGTTAACCACTTGCATGAACTGCTCTTCAACTTCTTTTCTTGAGGGCATTACATCTGTCTTTGCCCCATAAGTTGACTCTATTATTAAAGTTTCTACTCTTTGAAAATTAGTAAAAGCTGGGTCTAAAAGATTCGTTCTTCCAAACTTTTGATCTAAAGCATAAACAATATTGTGCCAACCATCTCCAATATGTAAATGAACGATTGTAGATCCTAAAATGTGTCCAGCATTATAGAACGTTAATCTAACATCCGGAGAAATATCGGTTACTTCATTATAATCAAGAGTTATAGCTCTCTTTACCGCCTCTTTTACACCTTTTATTGTAAACAATGGTTTGAAGGAGCTTCTTTGCATGACATCTATAAAATCTAACCAAAGTAAAGTTGATAAATCCAAAGTTGGTTGCGTTAAGTACAAAGGACCATCGTAACCCATTTCATAAATTACTGGAACGAAACCTACATGGTCTAAATGTGCATGTGATATGACAATAGCATCAATTTCGTTTATGTTAAACTCTGGTGTATCTAGAATAGGATATCCATTTTGACTACCAGAAATAACTCCTGCGTCTACTAAAATTTTTGATTTAGGCGTCTCCACTAACAAACAAGATCTACCAACTTCTCTTGCTCCTCCTAGAAAAGTTAACCTAATCCTTTTTCTGTCTATACCTTTTTCTTCATAAATTTTCTTTCCTATTTTGTTGAGAAACTCTTTTCTAAAATCAACCTCTTCATGCATCATCTTTCTTATTCCATCTATTATCTTCGAATCGATCAAAGGAGCTCTTTCTATCTTTGGTTGCCAGAATGTCTCTTCTCTTATTTTCTTAACAATCTCTCCTCCCTTACCAATAACATAGCCAATTTTCTTCGCATAAATGTTAACAATGCTTCTATTCTTTTCGAAAATAACATCTTTTACATCTGCATCAGGCGGCGCTAACTCAAGTATTCTTTTCTTTGCTTCTTCTTCCTTTAACAAAAGGTCTTTCTCTACCCTTATTTCAATTCTTTTCTTTAAAGTTGATACTACATTTTTTACATATTCCTCATTTGATTTGAAGAACTCTGTGTCTTTAGTATAAACAACGATTTTTGATCCTTCAAACTCTACTCTACTGATTATTCCGCTTGGCAATAGTTCTTTTAATCTTTCTATTATTTCCATGCTTAACTACCAATGTTAGTTTAGAGTGAATGAGTCTCAAATTTTATTCCGTCCTTGGTTATTATTGCTATATCGATTGCCCTTCCACCAGAACCTATATCTCTTTCTATAGCAGCTTTTATCGCTCTTATCGCAAGTTCCTTTGCTTCCTCTACACTCATTTCTTCTTTATATTGATCCTCTAAAACACCCAAGGCTATAGGCGAACCCGAGCCTGTAGAAATAAATTTTTTATCTTCTTCAATTCCGCCAATAGCATCTAAGTCAAAAATATGTGGTCCGGAATCGTCTACTCCACCAATAATTAATTGAACGTAATACGGAAAATATTTAGAACTTTGTAGAATGTTTGAAAGCAAAACAGCAGCTCCTCTAACCGTTATTTTTCTTCTGTGTTCTATTTCAAAAAGTTTAAATTCTGCTCTTAAATACCTAGCTAAAACTTGGGCATCTCCACTTGCTCCAGCTATAGTCATTGCTATATGTATGTCTAAAGGTAAGATCTTCTCGCTTTCTTTACTAGCTACGAGATACCCTAAAGTAGACTTTTTTTCTGCGCCCAATATTACAGCGTCCTTACATACAATTCCTACTGTTGTTGTTCCTGTTTCCTTAACTTTTACGGCATTTTTTTCCAAAAAAACCACCAGAGAACTATGATTAGTTATTTAGTTTTTAGTATTTAAATACTTTTACTTACTACCTTAGAAAGAAAACCATTTAAATTAAACATTAAATCGCTTCCGCAGTCATAACATTTTCCAGAAAATGGTAAAGATAAATAAATTCTTCCACATTTGGAACAAACAAAATTCTCAAAATTATTTATAAGTTCGCTCTTTTTTTGATTTTCATTTTTTTGAATTGATATTGATGTTAGACTTATTTGTTTACCGTTTGAAAATAACACGTTCTTTTTTATACCCACTGCTTCAAAAATTCTTTCGATTGGTGGCAAAACTTGATTTTCTATGTAATACTTCGCATCTATTTTTAAGCCTCTTTCTAAAACATACTCTGGATCCTCTGCCCTTTTTGATACTAATTCTGGACCCGCAACTATTACAAAATCAACTCTATCGCCGACCATAGGAACTTTTTCTGGAGATCTTTTCATCATTCTTTTAACTAATTCCACATGAGGTTGAATTCCTTTGTATTCGTGCAAATGCCTAGATAAACTTTTTGTTATTGTTAAATCTTCTATATCAACTTTACCTTCCTCAAGATTTTTAATAACCTCTTTCACATAATTAATAGCCTTCTCGATACTTCCTTCTTTCAATAAAAACTCCAAAACTCTTGAAAGAACTTTTTCTGTTAAACCACACCAATCTTTCCTAACAGTTTCTATTCCCTTCATGATAATCTTTTCTTTTAACCTATCTCCATCCTTTTCTACAGAAATACCTGCATACCTCTTTTTTGTTATTATCAAAAATGATTTAAAAACACTTTCTATTTTAACTGTCATTTTTCCTTGATATGAATCATTTATAACTTTTTCTATTTCTTCTCCAATTTTAAAGGCTTCTTCAATATTGCTTGCTTTTACCTTTACCATTATGGAATCTGTATCTCCATAGATTACTTCCCAATCTTTATTAGTTTTTTCCACTAGTTTTTTTGTAGTTTCTATAAAGTATCTACCGTAGCTAGTTATTGAGTTTGCTATATCTAGAACATATACTCTTCCTCTTATATAGCCAGTATATCCATAAAATGCATTAGCAACTCTCTTTAACGCTTCTTGCTTAGCGTCTAACAAAAGCTTTTTCTCTTCATCTTTTTCTTTTTTCATTTCTTTCTTAACCTTGTCCCTCTCATTAATCAAAAATTCAACAATTTGTGGAATTATTCCTCTTCTTATTTCTGGTTTAACAAATTTGGCTCCATAGGGAGAAACAATAACGTTTTCTCTTTCATCTATAACCCAAGTTGTCGGACATATGTTAAAATTAATGTAAATAGTTGGATACATCGATTTAAAATCAAAGTATATGATCGAAGCAGTATACAAACCTACCTTTGGTTCTAAAACTGTTGCTCCCTTAAATCCTCTCACTTCTCTTTCTTCTTTTCTTCTTAACATTTCTTTATTATCTGGTTTATTTGGTAAAACGAACTCTCTTTTATTAAATTCTCTAAGTAATAAACTCTCTACTCTTGCTGCTTCCCCTTCGTCCAAAACATCCTGAAGTAGCAAACCACAAACTTTAGAAAGTTCTATATACTTTTCTATCAGCCTTTTTTCTAAAAATATTCTCAAAGTTAGAGTTGCATCTCTCCTAGAATATTCTATCAATTTTAACATTTTATCAACGTCGTTTCCCTCCCAAATCTTCCCTATCTCACTATGTTTTATCTCAACTTTCCCTTCTCCAACCAAAGCTCTTCCTACATCGTCCAAAGAATATCTCTTTAATCTTACAAAACCTTTCTCGGAAAGTTCTTTAACAACCTCATAAACATCCACTACTACTCTTCCTAAAATATTGTTTCTATAAGTGCCTTCTTTCAATTTTTTTGAAAGCAAAGGCTTGTCATTTGTTCTTCCTAAAGATGGAAATATTTTATTCTCTTTAAATCTTGTATATAGAAAAGGTAAATCAAAGGAATTTATGTTATAACCAACAATAAAATCCGGATCATAAGAATCTATAATTTTAATCAACTCTTCCAACATACTTTTTTCATCTCTAAAGACTTGAGTGTTGCCATTTGTTTTTGTTGGCCTTGCAACCAGAACAAGGCTATCCTTTCCTCTATATGACGGATTAAAAGAAAAACTAATCAATATAACTTTATCTTTTTCTGGATTTGGTTTTCCCTCTTTTGCTGTTGTTTCTATATCTAAAGAAAGAACTTTAAAAGGAGCGTTTAGTTGATAGTCTTCTTCTTCAATTTTCTCAGCAAGAAAAACCTTTTCAGTTTTAACACCATTAGTTTTAATTTCTTTTCCTTCGGCACTATACCATCTCATCCCAAAGATATTAAAATCCGATAAAAATCTATACTTAAAAAGTATATCGGCTTCGAAAATTTTACTGGCCAAATTTTTAGTTGCTATAAAATCTCTAACCTTGGGTACTTTAGACGGGTCTGTTAAATAAATTCTTATCATTTTTGTTTTGTTTTCTCTGTAACCAATTGACTCGTATCTTTCTACTTCTTCAACTTTAACTACTAGCCCTCCAAACTCTTTTTTTAAGATGGTCTCTATTTCTTCCTTACTTTTAGTTGGAATGAAGTAAAAATATGGTAAATAACCATTGTAGAGAACACAAGCCGATTGGCCTTCTTTCGTTTTTCCAAAAATTCTTATTGTTGGGATGGAATTTAGTATAATGTAATCTGCATCGAGAACTTGAAATGAAAGCTTCATGTGTTTTTATTCAAACATAAACTTTAAAGTATTTATTGCCTTCAAAATATTTTTTATAGAAAAGTTTTATTCAAACCTCTTTTCTTTTAAGAATAACTTTTTACCATTAGGAAGAAAAAAAATATTTATTCCCTTGTACGCTTTATAGAAAGGTTCTCTTGAATTAAAAACAATAATAGAATCAGGGATTTCATCCAATAAAAACAAGTCTTTTTTATAAAGTTTCTTACATATAAAAAACGATGGATTTAAATGTCTTCTTTCAATTAAAGAAATTAAAACTTCTACATCATTCCCATTTTTTTGTTTATAACTTTCGATTATTTTTGAATCGATAAGAAAAAGTTTATAATCTTCTATATAGACTCGAATAATCTCACTAGGTTTTAGTAATGCTATTTTATCATCAAACTTTATTTCTGAGTTTACAATACTTACCTCTTTTTTTAAATTGACAGTTTTTCTGAAAAAAGAAAGGGAAGGAAATAATATTTTATCTCCAACAAACTTTTCTTCTTCTTTTTTAATATTGACAGCTATGATATCATCGAAAAATAGTTTTTCTACAATCCTAGCATCTAACTGAATTGTTTCATAACCAGTAAAATCCTCTACAACTATTGTATAAGTTGTTTTATCTTTAATCATTCCAATTACAGTTGCTTCTTCTCCCTTTTTTAATTTCTTAGCTTTATGTATTGATGTAAGGTTTGAAATATGATGGTTTTCCTGTATAGTCTTTGAAAGAAACTCGAATCTTTCTTTTAACGTTTTTAAAACATCATCGATGGTAAAGTTAAATATTTCCTCAGGGTAGAGAATTTTTATCTCTGGTTGCTTTTCAATCTTTTCAAACTCTAAAAAAACATTTTCATCAATTAATATCAGATTTTTTTGTTTAGCGTAATTTTTAATTTTATCTATAATTTCCTGATTGTTAGCAATTAACTCTAATGCCTTTGGAGTTAATTGAATTCCATCTTGCAAAAAACTCTTAAGAATTTCTATTTTTTCCATAACTATAAAATTTTTTTCTTATACATTAAAATTTTACCTGCTTTAATTTTTTCAATTTTTCCTTCTTCAACTAATTCTTCCAAATATTTCTTAACCGTATTCCAACTAACTTCCTTACCAATTTTTATTGAAACTGCTCTCTTTATTGCTTCTACATTTGAAGGAATGTGTATATCTAAAACGCTTAACAAAATATGTGTGAAAAAATGTCTATAGGGTGTTCTTCCCATATTTTTTATCATAGTTTTGAAATTTTTAAGAGTTTTGAAAATAATTCTGAACATTTAGAAATTTTTATGAACATATAAAAATAAGTGGGAGAATTAAAACTTTTATGAAACCTTTTAGAAAAAAATGAAAAACAACGAAAGAAAAAATGAAGAAAAAAAGATAATTTTAACTGACTATATAGATGTAATTAGAATTAGTTTGCAAACAAACATTAAAGATAAACAAAAATAGAAGATTTTTAATTGTTTATGAAAGATCATAAAAACAATATAAATTAAAAATCTAAAAAACCATAAAACCATCACTTAGACTATATATAAAAGTTCAAGTGGAAAACTTTTTGAAATATCATACTTTTTTCTAAATTAGTTAAAGAATTAATCACTTTTAGATTCAAACACACTTCTTAATAACATAATCTTCGATTGTATTATTTTTATTTTTTCTAAATCTCTTACAGCGCTGTAAATTCGAGGATAGGTATCAACTTTTTCTAAAAAATTCAATGAGACAAGATTGTCTAGTCTTTTTCTTAATGTTTCAATATTTATCTTTAATCCTTCTCTCTTTAAAAACTCATACAAAGTCTTAACATCAAAAGAGTTTATTTCTCCAGAAAAAGGATCAATGGTTTTACCATAAAATTTTTGAAGTATTTTTACATTAATTACATCAAATTTTGATAGAATTGTAAAATCAATTTTTTCTTCAGTTTTTATCTCTAAAGAGTTGAATGTAGAATTTTCTTTCATGATTAAAAAATTTTCATTCAAATATAAATACTTTTCTTTTCTCAAAACTCTATATTAAACTTATAATCTCTGCCTTAATTTCTTTCTCTTTTATTTCAATCAGCCCAAAATATCCTTCAGTAAATTTACCAACATTTAATACGATAGTGTTTTTTATCACATCTTTTCCAATACTTTCATGGATATGAGCACAAACAGCAACTTGTGGAGAAAATTCTTCTATTGTTTTCCTAACAGCTTCTGAACCAACATGCTTGTTTCCAACTAAATCTAAAGTTGAATTATAAGGAGGGGCATGAGTTGCTTGGATTTTTATTGCTTTATTTTTAATATTTTCAAAAGCTTTTTTTAATCCTTCTTCAATTTCTTTTTCTGAAGGTTCGTAAGGAGTATTAAAAGGAGTTTGAGCTCCACCGAATCCATAAAAACCAACATCTTCTATAATTTTTCCATTTCCATGCAGCAAAACATTTTCTTTTTGAAAAAATGGTATTAAGTCTTTATCCCACGTTCCGGGTACTATCAAAATGTTGTTAAAATAATTTTTTGTTTCTTCTAAGAAAATCTTACCTATGTCTATTGGTTCAAAACCTTTTAGAAAGGAAGCATTAGCTATATCTCCAACTGAAAGTAGAACATGAGGTTCATAAGAAGCAACTTTTTCCAACAAGATAGGTAAGGTTTCTATTTCATTGTGTATACAACCGATAACAGCAATTTTCATTTTTTCTATTTAGTTTTTCATTTAATAAACAATAAAAGAATAGAGGAATAAGGGAAGCTTTAAACTATAGTTTAAATAATCTGCATCGTATAAAAAATTAGAGCCCCCTTCGTCTAGCCCGGTCAAGGATACAGCCCTTTCGATAAGAAAGGTTTGACGAAAGAATGAGAAGAAAGGCTGGGACGGGGGTTCAAATCCCCCAGGGGGCAAATTTATTCTAAATTATTTCTTCTTTTTTCTTTAAAAATTCTCTTTCTATAAGCTTCATGTAAGCAGGCCTAGTTATAAATAAATCTATTAATGTACCAACTGTTGTTGTTATTGCAAAACCTTTTAAACTCCCTAAACCAAGAAAGGCCAACGGCAACATGGCAAAAACTAACAAAGTAGAAGAATTGTAAACAATTTCCATTCCAGTTTCTACACTTTCTTCTATTCTTTTCTTTTTTTCCAAAACAAACTGATCAGTTAAAGTTATTAGTTCTCCAGAATTTCCAATTATTGATACTAAACCAGCTATTGTTGGTATGTCTATAGTCCATTTTCCAACGACAACAAATCCAGAAATTAAGACTGCAACGAAAACTGTTAAACCTCTAATTAACGATTTTACTTCCTTGTATACTACTGCTAAGACTAAAGAAAGAATGATTATTATTGCTGCTACTATTTGGGAAGAGGCAATTCCCAAAATTAGAATTAATTCACAAATAGCAACCATAAGAATGTAAAGACTAATTCTCCAATTCCTATATCTTATCATACTTAAGATAAGAACAGCAATCAAATTCGCTACTAGAATATAGACTGTTGATTCAAAAAGTTTCTTTCCTTCAGTTTGAGTTATAGTTTCAACTCTTTCTATTTTTAGTTCAACCGGCAAACTTCCAGATTTTAGAATACTTTGTAATCTTAGCTTTTCTAAACTAGCTTCTTCTAATGTTTTTCTCCAACCTTCTATCGATGGAGTAGTTACTGGTTCGCCGGCAATATTGCTAACAATGTTTAAATCTGTTATCGGTTTTTTATCAAGATACAAAACTAGTTTTGGTCTTATGTAAAGTTGCCCACCAGAATAATAGGTTGGCTGACCTTTTGTAACTAAAGCAAATCTTTCTGCCCCTTCTTTACTTATTTGAATTGTGAAAACGAATTTGTAGCCATCACTATATCTTACGATATAATTCCTTTGAACGTCAGTAAAAATGTTTTCTATATCTTTTGCGGTAAAGATGTTTGCAGCCATTATAACATTGTCTTCAGTTTTGTTTATGATTTCATACTTAATTCCATCTATGTAAAAACCTTCGGTTATATTGAAAGTTTGATTTAAGATTGTTATTATGTTGTTTGAAATTTCAAAAGGAATTTCAGTTCCGTTGAAAATTAAATTTCCCTTTCCATTTGTTAAAGTTATTGTGTCTATGACTTTTCCTTCAAAGTAACCTTGTTTTACCAAAAAGTTTCTTATGTCATCTTCAGTCAAGCCAGCAGCTTCGATCTGAATTAAATCTTGAGCTACTGGTAAAACTTTTACATCGCTTAAACCATAAGTGTTAAGCCTTTCAGTTAAAATTTTTGATACTTCTTGTGCTTCTGTACCAGTTATATTTCCTGTTATTTTTAACAAAACTCTCGTTCCACCTTCAATATCTATTCCAAAATTCAAGACTTTTGTTTTTTGTTCTTTTAAAGAAAAACCAAGGTTTTTATTTTCAATTGCTACACAAGATGCAGGTTGCCCATTAGAAACTATCGGTATAAAATCTCCATTTTTAACATTCTGTAAAGCTTCTCTGAAATCTTCTAGACTGTAAATCAATTTCCCTCCAATTTGTGTAACTCTATCTCCAATCTTTATGTTTTGACAGTTTGTCGATTCATTAACGAAAGAAACTTCTAACCAAGATTTTTGAGAGAAAATTCTGGAAAGAGATGCCAACGAAATTACTATAGTAAAAACTAACACCAATATTCTAATGTCTCTTAGCAAACAATACCACCTCTATTATTGCGGCATTTAACATCCAAGTGTTCAGAATGTCAGCAGCGAAACCGATAGTTTGGATTTGTGCTATGTTTATTAAGAAAGGAGAATTTGAGAGGAAAAGAACTATTAGCATTGAAATTATTAAGCCAGTGTTAATTGTTAGACCAGTAATCAAACCTTTTTTGTATTGTTCGTAAAACTCTTCTATTTTTCCAGAAAGAATTTTTGTAGCTAGAATAACGTTTGCATCAATAGCAAAAGCTATTAACATTAGAAGAGAGGAAAAACCAGCAAAGGAAATTTTTTGGTTTAAAAGGTTCATTATTCCAAAAACTACTATAATGTTTGCAATAGAAGATAAAATGATTGTAATTGCAATTATAGGTTTTTTGTAGATGTATAGGTTTGTTATGAAAAGAAGAATGTATGCAACTGTTAATAAAGTAGCGATTTGGGAGAAGAAAGTAGCTCCCAATTCAGGGCCAACAAATTGTATTGAGTATTCAGTTGGATAAAAACCGTTTGAGTTTAAAAATTCAATTATTTCTGAAGCGTTAATGTTTTTTTCTGTTAATATATTGATTGTTGTAAAACCTTCCATGGTCTTCGAAGAAGAAATAATAAAGGTTTCTATTTTCTTTTTAATTATTGGTTCGATTTCTTCTGTTGAAATACTTTTATTGAAAATTAAAGTAAGAGAAGTTCCTCCTTTCAAGTCAATATCTTTGAGGAAAAAATCTCCAGTTTTTGAATAAACTTGTAAGATTCCTATTAAGGAGATTATTAACAATGCTAATGATATTGGTAATAGCTTAACAAGTTTAAACTTCATTTAAGAATTTTTGTAGGTCGAAATTAATAAGATTTTTGGAAAATAATTATCGAGATTAAATAAAAGGCGAATATTTTCTGCATCTTTTTGATTGTTGATTAAGTTCGTCTTATATAGAAGTACCATATAAATTCCTAGCCCTGGGAGGGATTTGAACCCTCGTTCTCCCGCTAACTTACTTTAACATTAAAGATACGAGGCGGGCGCTTTACCAACTAAGCTACCAGGGCTTCTATTAAACTTTAGTAATTTGTTGTAATATTTTTTCGCTGAAAGGTTATATTTTCGCAAATCAATATAATTTATGGCCGAATATAAAGAGGAAAAGGAAACTATTTTTTGGAAAAGAGATAAGAAAGGAATTAAATGTAAAGTTTGTCTTTTTGAGTGTAGCATTCCAGAAGGAAAGTTTGGTATTTGTGAAGTTAGACAAAACAAAGCGAATGAGCTTATAATAAAAGATTATGGTAATATCGATGGTCTAGAGGTCAATAGAATAGAAGAAAGAAATTTGTACAATTTTCTTCCAAATACTTTAACGCTAGCTGTAAAAATGAAAGCTCCAAAGAATTTTCAAATCTTGCCAGAAGTCAAAAAAGTTAACAAAAAATTGAAACCCATTGAGCTAATAACTTATGCTAAGAAAAATGGAGTTAAATCAATAATTTTTACTGGCTCTGAGTTTGTCGGGCATTATGAATATGTGATAAAAGTTTTTAGAGAAGCAAGGAGAAATAACCTATCAACAATCTTAGCCACAAGCGGTTTAATTAATGAAGACCCAATAAAGAAAATTTCAAAATATACAGATGGCTTAGCTGTTTACTTTTTTGCTTCTGGAAATGAAGATTATTACAAGAAAAATACACTGGTTAAAGATGTAAGAAGAGTTTTTGATGTTATTAAAGAATTTTCTAAGTATAGGGTTTTTGTTGAAATTTCAAACATTTTGCTAAATGGTTATGAAAGTTTGGAAGATTGTAAAAAACTTGCAAATTGGGTTGTTGCTAATTTAGGTGCTGAAGTTCCTTTCCATATTTTAAAAGGTAGTGCGAAACTGAGTTTAATACAACTTAAAGAATATCATACAGCTTGCAAAGATGCAGGTTTGAGGTATGTTTACGTCGATAATTCTAAAGATCCATTGATGGAAAGCACTTATTGTCATAATTGTGGAACTTTATTAGTTGAGAGAAGTGGTAGTAAGGTTAAATCAATTAATTTGGCTGGCGATAGATGCCCAAACTGTGGAATAAGGCATAATTTTGTTTTTGGGTGAAGAATACGGAAGAAATAAGAGAAAAAATAGAAAAAGGATGGATTCATTCAAAACTTTGGTTTGATGTTTTGGCTGTGACTAAAGAGGCTGCAGAAGAAAGTTTGAAAAATCATATAGAAAAATTGAAAAAAATAGAAAATTGTATTGTTGTAAAGGAAAATTTTCAAGAAACGATAGAAGTTGAAAAACCTTTACCAAAAGTAGAAAAAGCTTATTCTAAAGCTGTAGAAATTGAAGTTTTAACAAAAGACATAGAAACTTTACTTAGCGTGACAATATTCTTTGCTCCTTCTGCTGTTGAAGTTTTAGAGCCAGAAAGTTTGAAGATTAATGCTGCTAGCATTCAAACAATAATGAATACTGTAGCTGATTTATTACATAGATTTGCTTCTCAAGGGGTTGGAGGAGTAGTAATAGCAAAAACTTAAATTAGATTTCAAGATAGTGTACGTTTTCACTTAAATTCAAAAACATTTTGAGTTTATGATGAATAAGGAAATCTAAGCCAAATATATCAGGAAGTGAAATTGCCTTTTCTATCTTTTTCTTCGATTCATGAGGCATGGCTACATTTATAGAAGTTGTGAGTTGTATTGTTTTCTCCTCATCAGTTTTAAGGTAAAATTTTAGACTTGGAATAGTAAACAAATTAACAGTTACATTTCCTATAGCCATTTTTCTTATTTACACTCTCCTCTTTTTAGATTTAATTTTAATAAAGTAGAGTAACTTATTAAAGAATATGGACATCCTGTATCTATAATGAAATTCGTTCTTATGAGACCTCTACCTACTAATGTAGCAGGTAAAATAATTCTTCTTTCAATAAATTCTTTCTCTTCAATTTTCTTTAATTCCTCTTCTAATGTTAATGGTATCTTCATAAACTCACTAATAAACAACTATTGTGTCTTCAGGCTCGATAAATTCAATTAGTGCATCTTCTTGATTATTTTCTCTTAATTTTTTAACCAGTTTTTCAACATTTTTTGAAGTTGCAATTACTTGTTTGTTTGCTATTGCAATAAACAAGTTTGAGTACTTTTCTCTTAATTTTCTTTTG
>Ga0272449_1002889_pt1 | contig 15389 bp, 17 predicted proteins | sample YNPCB0241_FD_198679 | JGI IMG/M metagenome (GOLD analysis project Ga0272449, IMG submission 198679) | Hot spring sediment microbial communities from Yellowstone National Park, WY, United States - YNP-CB-024-1 | ecosystem: Environmental > Aquatic > Thermal springs > Hot (42-90C) > Sediment...
GGATGATAAAGATTATATCTTTTGTTTTTTCGTTTTGCCTTACTAATTGGCAAAGTTGAAAACCATTAAGCTCTGGCATTATCACATCGGAGATTATGGCTTTGGGGTTGTGTTCCTTTAGGATTTCTAAAGCTTCTTTTCCATTTAAGGCAACAAAAGAGGAATACCCATATTTACTAAGAATTCTTCTTAGATGTTCTGCCTGGGCTGGCGAATCTTCAACTATTAATACATCTTTTTCTCCTTCCATTATTATAATTCTATATAGGATTAAAAAAGGTTGTCAATTGAGAAAAAGAATGTTGAATTAATCTATTCCTCCTCTTTTTACATTCCCAAATACACTCTCTATTCTATTTTACATCTATCCTGAATGTCTCCTAATAAAATATTTGCTATTTAGCTCTATGCCTCCCTCTATAATCTCTTTTGCTATTTTTAATTCACTCTCATAGGCTTTCCCTGTCTTAACCCCCATCACTATGTTCTTCTTTATGTCCTTCCTTACGAATCTGTAATGAAGATTTGAGATATGGGGTGCTTTTTTATTCTTTCCTTTTGATTTCATAAAAAGAAGAGCTGTGAGGATAATCTCAAGTTTGTAGATTTATTGAACATTATCTCTCCTAAAAGCATAATAGTTTTTGTGAAATTTTTCTCAAAAATATTGTCTTAATAAAAAGTTTAAGTATAATATATTATTGAATATAAATTATAAATAAATAGATAAAATGAAAAGATTAGAAATTTAAATTTAAATTTAAAAGGAGGTAATTAAAATGGTGAATGTGAAACCAGATTATACCCTTGATGAAAGAGGAGAGGTTTGTCCAATTCCTGATGTAGACACAAGGAAAAAATTGAAAGAAATGAAGTCAGGTGAAATTCTTGAAGTTTTAATTGATTATGCACTTTCTAAGGAGAGAATACCTGCAGGTGTAAAGGAAGTTGGTGGAGAAGTAATTGCAATTGAAGAAATTGGTCCAAGTGAGTGGCGTATTCTTATTAGGAAACTTTAAATCTAAAAATTAAATAAGGGGGTTAACTATGGATATAAGACTTCAAGGACTTTTAGTTGGTATTCTTTTTGGAGTGCTTCTTCAAAGATCACGACTTTGCTTTAACTCAGCTATTAGAGATATAAAAATGACAAAAGATAACTATCTTATGAAGATGGCACTAATTGCAGTCTTAGTTGAGACAATAGGTTTCCACCTTGTAGCTCAATTAGGTTTGATAAAACTTAATCCTCTACCTTTTATACCTTGGGCTCAAATAGTTGGTGGTTTCTTATTTGGAATGGGAATGGTATTAGCGGGCGGTTGTGCAAGTGGTGTAACATATAGAATAGGTGAGGGATATATAACTGCTTTTGTTGCAGCAATATTTTTTGGTATTACTGCATCAGCAGTAAGAGGTGGTCCACTTCAGTTAGTAAATAATTGGTTTGGTAAGCCAATAACAACAATAAATAATCCATCTGGTCTTTATGCAGTAACTGATGGAAAAGTAAATTTGACTCTTGCAAACCTTCTTAATATAGATCCATGGATAATTGCAATAGTCTTTTCTCTACTGCTTCTTGCTGTGATCTTTGTATGGAAGACAACAGAAAGGAAGGTAACAGGTCTTAACTGGATATGGGGAGGTATCTTAGTAGGCTTAACTGGTATAATTGCTTATATTTCACAAAAGAGCTATGCTCTCGGTATTACTGGGGGTTGGATAAATCTTCTTAGGACTACAACAGGTGAACTTGATTTGTCAAAAGGAGTACCTTATAACTGGATTGGAATGGAAGTCTTAGGTATTATTATTGGTGCATTTATTTCAGCTATTTTATCAAAAGAATTTAAATTGAGAATGCCCAAAGATCCAAAAACATTTGTCCAGGTTGCACTTGGTGGAATTCTTATGGGGTTTGGTGCAGGGGTAGCTCGAGGCTGTAATGTTGGACATATCCTCTCTGGTCTTCCCCATCTTGCAATAAGCTCTCTTGTATTTACAGTTTTTATAGTATTAGGAAACTGGTTAATGGTATGGTATTTATTTGAAAGAAAGTAAAAATATTTAGGGGGGTAATCTACCCCCCCCCATAATTTAATTTCCATAGGGAGGTAAAAAAATGATTATAACAATTCAAACAAATGTTCCACCATATACAAATGAAGACCTTGATACTGCAATTCATCTTGCAGAAGTATTTCTTGCAAGGGGACATAAAGTTAATATTTTCTTATTTGCAGATTCTGTCCTTTCCGCGAATAAATTTGTTAAACCAATGAGAATTGATAGAAATATTCCTATGAAACTTCAAGAACTTATTTCCAAAGGTGTTGAAGTTCATATATGTGGATTATGTGCAGAATATAGAGGTCTTACGGAAGATATGAAAATTGAGGGCTCAAAATTCTCAGGTGTTCCAGAGATGGCTGCTTTAATTTATGAGTCCGATAGGTATATTAACCTTATGCCATAGGGAGGAAGACATGAAAAAAGTATTATTTGCTGTTTATACATCACCTGCAGGAAGCATTTGGATTAATGAAACATTTAGATGTATTTTTGGTATGTATGGACAAGATATTGAGCCTGTAGCTCTTCTTTTAAATGAGGCGGTTCTTGCAGTACACAAAAATTGTAAGCCTGAACAGTGTGGAGTGCTACCCCTTTCCATAACCTTTAAATATATTGAGAAGTATCAGACAAAAGTTTATGCTGTCAAAGAAGATTTAGAAAAATATAATATTAAAGAAGATGAAATTGATCCACGCTGGAATCTTCAACTCATCTTAAAAAGTGATCTTGCAGAGTTTGTTCATTCCTTTGATAATGTTATTTTCTTTTAGGAGGACAATATGGCACTAATAATAGTAAAGAAATCTCCTGATCATAAAATTTCACATTTACTCCTTGAGATTGCTATGCCTCAAGATAAAGTAGTTTTTATTCAGGACGGTGTACTTTTTGCAGTTGATAAAAATGTGAAAGATCTTGTGAAGGAAGGAGTAGAGCTTTACGCTCTTAAAGAGGATTTTGTTGCTCGTGGGTTTGACGAAAAGGAAAGTTTGGTAAATTTGGTCACTTATGAGGAATTTGCAGAAATTATAGAAAATGAACCCAAGATAATCTCTTAAGTTAAATCACGTGGAGGGCTTAGCCCTCCCGCTTTCTTTAATAAAAGAATATTGTAGTATATGTTATTAATATTTTTTTTGTTTTTAGTTAACATAGTTGACTATATATAGAAAAAGTTATATAATCTAAGTCAAAAATTAAAAGGGGGGCTCTATATGAAAAAGGTGCTTTATCTTTTCATTATCCTTATTCTTCTTATCCCTTTTTCCTTTTCTCAGGGTAAGAGCTATTTTGTAGGGACATATATTAGGACGTGGCCCTTGGGGGATACAGAAGAGGAGATCAGTAAAGGGGTATATTGGAAGGGAGAAGATTTAAATCTTAAGGGAGTTGATGAGTTAAATATTGCTTTTGGATTGATAAGAAATGGCTCTGAGATATTTATACCTGATGTGGAGAGGGGTTTTGATTTAAAATCGGAGTTAAAGAAATTAAAGGAAAGATATAAAGATTTAAAGGTAATAATTTCGGTAGGTGGATGGGGTGCAGAAGGATTTTCAGATATGGCCAATGATCCAAAATTAAGATCAGAATTTTGTGATAATGCAAAGAAGATAATTTTGGATTATGATTTTGATGGTATTGATATTGATTGGGAATATCCTGTAGGTCCTGACTGGGGTCTTCCAATAAAAACAAGACCAGAAGATAGGGAAAATTATGTGATTTTGCTTAATGATTTAAGGAATATGCTTTTTGATCTTTCCAAGAATACCGGCAAAAAGTATGTTTTATCTGTTGCAGTACCTGCTTCTCCGTGGTTTCTTCAGAAAAATGATGTGGTGGCAGTCTCTAAGATTGTAGATCATTTAAAGGTCATGAGTTATGATTATTATGGATCTTGGAGTTCTACTACAGGCCATCATGCAAATCTTTATAACAATCCAAAGGATCCTGCTTGGGGAGGATGGAGTACTGATCAGGCGGTAAAGCTTTACTTAAGTGTGGTACCATCGGAAAAGATATGGGTTGGAGTGCCTTTCTATGGGAGAGGCTGGAAGGGAGTTAAAAATGAAAATAATGGATTATTTCAACCATATAAGGAGAGTATAGAGGTAATTTCTTGGGATAAGATAAAGGAGCTTATGAAGAGTGGAAAATTTAATAAGTATTGGGATGATATAGCTAAGGCTCCATATCTTTTTGATGGAGATACCTTTATTACATATATGGATAAGGAGGCATTGGATTATGTGATAGATTATGTAAAGAGATATAAACTTGGAGGAATTTTTGCTTGGGAATATGCTCATGATATGAAAGGGGAGCTTTTAGAATATATATCTTCCAAGAAATAATTTAGATGGTAAAGATTTTTTCCTTAGGAATATATAAAGATACATTCTCAATTAAGAAGTTAATAAGTTCTTTTTTTAGCTCATGGGGATAGGTATAGGCGTTGTCACCCTCTTCGTAAGGGAAGAGGGTGACCTCATTTATGAATATTTTTTTCATTCTTTTGAAATAATCTTTTGGGATTCTAAAAACTCCTATAGATAGATCATAGATCTTAGATGGATCAATTTCCTGAAATACTTTTTCTACAAATCTTTTATATACCTCTTTATAATCTTCCACATAAATAAGAGGATCAAAATTTAGTCTTACTATCCAATGGTGATCTATAGCCTTTTTTATAGCTTTTATTCTAAGATCTAAGGATGGTGTTTTTTCATATTTTTTAATGATCTCATCAGGAAGCAATGTCCAGGATAAAATTACATTATCCCTTGGCTTTAATTCTTCCCAAATTTTTAAATTGCAAGATTTAGTCCTTACTTCAATGATTAAATCTTTCTTATTCTCTGCGTAATTTAAGAACATGCTAAAGAAGGGAACTATGTTTTCAAGGGCTAAAAGGTCCGTATTATAGGATATGGAAAGATATAGGGGATGATCTTTTAAGATTTCATCTATTTCTTTGAAGTAATCTTCTATGTTTACAAATACCACTATATGGGCTGAAGGATACATACCTTTTAAGAAGCAATAATCACAGCTAAAGATGCAATTAAGTATTAAGGTGGTATAGTAAAAATAGTATTGTCCAAAATTGGGGCATAAAGGGGGACCTGGATAAATAAATTCCTTTCTTTTCTTTGCTAATATTAATTTTTTACTTAACTCTTGAACTTTGTAATTTTGATTTGATCTTGAAAATACTTCTTTATAGCTATCAATCTCTATAATTATTGATTTGGGAAATCTATTTAGGATTTTTTCTGTTATAGGATGAGATAGAATCTCTTTTTCTACGTATATATGGGAGAATGTTCTAAGGGGAGAGAAGCTTTTTAATTCTTTCAAAGTATTCTTTTCTCTCCTTTTTTGAATTAGCTTTTATATTAATAAAGTCAAAGATCTCCTTAGGAATATTACCTTTTCTTATTATATAGCCCTTTAAATATTTCTCCAATTCATGGGTCATGGAGAAGGTAAGATTTAGGCTTTCCTTTAGCTTTTCTACCATATCCTTTATATTCTCTTCTTCAAAGGGTAATTTTTCATACTTGTTTAACTCTAATAAAGAGTATATAAATTTTTCTATCTTAGGGATATGATGGTAAATAAGATTGGAGATTTCTTCCTTTTTTATTTTTTCGTAATCTAAGAAGTCATAGACAATTTTTATACAATGAATATTATGAGGGGGTAAAAAGAAGGATGCTGATTCAAAGAATCCAGCACCTTCCATATCTACAATATCTCCTTCTATTTCCTCTTTTATATCTTTTTTTACAGGGATCATGAAGCTTTCAAGAACACCTTCCTTCATATCATGATTTACTATAATATCTGGATAAAAGGCTTTTTTTGTATAATGATTTATGATTTTATGGCATAATATGATATCACCTTTTTGGAAATTTCTATTCTTTGCTCCACATATTCCTAAATTTATAGCCATATCCTTTTCTTGGGCAGAAAATCTTGTTAATAGAAAAGTAGTACCTATGGAAGATCTTATAATTCCTTCTCTTGTTAAAATAAGAAAGATTTGGTTATTGGAGAAAATTTCAAATTTAGATGATAAGATCTTTTGAAGCTTAAAGTGCTCTATTAATGGTTTTGCTTCTTGATAAAAGGAAATGACAAAAAATATCATGATTTAATAATCTAAGAGGGGGAGAGATAAATCTCCCCCCTTATTTTTTATTCTTCAAGGATTAAAACTTCTCTTGGTGCTATTTCTATCTCTCCTTCATATATTTTTCCAGAGATAAGGTCCTTTTTTCTATTTCCAATATTTATTCTTTTTACTTCTTCTGTATGATTTAATACAAAGGTAAATACTTTGTTATTTTTTACCCTTTGGGTAATTTCAACTCCGTAAGGTACATCTTTGAATAATGGTTCTATTTTGTGAGCTTTAGATATATATTTTATTAGGTCCTTTAAAAATTCATGGGAGGCAAAGGATCCCACATAGTAAGCATAGCCATCTCCATACTTATTTACTGTAACTACTGGTTGTCCTTTATAGTAGTCCTTGGTATATATACCTATAGATTTTACTGTGTCTTTTTCTAAATGGATTACATCAAATACTAAATTACATTCATAGGTTTCTTTTGAAAATTCCTTTTTAAATTCATCTGTTATTTGAATTTCATTCTTCATCTCAGGTGGTAAGGCATCAAATTCCTCTACCCATATTCCAAGAAGATCCCTTAATGGGGCGGGATATCCTCCCAAGTATACTAAGTCATTTTCATCTACTAATCCACTTAATGTGGTAGTTACAAATATTCCACCTTTTCTAACATATTCTTTTATTTTCTCTGCAGTTTCTTTCTTTACCATATAAAGAAGAGGTGCTACTACTACCTTATACTTTTCAAAATTGTCCTCAATTCCTATAACATCTACACCCATGAGATTTTCAAAGAGGGCTCTGAAGTAGCTTTCTACACCTCCCACGTAGTTTATTGCTGTACTTGGACCTTGAGAGTTTTCAAGAGCCCACCAGTTTTCCCAATCAAAAATAACTGCTGTCTGAGATTTTACCTTACTACCTAAAATTGTATCACCTAAATTTTCTAATTCTTCTCCTAACTGTTTTACCTCTTGGAAGACCCTTGTATTTTCGTGTCCTGCATGAGAAATGACAGCACCATGGAATTTTTCTGGTCCTCCTCTTGATTGTCTGAGTTGGAAGAACATGACTGTATCTGCACCTTGGGCAACTGCTTGATAGCTTTGAAGTCTCATAACCTTTGGCCTTTTTATATAGCAGTAAGGTTGCCAATTAGTTTGACTTGGGGTTTGTTCCATAAGCATAAAAGGTTCTCCTTGTTTTAAGCCTCTCATAAGAGAGTGCCTAAAAGCAATACTTATGTAATCATCGGTAAGGTATGGATAGCTATCCCATGAAACCACATCCATATGTTTTGCCCATTCAAAATAGTTGAGAGGTTTGAAAGCTCCCATGAGATTTGTGGTTACAGGTATATTAGGATTGTATTTTTTAATTATGTTATATTCATTTAAATAGCATTCTAAGATACTTTCAGACATAAATCTATAATAATCAAGTACCATACCTTGGGCTACGGTGGAGAGTTTTCCTGTCCACCAATGATGAAACATAACACTTCTTAATGTGGGTGCTGTGATCTCACTCCAATCATAAATGGTTTGACTCCAAAAGGTGGTATACCATCTCTTATTTAACTCTTCCAATGTACCATATTTTCTTTTTAGCCAATCTCTAAACTCCTTTATACAATTTTCACAGAAGCAGTAAGTCCCATATTCATTGGCAATATGCCAAACTAAAACTGCAGGATGATTAGCATACCTTTCTGCCAGTTTTTCTACTAATTTTCCTGCAAAATATCTATATATTTTGCTATTGGGACAAAAGTTTACTCTTCCCCCATGTGCTCTCTTATTTCCATTTATGTCCACAGGAAGAATCTCTGGATACTTAACAGACATCCAATGGGGCTGAGACGCAGTAGATGTGGCAAGACAGATGTAGATTCCGTTTTTCCATAGGTTATCAATGATTTCATCCAGCATTGAGAAATCATAGGTATCTTCTGAAGGTTGCAAAAGAGCCCAAGAAAATACATTTACTGTAGCAATATTAATATGGGCTAATTTGAAAAGTCTTACATCTTCCTTCCATATTTCCTTGTCCCACTGCTCAGGATTATAATCTCCCCCATACCATATGTAAGGCAATTTGGGATTTATCATACAATGCTACCTCCCACTCTATTCATTTTTTATGGCTCTTTTATTCAATATTACTCTAACTTTTGGTATTAAGTAAAGATGGATTATTTATTTTATTCCAAATAGGTATGGACATGGGTACCAGTGTAAAGAGATAAGTAAAGATAAAACCCTGCCCTCAGCATCCTTATAATATCCAAGGATGGAGTAATGACAGAATAATATATCTAAAACTAGTAAATTTTAGGTATATCAAGAAAAGCTAAAACTCCTCCTAATTTTGAAGATTTAATCATCAATGAGCTGAAAAGAATCGGTTTCAGATATAGGAGACTTAAAGCCTTCTTTTCTTATTCTAAAGAGGGATGGAATATTAAAAGAGAAAAGAAAGAGTAAAAAGTCAGGAAGATATCTTTATGATTATGAAGTTTGAAAGCCTTTCTTCCTCCTAATGTATATGAGCACATGAAAAAACACAATCTCCCTAAGTATGAATGGAATATTATTATGCTTTCCAAGAGTAAGATTTACTGCTTATTTTTGGTTAAGAGTTCATAATGTGAGAGGAAGAAGTATGTATTAACTTTTCCTGTTATACTTTTAGAGAAGTTATTAAGATCTGTAGGCCTTTTTTCTAAGATTTTATCTGACTTCCTTAAAAGTGGTACCTAAGTCCCTATCAAGTGCGGTTATTTGAATAGGCTCTTTTGGGAACATAAAGGAAACCAAGAGCAATCTTTACAGAAATTTTCAAAATCTGACCTTTTTATTCTATTAAAAATCATTCTTTTTATGTCAAGAAAATTATATTTTTCCTTTATGGTCAAGTTCAGATGATTTATAATTTCCTTATCTTTTCTTTCTATCTCCTTAGGATAGCTTTCTCTTAAACACTTATCATTTTTTAAATATGGGCATTTATTACAAATACTATCACTTTCAACAACTAATAAGAATTTATATCCATCATCTAATTTTTCTTTTACTATCTTCATGTTTTCAATAAATTCCTCAGAATATCCTTTACCTTCAAAATGTAATAAACAAAGTAGATGATGTCCTCTTATTTTTATATCTTTATTATTCATGTTTATTTTTATAGATATCTTTGCCAGGAGAGATAGTTTTCATTATTTTTCCACGTTTCATATATGGCAAACTTTTTATTCTCTTCCTACTCCTTTATATATAAATCCATGTTTTTAGCTTCTTGGGGATCCACGACATTGACACCATCAATAATATGAGGATCATAAGCTTTTATCTTTGCCCCATCATTTTTTAATAGATTTATTATTTTTATAGCAAGGGTAAGTCCCCATATGGAAATAGTATAATCATATAAAAGATCAGAAAGTTGGTCCGTTACTTTATAAACGATATACCTTTTCCAGGACTAAGATGTTCTCCTCCAATTCTTTTATCATATTTCATTCCTTCTATTATATCAAAGACATCTACTGAGAATTTATCACATATATTGGCTATTTTATTAATAAAAGAGACTCTCATAGTAAGAAAGGCATTTGAAGCATATTTGATTAAAATGGCAGTTAGGGGTGAGGTAACTACTATGGGAGCATTGAATGCAGAAAAGAGCTCTTTTAAGGATTTTATTACATAGTCTTTTTCTACCCCTATTACTATTCTTGAGAGATTAAAGAAGTCATAAATTGCCTTTCCTTCCCTTAGAAATTCAGGGACAATTGCTAGTTCGTAATCTTCTCCATTTTTTTTTCTTCTTTGCTAAAGATTTCTCTTATTTTTGCTGAAGTCCTACTATTTTTTAAAAATTTGCTTATAGATTTTGCAGATGATATTACTTGAGATAAATTTATTTCTCCTTTGTCTTTTGAAGGAGTATTAACACATATGAAGATAATTTCAAAAGATAAATTCAAAGGAGAATTCTCAACGATACCCTTGTATAGATCTCTTAAGGTACCTTCTTCGTCCTTTACAGGTATTACAAAAGATATATCCACATTTAAGCTTTTTAAAATTCAAAATTAAAACCTGTATTTATAGAAAAAATTGTTTTTATTGGATTTTCTAATATAAAGTCCTGACGAAGAGCTAAGAATGGTTTGAAAGGAATATGGTTGTCTGGCTCCCATCCAAATTTAAAATTAAACCCCATATTTTCTGAATATCTCATAATTCCCATAGAAAGATGTAGCCACTCAAAATATCTTTTCTCAAAAATAATCCCTATTCCTATAAAATCTTTAAATTTTGTCAGCTCTATACCGTATTTTTTATCTTTTAGGGAAGAAATTAAAAAGGAAACTCCAAAGTAATCATTTTTCTCCTCTATATATAAAGATCCAAAGTGTATCCTTAATGTGAAATTATGTTTAGTTTCTTTGTAGATTAATGGATTTTCCAGGTTAATTAAAGATAAATCATATCCATGACTTCCCTTAGAAAGTTCTTCTTTTAAATTAAAATCAAATATAAAGGAAGAATTTTTATAACAAAGATAAATTTTTTGTTCATTGAGATTATAGACTGTGGACCAAACAGTAGTTTTTTGATTTACTCTTTTCAATAGATCATATGCATCATCTACAGAATTCACATTATTTAAATTTTCCTTAGCTATTTTATACCTTTCAAAAGATGTTTTACTATCACTTCCAAGCTCTGGTTTAGATATAAAATGATTGGTCATAACTTTAGAGTCAGTGTTATTTTTTATCACTACCATTTTTCCATCTATATACTCTAAAATGGCAGAATTTCCTTCTTTGTCTACAATCATGTAATGTACCATGGGATTTCCCAAAAATGTACCAAACACTACATAATATTTAGGAAAAATATTCAAGGCTTCATCTACTGTTTTTGCTCTCTCTAATACAATTTTTACCATCTCTAAACTTATTCTTATAGGTTTAAAAGGTGATAAAGGAGGCATTGTATTTGGTACAGCAGAGATACCAATAAAAAGCCCTGCATCATTCATCCCTTCATAAGGCATATTAGTTCCTAATTGCTCTAAGATAACCATACCATGTAATCCGTCTCGGGGAGCGATAAACCATATTCTTCCTCCATCCCTATCATTATCAAAATTTCTGCCTACAAGTATATGTCCCTTTTTATCTATGGTGTAAAAAATAGTACATGCAAAAATTTCCTTTGGGAAAATTAAGAAGAAAGTAAAAATGATAAGTATAAAAATAAAGATTCTTTTCACCATCTTCATCCCCTTATATTTATTGCATTTATCTCAAAAGTCATTTTATTAAAATTTGTATTTATTTGTCAATTTTAGGAGAGAATGTTCTAAAAATTATAGGAGTATTATAATCTTTCTAAGGATGGGAAAAATTTTTATCTTCTAATTTGATTTCTCCTTCTACATTTTTTATAGTTATCTCGTTTATAGTTGCTCCTATTTTGCTCTGTTTGCTCTTCTTCTTTAATAAATATATTTACCTCATAGACTCTTATCTAAGCACCATATACATCACCTTCATGTTATAATTTAATAATGAAGATGAAAAACTTCAAAATAAATAATTTAAACTATTTAGAAGAGAATGAGAAGCTGGCTCTTCGCGAATTAAAATTTAGGTTAGAGGGCTTATTAGGGTATAAACCAACTATCATACTATATGGGTCAAAAGCAAGGGGGGATTTTGATAAGGATTCCGATATAGATGTGGCAATAATAGTTGAGAGTTTAACAAAGGATATAAAAGAGGAGATTCTTGATATTGTAGTGGAGATAGAAATAAAATACTCAACACCACTATCTACCCTTATTCTCTCTAAGGATGAGTTTGAGCGACTCAAAGTTAGAGAAAGAAGAATAGCTATTGATATAGAAAATGAGGGAATAGTAATATGAAAGATGAGAATATAAAAATAAATATTCAAGAAGAGTTAGAAAGAGCAAAAGAAACACTTAAATCTGCTGATATATTATTTGAAAATGATCTTATTAAAGATGCTGTGTCAAGGCTTTATTATTTCACATTACATTATATTAAAGCTCTACTTTTGACGAAAGGTTTAGAGCCTAAAAGTCATGAAGGGGCTCTGAGGCTTTTAAGTCTTCACTTTATAAAGGAAGGGATATTAGAACCTAATGTGGCTCATATCTTCTCTAAGCTTATGAAATATAGAGAGGAAGCTGACTATAATCCATCATATATATTTACTAAGGAAGATTTTTACAAGTTTAGAAAAGAAGCAGAAATTTTAGCAAATATAATAAGAAATTATCTTATGTCTAAAGGTTATATTACCTAAAAAATTCAATTTTAAAGAGTTAATTCTCTATTCTCTTTTTTTGATTGATTTAATAGTTTCCTTGCTTCCTTTATATTATGTTCAATGCCCAGTTTTTCAGCAATAATAAGTCCTTCTTTCGCATAATGTTGCACCCCATCAAAGTCCTTTTTCCTAAGATAGAGCTTTGCTAAAGAAATCAAAGCGTTATATTTGAGAGGTAGATGACTTATTAAACTTTTATTACTTTCTGACCATGCCCCTTTAATTAATAGCTCTTAGTATATTTGAAAGTGATGAGTATATATAGGGTAAAAGTAGATAAAAGCCTATGAGACTGAGGTAAAGATAGGGAAAGAGATTAAAGAGGGAAAATAGTGCTAAATAGTGAATATTTTATAGGTGACATTCAGGATAGATGTAAATATAGAATAGAGAGTGTATTTGGGAATGTGAAAAGAGGAGAAGAGATTAGTGTTTTCTGAAATAGGAATTTTTTGAACATTCTTATCCCTTTCTTTATTCCTCATTTTATTTTTCCTTTCATACGCAAAATTATTATACTACAAAGGAGATTATATCTCAGGAGATTGAAGGGGAAGAGATAACCAAAGAATAAGGTTGAGGAGAAGTAGAGAAATTTGGTATGAGTGATAAATAAAGACTTAACAATTATTGATAAGGATAAAACGAAAAAAGGAGGGAGAAAACCCCCCTCCTTGCATTTTCTTCTCCTTACTCCTCTCTAATTGTGAGGTGATAGAGGAGTGTCAATTATTTGTTAGAGAATAACTCTACTTTTGGAGATTTTTCTACTGTTGGAGCTAAGGATGGAGGAATGTCAGAACTTACAGTAAGATTCATAATATATCTTATTGACCTTACTAACATCAATTTAAATAAATCTTTATATGTAGTATTATAGCCTTGAGGCATATCTGTAGATCCGTTGTCCACATACCACTCTAAAGGAGTAGTTGTGGCAAGAACCCTTCCTGAGCCATAACGATATTCAATATATGTAGGTAAACCTCCAGAAGTTTCTTTAACATATATCATAAGATTTACTATAGGTAATCCTGTATTAAGATTATCAAAACCACCATGGCTGGCATGGTTTCCATATAATTGAGCTGAGAATTTTTTTGTTATGGGGTGATCAAAATTTGCTATATCGTCCCAATCGTCATAGTAATCTCTCCAGGTTACTCTACCTGGTAATGAAGATGTAAAGTCTCCATTTGCCCAACCCATATCGGAAGCAACCCAAAAGATTGTTCCTCCATTATGTACAAAATCATCAAATACTGATTTGTTTGTTGTATAAGTGTCATAAAAATCCTGAGGTTGGTCGCCTTCTATTATTATAAGATCTCCAATGTTAAAAGTAAGATTGAGAGGATTATCTCTTAAACTTCTGTACTCATATTGATTTACTTCAGATCCTTCGGTCATTCCTAATTCACTAGTAAGAATATCCCCCATAACCGTATAAGGTACTCCCGCATTACACCATCCTGATTCTTGCTCTCTGAAGATTATTACATGTTGGATAGCCTTTGTTAAAATAAGATCTTCAGCTGTTTTTGTTTCTCCATTCTCTACTTTTATTTGTGTGGTAGTATGTTCCAGGGGATACATTTACAGAGTAATTACCAATACTATCAGTTTTTTTGACGATAGGAGCAATATCAAGAGGTGTTGGTTTAACAATAGATATGATAGTAACTATTATTTCCCCATGTTGTCCTAATCCTTTATCAAAATAATGAGCATTTCCTAAAATTACCGCATTTTGTCCTAATTCTTGATTCATAATGCATCCAGATAACAAAGTTCCAAGAAGAATTAAGGAAACTAAAATTAAAAGATATTTTTTTCATTATTTATGCCTCTCTTTATATTAAATTAAAGACAGGAGAAAATTTTTATTGGAACCTCCTCTTTATGTCAAAAATTTTGTATATAAATTGTCAAATTATTGATTGGCTTAATATCTTGCCCTCCTGATTTAAAATTTTTAATTTGTATATAGCTATCAGGAGGGCATTTTATCTTTCCTTATTAATTTTTATTTTTCTTTTGCTGGGGCAGGTTGAAACTTTAAGCCTGATGAGAGGACAAATCTAAGCTGGTGATATCTTTCTCCCCAATAATTAGTATCACCTATAGCTGTTTTTTCCTCGTCTATCTTACCATTTACAGTACCTGTAAAAGTATTGCTATTTATATCTACAATAAGATCAATCTCTTTTCTTTGATCCTTGGAAAGATCTAAAGTAGCAGTTAGATTTTTTAATTCTCCTAAGGAATAGATTTGTTGAACTGTAATTTTTATAGGTACCTGAGGATTTTGACTACTTAAAGGTATTTTTATGTTCCATATAGAGTCTCTGGATGATAAAATACCATTTCCATCCATATCTACAAACTCTTTACTATATGTTTGAGCACCCACATCTACAATTACTCTAAAAGAATTAGATTTTATGTTTAAATCTTCATTTCTTGCTCCATAGGGAGTTAATCCTCTAATCTCTTTTATTGATAGCCATAATTCTTTATCCTTATATGCTGGCTCCTTTGAATTATAGTCAAAAAGGGTTGTAGAATAGCTAAATCCATCCCAACTATAGATCTCTGTCTTAAACTTCTTTTTGCCTACTAAATAATCTATCTGGACAAAGAAGTATAAATCGCCAGATAGAGCGTTTAATTCATTTACTCCTTTTGTGGAAACTTGGAAATAGGAATTGGATAAGGGATTTTGTAGGATTAAATTTAAACTACCATTTACTTTAAGGGTATCTTTGAGTAAAGTTAAC
>Ga0272449_1002891_pt1 | contig 15381 bp, 12 predicted proteins | sample YNPCB0241_FD_198679 | JGI IMG/M metagenome (GOLD analysis project Ga0272449, IMG submission 198679) | Hot spring sediment microbial communities from Yellowstone National Park, WY, United States - YNP-CB-024-1 | ecosystem: Environmental > Aquatic > Thermal springs > Hot (42-90C) > Sediment...
GGGCTTTTGATATAAAGTTTAAATTGCTATTTTCTAAAAATTTAGGCACTTGCTTAAAGCCGAAAGATATTCCCTTATAAGTCTTTTTTGATTTATTTTGACTTGTTTATGTTGGATTTGATTTCTTCGATTACCCATTTTTTGACTGGATAGCCTAACTCTTTTGCCTCCAAAATATATCCCTCAGAGCATTTTCGTATTGGCCTATTGCTGGGTAACATACACCTCTATCGTAGTATGGATTAGCGTCGCCGGGACTATTTATAATAGTCAGAGAGTAATATCAAACAACTAAGTATTTTTCAAAAGATTCCCTTTGCCTTTTTAGAAAATTTAAGGTTATTCTATTTTATATTTTTTGCGGAGGTATTCTATGAGCGTAAATATTGTACGAGAGATTGATAATAGAGTAGAAATAAGGAATGTGATTATTAGTGTCTCGGACAAGAGTGGGCTCGATATGTTTGTAAAGAGGCTTGTTCAGGTACTTCCAGATGTGAAGATATATTCCACTGGCGGAACTTATGATTTCATAAAGAAGATCATCCCTGATGCAAGTAGACTGATTACTATCTCTGAATATACTGGGCAGCCTGAGACACAGGGTGGGCTTGTAAAGACTCTGGATTTCAAGATCTATCTTGGGTTGTTGACAGAGAAGTACAATCCACACCATCAGGAGGATTTGAGGCGGACTGGGGCGATTCATTTTGATATGGTGGTGGTAAATCTCTATCCTTTCGAGAAGGTGATTCAAAATAGAACGGTTACTATCGAGGAGGCGAGGGCAAATATCGATATAGGTGGTCCTACTATGATCAGGGCTTCGGCAAAGAACTATCTGAGGGTGGCAGTTGTAGTTGACCCGAACGATTATGAGAGCATTCTGGATAGGCTCGAGAAAAATGGGGGTTTTTTAAATCTTCTGGACAGGCTCGAACTGGCAAAGAAGGCATTCAAGAGGACGGCTGAATATGATAGATATATATCGGAATTTTTGGCGGATAAAGGTGAAGGCGATCTGGGCTGTTACCAGTTTATGGATAAGTAATGAGGAGGGTTTGAGATGAGTCAGGACATAAAGCAGATGTATCATAAGATAGTCAAGGATAATCTGCCCGACAGGATAAAACTCGATCTGGAGTTCGAGGACGGGGTGAAGACGCTCGTCTATGAAAAGGTCCTATGGGTTGTGGATGGAGAGAAGAGAGGTTTGAGGTATGGGGAGAATCCTGATCAGGAGGCGGCATTTTATAGATTGATAAACGGGAATCTCGTAATAGCCGGCGTTGAGTTTGTGAGTCCCGATATGGCGTTGCTGCCAAATGCCGAACTCATTCAGTTTGGAAAACACCCCGGCAAGATTAATCTCACAGATGTGGACAATGCCCTCAATATACTGAAGTTTTTCAGTGCTAAACCTACAGCCGCAATTATGAAACACAACAACCCGAGTGGTGTTGCCTGTGCCAGCAATATTACAGATGCGTTTTTAAAAGCCTATTTTGCTGACAGGATAGCCGCCTTCGGTGGTGCCCTTGTGGTAAACAGGGAGATAGATAGACATACAGCAGAGGTGATAGCTGATAAGTATCTCGAGGTGGTCGCGGCCCCCGAGTTTGGAGACGGGGCAATAGAGGTGCTGACAAAAAGGAAGAATCTGAGGATTATGAAGATTCGAAATATGGACAGGCTGAGTGAGTTTACCTTAAAACCCTTTCTGGATTTCAAATCCTTGATGGACGGAAGTCTGATAGTTCAGCGGTCTCAACTGATAAGCATAAAATCGCCATCGGACCTCAAACTTGCCGAGACCGAGTATAATGGAAAGGTCTACAAGATAAAGAGAGAGCCCACTGAGGCTGAGTACAGGGATATGCTCTTTGGATGGTATGTGGAATCGGGTGTAACCTCCAATTCGGTGATATATGTAAAGGATGAGTGTACTGTCGGAATAGGGACGGGAGAGCAGGATAGGGTAGGGGTTGCAGAGATTGCAAGATATAAGGCGTATACAAAGATGGCGGACAGGATATGTTTTGAGAGGTACAATATACCAATTTATGACCTGAAGGATGAGCATAAGAGGAGGGAGATTGAGGAGGAGGTGAGGGAGAAGAGGGGAGGTTTAATGGGTTCTACGATGGTCTCAGATGGATTCTTCCCATTCAGAGACGGAGTGGATGTGGGTATAAAGGAGGGGGTCACAGCGGTTATCCAGCCCGGTGGCTCCGTAAATGACTATCAGGTGATAGAGGCCTGTAACGAGGCGAATGTTACTATGGTGTTTACAGGTCAGAGGTTGTTCAAACATTAAACCTAAATATCCAACTAAAATTGAAAAATCATTTCTTGACTTTTTGGCGATGGTAAATATTATATCTGAGCAGCGCGGAAGTGGCGGAACTGGTAGACGCGCTAGCCTCAGGAGTTAGTGGTTAACAGCCATGGGGGTTCAAGTCCCCCCTTCCGCATTACCCCCTTTTCATTGAGCAATCTTCAGAATAGCAGTGCTGAGCTGATTGAGATTCAGCGTAGTAAATGCTCTATCAGAATATGTGAGGTATAAAGGGAGTTGTGAATCCCCCTTACCCCACAATTCCCTGCTCTCCGGGACGAACCAGTATAGTCTGTGGACATTCCTTCGTATATTTCTCAAGTCCACTAAATTAGGCTCATTGTAGTTATTCCTCCCATCTCCAATGATTATGACGATTGTATTCCTGTTGAGTATAGCTCTGTATCTCTGAAAGAACCTGTAGAAGAAGAGGGAGTAGTTGGAATTACCGAACATATTACTGACAGAGCCAGAAATGAGGGAGTGGATGACACTCTCGAGGTTCTTCCTCGAGACAATCGAGGTAATCTCTGTTACATCGCTTACAAATGCAAAACTCCTTACTCGATTGAAGAGCTGAGTCAGTTCATTTATGAAGGCTATCATTACAAAGGCAGTGCTTCTGACAGATTCTGACATATCGCAGAGGACGATTATATCTCTCTTCTTTTTTCGTCTTTTCTTGAAGATGAGTTCAAACGGGATATTATCAAGGGCGGCGTTCTTTCTCAGTGTCCTGTGGATATTCAGGTTTGCCGACCTGTTGACACATTGATAGTCATATGCCTTTTTCAAGAGACGCCTTGCAGCGAGGCGAATTGCCGTCTGTAGTCTATTGAGCTCTTTGTCTGTGATCTCGCTGAATTTTATATAACTTATATCAGTTGGCTTGATACCCTTCCTCTCCTCATTTTTGATAGTATTCAGACTCCGACTCCTCATCTCATCTAATATCTTATTTAGTCTTTGTCGAATTGTAGTGTCAGATCTTGAATCCCTGATCAAAATCTCGAAGAATTCATCCTCCCTCTCCTCCCATACAAGGGCATCATATAGTCTCCTATAGACCTCTGGTGAACTGAGTATCTCCTTTCTGTCCTGTGTCAGATTCAAGATGCTTTGAAACTGTCTTTCTGTGAGCAAACTCTTTATAAACTGCGTCCTTGCGTAGAGGTCGCTCGATATCCTGCTGGCTAACTCCTTTATGTCGATATTGACCTTTGAGGGTGGCTCTTCTGAGGAGGTGAGGATCTTTCTTATCTTCTCCCTCTCGACGAGATTGTGTGCAGTATTTGCAACAATGGTATCGAAGAACCTATCTTTGTTCGATAGATCAATGAGTGTGACAGCCTTGAGTGTATCTATCTTCTCGTCGATGGTGAGTCTTATCCCACTCTGTTCAATCCTCTCAAAGAGGCTCAATAGATATGAAAACATTACTTTTTCTTCTTGAGTTGCTGTGAGATAAACTTCTCAATCCTTCGCTTTACGCTCTCTTCTATATCTAAGAATTCTATGCCCATACCCGGGACGGAGTGGCTTGAGTGTCCTACAGGATTTATCCACCTTACAATACCCATAAGGTCAAAGGGGAGGGGGAAATCGGGAATGGAAAATAGTATCCTGATCTTGGTTCCCACAGGGAGGGGTTTTGTGGTGTTTATGAATATCCCGCCTTTAGAGATATTGATTATATAATCAGTGATAAAAGAGCCTATCGTTCTATATCCGACTTTTAGTTCTACAGGTACTCTATCGTCCTTTCTCTTCTCTGTCATAGGTTATTACTTATTTCAAAATTGCATTTATGTAAAGTTTAAAATCGCCCATAGCCTATAAATATAGTAAATGGGTAAATGGATAAGTGGGAAATGGGTGAGTTAGAAATGGGAAGTAGGAAGTGGAAAATGGGTAATAAGTTGAAATTCATCATTAAACAATCCGAAATCAATCATTCAAAATTCTTACTCTTAACTAAGATGATTATTAATTTTTGTAAAATATGTTTGCATTTTTTATTCTCAAAGTATATTATTGAATCAGATTAACCTTTTATCAGGGAGTCGAAGATGCAAATTGATAACATTCAACTAATGGCTATTATTATGCAGGTTCTCGGTGTTGATGGGAACTTCACAGACGATGAGATTGAGGCGATTAAGGAGGAGGCGATACTCCTTGGAATTGACGATAATGGATTCAAAAAGGTCATCAATCTGATAAACAGGACAGAGGATGCAAAGGATATTCTGAAGGGGATAGAATCTTTTGAGGAGAAACTCTTCACTATGCAGGAGATATATAAAGTGTTGTATAGCAAGAATAAGATATCCCGGCTTGAGAGGAAGGCAGCTGAGTGGATCCGGGAGAGTTTCAATCTCTCAGATAAGGTGGCTAAACGCCTTGAGACTATAGTGAAGAAGATGAAAAAACTCTCTTCCGAACTGGATGCCCTCTACAGTCAGTGCAAGATATAAGATCCTATTTCTTTTTATTACAGGAGTTGTATTATGAAGAGTAGCATCACTGCTATTTTGGTTGTATTTTTGAGTTCATTTGCTTATGGACAGATGTATCCCGCCACCCAGCAGCCAGTGATACAGGACTTTATAAATATTACTCTGGAAGAGGAACTCCTGAAGGCGGTTCAGAGTTATCAGGAGGGAAGATACACAGATGCGATAGGTATCTTGAGGAGATATGTGGAGAAAGACCCCGGCAACAAAGAGGCGTATATACTATTGGGTAAGTCCTATGTATATTCGAAGGATTGTACAGAGGCTCTTAATGTTTTCAAGAAGATAGAGCCTGTCTTAGAGAGGAGGGATAAGGATGTTGTTTATGTTGATATGGCGAGATGCTATATTCAGGACAGGAGATATAAGGAGGCAAAGGAGTATCTGAATTCTATAAAGGATTCGGCTACTGATAAAGATGGTATAAATTATCTGATGGCTACTCTGAATATAGCGATGCAGAACTATGGTGAGGCAAAACCTATACTTATAAGCCTCTTTGAGGCCTCTTCTGTTTATAAGACAAGGGCTGCCTATTATCTATCGGTTATATACCAGAAAGAGAACGATCTCGATAACGCAATGAAGTACCTCGAGGTTGCCGCAGGTGATAAGGAATCCGAAGAGGGAAGGGAGGCAGGGCGGATAATGGCGAACATATCGGCGGACAGGGAGAAGCTCCAGAAAAAGTCGAGTCTCGATCCTTTTTTCAGGTTCAGGAATAATTTCGTTATAGATTCAAATGTGCCCGAGATGGCAGATGTCGATAATGAAAATTTAAAGTATTTGACTAATATGGGGGGTGTCTCCATGCGATGGGGTGCCCGGGCAGATCTCGAACTCTCAGGTGGAGTGAATTTCAAGAAGAAGAATCATAATGCCTCGGCAAAGATAATGTATTTTATTGATTATCACTTTCTCCCTGTAAACTCTATGATTCCGAGAAGCGAGTTTGATGCCAATTATTATGACATTATGTTTGTTTATGCTGGTTTGAGTTACAACTACGCGTTCTCTCTCAATAAAAGTAGTGTTATATCACCAGGCCTGGAGATAGGTGTTTTGAATCTGTTTACAGACCAGTTTGGCTCATTTGTTCATAACGAGGGTGCAAAAGGCGGCCCGAACTTCTATCTCACCTCAACAACTATAGTCCCGAATGTCACCTATTCATTGAGTAATGTATTTCTTGTAAAGCCCTATTACAGATTGAGGATCGATTCGTATCATCAGAATATAGAGGATGGGAGTCTGAACTCTCAGGCGGGTAATGACAACGCCATAGGGCTGGAAGGGATACTGAGTTTTCTTGATACTGATTCTCTGCTTTTCAGGTTTGAATATGATAGTGATGATACAGATGGGAGGCAGTGGAGGTATTCGGGTTATAGAGCAGGACTGGGGGTCTCGTTTGTGGCATTCTCTGTACTGGATTTGAGACTGGTAGGAGAGTATTTTAAGAGAGATTTCTCCGATTCTGAGTATACATTGAAGGATGGATCCAGTGTTGCAAGGTCAGACGACAGACTCTCGCTCAGTATGGGTCCAGAGTTTATTCTGGGGAAGAGTGGCAGGATAGGATTGAAGTACAATTTTATATGGAATAAATCTAATGTTGATGTGTATGACTATATGAGACACATCGGTATGTTCTTCTGGGAATTGAAGTTTTGAGGAGGATGAGAGAATGAGGTATACATTGTTTTTATGTCTTTTCTTTTTATGGGGGAGTTCGTATCTATGGGCAGATGGGGATGTGGCGGGTGAGATCACCTGGGTTGAAGGGAGTGTAAAGATAGAATATCCCTCCAAGCCTCAGGAGGATGGGAAGATAGGTAAGAGTATAGGAGTAAATGCTACTATAATTACGGGAGAGAATTCAAAGGCCGTTATTAGATTGTCAGATGGAACGATCCTGAGCATCGCCCCAATGACAAAACTTTTGATGGAGTCTTTCATCAAATCTGCAGATAAGAGAGAGGGTTCCATACTTGTATTCATTGGCAGGATAAGGGCTATTGTCAAACAGCAGGTGGGTAAGAGCAAGAGTAAGTTCGACTTCAAATCCAGAACTGCAATTGCAGGGGTGAGGGGTACGCATATCGCCCTCGAAGTACAGGAGGATGGAACCACGAGGGTTTTATTGATTAGTGGATATGCAGGGGTATTCAACAGGGATAAGATGGACCTCCCTGAGATAATGCTCTCAGAGGGTACCTATTCGGAGATAAAGGAGAATCAACCGCCGACACCACCTGCAAACATTACTCCTGAGATGCTCAGAGATATATATGCAAGTACGAGTATATTGGCTCTTATCAAGGAAGATATGAAGAAGGCTGTTGAGAAGAGGATTGATGTATCCATAGATACTAAGGCTATAGATACAAATCTGGAGCAGGGTCTGGTTTTATTGTTGAACACAAGTCAGAGGGAGAGTGAGATGAAGACCAGTTTTTCCAGCAGCCTTGCAGAGCCCTTGAGGGAACAGGATATACAGGGGGTAGTTGCCCCACGGGACTTTACGGGTTCTGTGGAATCAAAGAGAGTTAATGTAAATATCAGAATCGATACCAGCAACTATTGAGGTGACCTATGAGAAAGATACTTATTGTTTTGATCCTGTTTTCCATCATTATAATTTTCTATCAGAGTTGCAGATCTGAGAGGGAGAATCTGAATGTGGTTCTCTCTTTCCAGTACAATGAAGGCGGGCTGAGTGATTTCATAGACAGATTTGCCCGTAAGATAGTTGTATCTGTCTACGGGAATAATTTCGAGCCAATAAGGAAAAGCGTAAATTTCCCATCTATTCCAGAGTGGGTTTGTCTGCACGATGGAGGATTTTATCAGCCCGATAGTGGAGGCTTCGAAAATGATACATATATCCCACCATATTGTGAGTATCCCGACAGGCAGTTTGCTAAGGTGGTAGTATCACTCAGTGTGCCTGTGGGTATAAAACGTTCGCTTGTAGTTGAGACGGTGGATAAAGATGGGAATGTCACCTTCAGGGGTTCAAAGAGCGGCATAGATATAAAAGATGATACGACTGTTGATATAGAGATAGATCCAGTTGTTAAGTTTAATATATCTGTGTTTGAACTATCAGATATCGTTAACTCGAACTATGAGCCAGCAAATGCAGGGAAACTCAGGGCGTATTATTTTGAGCCTGGTAAGAGGATAGACAATAACACAAAAAATTATGCAACCCTGATCGGTGAGCAGGAGGTCTCGAGTGAAAAGCCAGTATCTCTGGAGTTTGCCTATTCTGGACAGTACAGTAAGTATGACTCCAGCGAGAATAAGAGTTATTTATATCCATCCCTCTTTGGTTACTATAAAGGAGGAAACGATGCCATATCATTCATTATGCCAGGACTGGCTGAGTCATCCGGGTTCGGGCTTGAGCCGGGTGGTTCTTATGATGCTATTATGTATGCCGCTATGAGAGATAAGATAATGCAGAATCCCGTTTTGACCTCTGTCACCCCCTCTGAGATAATATATTCTATTCATAAGGATCCTTATGGTCAGAGAGAGTATGGAAGCTGGAACTGGATGTATGGATATGTTTCGTATATTCACGGATTCAATCCATCTGTAATAAAAGTAGTAAGGGTGAAGACTAAGCCCGATGATGCAGAAAATCCCTTTATTTTCAGTACCGACCCGCAGGATGGGGAAAACCCGTTCGGGAATGAGGTCTACGATATTGGTAAGTTTGAAGGGATCGAGGATGAATTCTATATGGGATTCAAAGCAATTCCTCTGACTCAGTTTGATGCAAATAGCATCCCTAAGAGTAGTGGTGAGGTAAATATATGGATGGAGTTCGAGACAGTAGATGGAAAGATTTATAAGACAAATCAGGTTAGGATGAAGTACAGGATAAACAGGGCATCCGGCGAGGATGCAGGATACACTACTGATGGTGGATTGTAATATGATGATTTCTAAAAGGAGGTATTAAATGGAAAAGGTAAGAGTTGGGATTACAGGCTCTGGTTTTATAGGGCAGGTTCATTTTGATGCATTCTCGAGGGTGAATGGGGCAGAGGTGGTGGCTATTGCAGATGTGGATAAGAAGAGGAGAGATGCATTTGCAAAGAGGAACAATATTAAGTACAAATTTGATTCTCTGAAGCAGATGGCTGAGTCTGATGAAGTGGATCTGATTACCCTCGGGGTGCCGAATTACCTGCATAAGGATTTTGCAGTGGAGTGTATAAAGAACGGAAAGCATGTGGTTATTGAAAAGCCGCTATGCCTGACTCTTGCTGATGCAGACGAGATTATAGAGGCGTCCAGAAGATATAAACGCTACGCATTTTATGCTGAGGAGTTATGTTTTATACCCAAATTTGTAAGGGCTAAGGAGATTGTGGATGCGGGTGGCATCGGGAAGCCATATATGATTAAGGAGTGGGAGAAGCACGCAGGCCCTTACTCCCCCTGGTTTTTCAAGAGAGAGACCGCAGGTGGTGGAATAATGATGGATATGGGGTGTCACGCTATCGAGTTTGCGAGGTGGTTCTTGAATAAACCCAGGGTAAAGAGCGTGTATGCTCAGGTAAACCTTGTTTTGCACAAGAAGATTACGAATCTGGATGACAATGTGATAATATTGATAGAGTTTGAGAATGGTGTAGTCGCAAACCTTGAGGCGAGCTGGGCACTCAAAGGCGGTATGGATAGTGTTATGGAGTGTTATGGTACGGAAGGCGTAATATATGCTGATCTGTTGAGGGGTGGTGGTATAAAGTGTTACTCGGAGAAGGGGTTTGGTCCAAATCCTGTTGAGAGCAGGGGGTGGTCATTTCCTGAATATGACTGGAATTACCAGAATGGATACCCTCAGGAGATGCAACATTTTGTTGATTGCATTCTGTACAATAAAAAGCCCATTGAATCTGCTGAGGATGGAAAGGTGGTCCTTGAGATTATGATAGCCGCCTATCTGAGTGCAGCAACAGGTAGAAAGATTGAATTTCCTCTCAAGGTACCGTATAAATACAAGTATCCAGTCGATTTATGGTTATATCCTTTGAAGAAGAAATAGGTTATTATTGAAAGAGGAGGTGTATCTATGAGACCATATGGAAATCATATTGTTAGTGAATTCATAAATTGCCGTTCTGATTTGAATGATGAAAAGGTAATTACAGATATGGTAAAAAATGGCATAAATATATGCCGACTCGGGTTGATAAAGGTTGTGAGTCATAAATTTTCACCGGTTGGGCTTACAGTGATAGCAATCATAAGTGAATCTCATGTAGCAGTGCATACATTTCCTGAGGCGAAGCACGCATCCATAGATATATATACTTGTTCGAAGACACCCGAACCAACCAATTCACTTTTAGAGTATTTCAAGAAGCATTTAAAGCCTCAGACTACAAGGACAATCCGGGTCAAGCGGGGAGATGAATTGGAGATAAACGATACAAACTGGATGATTTCATATGGATCTGTTGGTACCGAGACGAGGTATCATATCAAAGAGAGAATCTTCTCGGGGCAGTCAAAGTTTCAGAAGATTGATATTATACTGAACGATAGTTTTGGAAGGATGCTATTCTTGGATGATGATGTCCAGATTGCAGAGGTTGGAGATGACGAGTACAACGACGCTCTGGTACATCCTATTGAGGAGGCAGGATTGATGAATAGGGTTGCTATTCTGGGTGGAGGGGATGGTGGTGTGGCAAAGGAGCTCTTAAGACGGGGTGCAAAGGATATATACCTCATAGATATCGATGAGATGGTAGTTGCCGCCTGCAAAGAACATCTTCCTTCCATTTGTGGGGACGCATTCGATAACAAGAAAGTAAAGGTCATAATAGATGATGCAAATAATTTCCTCGCCAATTACCACGGTTTTGACTCCATTATATATGACCTTACCCTTCATCCTGAGTGGCTCACAGTGAAAGACAGGGATAAATTCCTCAATGATATATTTGCAAAGATAGCAAAAAATCTGAATAAGGGCGGAATGGTCTCAATCCAGTGCTGTGATGTTTATGATACTGAGACCATTGAATTATTGAAGGGTATCTTAAAGAAGAATTTCAAACGGATATCTTTTACACCCGTATTTATAAAGCCATTTTGTGTGGAATGGATGTTTGCAAGTGCAATTAAAAAGTAGGGAGGTGCCGAGTGGATTTTAACAAGATCTTCAAGTATTCCTGGGAGTTATTTGTGAAGGACATAGTCCCTCTCATAGTCGGTGGCTTAATAGCCAGTATACTCGGTGTAGTTACCCTTGGGATACTGGCAGGTCCTCTATATGGTGGACTTGTAAAGATGATAATCAGGAGGGTTAGGGAGAAGAGACCCGCAGAGATAGGTGATGTCTTTTCTGCAATGGACCAGTTTGGGACACTGTTTATTACTTCTCTCGTATTGACTATTCTGATTATCCTTGGACTTTTTCTATGCATAATTCCGGGTATTCTTCTTGCCACTATATGGCTCTATGTCTTCATCTTCATTGTAGATAAGAAGATGGGTATGGGAGAGGCTATGTCGGCGAGCAAGGATCTCGTATCACGGGTGGGTCTGGGTATGCACCTTGTGATGATTCTTGTATTTGGAGTAATATCGGGTTTACTCTCTCTCACTTATATAGGTGGGATTGTGGTGTATCCATTTATACTCGTGGTTGTAAGTGTAATGTATTTTCTATTCAATGGAGAAGAGGCTCTTCTTGCCGGTGCGACAGGGAAGGAAGTGGTTAATCTATCGGCGCCGTCATCTTTTGATACCTATTCCCCAAAGGAGGTAGTAATATCCCCTGTTCCTCCCTCAGTGACGCCACAACCCAACCCCGTGGCTTCCCCCGCAGTTGAGCGCAGGTCAGCAACAGCTGTGTGTGCCAGTTGCGGTAATAAAGTGAGCACTGCTGGCGCCTTTTGTACTGAGTGTGGGGCGCCCCTCAAACTGGTGTGCAGCAATTGCAAGAAGGAACTTGCATCGGGAGCGAGATTCTGCCCTGTTTGTGGCTCAAAAATAGAGATGTAGTTTTACTCCCCTGATGGGATCTTTCTATAGATAGTCCTGGTGGCGATGCCGAGTAGTTTTGCGGCGAGGTTCTTATCCCCCTTTGTCATTTTGAGTGTCTCTGTTATAATCATCTTCTCAATCTCCTCCAGTGGTACCCCGAGGGGGATATTCAGCTCTTTTCTAGGTATTAATTCCTGTCTGTCTAAATCCTCAAAGTCAGATGGGAGCAGTTCCTCCCCTTTGCACAGGATCACTGCCTTTTCTATGGCATTCTGAAGCTCTCTTACATTCCCGGGCCAGTTGTATGACTGTAATATATTGAGTGCCTCCGGTGAGATGGACTTGATCGACTTATTATATTTTCTGGAGAATGTGTTTATGAAATGCATCGCCAGAATTGGGATGTCCTCCTGCCTCTCTCTGAGGGGGGGTATTCTAATAGTAAATACATTTAGTCTGTAGAAAAGGTCAGCCCTGAATTTACCCTCCTTAACCATCTGTTCAAGGTCCTTATTGGTAGCGGCGATGAATCTGATATCCACCTTCTTTGGTTCTCCGCCTATGATATCGATAACCTTATCCTCTATGACCCTCAAGAGTTTTGCCTGAAGTGAGAATGGCATCTCTGATATCTCATCGAGTAGTATTGTACCTCCATTTGCGAGTTCGAATTTACCTTTCTTGTCTTTATCCGCACCGGTAAATGCCCCCTTTGCGTATCCAAATAGTTCACTCTCAAGGAGGTTTTCAGGGATTGCTGCGCAGTTGATAGGGATGTATTCATTCTTTGACCTTGTACTGATGCTGTGAATATATTTTGCTATGATATCCTTTCCTGTCCCCGATTCTCCTGTGAGTAAAATGGTCGCCTCGGTCTGGGCAGCAGCCCTCGCCCTGTTCAAGACTTCCAAAAATATCTTTGAATTGCCGATTATCTGCTGATTCTCCAGATTGCTGAGCCTCTCCTTCAGTCGCCTGTTCTCATTTATGAGAGCCTGCCTCTCCAGAGCCAGTCTGACTGTTTTGAGGAGTTGATTCTTATTTACAGGTTTTGTGATAAAATCATACGCCCCCTTTTTGATAGCCTCGATAGCCGTCTCAATGGTGCCGTATGCGGTTATCATAATGAACTGGCAGTTGTACTGCAATTGAATAATCGATTGCAAAAGGTTCATCCCCGAAAGGCCGGGCATCATCAGGTCAGAAATGACCAAATCTATGTTAGTATTGCCCAGAATCTTGAGTGCCTCATTTCCATTCTGAGCAACGGATACAACATATCCCTCCCTTTTGAATAGTTCCGTTAGGGTGTCTCTAAGATTCAGGTCATCTTCTACTATGAGGATATGTTCTCCCATTGGTTGTCCTGAGAACCATCTTTACTGGTCAGCTCTTCGATATCCCGCAGTCTGAAGAAGTCTCCAGAGTTTCTGAGCGTAGCCTCCATTATGGTCTTTCTATCAAATGCCTCAAGTATTACCTCTTCCATATTTGAAACAGGGACGAACTTCATAGCCTTCCTGATCTCTTCAGGAATCTCTTCTATATCCTTTTTGTTTTCTGCTGGTATGATGACTCTGAATATCTGGTTCCTGTAGGCGGCGAGCGCCTTCTCTTTCAATCCCCCAATAGGGAGTATCCTGCCGGAGAGGGTAATCTCACCTGTCATAGCGGTATCGCTTCGGGCTGGGATGCCGAGGATATTGGAGAGGAGGGCTGTAGCGATAGTAATTCCAGCGGATGGACCCTCCTTTGGGGTGGCCCCCTCGGGTATGTGTATGTGATAGTCTTTACTGTTTATAGTGGCTACACTAATACCAAAGTGTTCTGCTATATACTTCACATAACTGAATGCCGCTTTTACAGACTCCTTCATTACCTCTCCGAGTTTACCTGTAATGGTTATTTCCCCTTTACCGGCATAGGATATGACCTCTATGGAGAGGACCTCTCCACCTGAATTTGTCCAGGCGAGTCCATTGGCTACACCTACAGGGAGTATTGTATGTCTCAACTCCCTGTGATAACGGGGGATACCGAGATACTTCTTGAGGTTGGAAGAATTAATCTCAAATCTACCCTCTTTATAGTCGTTCTCAACTATCTCTCTCGCGAGTTTGTGCATCAGATTCCCTATCTCCCGCTCCAGATTCCTTACCCCTGCCTCGCGGGTATACAGGTGAATGATGTCGTTGATGGCATCATCTGTTATGGATATCTCATATTTATCAAGTCCATTGAATTTTATCTGTCGGGGTATAAGGAAGTTACGGGCAATCTGTAACTTTTCGTAGTCTGTATAACCAGGGATTCTGATTACCTCCATCCTGTCAAGCAGTGGGGGCGGGATAGTCTCGATGTTGTTCGCTGTGGTAATAAACAGGACCTTTGAAAGGTCATATCCAAAATCAAGGTAATGATCGTGGAATGAATTGTTCTGCTCGGGGTCAAGTACCTCGAGGAGGGCAGCGGCAGGATCACCCCTGTAGTCCTGAGCGAGTTTGTCGATCTCATCTATCATAAAGACAGGATTGATCGTCTTTGCCTTCTTCATTGCAGCAATGATCTTGCCAGGAAGGGCACCGATATATGTCCTCCTGTGTCCTCTAATCTCAGCCTCATCTCTCACACCACCGAGGGATATCCTTATGAAATTTCTCCCTGTGGCACGGGCGATGGATTTTCCGAGGGAGGTCTTGCCAACCCCTGGTGGTCCCACAAGACATAGGATGGGCATCTTTGGATTTTCACTCAGTTGTCTGACCGCCAGATAGTCAAGGATGCGATCCTTTACAATCTCAAGTCCGTAATGATCCTCGTCCAGTATCCTCTTTGCCTCGTGAATATCCTTCTTCTCCTCCGAGACCTCTGTATATGGGAGGGAGATAATGAGGTCTAGGTAGTTTCTAACCACAGTTGCCTCAGCGGAGGAGGGTGGCATCATCTTTAATTTTGTGAGCTCTTTTTCTGCCCTCTCCCTTGCCTCCGGGGTAAAGGACTTCTCTTTGATTATCTTTTCGAGCTCCTGTATCTCTGCCTTGAAGTCATCCTGAACTCCGAGTTCCTTGTTGATGGCATCTAACTGTTCCCTCAGGTAGTACTCCCTCTGATTCCTCTCTATCTGCTTCTTGACCTGATTCCTGATCTTCCTCTCTATATTTATGATGTCGACCTCTGCCTCTATTATCTCGTATAACTTCTCAAGCCTCTTTTCAAGGCTCAACTCCTCGAGGAGGTACTGTTTGTCCTTCAGATTCTTTATGTTTACAGAGTTGGCAATGCGGTACATAACTTTTTCAGGCTCGGTCTCAAAAGTTGAAAGCGTGGGTATGTCTGGTTTGGTCCTGTCCAACAGGGTATTGTAGTTGTTGTATGAATCGAGGATTAGTTCAATGAGTGCCCTCTCCCGCTCGTTTAAATCTCCGCTAAATGGCGGTATCTCCTCTACATCAACTGACCAGTAATCCTCCTTTCTGAGACTGAGGATCTTGCACCTGCGGATTGCATCCA
>Ga0272449_1002893_pt1 | contig 15375 bp, 14 predicted proteins | sample YNPCB0241_FD_198679 | JGI IMG/M metagenome (GOLD analysis project Ga0272449, IMG submission 198679) | Hot spring sediment microbial communities from Yellowstone National Park, WY, United States - YNP-CB-024-1 | ecosystem: Environmental > Aquatic > Thermal springs > Hot (42-90C) > Sediment...
TTACAAGGCGATTGCTCTACCGCTGAGCTACGTCGGCATTTCTCCTTATGATTATATTTTATCAAAATTTAAAAAATTATTCTTAAACATCAACAGAAAATTTCTACATTATCTTTTCCCTATGACTAAAACACAAATCAAGCTTATCAGGAAATATTCTAAAAGCTGTGCCATGATCATGAACTCTTCCATCAGGATATTGTCCTATTCTAATATCTATCAAAATCTTAGCTTTCTTTAATAATTTAATAAAATTTTTAAAATCAAAACCACTTAATAACCATGCCTCATTAAACCAAAACTCTTCATTAAACCCTTTTCCTCTAGTTTCTGCTTTTACATACAACAATTTTGGAATTTTCATTTCAAAACAATTCCTTAACGTTTCTTTATCCCAATATCCTAAAACTTCTTTGTTTGAGGAAATAAGATTTATTTTTTCACCTTTAATTTCTATCTTAAGCCCTTTTTTATTTTTTATAGTATTAAAACTTACTGCGTTGACCGTAGTTTCTAATCTTTTACTTCGAGGATTATTTTGAGAAGAATAACCAAATTTTTTAAGAATTTGAGAATTTGCTTTTTTAGGTAAAGGAGCTTTAGTAAAAAGAGTTAACATACTCGAAACATTTTTTCTCGCAGACTTAAGTTCAATCATTGCTGAATTTGGACCTGGAATATTATTTTCTTTAATATTTAAGAGATCTTCTAAAGTCTTACCTACTCCTGTTGTGCCAACTCTATGCGTCTTTATCCATCCTTTCTTTTTTATCATTTTTAATTTTTCTATTAATTCAAAATAACCTTTCATAATTATTTTTTCCAGAAATCAAGAATATATTCAAAAGTAGTGCTAAGAGTTATGTAATTACTAGGCCAGCCAAAAATGCCAACATTATTAACCAAATTTCTCTTATCCCAAATTATAATATTTCTAATTTCATAACCAATTTTTTCCATCTCTTCTATAATATAACAATGAATAGGATATCTATGATTATTTTCCCACAAATCATTTACATTAATTATACAATGAGCCCTTGTTTTTAGTAACGGTAATATTCCTTTGTAAATTTTAATAAGTTCTTTTATATATTTTTTAACTTCCATTGTCCCTAAATCTCGAGGATTATTTGAATATTGCTGAATCTTTTTATAATATTTATTTTTTCTTAAATCGCTTCTTAAACTTTTGTTTAATCTTTCACGATTTAACATATTTGCGTACGGAGGAGAAGTAACAGACAATGATACTGTTTCTTTATTAAGGTATTTAGGAATATTAATTGCATCATCACAAATAGCAACTTGCTTTGTATCTTCTAAAAAAAGAGAAGAGCCTAAAAGAGAAAGTCTTTGATTAGCAAATTTAATATACTTAGGATTGAGGTCAAATCCAACAGCATTTCTATCTAAATCTTTTGCTGCAATAAGAGTAGTTCCAATCCCAACAAATGGATCTAACACTAATTCTCCTTTATGAGTAAAAAGTTCAATGCATTTTTTAGGAAGAGAAATCGGAAATACAGCAGGATGAATATCTTTATCTCTGATATCTCTTTTTTCATAATATAATTCCCAAATAGCAACCTGAGCTTTTATCCATTCTTTTGGAGTAAGACAACTTAAATGGTTATCCGGACAAGAACATGTTTTTCTAAAGCCAATTTCTATTTTTTGAATAGGTTCTTTATCTAAAGTTTTAACACTCATAAGTATATTATACAATTCTATTATCCAAATTCATTATTTATGATTTTAATTTACTATTTTTTAACTATCAATTAATGAATTACAAAATCAATATCGAGAACAGTGATTTCGCCGTCTCCATCCATATCTTCCCTATCAAGAGTTCCAGCACACTGGTGGCAATTGTAAATGGTTTTTAGATATTTCTTTTCAAGTAATGGTGGAATAAGATCATAAAATTTCTTTTCATTCGGATATTTTGATTTAAAAAACTCATAAAGTCCTTTTGTCCCTTTATCAAGATTACATTTCTCACAAGCCCATACTTGATTATGAATACCCTGAATCTTATCACATCTTTCACACTCAGGTTTTATTCTCAATGATTTTGGTATTATATGTTCTCTATGAAGATTTTCTTTTGCCCCGCAGTATATACAACTTTTTTCTGACTCAACAAACTGCCAATCCTCTCTTGTAATATCCGACCAAGATTTAACTCCATTTTTCAATTCCAGAAATGTTTTTCTTACAAAACCATAATGTTTTTTCTTTGCATCCTTTCCATTAGAGGTTTTAAAAGCCCTTTTTGCAATAATTTTTGCATACTGGTAATACATTAAATCTCTGATTGTTTTTACATCTTTGTCTGGCATAATAATATTTAACTCTTTTTATCCCCTCATTCCTTTGCCGCTTCAAATATAACAGATAATTTTTGATTTATTTCTCTACCATCAACTTTTATTGTTAGATAAACACCATTTTCACCTAAATGAAAAGGTGTATGTCCCCATCTAGGTCTCATATCGCTAAGAAAGAATACTAAGTTATTTGGAAATATAACTTTTTCAAAAATAGAATTTCCAAAAATAATATCAGGTGGTTTAGGATTATTTCTATCTTTATAAACAATACCTTCAAACATAAAGCCCCCGTTAGTTTTTCCATTTTCAATAAACAAAGTTTTATTCCAATCTAATTCCAAATCTTTTAAAGTTTTATTTTCTACTCTTAGCAAAAATGCTGAATAAGGATTTTTTAAATAGCAGTTACATTCTTCCTTATAAAGATAACTTCCTTCTTTTTGCCCTGCCGGTAAAATAGTAGCTTTAAAATACTCATTTTCAACACTATTTATAATCTTTCCATTCTCTGTAATAACCCTAAACTTACATAAAAAAGTAGGTAAGCGAGAATTTTCTTCTACTTCCTTCTTAATCTTTTCTATTTTACTGTCTATTTTATTATAAGAATTGTTTGATGGTTGAGGAATAAAACAACCTAAAAGAAATAGGCAAGCTATTATAAAATACTTTTTCATAATCCTTCCTTATCATTTATTATACCTTCTTTACAAAGAATTAAAAAACTCATGTGTTTTTTCTTGTATAACTTTAAAATCAATATAATTCTTAGTATTTTCTATAAGTTCTTCAAATTTTTCTGATTTACATTTTGATTTAAATATTTTTTTAACTTTATTTAATCCTCGTTTAGCAAATAAGCTGTTTTGGTTTAAAGCTAATGCATATAAAAAATAGGTAACAGCTAATTGAATTTTATTTTCCTCAAAAAGTTGTTCTCCCATTCCAGCATAAACCTTACTTATTTCTTTATCTTGTTGGCAAAAAAGTAATGCCTTATTATACTTTCCCCATGATTTATCCAACTTTCCAAGTTTACGAAATATAATTCCTTCTAACAAATAAGATTCAAAATGAATACTTTTTTCCTCAACATAAGTTAATACCTCATCAAGAAGAATAATTAAACTCTCTATCATTAAAATTTTGTCTTCTTTTAATAATTGCTTTATCCTCTTTATTAACTTATTAGATAATTTTATAGCAAATTCTTTCTTTTTATTTATATACCATTCTCTATCCCCTCCACTATATTTTTTAGGTTTTTCTTCTCCATTAATAAATCTTTCAATTTTATTAAATACATCCTTTACTAAGATTTTAATCTCCTCAACTTTATTGTTTTTTAAACATAAATCTATGTAAGGATCATAAGCCCCACAGTGAATAGCACTATCTACCTCATCAGAAAAGTATTTAATTATTTTTCCATATATTTCAATTGCCTTTTCCACATTTCCATCTTCTTCATAAAGTCTTCCTAACTCTTGAAGATTATAATGATTATCAGGTTTCAATGAAATTGCAAATTCTAATTCTGCTTTAGCTTTTTCTCTATTTCCTTTCACTTCATATAAGCTTGCTAAATGGGAATGAGCATCAGCATCTTTAGGATATTTAGATAACCATTGATTCAAGTAATATTCTACCTTATCAATTAGTTCTGCTTCCCAACAAATATTTAATAAGTGATTATAATCGTCTGGTTCATTTGTTATTTCTACGACTTTTCCCCAATTAACTATAGATTTTAAATATAGTTCTTTAGCTTTTTGTGGATTTTCACATTCTCTTGCTTTACAATGATATTCAATCCCTTTATTCGCAAAAGGTTTTGACTTTTCTTGTTTTTGATACCATTCATCAATTTCAACCAACTCCTTATCAAAATCGGATTTGGTAGAATGTATTCTCATTTCTTGAAGTTTTTTCTCCTTAAAGAGATTAGCAATAAAATTTAAAATCTTTTTCATACTTTTTATTGAAAAATTTTTAAAATCTATAAACAACACTTGCTTTATTTCCTTGTAAGCCGAAATTGAAATTAGATGATTTCCCTGCTTCTTCAAGATATTCCCCTGCTTCTCCTATAAAAGAAAATGCAACAATTCCTAATAATCCTCCACCTATTGCAAGCGTGGCTCCTGTTTCATCATTATTTGATATCATAACTATTCCTGCTACATTCAATCCTAAACTCAAATAATAAAGATTTCTAAATTCTCTCAATTTTTTGCCAGCCAATGTTATATAAGAATTATTATCTTCTTTATACAATGTGGTATTTCTAAAAACTTTACCTTTTCTAATCTCAATTTCATCTGTTAATATATTTGTTTCTTCATCATATACCTTTACTAAACCATCCAAAATATTAAAATTTTCATCAATAACTTTTCCTTCATTATCTAAAACAACATACCCCTCATATTTTTTATTATCATAAATCCCTATTCTAAAACCTCTTGCTAATTTAATTCTTTTACCAGTTAATATTTTTAAATTAGTGGTATTTACAGAAACCTTTTCGCTTAATCCCGAAAAAGTAGAAATAGAAACAGATTTTGTGCTTTGTATAATTTCAGGCATTGATTGTTTAATTTGAGAATCTATAGTTAGTGATGATGTATCATATTTTATCTGAAATATTTGATTATTATCAATTTGTAAAGTTCCATATCTTGTTTCAACTGTATATATCCCGTTATTAAAACCTTTAATCTCCCCGTTTATTATCTGACCATCTTTTAGAAAAATCATCTCAGAATTACCAACGTTTAAAAAAGACACTAAAATAATAAAAAACATGATTTGTTTATATCTCATAAAAATCCCCCTTTTACAGTTTTTCCTCCATTTTGCTACCTACAAATATTATACGAAACTTAAGATTATCACATAGGCAAAAATTATATAATAGTTTATGGATATTTTGGAAAATAGAAAGGAGGGATTATGAAAAAGATAATGATGTTTTTTGTAATGAGCAGTTTTATTTTTGCTGCTGGATGCAAGGAAGAATCAACCCAGAAAACTTCTGAGAAAACGGTTGAAAAATCAGTTGAAAAGCCAATTCAACAGGTAAAAACAAAAAAAGTTGGTATGTTTATAGCATTTAATAATTTTAGAGATGAAGAATATCAGATAACAAAAGAAACACTTGAAAATGCTGGAATCTTGGTTGAGACGATCTCAATTTCAAAAGGAATTGCAAAAGGAATGATAAAAATAACTGCAAATGTTGATAAAACAGTTGATGAGACAAATCCAGATGATTATGATATTCTTGTTTTTATTGGTGGTTCTGGTTCTTTAAATGACCTTGATAATGAAAAAATACACAATATTGTTAGAAAATTTTACTCAACTAAAAATAAAATTGCTGCAATATGCTTATCCCCAGTAATTCTTGCACACTCAGGAATTCTTGAAGGCAAAAAAGCAACAGTATGGGAAGGTGCAAAGGATGAGTTGATAAAAAACAAAGCAATTTATACTGGAAAATCAGTTGAAATTGATTCAAATATTATAACTGCCAATGGACCTGAGTCAGCAAAAGAATTTGCTAAAAAAATAATTGAAATAATTTAAGTTAAAATTCCACTTTAATATCAAAACTCAAAGTAATTTTTATAAATAAACAACCTATTAAAGAAAGCGCCAAAAATTCATTTAATTTAACTTGTAGTAAAAAATCAAAATTTAAAATTCCACTTGAATTTTTCCCTATTTGAAAACACAAAACTCTGCATTTTTTAGGGAATAAGTTGTCCTTTTTTACATAAAATAAAGCTCAAAATCCCCCTATAATCCCCCTTTTCCAAAGGGGGAAACGAAAAGGGGGATTTTTAAAATCTTACTTTTTTTCACTAAAAAATAAGTTAGATTACACACATTTTTACTTATACCCTAATGTTGTTCCCTAAAAATTAGTGAGTTTGAGTAAATAAAGGGAGAAAAAGAGAAATTTATATAGAAAATTTTAATTTTTTATCGTTAATTTTTCTTTTATTCGGCAAAAAGAACATATTTCCTTTGATGATGGATAGTTACAAATCCTACATTTGTTTAAATTTTCCTCCTTTTCCTTTGAATTTAAAAGAATCTTATGAATTTTTTTAACAAAGTTTGAGTAAAAAGTCCATTTTGAAGGTGGCATTTCTTTTTCAATTTTTTCAAAAACCTCTTTATATAAAATTGAATGAGCACCTTTTGAAAAAGGACATTTCTCATCAATAAATGGAAGTTTTTCAATTTGAGAAAAAAGTTTTATTTCGTTATCTGTAAATCTTATAAATGGCTTTGCTTTTTTAACAAAATTATCCTTTTTTTCAAGTGCAGGCATTTGATTTAAAAGATACTTAAGATCCCATCTTAAAACATTTCCCAAAAGTGATGCTGTCTCATCATCTAAGTTATGACCTGTAACAACTACATCATAATTATTCTCAAAAGCAAATTTATTTAAAAGCCTTCTTTTAATAATACTGCATAAAGAACAATGCTCTCTTTTAAGTTCCTTTGATATTTCATCTATATCTTTGCCAAGCTCATCTTTTATGCGAATAATATAATAAGGTGATTTTATCATATTAGAAATTTCTTTAACAAAATTTTCTGATTTTAAAGAATACTCAGTTTCAGATATAACTATATGAACTGCAGATGTGTTATACCCAAGTTTTGAAAGAGAATACCACAAAGCAACGCTATCTTTTCCACCTGATACTGCAACAAGAATTTTTTCATTTTTATCAAACATCTTCCATTTTTCAATTGTTCTTTCTGTTATTCTTAAAAACCATTTAGGATAGCAATTTTTACAAAGAGGAAGTCTATGCTCTCTTAAAAATAGGTTAGACTTTCCACCACACAATCTGCATCTTGGCATAAGTTACCTTCTTTTTTCTAAAATTTCTTAAATAAAATTTTAGCATTTTAAAAATAAAAAAAACCTCTTAGCGCATTAGCTCATAATTTTTGTCCCTAAAGATAATCTGGATAGATCAAAATTATGTCCCCAAAAATATTTCAATTATTAAAAAACTAAATCCCCCTTACTTTTCCCCCTTTGCTAAAGGGGGACTAAAGGGGGATTTCAATTTGTTTTTACTATGCAAAAAATGAAACAAAAAAGTTTATATAAAAACTTATGAGATTAAAAAGAAAATAGTAAAATAGATAAGAGTTTATACATAGATTTCAGGGACATTTTTTTGATCTAACGAATATTACTTCAGGGACATCGAATTTTGATCTAACACCCTTAGAACTTAAAATTGATGCCAGCAAAAAGATTTCTTGGATTTGCTGGATAATAACCACTCCAACTATCTGCAGTTGTTGCATACCTTTCGTTAAATATATTGTTTATCTTTGCAAATAGTTTAAGATTACCAAAACTCTTTGAAGCAGAGATATCAGTAACTGTATAAGAAGGTATTAGTTTTCCAGTTTTATCAATACCACTATATTGATCACCAACTCTTATGGTATTTAAAGCAAACTCAAAGGAATTTGATTTATATCCAGCCCCAAAACTAAGTTTATAATCAGGAGAGTATGCAAGTTTTTTATAACTTCCACTTCCAACATTCTTACCCCTTATATCCATAAGGCTTCCACCAAGATTTATATAAAAGTCCTTATATGAATACCCTAAAGATGCTTCAACTCCTTTGTTATAACCTTTTGCAAGATTTACTGACTTACTATGCCAAGTAATTGGATCCGTTAAAATTGTTATTTTATCATCTATATCATAGTAGTAAGCGCTAACGATAGCATTTATATCCCCAGAGTATGAGATAGAGATCTCATTTGACAATGATTTTTCTGGTTTTATATTTGGATTTGGGTCATACCAGTAGGCAGGCGCACCATAGACATCTGCAAAATTAGGTGCTCTAAAAGACCTTGCAATGGAGTATGATACTGATAGTTTATCAGAAATTTTATAATCCAAGATTAATTTCGGGCTTAAAAAATTATCATACTCTTTGCTATCATCATATCTTAGATAAACTGATGTTTTCAACTTTTCTGAGATGTTAAAAGATTTATTTGCAAAGTATCCTATATTTTTCATCTCATGGTCACCATAATCATTTGATCTTAATTTTGTTTTATCATACTCAATTCCAAAGTTATAACCTTTAAACGAAGTTCTTGCAAGAATATTATCTGAATATGTATTAATTGTTGTTAGAGAAAACCATTGATATGCATCCCTTAAAAGATTATTTTTAGAATAAGAAATTTCATTTGAAAACTCACCTATTTTAAACTCATCCTTTAAACTTATGAAAAAATTTCTATCACTTTGCCAGTCAGTTAAAGAATTTGCTTTTTTCTCTCTTTCTCCATTAAAGGATTTTATATCAATAGGTGTTCCTGAAGGAAGTCCTCTATCAAGATCTACAAGAAAAGTATTTAGCGTAAGTTTATTATCATCTTTTCCTATAGTTAATTTTCCTGTAAATGATTGTTTATTTGCATAAGAGTTTTGTTGAAAGCCATCTGATTTATAATCCTCACCGCTTAAAAGAAGTGATACACCATCTTTTGAAACTCCAGTTTTAAAAACATATCTATGAGTAGAATACGGACCAAACTCAGAAAATAAATCAACAAGTTTCTCATCTTTTAAAGTTTCACTTTTAAGCGCGACCACGCCACCTTCCGAGTTTGCACCAAAAACTGATGACCATCCACCTTTAAAAAGATAAACATTTTCAAGATTTAGAGTTGGAAGAATGGAAAGGTCATAAGTTGAAGTAATATCCTTTGGAAGTTTTATCCCATCATATAAAACTGCTGTTTGATTTGAAGAAAACCCTCTAATTGAGACAAGGGAAAGTCCAAAATTTTGAGTGTTTTCCCTAAGTATCACTGAAGGTGACTGATTTAATTTCTCCGATACTTTATTTGTATTCTCATCAACACCTAACAACTCAGTGTTATTTTCAAAAAGATATGAATAATTTGAGTTTGTCTTTTTTGAAATGGAGAAGAAAACCTCTGATGCTCTCTCCTCCGCAGATAGGAAAGTAAGTGTAATGAAGGGAATAATAAAAATAAGTTTTTTCATCTACCCTCCCTCGAGGTTATAAAAACTCCGAGAGAAAGGTAGAAATAAATAAAATATTTTTTATTTCTTTTTTACCCTCCCCTCGGAGGAAAGATTCTATGTGATAGACCGGGCTCGTCTTTCCTTTATGGAAAGCTTTACCGTTGCGGGGCAGCATGGGGATCTAACCCAATTTCCCTCACATAGAACTCTGGAACATCTGTCCCAGATATAGAGAACACTTTTAATCACAATTTATATTATACCAAAATTTAAATAAAACTAAACTTATACTGGTCTTAAACCTCTTTCTTTTGCCCAGTTTCTTATAAATGTAAATTCATCTTTTTTTAGAATAGATAATGGTGTTATTTTTTTAATCTCAGAGATTATAATATCTTCATTTATTTTCATTGAAGATGAGTAAATAGAGTTTATTAGGACTTGCTCTATCTCTGAACCAGAAAAACCATCTGCATTTAAAGCAAATTTTTTAATATTGAAAGGAGTATAATCTATATTTCTTTTTCTCATATGAATCTTAAATATCTCTTCTCTTTGATTTAGATCAGGAAGGTCTGCAAAAAATACCTCATCAAATCTTCCTTTTCTTATAAACTCAGGTGGTAGTTTTGAAACATCATTTGATGTTGCGACAATAAATGTTTGATCCTTTCGCTCCCCCATCCATACAAGAAACATTGAAAATATCCTTCTTGAAACACCGCCATCAACAGATGAATCATCCATAACAAATATTTTTTCAATCTCATCTATCCATAAAACAATAGGTGATATCTTTTCAACAGTATCAAAAACTCTCCTTGTATTTTCTTCTGACTCGCCTATATATTTTGAATAAAGTGACGATGGATCAAATCTATAAAGAGGATATCCAAGTATATTAGAAATAACCTTTGCGCTTAAACTCTTTCCACAGCCAGGAATTCCGCAAATAAGTATTCCTTTTGGAAAATCAACACCGCTTATTTTTGAATCCAAAACTTTTTTCCTATCCAAAACCCATTTCTTTAAATTATCAAAACCAGCAATATTTTCAACACTCTCTCCATCAAAATACTCAAGAAATCCACCTTTATCAAAAATCTCTTTTTTTACCTTTTCAATTTTTTTTATATCATTTAAATTAAGAGTATTATCATCAACAAGACATCTAAGAATAATATTTCTTATTTGTTTTTCTGTAAGTCCTTTAAATGCATTTATCATTCTTAGTATTTCTTCTTTTGATATGTTTATTTCAATTTTTGTGTTTTTTGAATAGTTTGAAATCTCAGAGTTTATTATTTTTATTATCTCATCCTCAGATGGAAGAGCACCAGTAATTCTTACAACATAATTATCAAAATCTTTAATGTTTAGAGGATTTGGAGATATCACAATAATCGTAATTGAATTATCTGTTATCTTTGATAATATATCCTTTAAAAGCCTTACAACAAGAGGTTTATCAAAGTATCTGTCTATATCATAAAGTATAAATACACCCTTAGCAAGAGATGATGCAATATCTCCTATAAGTTTAATTGCCTTAACAGGATCTGTTGAGTCATATATTCCCTCATTATTCTGATGAATATAAATACCCTTTGTTTGCGACCAGAAATATATTTTGTAATTTGATGAAAGTGCTTCAAGAATATTTTTTACTGTATAATCCTCATCAATTGTTTCAATCCATATAAGAGAGTATCTTGATTTTACAAGAAGAAGAATTTCTTCCCCAAATTTCATGATTATCTTAGTTTTACTGAAAATTTTTTCTCAAGTACCCCAAAAATTTCTTCTATCTTTTTATTTAGTTCCTCATCTGTAAATGTTTTCTCATATGATGAGAAATAAAATCTAAAGGTAAAACTCTTTTTATCCTTTCCTATTTTTTCATCCTCATAAACATCTATTAATCTTATCTCAACAATATCATCAAAATTTTTAATAACATCATATATCTCTTGATAGGTATATTTTTTATCAACTATAAATGAAAGGTCTCTTATCCCAAATGGAAATGGAGATAACATTTTTGGCTTCTTTATGCTTGAAATAAAATCCGTTTTATAAACTGATGAAAGTATATCCATATCAATGTTAAAATAAAAAAGATTATCGATCTTTGATATATCATAAATTTTTAAAAAATCAGGATTTACCATTCCAAAAAATCCAACATCTTTCCCATAAACTGAGATGCTCATAAAAAGATCATCAACCATATAAATCTTAGAAGAGTTAGATTTTATAAAAACTGGATTTAAAAAACCAAGTATGTAGTTAATAAATGACTTAACATAAAAGAAATCTATTTTTTCCTCTTTCGCATTCCAGTTTAAAATCTCTTCTTTTAGACCACACATTACCCCTGCAAGTTTTCTTTTTTCAAGCGGTTTTGATTGTGATTTTATAAACTCAGTTCCAAACTCAATCATTTTCAAACTTTTAACACCTCTATTTACATTATGCCTTACATTCTTTAAAAACGATATAATTATATCAGGTCTTAAATACTCAAACTCTTTTGAAAGAGGATTTTCAAGTTTTATGCAATCGGAAATGTTATAACCAATTAAATTCAAATCACTTTCCGAAACTAAATCATAATTTATAACCTCATTTACACCAAAAACCTTTAAGTTTGAAATTATCCTTTCTTTTAAAACTGAGTATGGCTCTCTATTTGAATTCATTATCTCTTTAATTGGTTTTGATTGGATAACATCATAACCAAGATATCTTGCAACCTCTTCTGAAATGTCCCATATATTTTCAATATCTCTTCTATATGATGGAACGGTAAAAATTTTCCCATCATAAGAAGAATCTATTTTCTTTAAAACCTCATCAATATTTTCTTTTGGAAGTGATGTCCCAAGTATAAGATTTATTTTATCATGATCAACTTTTATGCTCTTTTTTGAGTGATCAGTGTTCCAGATATCCTTAAAAATTGAAACCTCAATATCAGGATTGTTTATTTTTATTAAATCTATCATTCTTTTTGCTGCAAAATCGCAAAGTTCTATATCAACTCCTCTTTCAAATCTATATGAGGAATCAGTTTTTATATTAAGATATTTTGATGATTTTCTAATAGCTTGGGGTTTAAAATTTGCAACTTCAATAAAAATATCTCTTGTATCCGGATTTATAGAGCTCCACCACCCACCAATAACCCCAGCAATTGCAACTGGCTTTTCAAAATCACTTATAACCATTATATCCTTTGAAAGTTTATAATCATTCCCATCAAGCGCTTTTATTGCCTCTCCCTCAAAAGCCATTCTTATACGAACACCACCTGATAAATTCTTCAAATCAAAACAATGTGTTGGCTGTCCTATTTCAAACATAACATAATTTGAAACATCTATTAAAATGTTATCCTTTGGATTTAATCCAACCTTTTTTAATCTCTCATAGATAAAAGAAGGAGTTTTTAGATTTTTTATTCCCTTTACAATAACACCAGTGTATCTATAGCAGTTTTCAGTTTCAACCTTTATTGGGAAATCAGATATATTTTTTAAAGTTACTTCCGAAACCTTTATTTCATTTAAACCATAACCATAAAAAATTGATAATTCTCTTGCAAGTGCATAATGAGAAAGGCAATACCCAAGATTTGGTGTTATCTCAAGTTCAAAGACATAATCCAAAGGAAAAATTTGTTTTATATCAATACCAAGAGGGGTATCCTGAGGAAGCACTAAAATGCCTTCAGATTTTTCCTCAATACCTATTTCACTTCCAGAACATATCATTCCATTTGACTCAACACCTCTTATCTTTGCTTTTTTAAGTGTTATATCCTTTAATCTTGAACCAACCCTTGCAAAGCAAACAACCTGCTCTTCGTCAACATTAGGGGCACCACACACCACTGTATAATTTGTTTTTCCATCAAAAACCTCACAAACTGATAATCTATCAGCATTTGGATGTTTTTCTTTTTTTAAAACCTTTGCAGTAACAACATTATCTGTATCTGCTCCAACTACTGATACATCATCAATAGAAAATCCAATTCTTGAAAGATCAGAAACAAGTTTATTAAAATCGGGTTTCTCTTTTAGATACTCACAAAGCCATTTATAACTTATCTTCACAATCTCACCTCATTAATAAATCTGCCTTAAAATTCTTAAATCATTCTCATAAAATACTCTCATATCATCTATTCCAAAAATAAGCATTGCAAATCTCTCTATTCCTGCACCAAAAGCAAACCCACTCCAATTATCTGAATCATAATTACAATTTTTAAGAACATTTGGGTGTATAACTCCTGCACCAAGCATCTCAATCCAACCGCTTCCATGACAAACTTTACAATTTTTATCCTTTCCACCACAAAACACACAACTTACCTCTACTTGAGCGCCTGGTTCAACAAATGGGAAATATGATGGAGAAAATCTTATTGAAGCAGAATCCCCAAATATATCTTTTATAAAAAATTCAAGAGCCCATTTTAATTCAGCCATAGAAACATTTTTATCAACATAAAATCCTTCTAATTGATGAAAAACAAAAGAATGAGTTGCATCAATAGCCTCAGATCTAAATACCTTTCCAAAAGAAATAACTCTAAGTGGTGGTTTATATTTAAGCATTGTTCTTATCTGAACACTTGAAGTATGTGTTCTTAAAAGATAATTTTTACCTTTATCATCTTTTAATTCCGTATAAAAAGTATCTTGCATATCCCTTGCAGGATGATATGGTGGAAAATTAAGGGCTTCAAAGTTATAAAAATCCTCTTCAATCAATGGCCCCCACTCAATTGAAAAACCAAGTTTTATAAAACTTTCTGCAATTTTATTCATTGTTATTGTTATAGGATGAAGAAGTGATTGATTAAGAAGTTGAGGAGGAAGAGTGGTATCAATATCAAAAGAATATTTTTTAAGTGAAAAAGAAGAACTCTTTTTTGATTCTAAAAATGATAATATCTTTTCTTTTAGAATATTTCCTTTTTTGCCAAGTTCTTTTCTCTCCTTAACAGAAAAGCTTCCAAGTTCTCTTAACAAAATAGTGAGTTTCCCTTTTTTTGACAGGAAAATCTCTTGTATCTGAGCACAATCTGATTTTTCTTTTAAACTTTCAAACTCTTTTTCTATCTCTAAGAGCTTTGAAAGCCATTCTGATTGAGTCATTTTAATTGGCTGGCATATTTTTCTTTGCAAGCTCTATAAGTTCTTTAAAAGATGCAGGATCTTTTACAGCAATCTCTGAAAGCATCTTTCTATTAAGTTCAACATTTGCTTTTTTAAGAGCACCTATAAACTTGCTATAACTAAGCCCATATTCCCTTACTGCAGCATTAAGTCTTACAATCCAGAGAGATCTCATATCTCTCTTTTTCTTTCTTCTATCAATATATGCTCTTGTTAAAGATTTCTTTACTTGCTGGGTTGCCATCCTTAATCTTCTGGATTTATCTCCATAATACCCTTTGGCAAGTTTAAATATTCTCTTTTTTCTTCTATTTCTTGCTACTGAATATTTTATTCTCATAACAACTCCTTAAAAGTCTATTTAGTTTTATTTACTCGTAAGGTAAATATCTCTTTAAAGTTTTAGCATTTGTAGAACTTGCTTCAACTATTTTTGGTTTTCTTAAATTTCTTCCTCTTTTTGCTGACATTGGAGTTAAAAGATGCATAAGACCTGATCTTTTCCATTTGAGTTTCCCGCTCTTTGTTACCTTAAATCTTTTCTTTGCTCCACTATGTGTTTTCATCTTAGGCATAAGATCTCCTTCTTCTTAAAATGAAAACTATAATATATTATATTATTTTTTTTGCTTTTTCGTAATTGTCCGCATCAAATCATATATAATCTAACCATGATATATATCATCTTGTCAAAAATAATCTAACCGAAGGCTGACTTGGTTAGGTATAATTTTATTGATATTAAACTAAGTTTAGGAGGTCATATGAGAAT
>Ga0272449_1002895_pt1 | contig 15368 bp, 18 predicted proteins | sample YNPCB0241_FD_198679 | JGI IMG/M metagenome (GOLD analysis project Ga0272449, IMG submission 198679) | Hot spring sediment microbial communities from Yellowstone National Park, WY, United States - YNP-CB-024-1 | ecosystem: Environmental > Aquatic > Thermal springs > Hot (42-90C) > Sediment...
TTTGAGAAATCCATTGAAAGGGATAAGAATTTTTACTGGGGGTATATAGGTCTTTCCTATTATTACACCAATGAAGCCAAACCTCCTGATTATTCAAAAGCTGAGGAGCTTTTGAAAAAAGCGATTTCCATTGACAACTCTCAACCAGAGGCTTTTTTAAACCTCCATTCAATCTACACAATGCAGAGGAAGTATGAGCTTGCAGACACTGTTTCAGACATCTTGACCAAGATAAATCCCGATGACGATAGCATATTCCTAATATCCATAAACAGATTCAGGAGAACAGGAGAGAAGGATAGAATGATATCAGCAATAGAAAAAAGGATTCAAGAAAAGGGAGAAAGCCCTCATCTTCTCCTTGCCCTTGCTGATGCTTATATAAACAATGGAAAAATAGGGAAGACAATAGAGATATTCGAAAAATTTGTTAACCTTTACCCTAAGAATTCCAACACTCCAGCAATTCTTTTTAATCTTTCAGTCCTTTACTCGAGGAAGATGGATAAAATTAATACAATTCAATATCTAAGAAGAGCTTTTGAAGCAGGATATAATCTGAGGGGGTGGATTGAGAACTACCCTCCTTTTTCCTTTGTAAAGGGGGAGAAAGAATTTAAGGAATTGATTAACAGAATAAATGAAAAAATTGGGATAGGTAAAAAGGTCAAGGATTTTCAATGTAAAGACATCAATGGAAACCTCATAGATATAAGGAAGCTTGAGGGAAAGGTTGTTTTTGTCGATTTTTGTGCATCATGGTATGAGCAATGCAGAGCTGAAATTCCTTTTTTGAGGGAGGCTTACAAAAGATTCGGGAATAAAGGTTTAGAAATCATAAGTGTTAGCCTTGATGATGAAAAAGATGCTCTTTTTTCCTTTATTTCTAAGGAGGCTATTCCCTGGAAGGTCGTTTTTTCAGGGAAAGGAAGGAATGACCCAATAGCAAAAATTTTCGGAATAGATTCAATACCTTCCAATTTCCTTGTTGACAAAAGAGGAATAATGAGATATGCAGATTTGAATGGTGAGGTATTAATCAAAAGAATTGAAGAGCTTTTAAAGGAGAAATAGAATGAATTTTGTAAAGGTTGCAGAGGCACAAGGTATTACAGAGGCTGAAATTATAAAATCCTTTCTTGAGTCCAATGGAATCCCTGCGGAGCTAAGGTATGAATCGATTGGCAAAGTTCTCGGTATAACCACTGACGGTCTTGGGGTTGTAAAAATCCTTGTCCCGGAAGAAAAGGAAGAAGAGGCTAAGAAGCTTATTGAATCAGTAAAGGGGAAAAAAGTATAACCTCAAAAATTCCCCTGGAACTTTTGATTCCCTTTTTTCGTTTCCTTAATATGGAAGTGAAGAAAAGGAATGAAAGAAACATTAAATGTCAGATTTAGAAGAAATTGTTGCAAGGTGCTTGCAAGGAGAGGAATACGCATGGGAATATATAGTGAGAACCTTTTCAAGGAGGATTTATAACATGGCATACCAGATTACAATGAATCCTGACGAGGCAGAAGACCTCACTCAAGAAATCTTTATCAAACTTTACAACTCTTTGAATAAATACACCTTCGGTAGCAATTTCAAGGTATGGCTTTTTAGACTGGCAAAAAATCATATAATTGACTGGTATAGAAAGAAAAAATATGTAAATTCAAAGATTGAAGAGATGAAAAGGGAGATTTTAATTGATTATCATTCCAATTCTTTCAAAGATACTGTTGAGGAATTAAAAGAAAAAGTTAGAAAAGGAATAGAATACCTTGATCTCCAGTTCAAAATTCCCCTTATTTTAAGAGACCTCCATGGATTAAGCTACGAAGAGATTTCTAAGATTTTAGACATTCCTGTTGGAACAGTAAAATCGAGGATAAACAGGGGAAGAATTTTGCTTTCTCAGATTTTAAGAGGTGAAAAATGAAGTGTGATGAGGTAAAAGAATTAATTACAATCTTTTTAGAGGGAGAGCTTGAAAGGGAAACCCATGAGATTGTAAAAGCTCATATAGATTCCTGTGAAAGTTGCAAGGCTTTGATGGAAGATTCCCTAAGGATTATGAGAGCTATTCGTTCCATTGAACCTCTCCCCGTTCCAGAGAAGGTTGTGGATAATATACTGGATGCTACAACAAGGAAAAGATTCTCCTTCTTCCCCCTATTCCAACCCCAGTGGGTTTTTGCCTTCTCTGTTTTTGTTCTTTCCTTCTTCTTCTTTACATATCCCAAAAAAGCTTTATTATTTGATCCCATTGAATTCAAAGCCCACAGAGCCTATTCTCAGGTATTGAAAGTTGTAACAAAAATTGATGGAGTTGTGGATTATCTGAAAGTTTTAAAATTTAAGTCAATTTCAAAGCCAAAAGAGGAAGAGGAGTTCAAGAGGGAAAAGAAGGGGGCTGAGAGAGTATCTATTTCGAGGGATTTAAAAAATTTGAGGTGTATTCTCTTTTGAAAGGAGGAAAGAAATGAACTGCTACTATCATCCTGAAAAGGAAAGCAAGAATTTTTGCTCGAAATGTAACAAGCCCCTTTGCGAGGAATGTTCAATAGATACAAATGGGAAGATTCTTTGCAAGGATTGTGTTAAGGAAGAAGTAAAAAAAGTTTATATAAAGAGGAAATCTCCAAGTCTTGCCGCTGTTCTATCAATTGTCCCTGGACTTGGTGCAATATACAATGGTCAAATCCTGAAAGGTATTTCCTTTATACTGATTTTTGCTAGTCTAACAGGTCTTGAAGATTATGCAAGGGGTTTTGAGAATGTTATTTTTGGGCTTATGATTGCAGGCTTCTATCTTTACATGATAATAGACTCTTACAATTCTGCAAGGGCAATAAATTTAGGATTGGAAGATTACTCCCTTTATCCAAAGGAAGGCTCAACCCTTTTCGGCATTGTCCTTCTCTTTCTCGGTATTGCTTTTATCCTTGCCAATTTCGAGCTAATCCATTATGAGCATATTGTAAAGTTATGGCCCCTGATATTTATAGTGATCGGGGCAAAAATGATTTATAAATGGAAAAAATCTTCTCAATAGGAGGAAAAAATGGCAAAGAGGAGCTGGGACTCTTTAATTTTTGGGCTTATCCTTTTAATCTTAGGGATTCTATTTCTTCTGAGTAACTTCGGATACAGAATAAATGTCTGGCATGTTATTGAAAAATACTGGCCTGTTCTTCTAATTCTATTAGGTTTGAAATATTTGATTGCAGGGATAAAGAAAAGATGAAAGCAAGAGATGTTATCCTTGCAATCCTTATTATTGCCTTTGGGCTTTCAATAAAGTATGCAAGGAGTATAAAGGAAGAAATCTCAGCGATATTTCATGGTAAAGAGACCTTTGATTTTGAAGAGGCTCTCTCTTTTGATGGAAGAAATTATATTCAGATCGAAGGCAAAAATTTGAACATTACTCTTGAGGGATGGGATGGAGATAGAATTGAGGGGAAGCTAATAAAGAGTGTTTACGCTTTCTCCAGAAAGGATGCAGAAGAGTTTGCAAAGGAGATCAAGCTTGAAAGAGAATTAGGTAAAGATTCTTTGAAATTAAGGATTTTAAGCCCCTCTTCCTTTGAGTATAGCTTCTTTTTCAAATTTTTCTGGTATAAATTCTCACCGGATATTACTTTAAATTTGAAAGTTCCAAAAAAAAGTTCTATCAGAATTATTTCAGAGCATTCAGACATTGATATTTCAGGAGTAAAAAATTCCTCTGAAATAGAAAACACCCACGGTAATATAAAAATAATGGATTGCGAAGGCAATTTATCTATAAAAAACTCCCATGGAGATATTGAAGTAAAAAATTTAAAGGGTGATATAAAAATTTTCTCCCCCCATTCCTCAGTAAATATAGAAGGTGCTTCCAGCGCAGAAATAGAAGCGGGATTTGAAGATATTAATTTAAAAAATTTGAAAAATCTGAAACTTATTACAAAGCATGCTCCTGTTGAGATCTCAGAAATTAATGGGGAAATATATATAGAAAACAAGCACTCTGAGGTCAGAATAAAAGACTCTAAATTAAAGGGAAAGATTGAGGGAGAGCATCTTGAGATAGATGGGGATGGAATTATGAGTGAAGAGCTACAAATTGTAAATTCCTATGAGCCAATAATCTTAAGGAATTTTTCAGGTAAAGGAAAAATTTACTCAAGGCATAACGAAATTGAAATTGATGTTGGAAAAGGAAGCAATCTTGAAATAGAATGCGAATATTCTGATATAACTTTAAATCTTGACGAAGAATGGAAGGGCGAAATTTCCCTTGATGCTTACCAGGGTGAGGTTGATGTCTCAAATCTTCCTTTGAATATTGAGGGTGAAGGCACGAGAAAAATATTTAGAGCAAATCTTGGAGGGAATAACATTCTCTCAGTTAAAACTACATATGGAAAGATTTTAATTAACAAAAGAGTTAGGTAAAAACTGAAATTCGGCTTTTTATGCCTAATTGAGACAAAGGGGATTAGCTAAAATTGATTTTATATGTAAGCCTTGATATTATTTTCAGATTCAAATAAAGGATTAAATTACTTATGTCCTTTTTGTATTTAGTTACATACTTCGCAAATTGATTTTCCTCATCAAATCTTAGACGACCTTCAAATTCTGAGAGCTCATCCCTAACTTCTATTAGAAGATGTTGCAAAGTCCTATAGCGAGATTGAATCTCATTAAGGGTTTTTTTATCTGTATTTTCAGGATCAAAGAAGGGTGGAATTGAAGGAATTGTTCTTCTCGCTTTTTTTTCAAGCTCATCCACAAGCTCATCCAGCTCCTTAAAATAATCTTCATAACTTTCCTTATCCCGTAACTTCTCATCCGCTCTTTCAGAAAGAATTTTCAATTGGTTTCTGAGGGAATCTATAAAACATTCAACTCCAAAATGGGGTCTTTCAAATTTGAATAGGTCAACAAAATCCCTTCCAATATAAATTTTATCCTTGTAATAGGAGCTTAGCTCTGAGGGGTCATGGGAATAATATTTTACTTCAAAACTTCCTTCCTTATCCCTTTCCCTTAATCTTGCTATAACAAGGAAGCTGTTCTGCTCAATAAAATAGCTGTTGTTTTCAATAATTGCTGTATAGATAATCATATTCTCTATAAGATAATTTTTTAGCCATTCTAATACATCTACTTTTGAAGCCACAATCTCCTCTATTTTCCCCTTTCCAGTATTAAGGTTTATTGCATGAAAATCAGGAGAAAAAAGAACAAATTCATCGCCAAAAGCGATCTCAAGATGGAGATTTTTTAAAACATTTTTCTGGAAGCTATCGAGGTGAATCTTTCTAAGGGGAGGGAGGGATTTCCTTTCAATATTCTGAAAACTCCATACCTCATTCATCATTTCTTTTATATCAAAAGGAAGGGAAAAAATCAAATGGAACAAATTTTTTTATAACCAAAGGCTTACTTTTATAGGCTTGATTTAAGCAAGATTTCTTAAAAAACCACTATATTTCTCCCCTCTTCCTTGGCTCTGTAGAGGGCTAAATCCGCAAGAGCTATTGTATCCTCCAAGTTTGTGCCAATCCTTTCTCCTAATCCTTTATTTCAAACCTTCCCTCAATTGCCCTTGCTATTGTAACCTGATCAGCAAAATCTATGTCTGAGCCAACAGGAATTCCAATGGCTAATCGTGTAAGTTTTATGTTGAAAGGCTTCAGGATTTGAATAATATACTGGCTTGTCGCCTCACCCTCAACAGTTGGGTTCGTTGCAATTATAACTTCCTTTACCCCCTCCCTTTCAACCCTTTTTACGAGCTCCCCTATTTTAATGTTTTCAGGTCCTTTCCCCTGAAGAGGTGAGATTGTTCCAAGGAGAACATGGTATTTTCCTTTATATTTTTCTGTCTTTTCTATGGCTGATACATTGTAGGGTTCCTCAACAACACAAAGGATGCTTCCATCCCTCTTATCATCAGAGCATATCCTGCATGGATCAACATCAGTTATGTTATTGCATATGGAGCAATACTTGAGTTTTTCCTTCACATCAATTATTGCTGAGGCTAAAGCATGGGCATCTTCCAATGATGCTTTTAGAATATAGAAAGATATTCTCTGAGCAGATTTTGCACCAATTCCAGGAATTTTTTTCAACTCATTTATCAATCTGTTTAAAGGCTCTGCCCATTCAAACATGGTTTTACACCTTAAAAAAGTCCAGGAAAGGGTATACCGAGGGATTCGAGTTTCGCACTTATCTCCTTTTCTACTTTAGATGAAGCATCGTTAAAGGCTGCAATAATAAGATCTTCCAGCATTTCCTTCTCCTCAGGATTAATAACTTCCCTTTCTATCTTTAAGGAAAGAACCTGCTTCAGACCATTCATTTCCAGCGTGACCATTCCTCCTCCACTACTTCCTTCAACTCTTAACTCCATCATTTCCCTCTGGAGTTTTTCCTGCATTTCCTTTGCAGTTTTCATTAATTTTTGAAAATCAAAAATATTCTTCATCTTCTTCTCCTTTTCCTATCTTTTTCTTAGATAAGATTTTACCATTCATTTCTTCTAAAAAAAGTTTTAAAAGGGGAGGGAGTTCCTCCCGCTGAGCGTAATCATTTTCTTTATACTCCAAAACTATCAGAAAATCATTACCTGTAAGCTCTTTTAATTTATTTTCAAGATAGGTTTGATTCTTGCTTATCGTTTCTTTTAAATACTCAGTCTCTCTGTCAAAAGTCATCTTTAATGTTCTTCCTTCTAAGTTAATTGAGGGTAAAAGTTTTAAAGTTGAGTATAGCCTTGGATTTTCCTTTTTGACCATTTCAAGAAAATCTTCAAGGGAAATTTCCTTTGGGATCTCCTCTTTTAAAACCTCCCCCTTTAAATCTTCCACCTTCCCTTCCTCCTCCCTCCTCGAGGGTTCTGAAAATTCCCTTATTAATTTTTCCAATGGAGAAAGTCTCTTCAAATAGCAAAGTTTTAAAAGGGTTGTCTCAACAATATATCTTGGATAGAAGGAGTGTCGGATACGAGAATCAGCCTGAACCAAAAGATTTATATATCTGAACAATTCCTCCTCACTAAACTTCTCAGCCTCCTTCAAATAATTCTTCTCATCCCTTTCAGAAAAGGGAAAGAGGGAGGAAGGATTTTTTAATATCTTTGTTAGATAAAGCGTCCTGAAATGATCGGTTACATTCCTCAGAAAATTTCTTAAATCCTTTCCTTCTCCAGAAAGTTTTTCTATTATTTGAATTACATTAGATGCGTCCCCTGAGAAAATTGAGTTAGAAAGGGAAAAAAGAGTGTCTCTATCGGTAATTCCGAGAATTTCATCAACATCCTCATCCCTTACATCGTTCCCAGAGTATGAAACTATCTGATCAAGATAAACCTCAGCATCTCTCAATGAACCATCAGCAAAAATTGCGATCTTCTTAAGAGAAGAAGGGGATATTTTTATCCCTTCTTTTTCAGCTATCTTTGAAAGTGCATCAAAAATATCTTTTTCAGAAATTCTTTTAAATTCAAAATGCTGACTTCTTGAAACTATTGTTGATGGAACCTTGTGAAATTCTGTTGTTGCCATGATAAATATTACTCTGGGCTGAGGCTCTTCAAGAGTTTTAAGAAGCGCATTGAAAGCCTCTGTTGTCAGCATGTGCACTTCATCAATAATAACAATCTTATACCTTGCATTCATGGGAGGGAACTTTACAACTTCCCTCAATTCTCTAACATCATCAATTCCCCTGTTGGATGCTCCATCTATTTCGATTACATCGATTGCCCTTCCCTCCTGGATTGAAACGCAAAACTCGCACTCATTGCATGGATTTACTGTTGGTCCATGAATACAGTTCAAAGACTTTGCAAGAACTCTTGCTGTTGTTGTCTTTCCAACCCCCCTCATTCCTGAAAAAATATAGGCATGGGAAATCCTTCCTGTAAGAATTGCATTTTTCAATGTCTGAGAAATTACCCTCTGCCCAACAATCTCATCCAGGGTTTTGGGTCTGTATTTTCTCGCAAGAACTAAATAAGTCATTTTTTACAATAAAATGGGCTCAGGAAAGGGTTCGCATGGAAAGGAACTCTTACCGTTGCTTCCTTTCGGACCTGGCGGGGTTCAGAGTCTTCCATCGACCCTCCTGAGCCAAATATTTATGCCTTGATACTAACATAAAAAAATCGATTTCAGAAAAAAATTTTATGGCGGAGAGAGTGGGATTCGAACCCACGACCCCGATTTTAGTCGGGGTACACGATTTCCAGTCGTGCTCCTTAAGCCACTCGGACATCTCTCCGTCCATTTATTATAATACATTTTTCTTTCGAATCCTTCAATCCCTTCAATTTCCTTTTAAATAAAACCTTTCCGCTTTCTCAATTTTTGGTATATTATTTCTTCTTTATGCTATAATTTATTAGATGCCGATGTAGCTCAATGGTAGAGCAGCTGATTCGTAATCAGCAGGTTGAGGGTTCGAATCCCTCCATCGGCTTTTAAATTTTTTAAATAAATGGGATTACAAATTTTACTTAGAAACTTTAAAAAGGGAATCTTCAAATTCAGGATTAAGTTCAATTGCCTCTATTATTATCTGGACTCCCCCACCTGGCATTCCAGAAGTCTGTATTGAAAAAGGAAATTTCAAACCATCAACATCTTTATAATCACTTAAAGTAGTGCTTACTGTGAAAGAAGTTCCTTGCATTTCTACAGTTGATTCAGTCTTTATCTCAAGGCAGGAATTGGCTTCAAGATAGTAGATTGTTTCCTTTCCGTCCTTCTTTGTAACCTTTAGTTTATAGGCTGGTATTCCCTCAACATCTTCCTTCCCCAATAGCTCAATCTTTATTCCCTTTTCCTTGTAATCAACAAAGGGACCGTCAAAATCAGCCTGTTCTTTTGCTGATTCTGCCTGTACTCCTGTAAGTTCCATAGGTTCATTTGAACCAAACAAAGGATTTATCGACCATGCTTTCTCTCCGTCAAATATTGTTATCATTTTTTGTCCCTGAAACTCTGCCTCCTGTCTAAAAAGATTTGGCCTTTTAACATAAATTACAATAGGAATTTCCATTCCCTGAACTGAAACCTTTCCCATCATTTTCAAACTCTTTACAGCTTTTAATTTTTCAATTCCACCCTTTGACTGTAAATTCTTCGCAATAATCTCATCTACTGTCTGTGGGAATACTGAGTTCAAAAGAAAAACAAACAATACAAAAAACCAAAAAGCTTTTTTCAAAGCTCCCTCCTTAAATTAATTTCCAAACAAAATTCTACTCTCTTAAAAATTTCCTGTCAAGCTTTCCCCTCTTTTGGATTAAGAGATAGTATCCTGGAAAGAGTAATAAGATATGGTCTAAGAGAAGAGGGACAACCCCCTTTATCCCTCAAAACAGGAAAGAAGCAAAAGAGATTATTGCTAAACTCTTAGAATTGACAGGGCTTCCTCCCCTGGATTATCTTGTTTCTATGTTATCTCAAAAACAGGAGGAAACCCCATGATCACATTATACCCTGCCTACAAGGAACTTTTAAAGGCTAACGAGATTTTTGCAAGACAGTTAGTAATAAGAACTTACAAAGAAGTTAAAAGCATAACAAAAACTGCAGAGATATTAAAGACAACGAGAAAAACAGTGAGGAAGATACTCAAAAGGTTTGAGGAGAGGGGAGATGAAGGGCTAAAAAGTCTTTCCAGAAGGCCAAAGAATTCTCCTAAGAGAACTCCTTTGCATCTTGAATGTATGATCATTGCTGAGAGGAAGAAAACAGGGTATGGAAGAGAAAGGATTTTGAGGAATCAGGGTGATTTTCAAACCATTGGGAGCAAAACTTATTCATATACCGAAAGGGAAGAAGGAGTATAATGCATTTGTAGAGAGGTCGCATCAAACAGATGACAATGAGTTTTACATACCTCAAATTGAGCTTTGCAAAGATTTAAAAGAGTTTTTGTATCGGGGTCTTAGATGGGAGTGGTTCTACAATATTAAGAGATTTCACTCGGGGATAGGAAAAACTCCTTACCAAAAATTATGGGGGTATGGTAAATTTCCCAAAAAGATTGTATTATTTCCTATCATGGTCTTAGACAAAATGATACATATCCTTGACATCATATTTCCCGAAACTCAGAGGGGTGGATACCATGTCTTAACCAACGACATTTGTCTACAAAGAGGAAAGTGATTGGCTTTTTGTAGAATATAGAAATTTAAAAGGTTGGGTTAATAGAAAAATTGTAAGGAGAGAGTTTTGATTGGTTCCATTTGACAAAGGGGGATGATTGATTTACACTAAAAGGGATTGATGAAAGAAAGGAGTGAGAGTATGAATATTGTTGAGAGGGCTAAGAAGATTATTATTAGTCCAAAGGAAGCATGGGCAGAAATTAAGGCAGAACAAACAACTGTTCAGGATATTTATCTTTCCTATGCTATAATTCTCGCTGCTATTCCAGCAATTGCCCAATTTATAGGGAATGCCCTTGTTGGAACCTCTGTTATGGGTGTTCACTTCAGATGGTCAATTGGAAATGCCATTGGTTATGCAATTTTGTGGTATGTTCTTGGACTTGCTGGTCTTCTTCTCACAGCTTTTATAGCTGACTCCCTTGCTCCAAGCTTTGGCTCCCCGAAGAATTTTGTGAACGCTTTTAAAGCTGTTGTATATTCAATGACTCCAGTTTGGGTTGCAGGAATTCTCTACATTATTCCTTTTCTTGGAATTCTCGTTTTTTTAGCAGGTCTTTACGGTCTCTATCTTCTATTTATAGGTCTTCCTGAACTTATGGATACTCCTAAGGATAAAGCCATTGGTTATGTTATTGTAGTAATTGTTGTAAACATAATTGTTTTCTTTGTTGTCGGTGCTATAGCAGGTTCAATTTTTGTTGCGGGAAGAATAGGAATAACCTATTGAATCTCTATTTTTAGAAGCTCTTCAATAACCTTTTCAGGTTGACTCAAGATTGGTCTTCCAATAATTATGTAGTTTGCACCAAGACGGAAAGCTTCTGAGGGAGAAAGGGTTCTTTTCTGGTCATCCTTCCCCTCTTCAAACCTTATTCCTGGAGTTGCAATTAAAAAATTTTCTCCAATTGAGTCTCTAATAATCTTTATCTCCCTCGGAGATGCAATAACTCCATCCGCTCCATTTTCAAAGGCAAGAAGGGAAAGTCTTTTCACCATTTCTTCAATACTGTATGCAAATCCAACCTCCTTAGAATTTTCCTCATCCATGCTTGTGAGAACTGTAACTCCCATAATCTTTGGCTTTTCAATTCCAAGCCTTCCACTTTCCTCCTCAGCTCCTTTTACAGCACTTTTTATCATTTCTTTTCCTCCGAGGGTGTGAATTGTGATCATTGAAACTCCAAGTTTTGTTGCTTCTTTCACAGAATGGTAAACAGTATTTGGAATGTCGTGAAACTTTAAATCAAGGAAGACCTTTTTACCCTCTTTTCTAAGAAAATCAATAATCTCAGAACCATAATTCAGAAAAAGCCTTGGACCAATTTTAAATATCTCAATCTCCCTCAGCAATCCAAAGAACTTTTTTACCTCCTCCATTCCATCGACATCAAGGGCAACTATAACTCTTTTCAAAATTTCCATCTTCCCTCCTAAACCTTAAGAGTCCCTATTATTTCCTCAATTTTTTTAATTCCTTCCTTTTCGCAGATCCCTTTTATCTCCTCTATTATTCTTGGACAGGCATAGGGATCAAAAAGATTGGCAGTTCCAACCTCAACCGCCCTTGCTCCAGTCACAAGGAATTCCATCACATCTTCTCCCTTCGAAATCCCTCCTATTCCAATAACAGGGATCTTCACCCTTTTCACAACCTGAAATACCATCCTTATAGCAATCGGCTTTATTGCAGGTCCTGAGAGTCCTCCAAAAAAATTTCCAAGCCTTGGTTTCCTCTCTCTCCAATCAACCTCCATGGCAAGAAGAGTATTTATTAGAGAAATTGCATCAGCACCACCCTCCTCAGCAGAAATTGCAATTGAGACAATATCTGTTACATTGGGAGAGAGCTTGACAATTATTGGAAGGGATGTTACTTCCTTAACTTTTTTGACAATTCTGTATGTCCATTCAGGATCCATTGCAGGGCATAATCCGTTCCTGTGGATATTGGGGCAGGATATGTTTAGCTCAAAGGCTGATATTCCTTCCTCTCTGCTCAAATAGGATGCAACCTTTGCATACTCATCATCAGTGTGACCACAAACATTTACTATTATTTTTGTATCGAATTTTCTCAGCTCAGGAAGAATTTCCCTTGAGAATCTCTCAACTCCTATTCCCTGAAGTCCTATGGAATTAAGCATTCCGCATGATGTCTCCCATATCCTTGGAGGGGGATTACCCTCATTGGGCTCAAGGAAAATTCCCTTTGTTATAACCCCTCCTAAGATGGAAAGATCGAAAAAAGGAGTGAATTCAAGTCCATATCCAAAGGTTCCACTTGCTGTAAGGATTGGATTTTTCAATTTCATAAATCCAAGGTCAACGGAGAGATCTACCATACTATATCCTCCCCCTTAAAAACTGGACCTTCCTTGCATACCTTTACCCATTCCTCCCCATTATTTTTTCTTATCCTCGCAACACAACCCCAGCAAGCTCCAAACCCACAAGCCATCCTCTCCTCAAGGGAGAACTGGGTAGGGATTTGAAATTTTTTTGCTATCTCAAAAACTTTCTTCATCATTCCCTTTGGACCACAGGCAAAAATTTCTGAAAAATTCTCTGAGAAAATAAGCTCCTCAAGAGGATCTGTAACCAATCCCTTAATTCCAGCTGAACCATCCTCTGTTGTAAGAATTGGTTCAATTTTTTCTTTTTTAAAGTAATCGAGGGCAGGAAGGTCTGAAGAGGTTTTCCCTCCGTATAAAACTTTAAATTTAATCTTTTCTTTTAGAAAAACCTTTGAAAGGAAGAAAAGGGGAGCAATCCCCCTTCCACCTCCAACAAGAAGGAAAGAGCCTGATTTCTCAAATTGGAAGCCATTTCCAAGGGGTCCGAGAACCCTCAAATTATCCCCTTCTTCAACTTTTGAGAGGCTCAATGTTCCTTTACCGCATATCTGAAATAAGATTTCAAATTTTTTCCCTTCTTGATTAAAAACTGAGAAGGGTCTTCTAAGGAGAGTCTCAGGAGATGGGGGCTTAACCATCAAAAACTGCCCTGGTTTTGCATCAAACAAGTCGGAATCTGAAAGGAGGGAAAGAATTACATAGGAGTTTTTAACTACCTTTTTTCCTACTCTAACTTCCAAATCTTCCATCAAGAATTAATATCTTATTATGGTAGAATTTTGTCAAGGGAAAATTATTTCAAACTCTATTGTTGTGTATCCCTCCCCTCGCAAGGGATGCAAAGATACCGATAAAACAAAGGGAAGAGAAGATTATGAAAGATGTCTTTAATGTACTAATAAAGGCAGGGAAATACTCTGGGGTTATTTGAACCCTCAGGTTATGGGTTGAAAAAATAAGGGTGGCAACCCCCATGCTCAACATCTGTCCTAAAAGCCTCATTGTAGCAAGGATTCCAGAGGATGTTCCATAATATTTTCTTTCAACTGAACTCATTACCGCATTGGTATTTGGTGAGGAGAAAAGAGCAAAGCCAAAACCAAGAATTATCAAAACTGAAATTAAATAGTAAATTGATGTGTTTAAATTCAAGGGGATAAGAAGGAATAATCCGAGGGAAGAAATTCCCATCCCAAAGGATGCAACAACTCTTGGCTCAATTTTATCCGATAATCTTCCTGCAAGGGGGGAGAAAAGAGCCATCACAACAGGCTGGGAAACAAGAACAGTTCCAGCAATCCTTGGGCTTAAACCCTTTACATACTGAAGATATAAACTAAGAAGAAAGCCAACCGCTGATGTTGCACTGTAATTTATAAGGGCAGATAAATTGGAAAAAGAAAAGGTCTTACTCGTAGTGAAAAGTTTTATGTCTAAAACAGGTTGTTCAATAGAAGATTCTAAAATTATAAAGATTATAATTCCTGCTATTCCTGAAAAAAGGAGAATAGTTCCAGAATTTGAGGGAAGCTTGGAAAAACCATACATCAATGAGACAATCGATGCTCCATAAACAATAGAACCTTTGAAATCGAAACTCTCACCCTTTGCTCCTGCCCATTCCCCTTTTAACTTTAGCATAACAAAAATTATTATAATTATTCCAAGGGGAATGTTCACAAAGAAAACACTCCTCCATCCGAAATAGTTTGTCAAAATTCCACCAATAAAAGGACCAAGGGAAAGACCAAGATAGACAGCGGAAGAATTAATTCCGAGAGCCCTCCCTCTTTCACCGGGAGGGAATACAGATGTTAGAAGGGCAACACCTGTTCCTAAAATCATAGAGCCTCCAATCCCCTGCAATATTCGGAAGAGAATTATCTGGAATGAAGAAAATGCAATTCCTGAAAGAAGAGAGGAGAGAGTGAAAATGGTTATTCCTGTTAAAAAAATCCTTTTTCTTCCCCAAATATCTGCAATTCTTCCCATAGGAACGAGGAAAACAGAGGCAGAGAGTAGATAGGCTGTTGCAACCCAAGCAAGGAGTATTGCATTCATCTTGAATTCTCTGCCCATTGATGGTAGAGCCACATTGATGGAAGAGCCCATAAAGGGGGTCAGAAAGGATGAAATGGTAGCAATCATTAAAACAATTCTTCTTTCTGTTTTTTCTCTATCCATAAATGTCATATCAAAGATACGAAGGGAATTTTTAAAGGTTTTTATCAGAGTTTTTAAATTTTCCCACTTAAATTCTCCATAGCCCAAAGGGCTGAGCCGAGCATCCCTGCCTTGTTTTCAAGAAGAGCAGGGACAATTTTAACATTTTCAAGGGAAAATCTTATTGCCCTTTTTTCAATTTCCTCCATAACAGGTTTCATTATAAAATCTCCCGCTGATATAACCCCTCCTCCAAGAACAATAATTTCAGGATTCAAGAGATTTATCAAATTGGAAAGTCCTATTCCGAGGTAGTATCCTGCAATTCTAAAAGCCTCAACTGCATTGGTGTCCCCCTTCTTTGCAAGCTTATAAACATCTTCAGAAGTAATATCTTCATTCTTTCCTGTGAGTTTTAGATAATTTCTCACAATTTTTGATGCGGAAGCCTCTGTCTCAACACAACCCCTTCCTCCACAATTGCAGGGAAGACCATCTGGGTTAACAACAGTATGCCCAAACTCAGCTCCAAATCCTGATGAGCCATGAAATAAATTACCTTCGATTATTATGCCTGAGCCAACTCCTGTTCCAAGGGTTATATGAACCATATTTTTTACTCCAATCCCTGCTCCCTTCCTGTACTCTCCCCATGCAGCCATGTTAGCGTCATTGT
>Ga0272449_1002897_pt1 | contig 15367 bp, 19 predicted proteins | sample YNPCB0241_FD_198679 | JGI IMG/M metagenome (GOLD analysis project Ga0272449, IMG submission 198679) | Hot spring sediment microbial communities from Yellowstone National Park, WY, United States - YNP-CB-024-1 | ecosystem: Environmental > Aquatic > Thermal springs > Hot (42-90C) > Sediment...
AATCAGTAAAGTTACTGTTTAACCTTAATCTTCGTCTTCTTCGCTTTCTTCTGCCTCTTCTTTTTCAGCCAAGCCTTTCTCAGCTAGCTTTTCCTTTATCCGCTTTAAGACTTCTTTCTCAATTTCCTTCTCCAACTCTTTGCTTTCTATGCCCTCTTTCCTGCCTACAGCCCGCTTCATGACTTCGCCGAGGCTTGTGAACGTGGAAATGTAGCCCTCAGTCATCTTAACTGCCACGTCTTCGGGAATGCCAACCTCTTTAAGCTCTTTGTAGAAGGCGGCGGCTGCTCTTCCCATGTCTCTTCCGGCTTCCTCTGAGAAAACGCTTGCAATAATTGCTTTTATCAGGGCGGGCACTTCCTTCGAGACTACGCTTAAAACTTCCCTAAGTTCCTCAACATCCTCTTTCTCCTCTTTCCTTCTCCTTTCCTTTTCCTCAGCCATCTTGTCTCCACCTCCTTTTTACTTGGTTTTTGTCACAATTAACGATTTTGTGGCATGAGAATTAGAAGTGTGGCTAGTGCAGTTATTTGTTCTGGAAAAAAGTGGTCAGCTTAGCGGTCACTCTGCAAGCTTGTAGACGTTTCCGTAGCCTTCCGCCTTTTGGACAACGCCTTCCTTTTCTAGGCGTTTTAGCCTCTCCCTTATTATCCGTCTTGAGGCTTTTCCCCGCATTCTCCTGACCTGTCGTGTTATCGCTGAAACGTTTAGCTTCTCATTTACTGCTAGGGCTTGGACTATGCATCTTGAAATGTCGTCTTTTGCAATCCATTCCTTCCTCAAATGCCTTTCAGCGGTTTTCAGCCTTGCAGCAAGCTTTAAGGGTTCTCCGTATAGGCTTAATCCAAAGCGACTTAACCGCAAGTAAGGAGCCAGCTCGGCGTATTCGGGATTACTTAGCAGAAGCGTCTCCAAAGTTTCCAGTCTTTTCATTATTAAGTCAAGTTTTTTGCTTATCTCTTCTATGCTTTTGCCTTTCAGAGAGCCTTTTTCCTCGTTCTCACTGGGCATTTCTTTTCCAGCCTTTTATTTACGGCGTATTTGTTGATAAAGCGTTTGCCATCCACAATTGTGTGGAAAGAATTAAATGTGGAAGGCTTCAAAATTTGTGCTAAGGTTGATGTGTGTATGCCAAAAGTTAAGGTTGACTGGAGTAAATGTAACGGCGACGGCGTCTGCGTTGAAATCTGCCCAGTAAACGTCTTTGAGCTTAAGAAGCTGCCAGAATACCCTGACACCCAGAAGTCTGTTCCCGTAAGGGAGGGTGACTGCATAGCTTGCATGGCATGTGTAACATCATGCCCAACACAAGCAATAACAGTTGAAGAGTGAAAGAAGACTGCTAAAACTTACGCTTCGTTCCTCTCATGAAGAAGTATTTTCTATACTGCTTAAACCCAATTTTTTCATAAACATGGATTGCTGGGGCGTTTTCGCTTCTTACAAAAATTATCATAGGGAATTGCTCGGCTAAAAACTCTTTCACAATTGTTGAAACTACTGAAGTTGCATAACCCAGGTTTCTGTGTTTTTCGCTTGTGGCAACAATCCCTATTAGGCTCACCCACTCTGTTGTCCAAGCATTTCCTACCGAAACAAGTTTCCCATCAGTTTTTACTCCAAACCATTTTGCCCCACGATTCATGCCTTCAATGATGTCTTGGGTTGTTACCTCTCCCCAAAATTCCGGGTCAGCCGCCTTCATTATTGTGGCTATTTGCTCAGCGTCAGAAACATCTAACTTAACCACTGGGTGTTTTATGCAAGGTCTCTCTTCTCCTTTGCGGAGAAGCATAACCATCATTCCATGCGTTGCCGTGGGCTCATATTTCTCCAGAATGTAAGGTTTGTGTTCTTCAAGAGTTTGAATTTCGACCTTTTCCAAGTCTAGCTTCTTTAGGAGGGCTTTTGCAGCTTCGATGCTTCCTCTCAGATTTACTATTTCTCCTCTGTATATCAGCATCATTCCATAAATTTTGTCACCGTCTAATGCTAGCAGAATTTTCGTCTGATCTCTTCTGTGTTTCCAGTCGAAGGCGAAAAAGTAGTAGTGGGGAATGTCTTGGCTTATTGTTTTCCAGAAAAGCGGCTCAAGGGATGGCTCCAAAGGAACAATTTCCATGTTTTTCTAACAAAATTAAAGTGGGCAATCTTTTAAGATTTTCCAGAAGTTTGATGCTAGGCTATGTGGTTGAAGGTTTCTAGGATAAAGGCTGCTGCGGCTATAGCTAGCATGAGGAGGCTCCAAGCCCTTGTTATTTTGTGGCTTCGCCTATTCATAACAAACAAAGCAAGGGTCACGAGAATCATGAACGGAACATTTGTCAAAATTTCCTGCAGGCTTACCGTGAAGGACCTTATGAGTGCGACTATTCCAAAGACGAGGGTTATGGTTATTATGTTGTCGCCTATCACATTGCCTATGGATATTTCCTGTTCGCCATGAAGCGCAGCGGCAACCGAAACGGCTGTTTCTGGTACTACGCAGCCTAACGCCATTATTGTGAGCCCGGCGTAGAAGTGGCTTAAGCCGAAAATTTCAGATATGGCTGTGGTGCTGTAAACAAGTAGGAAGGTGCCAGCTATTATGGCGGTACCTCCAAGCACCATGACAGCAATGGGTTTCCATGGGGTTTCGCATGCCTTGTTTTCAGGGTCGCCGTTTCCGTTTCCCTTGCGGATGGAATAGTATATGAATGTTGGGTACAAAGCCAGAAAGACGAGACCCATCCACCATGTCACCATGCCTGTGGCAATTGTGAAAATCATGAGCATGACTGATAGCCCTATCATTAGGAGACATTCCTTGTTGATTGTGGAGTTCTTCATTTTGAATTCGCCGATTAGGCCGCATATGCCTATGATTAGTGGGATGTTGTAGATGTTTGAGCCTATTATGTTGCCGAGAGCCATCTGCGAAGAGCTGAAAGTTGCCGCTATAAGTGAGCTGAACAGTTCTGGGGCTGATGTCACGGAAGCTACAAAAACTGTTCCAACAACAACTTTATGGAGGTTTAGGCTCTGGGCTAGGCGTTTGGCTGCGTTCACTATCTTTTTTGAGCCTATGTATAGGAGCAGCAAACTCACTATGAAAGCTGCGACGCTTAGTGGCGGGGTCATATGTAATCCTTAGCATTTTTATTATCATTTTCCCCACACATTTCAGAGACGGAGATATAAACCTATCTGGACTGTTAGCCGTCCGCCAAGCATGAATCAAACATGATTCAGCAAACAGCCACAGCATGAAACTTTATTGACGCGTTGGCGGGATGAAAACCCTAAGCCTGTTGAGGGCTGTTAGCTTTTCCCTGTCTCCAAGTTTCGCATCTTCAACAGCCCTTTTGAGGATTTGTATGGATTCGTCCATGGCTTTTCTATCTACAGGGTAGGGGACCCCGTCTTTTCCGCCATAAGCGAAAGAGTATTTCACCGGGTCTTTCCAGCTTGGCTTTTCGCCGTAGATGAGTTCAGCTATTAGGGCTAAGCCACGGACTGTGGCTGCGCCCACACCCTTAAAGCCTAAAAGCTCCTCGTAGTTTTTGGGCTTGAACTCGTAGACTTGTTGTAGGGATTTCCAGTTTATGTTTGATGGCATGGATAATACGTCTATTGGGTAGTCTGCCCACGGGGTATGGGCTGTTTTTGGAAGCCAGTCTTCGAGGGATTTCTGGTAGGCTGGTCTTATAGACATTATGAGGCGCATAAGCTTTTTAGGCGGTTCGCAGGCTAAATCTACAGAGGCTTTTCTGCAGCCTTCGCTTTCTTTTGCCGTCATGTCTAGGGCTATTTCGCGTCTTGCATCGCCTACTATGGCATTGTGGGGTTCCACAACAAAGCTTTGAACGTTTTCAGAAAGCCAGTGGTAGCGTCTTGCTGTTCTGTCTTGGGGGCACATCCCCTGCTGTATTACAGTCTACTTGCCGTTTTCGTCGACGAAGAATGCATGATGATAAAGCTGATAGCCAGCCTGAATAGCCGTATTATCAACTTTTGCGCTCATTTTGCTCGCGTATTGGAGACTTTCAATTTTGCTGTCTGGAAAACCGAACTTTTCGCCAACTTGTCCAATCTCCAAAGGCGTCTGCCTCGAAATTTTCCCTTTCCCGCCACAAACGGCTATGGCATGCTCTTCTGGGATTACTGCCTGCTTCAAAACACCAGTAACAACCGTTGTAACGCCTGAAGAGTGCCAGTCATAACCCAAAACACAGCCTAAAGCCTGAAACCAAAACGGGTCTGATAAACGTTTTAGAAACTCGCCAGTTCCATACTCGTCAACGATTATGGTTACGATTTCTTTTGCTAGTTTTCGCATGCGGACAACTAGCCATTTCGGAGCCTTGCCGTAGTGAAGTGGAAGCTTTGCCACGCCGGTTCTCTGCACCTCGCCCCTAAACCCCATAGGATGCTATGGTTTCAGCCCTATTTTACCTTGCCGAAATGCCAATTTTGCTGTAGGCATAGAACTGCAAAATTGGATACTCCCTCTAGGTTTTTGGAAAATTTATTATAAGCCCGGTTAGCAAACAGTTATGGGTTTCCGGTTTTGCCGCTGGAAAGGGTTTGGTGTAAAATTGCTTTTTTGGCATTAGCATGCCACATGCTTGTTCTTTTTGGCTTTCAAGCCGCTTTATGTGAAAACCAGCCCATGGTGAAGGTTTACTTTTTCGACGTAGGACAAGGAGACTCCATATTTATTGACACTGACGGGCTGGATGTTTTGATTGATGGTGGTCCCCGCAGCGTTGGTTCAGCCTTGATGGGCTATTTGTCCAATTTAGGCGTCTCGGAAATAGCTTATGTGGTTGCTACTCATCCCCATGAAGACCACATAGGCGGACTCGTAACGGTTCTTGGCTCAAGCATTACGGTTAGCGCCGTCCTATATAATGGTGAGAGTGCCACCTCACAAGTATACCATGATTTTATCAGTCTTGCCCAAGGCAAAATCATCATTGCTCAAAGAGGTCAAACATTCAATTTAAGCACAAACGTGAATTTTACGGTTCTGAATCCAATACAGCCTCTTGAGTTTAGCGATGTGAACAGTAACAGTATTGTTTTGAGGCTTCAAGTTGGGAATGTGGCTTTCCTCTTTACTGGAGATGCCACTTTGGAGGCTGAAGAAAGCATGATGGCTGCTGGCTTAAACCTAGAAAGCCAAGTTTTGAAGGTTGCCCATCACGGAAGCCGCTACGCAACCTCAGCCGAGTTTTTGGACGCTGTTAATCCAACATACGCCATTATAAGCGCTGGATTAGACAATCCATATGGACACCCGCATGCCGAAACTGTTCAGAGACTGCTCGCTAAGGGCGTCACAGTTTATGCAACATATGCTTCCGGAACAATAGTCATGGGCACCGATGGACAAACAGTCTATGTTTACGGGAACCCAATGCCGATTCCGGAGTTCTCCCTGAACACAATTTTATGTTTCATGCTAGTCTTAACTATCCTGAGCGGGGTATTAAAAAGATTGAGATGTTTAGGCTAATTGTCTTATTAGGCGTCCTTCTCTGTCTATTTCGCCCCTTCGGATCCGCGTTGTAGAGATTGGCGCGTGGTTTTCCGATGGAACCATGTCTATGACTATTATGTTTAGGGGTTCAAGCCCAAGTTTGGCTCTCTCCTCATTTATTTTTCTGGCTGTGGGTTCTGTTTCTCGGCTGACAACCAACGCCTCTAAGCAGCCTCTCTGTAATGTGACGCCATAAGCATTGTTCAGTGGGATGATTTTTGCTCTTTCAAGCAAGCCATGCCTCTGCAAGAAACTCCTTAGCTCTGCCAGTCTCTCATTATAGGAAGCCACTATGTGGGGCTTTTTCATTTTTGCCACAAACTCGTCTGTGCACAAGCCTATCAAGACTTGTTCACCAACCTCGAAGGCCTTTAAAAGCAGTGCCTTGTGCCCCTTATGGAGTTCGTCGAAGGTTCCGCCAACAGCTACAACCTTAAACCTTTTAGTTGTCAAGGCTTATCCCAGCAGTCTCGCTCCGTAAAGTTCAATATTAGTGGTGAGAACCTTATCTTCTGGGAGAACCCGCTTAAAAGCTTGAGCCACCCTTTCAGCGTTTTCCAATGTTGTTAATGCGTGGACAGCCTCCCCAACCATGTTTTGAGCAGCGCCTATGGCTCCAGCCTCGTCAGCAGCCCTAAAAAGTCTGTGAACCTTTTCGGTGGCGAATCCGGTTTTTTCAGCGAAATCACGGCAGCAGGCCAAAAAATTCTCTAAAGAGGGGTCAGCCAAAATCTTCTCTAGGGTAAGCCTACCCCACCTGTTTACGGCTTGACACTTTTCAGGCGATGATAAAACTTCCCTTGTGGGTATTGGACCAAAAACCCCGGCGACAACCACATAGTCCTCCGATATTGGAATATGGTCTATAATGGCGGTTCCGGGGGCGCCAGGCTCAACTGTGACCACGCAGCCGCCGCCAACTGTAAGTGGGGCAATGGTGCCAAGTCCAGTTTTGCATTTAATCTCTGCCGTGTGGGCTATTTTGCCAAGCTGGTTTAGGGTTAATTTCAATCCTAAAGCCTTTGACAGTGCTAGGGCTGTGGTTAGGGCTCCGCCAGCACTTGTTCCGAAACCGGCGCCTATGGGAACTTCAACCCAATGTCTAACTTCAACATGAAAGTTTCCATCAGCCCTTTCCAAGAGCATATTTACAACAGTCCGTGTGGTTTCAGCTTCTGGCGTATTTTGCCCATTAATGGATATGCTTATGCTGTTCCTGCTTTCCTCGGCTTCCGTAACATGGACTTCGGTTGTTACACCCTTTTTTATTCCGAAGCCTCCGCCCCTAGCTCCTACCTTTAAAGGGTCTGTGATGGGTTTTCCGTCGGGTTGAGTGTCGCAAATTTCAAAAAAGCTTGAAATCCCAGCAGGGCTAAAGGCTTTGGCTATTTTCAATTTACTTACTCTCTGTTTTCTGGGGAGCCAGCGATGGGAAGGCACGTTGACAAGCCTTTAGTATAGGTGGTCCAAGAAGTATTAAGAATGGAATTTCTGTGGAAAATGTCCAAATAAGCCAGATTAAAGCTGTATAAAACGGAAGCTGGAAACCCCCACCAACGGCTGCTGGAAGAACGAAGATTTGGCTATATGCCCAAACCACTAGACCTATGATTGTGCTTCCAACAACAAGACCTATCACGGAGCCTAACTCATAGCTTCTCCATTCAGGCCATAAATATCCAATGACTACGGCGATTATGAAAGCTGCTATCATTATGGCTGTGAAAAGGTTAAGCCCATTAATAATGGGTCCCACTCCTTCCATAAGCTTCTCGAAGTTTGTTTGGTCTGCTAGTCTGTTATTTACTATTTGTGGTACGATGACGTAGGATGTTGTTGCAAGCGAGCCAAAAGAGATTATTAAGCATCCCATGCCAGAAACAGCAATCAGTTTTGTCCACTCTATGTTCTTTCTGCTTATATACCCCAGCAAGTAAAAGCCCAAGAAGTTGGCTGTAACCCCAGCGCTTAAACTTAAGAGTGGGTCTCCGTGGATTAATATGTCACTTATGAATATTCCTATGGCTGCACCAAGCCCACCAACAAGCGGACCAAAGAGCACAGCAAAAACTGCTGGCACAACAACGTTCGGCCAGAATCTAACTATGCCTATACCTGGAGTCACTATAGGAAGGAACATGTAGATTATGTAGCCAGTCACGGCATACAATGCCCCGCAAATGGCGCTTTCAGCTACCTCTAAAGGCTTCAATTTCATCGCCGAAAAGTGGTTAAAGCATGTTTTTAAATAAAGATTCCGTATATTTTGTTTAAACATGTTTAAACTTGGCTTATGACGCATTTTGTTGAACTGTTATACTGTTATGTGTAGCTCTGTTCTACGTACAAACCATCATATTTAAATTAGGCTGATTTTGGTTCACGGAGCGAAAAAGAAGATGAAAATGCTGAGAAATAGGAAAGCCCTAAGCACAGTTATAACAACGCTCATAATCCTAATAGTATCAGTGTTGGCAACCGTCGTCACCTTCTACGCTATAAACGTAACAACAATAAGAGTATGCGCGGGCAAACAAGCTTAGTTTTTCTTCAAAATTTTCGTGTTCCTTAAATATGGATTATGTCTTCTAAATTGGAGATGGCAGAGGCTTGTAACAAATGAGCGAAGCGAAGACTTGGCGCCACATCTTCACACTTTTAAAATTGGCTGAAATGGGCGCCCACCGAAGAACAGCAAAAATATCAACAGAGTTTTTGGCGCGAAAGCTCGGAGTCTCCCAGCAGTCGGCTTCCCGCCACCTAATAGAGCTGGAACACAAGGGCTGGATTAAAAGGACAATGACGCCGGAAGGATGCCTAATAAAAATAACTGATTTGGGCGTTGAAGAGCTTAAAAAGCTCCACTCAAGCTTACGCTTCCTAATGGAAGCTGCATATCCACCATCAATAACCCTAGAGGGCGTAGTTTTCACAGGGTTAGGCGAAGGTGCATATTATGTGACAAGAGACTCCTACCGGCGACAGTTCATAGAAAAGTTGGGCTTCGACCCATATCCTGGAACACTAAACCTAAAACTTGTAACAGATTATGATGTGAAAACCCGTTCAGAGCTTGAGGCTTACCCGGCAATAGAAATTGAAGGCTTCAAAAACGAGAACCGCACCTTCGGACCAGTTAAATGTTATCCGGCGATAATAGAGAACAAGGTGAAGGGTGCCCTTGTCTCAGCCCTAAGAAGCCACTATGACACTTCAGTCATAGAGTTAATAGCCCCTATATGTTTGAGGAAACACCTCGCCCTAAAAGACGGACATAAAGTTAAGGTTGAAGTTTTAACACTTCCATGAAAATCCTTTTCAGTCATAACTAACATTGTAGCTGTATACCACACGTTTTTCACGTCTAACAGCAAAAATGTATCCAGCCAAAAGTCCAACGGCTAAACCTCCAAAATGCGCCAGGAAATTCACATTTGGAGAGATGCTGAACAATGTTAACAGGAAGAAGGAGTAAAGTAAAGCTCCCAAAATAGACTGTCCCAGCGTTCGCCTCAAAAATATGGTGCATGCTCCAAAAAGACCGAAAATAGCGCCCGAAGCACCAGCAGAAATCGTGTAAGGCTCAAAGAGAAGCGTTAGCAAGTTTCCAGCCAAACCGCTTGAAAAGTATATGGTGAGGTACTCCATGATGCCGAATAACTCCTCAGCCCTCAAGCCGAAAACTATTAGGAAGAACATGTTGCCAAAAAGGTGCACGAGGTTAACGTGGACAAACATGGCTGTGAAAAGCTGCCAGTACCAGCCCCTCAACACAAGCCAGTTAGCCTGACCATAAAAGACAAGCACTTCATCGCTTGTGCTTATGAAACTTCCACCGACAATAGATGTGTAAATGTAGAAGGCTATGTTAACTGCCACAAGCGTGTAGGTGAGTATGAAACTTTTGGAGCCTTTATAGGCATACATTGCCCCACTCATCTTTTATAATGCTCTATAATTTTCTGCTTAATCTTCGAAGAACTGTCCAACTCATCCTCGCCAAACTTGCCAATCCTAACAACCTTAATTTTAAGCCCCTTAGACTTCACATAGTCTTTGACGGCTTTTTCCATGCCATCCTGGTCGTGGCCCACAGCAATTACATCTGGCTTAATCTTCTCGATAACCTTGCCTATGTTAAAGTCTTCATAACCTAGAATGGCTTCATCCACAACTTTCAAGGATTCCACCAGTGCCCGGCGCTGGTTTTCAGGTATGACGGGCTTTGAGCCTTTACGCTTTTCAACAGTGCTGTCCCTAGCCACAATAACAATTAGCTCAGCGTTTTCACCGCCAGCCTTTTTAGCTTCCTCCAAATATCGCACATGACCAAGATGTAGAAGGTCAAATACTCCGGAAGCCAAAACTACCTTTCTTTTTCTGCTTTGCTCCTCTTCTCTTCTATTTTCGGCCATTCAAACTTCACCATCCCCAACATTTTTAAGGCATCCAGCAGCCCCTCACAGTAGGCCACAGAAGCGAGGCTAACCTCAAGCTTCCCAGCATTCCTATAATATTTTGCATCCTGTAAATAGGCTTTTGCAAGCCCCAAAACTCGCTTAACATCATTGGCTGAGAATGTAGCATAATTCTCTGCTAATGCAATTTCTTTGAAAACATGGTCAGCAGAGGCTATATACCTTGAAACAAGCTCTCCTAGGCTCATTCCACCAGCTCCGCAACACTTGGAGGAGCGCCGGCAAACACCATTAAGGCTTCAGCCTCCATGAAATGGAGTTTTCCGGGGAATATGAGGCTATATGGTGGACCGCCAAAATTGTAGTTTAAAAGCTCATCGACAAGGTCGGCCTTAACTGTTGGGTTTAGGCTTCCAGCCCTTGCTATACCAACAGCAAGCGTTTTACCGGTTACAACATCCATCCTTTTTTCCTCCTCAACCTTTAAAAGAGCCTTGAGGGCCTCCCCCACACCTAAGTAACGATTATCCTCCACATCTATATCCAGCAGGCAGAGCGTGTGAAGTCCCAGCTTTTTGTTCTGGGCAACCACCATGTAAGGGGTTTCCGAAAAGTTTTCAGGAAAAGGTATTGTCACACTCTTGCCAAACTTGTAATTATGAAGGCCTGACAAGCCCATAGCGGCGGAAATTATTGAGGCTCCATGGACAACGCGGGTTTTTATTCCCTTCTTTTCAGCCGCAATTTTTAGGGCTATATGTGTGGTGGCAATTAATGGGTCGCCTGGAACAAGCAAAACAGCCTTACCTCTTTTGGCGGCTTCAAGAACAACTTTGCCATTTTCTTCTTCAAGATGTCTTCTCGAAACAACTTGGATTTTCTTCCCCAAAATTTCAGAAAATTTTTCAACGGAAAAATTCGGCATCAAACTAGTGTAAAGTTCCAAGAAAACTTCCCCTGCGGTTTTGGCTTCCTCTAAACCTTTTAGGCTTATTCCCTCCTCGTCATGCAGCCCCAAACCTATAAACACAATCTCACCCAATTTTTTCCCCATTTACCACACGCCCAAAAACTTAAAATTGTTGCGATGAAAACGCTGGTAAAAGGTTATATAACGTTTCCATGTTAAAGTGCTACCTAAATTAGTGAAAGAATGAACCAGCATTTTCCACGTTACCGCTGGGCAATGGCAACCTTAACATGGCTTATGATGTTTTCCTTGGGCATAAGCTGGTTTTGTTTCACCCCAATGGAGCAAATTCTTAGGAACGAGTTATCCATGAACTTTGGCCAAGCTGGTCTTATGCGCGCGCAGGAGCAATGATCGCCCCATGGCCGGCGGACCACCTCAAAACAGTTACAAACTCCTTCTATCCAGCACTAATCCTATGCGTGGCACTAACAGAAGTTGACGTCATCCTCGACCTAATGCTAAAAGAACACAAAAATAAGCCAACGAAACCTATATGAAAGCTTATTAACAGCATCTAAATTGCATAATCTAGAAATCAGCAAGGGGCCCGTAGCTCAGTAAGGTAGAGCGGCGGACCAAACCGCTGCGCGGGGTGGGTTGAGGCTCTTAACCCGTAGGTCCCGGGTTCAATTCCCGGCGGGCCCGCCAAACAAATTATATTTTTTAAAATTGGAAATTATAATTTACAGTTCAGATTTTTGTTTGATAAATTTTTGATTAGGCCATTACTTTGAAGAATTGACACGAAGTACGGCGCGTGCATGTATTTTTGTTCGAACAAATATTCGATATGTCTTTATATTGACGTATTACTTTTGAAATATCATATCACATCTTATGATATAAGCATTATCTCAAAAACCGAACACCGTCTAAACCTACTAAAACTGTTTCAAAACGTCGCTTTTCTCCATAATATAGCCACAATAATGGCATTTCAAGATTAGGGGCTCCTCGCTTTTAACATAAAACTTGGATTGGACAGGCTCGTTGCTGTTGCTTATGCAAGCCGGATTGGCACATTTAACAATGCCTTCAATAACGTTTGGAAGCTTAACCCGCCTTTTCTCGACAACATCATAGTTTCGAATAATGTTTATGGTTGCATGGGGCGCCAAAAGGGCGATTTTATGAACCTCTTCGGGTTTAAGCTCCCTCCCCTCAATTTTGACAATGTCCTTAACCTTAAACCGTTTGCTTGGAACATTAATGGCGATGGTGATTATGCGTTTCTCCTTGCCAGTTATCCCCAAAATTTTAATAACGTCCAAAGCGTGCCCACCTGTTATGTGGTCGATAACTGTTCCATCCTTAATTTTAGAAACATACAGCATTGTTTCGCTCATGTGCGGTTCCTCGCACCTTTTAGAAGGCTATTATCAGTGCATAGATAAAAGGTTTTTATCCGCTTATCGCAGGTGTCCGCAGTGTCAATTTTAACAGTCATTGAATTGCTAAATTTGATACCCCCTCTTCTCTCTATAGTTTTCCACACGGCTGAAAAGGTGAATAAAAAGTTATTTAAGTGAAACACGGCGCTTTGTCTAAAAGGGTGTAAACTTGAAATTCGAGGGAAGAGACATAATCTCCATCCGAGACTTTTCACGTGAAGAAATAGACTACATTTTAAAAGTTGCTAGGGCAATGGAGCCCCTAGCCCAAAAGGGCTCAGACATGCTTAGGGGGAAAATCCTTGCAACACTTTTCTTTGAGCCTAGCACACGCACCCGCCTAAGTTTTGAGGCGGCCATGCACAAGCTTGGGGGCTCAACAATAGGGTTTGCAGAGGCTGAAATAGCCTCTGTTCGGAAGGGTGAAAATTTGGCGGATACTGTTCGCACGGTTGAGAATTATGCGGATGTAATAGCCATAAGGCATCCCCTTGAGGGAGCTGCAAGACTTGCAGCTGAATTTGCAAAGGTTCCAATAATTAATGGTGGGAGCGGAGCGGAGGAGCATCCTACACAGGCATTGTTGGACCTTTACACGATTATGAAGGAGAAGGGCAAAATTGACGGTTTAAAAATTGCCCTCGTAGGCGACCTGCGTTATGGGCGGACTGTTCACTCCCTGGCTTATGCCCTTTCCTACTACAATGTGGAATTGTATCTTGTCTCGCCTGAAACTTTGAGGATGCGGCGGGAGGTTCTCGAGGAGATTAGGGAGAAGATTCCAGTAACCGAGGAATCTGACATTAAGAAGGTTGTTCCGCTTTTAGATGTTTTATATGTGACCAGAATACAGAAGGAGCGTTTCCCAGACCCTGCCGAGTATATTAAGGTTAAGGGTTCCTATAAAATTGACTTGGAAACTCTGAGCATGGCTAAAAAGGACTTGATTGTTATGCACCCGCTTCCAAGGGTTGACGAAATAGCTGCAGAAGTTGATGGAACAACCCACGCCCACTACTTCCAACAAGTCTGGAACGGCATAGTAACAAGAATGGCGCTTCTGGCACTAATACTAGGTGCAGTGAAATAGTTAAAGCTCTACCTAAACCTAATAGAAAAACTTCAAGGCAGTATGCAAAGAGGAAAACTCGGCATAATCATGGTAAACATAGTTTTCAAAAAATTTTCTCTTCGATCCAAACGGGTCCTGCAACCTTCAGCTGCTTTGTTAATTCTTGAAATAGCTTTTCCAAATTCTTTTTATTCTTTCCATAATCAAAGAGTGTTGTTGGAACAATACATTCTGATCTAGCTTTGGCTAAACTTCTGCCCTCATCAGTTTTAATTATTTCAATGATGACTTTTTCGCCCCAGGAACGAAATGTCTTGCCACATTTGCCATATAACTCGATTTTTGTGAGAGGTCTTTCATTATGAACTTTCTCTTCGGTAAAGGAGATACCCACTTTAGACATTGTATCTTTAATAACTTTTGAAACTTCCTCAAGGTCATTTTCAAAAGTTATTTCTCCCACTGCTCCTTTACCCACTTACCGTCACCATAATCATTTTCGATCCGCGCTAATATAAATTTAAAATAGCTGTTTCTAAACATGTTTAGATTCTTTCGATGGTAAACGATTTGGGATATTAATCCTAAAAACGTGTTAGAGTTGTTAACGTGTTGACGGAGCAGCATATAGGACATTTTTGAAGCGTTCCAAACCAGCTTTTGCGGCATTGACTGCAATAGGTTAGATTGCGGTTATATGTGAAAAATCTTAGCTTATAATCTTCTGCAAGCTTTTTCGTTAACATGAAAAGTGTTTCCGGCGTGTATGCAGCTTCTCCAAGTTCCAAAACTGTTAGGTTTCCGCCGACAAGCGGTTCATATAGTTCTTTTTCAACACCCAAAATCCTTAATCGGTTTTCCCAGTTTTGGAGGTTTATTCGGCTGTATACTGAATAGTATGGCTTTTCTCTCGTTCCAAGGAAGCGAACCTTTGCGACACCAAACCTTTCGATGTCCTGTTTAGCCAACCTTTCAGAGGCATCGGCCCAAAGCAAGGCTGAAGGAAGCAGTCTCCCCTCATGCCTTCCCCTTGGGAGAAATTCTAGCACATGCTTCACTATTTTGGAGGCAAAATTCAGAGAATTTTCATCCTCATATATGCTTTTTCCGCCGATTGTTTCTGAGGTTTCCTTCAACCCTATGAGGTTTATTAGGCGGGCGGAGTTTTCAATCCTAAAATATTGGTCACCGTTGGCGGAATGCATTAGAAATGGGAGAAAACCTTTTCCACGCTGTTTTAATATTCTATACTTTATTTCTAAGGCTCTTGTTGCCATTTCAAGTCTTTCCCTTAAAAGTGTGAAGAATTTTGCTTCGTCTTTTCCGCTTTCGTAGGCTATTCTGGGAATGTTAACAGTCACTATTCCTAAAATGCCCGTTCGCATCGTGTCAATTTCCCAGTCTCCTTTAAAATCTGCCTTAAGAACGCCGCCAGATGGAGAAAAAACAGAGCATTGATCTTTCCCGTCTAAAAGGTTTGCAAAGTATGGTGTTCCCCTTTCTGATGCCAGATGGTGCGCCTTAAGAAGGGTTTCTGATGCCCTATCATTTGTGAAAGTTTCACGGCGAATCTTAATTATGAGTTTCGGGTTTAAAAGAGGCTTTTCAACGCTTTCTTCAGCGAAAACTTCAAGCATTAGCGAGGCTAGAAGCTGGCTTTCTTCAAGGAAATCCCCATAACAACCACTTGTCAAGCCAACTGCTGGCTTGTCCGCCAAGAATTCTGGAAGTGTCAGCTCAAGATTTATAGAGGCGTTAACGTGTCGGCTGACATTAAGAATGAAAAGCCTCAGAGCCTCTTTGACGGTGGCTGTATCCAACCCTTTCATGAAGGGTGCTAAAAAAACGTTAAAGTATTCAAGCACTTGTGTGCCGTTGGCTTCTCTGGATGTTTGTAATAGGACATTAAAAGCTAGGTTTAGGGCTGAATCTAAACTTCTCGGCGGCTTTATGAAAAGTTGGGAAACATCTGTGGATGCTGGATTTAAG
>Ga0272449_1002898_pt1 | contig 15365 bp, 19 predicted proteins | sample YNPCB0241_FD_198679 | JGI IMG/M metagenome (GOLD analysis project Ga0272449, IMG submission 198679) | Hot spring sediment microbial communities from Yellowstone National Park, WY, United States - YNP-CB-024-1 | ecosystem: Environmental > Aquatic > Thermal springs > Hot (42-90C) > Sediment...
AAAGCCTTCACAAACTCTTCAATACGCAGCTTTCGCTCTTCTGGATCACGCCGTAAACACTGCCAACAAAATCCAAGAACTCCAATCCAGTTAGGAACTCGTAAACCCGGGGGGCTTCCGGCACATAACCTATTTTACGCTTAACAGCTAGAGGATTATCCTCCACGTTAATGCCTAAAACGTTTATTGAACCAGTGTCAGGCTTAACCAATCCTAAAATCATCTTCAGAGTTGTCGATTTACCCGACCCATTTGGTCCAAGAAGCCCCAATATCTCGCTCCTTTTAACCTCTAAGTCAAGGTAGTCAACAGCCGTTAAGCTTCCATAACGTTTTGATACTCTGGACAACTTAACAGCAGCCAAGTACATCCTTTTCTCCTTCTTTCTTGAATTTATCGCCATCCCTTTTTTATCCTTTTACCAAATCATAAGGTTGCCCATTCAGGAGCCCTAGCATTTCCAACGAAATCCTTGCCTGGAATGTAGGGCTTTACGTCTATTATCGGTGAGCCTTTAAAAGCGTCTAAGCCTCTAACCGTCAAAACACAATCTTCTTTCTTAACAAGTTCTACAACGCACAAGCCTATTGGGTTTGGTCTTGATGGGCTTCTGCAGGCAAAAACGCCGGTTTCAACATTAACCATGTGCCTTCTAGGAAAAACAAGCAGCGTCCGCCTTTCCTCTTTATTAGCGCGCAAATGAAACCAGTACAGGATAATTAAGTGGGAGAATTCCTTCACGCCTTTAAGTCCACTGCAAAACTCTGGGAAAATTCTTATTTTTGCTTCCTCTTCACCGGCTTTTTCAACTACCCCGATAAAGTAAACTTCGCCCTTATCCACACTTTTCATTTATGGTTCACTATTAGTATTGTTAACTTACCGTCCTTATAATAATCATGCCATATTGCCAAAGGGTTTTGTAATCAGTATTTTGAATATGTTTTCTGAATTCATAAGTGTTTTAAGTTTTATGGTCAACTATGGTTTGCAGGGTGGAATTGCATTGAACAGCCAAATCCTTCAAGCTTGCAAGGAATTAATTGACGACGCGAAAATGAGATGCACCGATCTGGTTTTTAAGGAAATATGCCTAGACATCCTTTCAAGGGCGCGAAGCATTTTAACAGAAAAACAGTTTAAAGTTTTTGCTGCATACGCTGCCGAAAGAATGAGGGAAAAAGTTCCCTTTGAAATACAGCAAGAATTAGTAGCACCTTAATTAAATTCAGCCAGCCCCAATTCCACCCTGCACATGGCTTTTCAGCCAAGCTTGTACCCTATTTTTCGCAGGAACTCCTTTCTAGATTTGATGTCGCTTTCCGCCTCTATGCCTTTACTCTTAAAACCATCAATAACGCCTATTATGCCCCTACCCTGCTCTGTTTCAGCAATCACAACCTCTAAAGGATTAGCAGTAGCAGCATAAATCGTGCAGACTTCAGGCACCTTTCTAATTTTGTCCAAAACATTGATGGGATAAGCATTTTTCAAGAAAATTATGAAGCTGTGCCCGCAAGCAAGTTCAAAAGCCTTTTTCGCTGCAAGCTGCCTCAACTCCGCGTCGTTTCCCTCATGCCTAACAAGACATGGTCCGGAGCTTTCACAGAAACCTATCCCGAAACTTATGTTAGGAACAGAGTTAACCAAAGCCTCATACAAATCTTCCACGGTTTTTATGAAATGGGCTGTACCCAAGATCACGTTGCAGTCTTTTGGCACCTCAATCTTTATAACATCAAATTTAAGCACCAACAACACCATCCTTTATTTTATGATCCCATTAATTTTAAGCCTAATGCTCAGACTCGACGCATATTATTTAGCTTTCTTTTTCATTAGAAGCCAATTTTTATCCTCTTTAAACTTTAATAGGACATAGTCTCCGTTAAGCCTATTTCCATACAACGTAAATTCGATTTTGTTTTGATCCCTGTGCTTAAGTGTGTATACGCCCTTGTCCCAAATTTCCACTTTTCCAGCACCATACATTCCTTCGGGTATTACACCTTCAAATTCTATGTAGCTTAAAGGGTGATCCTCAACCATGACGGCAAGCCTTCTAACTCCAGGCCGTGTGGGCGGCCCTTTTGGAACAGCCCAACTTTTTAGAACGCCGTCCATCTCGAGTCTAAAATCATAATGTAAATGTCTTGCATGGTGAAGCTGAACCACAAATCTTGGGAACACTTTCTTCACCGGTTTGCTAATTTACTCCTTAGAGGTAGATAACTTTAATTTGGAGATGACGTTTGAACGAACCTGCACTAGTTAGGAGACTTATGGAATTTCCATATCTCCCAAGTCCAGCTTCTGTTATTAGGGCAGCCCTAAACATGGTTGTAATCAAGCCTCATGAAGTTTTTGCAGACCTTGGATGCGGAGACGGTGCTGTGTTGATTGAAGCCGCCAAAAAATTTGGAGTTTTCTGTGTTGGGTTTGAAGTTAACCCCGCATTAGCTATTCTCGCCCACAAGAAAGCGGAAAATCATGGGGTTAAACATTTAGTGGACATTGTCTGCTCTGATCTTTTCACCATTGACTTTTCAAGGCTCAATGTGATATACGTTTATCCATTTCCACCAATAGTTCCAAATCTTTCAGAGAAAATAATTGCCGAGTGCTCAAAGGGCACTAGGATATTGGTTCATGATCACCGCTTGAATGGGATTGAGCCAGCAAAGAGTATTCAAATATTTGAAAGGGGTGTCCACATCCATTCAGTTCATCTTTACATTCTATAATTTTGCATATGAGCTCAGAATAAATGTGGATTTAGAATCTAGATTGGCAGTTCATAAGTTAATTAAATATGCTTAGCCTATTCTGTTGCGTAGGGTATGGAGGAAAACCTTTGAGGAAAGATTTAACCCCTAAACAAAGGAGGGAAATAAAAGCGAAAATGGCTAAAGCTCTCAAGGAGAACATTAAGGATCTTTCGACAGATTTTCAAAAAATATTGATAGACGACCTTGCCACAGCATTTCAAAATAGAATGAACGTGTTAATGCGAGTACAAGCGAAAAGAAGCTACTAACGAAGACTAAATAGGGAAAAAGATGTAGTTTAAATCCATAAAAGCTTTATATAAAATTGGGGAAAATAGGCAAAGAGGTTTGGATGATGAGGCGCTCCAAGCTTGAGATGTATATCGACATCCTTAAGGTGCTGGCTCATAGAGGCCCATTAAAGCTGACGCATATTATGTATAAGGCTAATGTAAACTGCAGCGTCTTGAAGGAGTATTTGGACTTCTTAATAAAGCAGAACCTTGTTGAAGAACGAACAATTGGCAAGCAAAGGGTTGTTTACGCCATAACCCAACGAGGCATAACAGTTCTTAAGCATTTCAAAGAACTAAAACAAGTTTTGCCAATAGTGGAAGAGGCAAGAAACAAGGCCCCAATACCATATTAGCGACAATTTTCCTTCTAAATTTGCTTTGAAATTTCTTCTTTCCCATTTTCATTTTGCTAGCTTCAGTTTTGTGTGTTAGTAGAGTTTGCGCGCGCATGTAGGTACTTTTGCAGTTGTTTGTAAATCATTATGAGTGTTTCGTAAGACTTAATAAACTCTTTTCAACCATATGTACACACGTAAAACACAACGAGGAAGCCATAGTGTCCAGCCAGGAAGTTCTGAGGAAGAAACCCCTACAAATCTTGGAGAAGATAAGAGAAAGTCTTGAGAAATTAAATGAAAAAATGGAAATCATGATTGAACTGCAAAAACATGGAAGAAGGGACATACAAACAATACCCCAGGAAGCCCCATTAGATGTCATGACCCTTCTCTCCATGCCAGACCACCTTAGGAAGACAGCCATGACTGTTTGCAGGCTTGGACGTGCAACAGCTGATGAGGTTGCCCAGCAAACTCGCAGAGCAAGAGCTGTGGAAAGTGCCTACCTAAACCAGCTTGTCATTATGGGTTATCTCAAAAAAGAGAGGAAGGGCCGAAAAGCCTACTTTTATGTAGATAAGGAGAGCCAGGGGTGAAAGCTTGGGCAAGATTGTGGCATTTCACTCCTACAAGGGTGGAACCGGAAAAACTCTTCTCTCAATTAATTTGGCTGTAACCTTAGCTAAGCATGGGAAAAAAGTGTGCCTTCTAGACTTGGATTTTAGGGCTCCAAGCCTTGCAACACTTCTAAAAGTGGAAAAAGTTGAGTATTGGCTTAACGACTACCTCAACGGAGTATGCGAAATAGACAAAGTCTTAATTGACTTAAGCGATAGAATTGCTGATCAAGGAAAATTCTTTGTGGGCTTGGCTAATCCTTCCGTGGAAGCCATAAGGGACATGTCCTCCAAAGATAGGAAGTGGGAGATGCGAGCCCTTGGAAGACTGCTTTCCCTTAGAAATTCGCTTTTAAATGCTAAAGGCTTCGACTATATAGTCTTTGACACAAGCCCTGGATTGCAGTATTCCTCAATAAACGCCATAGTAAGCGCAGACATCGTCATAGTGGCGACAACCCTAGACAATTCAGACGTTGAGGGAACAAGACGAATGCTCAGGGAGCTTTACGACCTTTTTGAAAAGAAGACAGAAATTGTTCTAAACAAAATTTTATATGATGACTCTTTAAGGTCTGGAAGGGAAAAGCTGCAAGCTTTGGTTAAGGAAACCTACGAGGTCCCGCTTTTAGGGGTTATTCCATGCTTCTGCGACATTTCAAGGGCTGAAGGAAAGATAATATTTGTCCATGAGAAACCCGACCATCCCTTCACAAGGATTCTTGATGAAATAGCGGCAAAAATAGACAAGATATAGCCAAAATCTACTGGGCCACTATCTTGTTCACAAGTTGGTATACTCTGCAGCTTTTACATTTTTCATATTCTTTTTCGTCACATTGCTTGCATATTATTCGATTAAGCTCTTTAATTTCAGGGTTCATCGTACTCCTCTCAATGGAAATTTAAATCATGTCTATGTATAGCCTATATTCTATTTCTTGAAATATTCCACAAGCCTTTATCCAGCCATTTCTAAGGGAAGACAGAAAAAGCTTATAGAAGCCTAAACCTTTTCTACAATGCAATAAACCTGAAGGAAAGCGTTACACTGTTGGATAGAACAGCAATAATATTGGCTGGAGGCTTCTCGACAAGGTTAGGCGGCGAGAAAGGTTTGGCTTTGCTGGCGAACAAGCCCCTAATAATGCATGTTTTAGACGCTGTAGACGCTGTTGTTGAGGAAAAAATTGTTGTTGTAAGTTCTAATCTGCAAGCTGAAAAGTTTGCAAAAATTCTAGGCTCAAACGTCAAAATTACAGTGGACAAGAACAAGATACAAAGCCCCCTTGTCGGAGCGTTAACGGGATTTCATGAGGCCCTTGGAGAATATGCACTTCTCCTGCCATGTGATACACCCCTAGTTTCTAAAGACATCCTGGCGCTTCTTTTAGAATTGTGCATAGATAAGAATGCGGTTATTCCCCGATGGCCAAATGGCTACATAGAGCCTTTACATGCAGCATATCGTGTTAAGCCAGCCTTAGAAGCTGCTGAAAAAGCCTTAGGTGAGGGAAGGCTGGACATGCGTTCTATGGTTGAGAAAATGCGGAACATACGTTATGTTTCTACACTTGTTTTTCAGCAGTTTGACCCGCAGCTTAAAATGTTCTTTAATGTTAACACACCTCTAGACTTGAAGAAAGCTGAAGCTTTATTAGGTAAAAAATGAGAAAGGCATATCAAGCTATAGTTTTCCGACGCTTTTAGCGTAATTTTCCGTTTCTTGAAAGAGTTTTTCAATGTCCACATCTGTGTGCGCTGCGCTTATCGAGCCGAAATGTGTTGGAAGGAAGAAAACGCCCCTTGAAATTAGGTTTGTATGGTATTCCGCAAGCCTCTTCCTGTCTGCCTCAAAAACGTCACGGGCGTTCTTAATCTCTTTACCTGTAAAGTGTGTAGTGAATAAAGAACCGGCGCCAGTAACCTGAACATCTATGTCTTTCGCCTCAAATATTTCCTTTAACGTTTCCCTAACTTTTTCGCCTTGTTTGTTCAGTTTTGTTATTATGCTTCCATCTTCAAGGGCTTTCAGTGTTGCCAGTCCAGCCGCCATTGTAACTGGATTTGCACAAAAAGTTCCACCATGAAAAGAGTAGTTGGGACGCTCGTAGACAAGCGGGTTTAAGCGTTCCATAATCTCTCGGCGTCCGCAGAAGGCGCCTACCGGGAAGCCTCCACCCAATATTTTTCCAAAAACAGTTATGTCTGGTAAAACGCCATAATATTGTTGGGCTCCTCCCGGTGCTAGTCTAAATCCCGTGATAACTTCATCATAGATTAGGAGTATCCCTTTTTCGTCGCATATTTCCCTTAAACTTTTCAAAAACTCCCTTTCCGCCGGTATACATCCACCGGCACCTAAAACTGGCTCAATTATAATGGCTGCTATAGACTCTTTCTTAGTTTTTGCCTCCACATCTTCAAGGTTGTTGAAAATGGCTAGTGTTGTGTCTTGTGTTGCTCCGGTTGTTAGCCCAGCGGATTCTGGGATGTTGAAAGGGAATTTTACACCTACATGGAGCGCGTCGTAGCCTCCATGCCATCCGCCCTCAAATTTTATGATTTTGCTTTTACCAGTGTAGGTTCTTGCTAGGCGTATGGCGTACATGTTTGCCTCTGTCCCAGAATTTGTGAACCGCACCATCTCTGCGCTGGGCACCATTTTCACCATTTGTTCTGCGAGTGCCACTTCAAGCTCATGGGACACCCCGTAGTGGGTGCCATTTTCAATTTGTCTCTTAACGGCTTCCAATACAACTTGTGGGCTGTGGCCAAGTATGTGAGTTCCATGTCCCATCCAAAAGTCTACATACTCGTTCCCGTCAACATCATAAAGCTTGCTTCCCCGGGCTCTAGCCGTATAAAACGGGTAGGGCTCAAAAAACCGAATTCCATAAGAAACTCCTGCTGGAAGAACTTTTTTGGCACGTTCATACAAAGCCATGGACCTTTGAGTTTTTGAAACGTAATTCTCCAACATTTTAACCTCACCATAATGCTTCACTCTTCTAGAAAAGGCATTTATTACGGTTTCTACAGCAAACATTCATTCCATCCTAAAGAATGAAAAACTTTTTAAACAGTCTAATAAATTCTGTCATTTTTGCTTCTTTCATGCTACTTTCAAAATAGAATAAGTCAAAAAGTGATATTTAAGATGCAAAAATTTTCTTTAAATTTTAAAATATTTCAAAATTTAATCTGAAATTGTCTATTTTATGATTGGATTTTCCTTTAATTATTTTAAAAATTGAAAAATACATGTTTTAACCAATTAATTCAACTGTTGTTCCAAGGGCTTGTCCTGGCAAGCCTCTTCTGAATCTTGCTCGAACTAGGCCCTTTTTTCCGTGTAGCGCCACAATTTTGCCAATAATCTTATCGTTTTTGCCTGTTTTCCAAGCCACTTTTCTCCCTATAAGTCTGCTGGCTTCCGAAACTGTTTTTGCGTGTTCGAATTGGATTATGCATTCCTTTGACCTTTGAGTTTTTGGTCCAACCCTATAGTTAACAATGATCCCTTTAATGGGACTTGCCATGGAGTATGCCTCCATTTTAACATTTTGGGAAAATATTGTCAAAATTTTAAATTTGTTTCGCTCTCTGATTTTACAAGTTGAAGTTTCCTCTGTCACGTTTTAGTACGCGCACCTTATCCGGAATCTTGTTTGATTCCCGGTCATTCCATTTTATCTCTTTGAAAACCCATTTTTTGCCAAGATGAGCCGCGACAACAGCGTGTTTATATGTTTTGTCCAACGGTATTAATTCTTCAAGGAATCTGAAGAGTTTCTCTATTTGCTGTTTTGGAAAGTAGGCGTAATATCCAGCGTTTTTAACTTCAAAGGCATAGACGTGCAAGCCTTTCCTGGCCACAACATCTGGCAATGGATTTAGGCTTGGGTTACTTACGGGTATGCGAACAGCGTTGTAGCCGTTTTTCTGTAGAAGCTTCACTAGCACGTTTTCGCTGTAGAAGCCTCTTTTTCGCCATCTTCGAATGGCGTCTTTATCGACTTCTCTAGCCATTGGCTGTTCACTTTCAAACTACAAAATTAATGGTGTTTGTTAAAGCTGTTTCTCTGGCGTTTAGAATTTTGGCTTTTTGCGAGTTTGAACTGGAACCTTAATTGTCGGTTTCTCAACAAGGCATTCTTTCAAATAATCGTCTAAGGTGGCTGCTGGCACAACTTCAATTTTGTAGTCCCTTATGTCTATGGAATGGTCAAAGTTCTTTTTTGGAATAACAACCTTTTTGAAGCCCCAAGCCTCTGCAGCCTTAATCTTCTCATAAACGCCCCCAACAGCAGTCACCTGTATGGTGTCCCCTACGCCAAGGTTTATTTCGCCAGTAACAGCCACATCCTGCCGTATGGGCTTGCCCTCAATAAGCGAACACAAAAGGATTGCCATTGTCACACCTGCTGATGGTCCGTCAACACCATAGGACTGGGCGAAGTCTATGTGCGTCAAATAGTCTTGGGCTATGTCTATGCCATACTTTTGCAAGATAACACTTCTAACTTTGGCTATGCTGTCAGCTATGAAGCTTTGTCCTTTGGCTACACCAGTCACTTTATAATAACCCTTAATGGGGTAGTTTCTTGGAAGTTCACTCCGCTTAACCATAGTAGCCCTAACGCAGAGAACACTGCCAGTCATTTCTCCACTGTATGGGTCTCTTACAACTGCTAAGCCGTAAATTTGCCCAAGCTTAACGCCTTCGGGTTTTATTTCTAAGAGTTTCCCCCTCTCGTTCATCTCGTGTTCGAGTATTTGCCTCTGTATGGTTTTGCAGTGGTTTTCTATGGCTTCGCGGACGTGGCGTCTCTCAACAACCTTACAGCTCTCATTCATCGCCAACGTTGCCGCAGTCTTAATTATGGAAATCAACGGTCTAAAACGGGTTGTTAGCGCGTCTCTCTTATTGCTTCGTCTACGTCCCTCTTCAACGATTTCTTCGCACGCCTCCCTGCTGAAGGGGATTAGGTTGAAACGCTTAACTTCTTGGGCTATGAACTGCACATATTTACGCCTATTCTCAACAGTGTTTGGCATATCATTATTCATTCTGACAACTTTTCCATAACCATAAATCCTATCCATTAAAGCGGGGTGGATCTGGTTTATGCTGTCAAAGTTTCCGGCACCAACAAGGAAGGTTAGGGCTGGGACAGGTTCTGTGGAAACAGCCATGGCTGCTGTGTCTCCTCCATGCCATCTCCCCCTGATGGTTATGGGCAGTTGTCCATCCTCAAGAACAGTTAAGAGCGTTACAGCCTCTTCCGGGTCCAGGTTCTTAATCTCGTCAATGTATAATATGCCAAGCGAAGCCCTATGAACATCTCCGGCTGTAACCCTCTGATGCTCGGGGGTGCCCAAACCACCAGTCTGGTACGGGTCCCAAGCTATTGAGCCGAAAAGTTGGGCGCTTCTGTGACCAGTGGCATCAACAAAAGGGGCATGTCCAGAACTATTGTCAACTATGAGTTTTGGTATGTCACTTTGCTGGGCTCCGCCTATGCCTTTTAAGGCTCCAAGGCTGCCTATCCTAGAGAACCACCATATGAAGACTCCGAAGAATATGAGGCTCCCGCCAGGGATAAATGTCAGCGGGACCGTCCCAACGATTTTCCCTATAAAGTAGTCCATAAAATTGTAATTGTAATATTCCTGTAATGGTTCGCCCAAATACATGGAGTTTTCATTCCACATTTGCCAAGCCTGATACATGAAGTAGAAGCCTAAGCTCATCAGAAACAAGCCCATAAGTATGAGGAATATTTGCAATGCCTTTAAGCCAACCTTTGTGACAAATTTTCTCTTAAGCTCCTTTAACTGCTCCCTATGAAGTATCTTCTTTCCCTCACCAGCCGGATGAATAGAAATTCTAGGCTGGCTTGGCAAAATCGGATTTTTCCAGCATAAAACATCGAAAAGCTTTATGCCTCTCTCCTTATAAATCTGGGTTAATTTTTCGGCTAACGCCCTACCGATAAGAGACTTTCCAGTGCCTGGATCCCCTAGAAGCAGCAGGTATGGTCCAGGGCTTATGGCCGTTTTCGCTGATGGTTTAGGCTTTTCCGGGCTGCTCCAACTTTCATACCATTTTGTCTTCTCAAGCCATTTTAGCTTATGAACCCACTCATCTAGGCATAGGAAGCACTCGTTTAGGGCTTGGTCTTGCCCAATAACCCAGTTTATCAGATTATCGTCTACCGGAAAGCCTTCAGTGCTCTCAAAGTTCCCCCAGTCCCACTTTACCTTGACCTTTCGTCCATTAACTGTCCTTTCAAGTATTTCGACATCGTTTCCAAAATAGTCAACTGGCAAGCATAACGCACCTCTAGCTTAGCCTATCAGCCCTTCCCAACTCTCAACAACATCATCCTTTGCGAATAATTATAGGGTTATTTCAAAAATGGCAATATGAAAAAACCAATAACATCAACAATCATATCGACTGAAAATTCGGCGATCGAAAAACTCCGTTCAGAATAAAAGGCTTAAAACAGCCTAATTTGGCAATAAGAAGGAAGATTATGAGCCGAAGATTAATGAATACAACAGTAGCCGTTAAAGGGGCATTTTCCGCGAACAGTCACGTGAAAAAAAAGAAGCCGTTTTTAAGCCCTAAATTGCAATAGAAGCCTTTTAAACAGTTTTCAATTTCATTGTTAAATGCAACCTATGGACTTTGCCGTTGCTCCCTAAAGAAACTGTCGAAAATCTCCATGCCAAGCAAATGCCAATATCTTCGATGGAGCTTCGAAGTTTTCCCGGCACAGCAGTAGCCGGTTTTGGGGGCTTTGGATGAAATGAATGTGCAGTCTTGCTGAGCTTTGAATTTCATCTGTTTAAGTGTCTTGATGTGGGCAAATGGGTTTAGGTGATTCACTTGGTTGATGCTTTTGTATACGCTTCATTTGTATACAATGCATTTGTCATACGCTTGGCGGTTTTCACCAACATGTTTTAGGCTGAATTTTCGTTGCTGAGAAAAGGCGTTTTCTGGCGATTTTATCATGGATGTGTGAAGTTGTTTTATCTGGTGTAGCTAGATGGTTGATGTTTTTGAGTTTTTATGGATTATTGTTTTACTTTCAGGTTGTTCTGGTGATTTTGGTATTACTTTACGTTTTCACATTTCACCAGAGTTTTCGAAAATGCATGTTGGCTAAACTTGTATACAAAAGCATCAACCAAGCGCGAGTATCATAGCTTCAGCCTTTTAAAAAGTTTTATGTGGCTCTAAGCGTTACGTTAAAATTTATGAAAACTGGAGAGATTATACGGGAGTTTGTTGCCAAAGACGGACGCAAAGTTATCCTAAGAACCCTCAAGTGGGAGGATCTTGACGACTTGCTGGACTTTATCAATTCACTTATTGAGGAAGATGCGAATATCCTCAGAACAGAGAAGGTTTCAAGGGAGGAGGAGATTGAATGGCTTTCAGGCGTTTTCAAGCGTCTGGAGAAGGGTGAAATTTTCTGTGTTGCCGCCGAGGTGGATGGACATTTAGTGGCTAACTCTGAAATTGTAAGGGGAGTTGGTTATTCAAGGCATGTGGGTTTTATTGGCATAGCTATCAAAAAGGGATTCAGAAGCATTGGCATAGGAACTGAGATGATGAGGGTACTAGAGGAGCACGCCAGAAAAATAGGCTTAAAAGTTTTGGCGCTGTCAGTTTTTGCAAACAATCAGCACGCCATAAACCTCTATAGGAAGATGAAGTTCGTTGAGACTGGGCGGTTTCCGAAAAGGTTTTTCAAAGATGGTGCCTACATAGACGAAATAATAATGACAAAAATGCTTGAATAGCCAGAAAGAGGGTGAAAAAGGGGCTTGCCAAACTTTAAGGTTTATAACATAACTTACAGCTTCTCAACGAAAGGTGAAATTGAATTCGTAGATTTAACCGACAAGGTTCAGGAGACGGTTTCCCGTTCTGGCATTAGGAACGGCATAGTGCACGTTTTCGCTCCCCATGCAACTGGAGTGCTAATCCTAACTGAAAACGAGTATGGCCTGCTAAATGACATTAGGGCTTTACTGGAGAGGCTTGTTCCGAAAGGCGCCGGCTATATGCACCCTTCAAATGCCCATTCCCACTTAAGGTCTGTTCTTCTTCCGCCTGACAAAACCTTGCCGGTGGTGGATGGCAGAGTGGAGTTTGGAACATGGCAATCACTGGTCTTTGTTGAAACAGATGTGCACCCGCGAAGGAGAACAGTAATAATTCAAGTTATTGGGGAAGCTGGCGAGTAAAGGCGCCTCTATTTCTTCCCTTCGACTATTTTTGAGTCCTTCTATGCGTTTAGATAGTTCCGTCAGCCCAAAGAAGAGTACAGAGCCAATCCTCCTAGAACCAGCAGAGATAGAAGCCTTGAAACTTGTGGAACTGCAAGAGCTGTTATTGAAGGCAGAGAAATTCGCTTACAGCAATAGCAAAACTTCGCAATTTATTCTTATCGTAAACGATCTTATTTTAAAGGAATTTTTGAAAATTCTCCATAGCTTTTTCTTTTAGAAAATTTTTAATTTTCACATTTTTGATAAAATTTAACGTTTCGCTATTTTTACGTGCAATCTTAAGCAAGCACTTCTCAGGAAGCTCATTGAAACTATAGCAATTTTAAGAGTTTCCTATGTGCAGTTGCCTATGTGCTAAACATCCATTTACATTGCGAGATTACCTTGAAAGTTTTAACCTCAGGAGCCTTTTTCATGTATATTTAAGGTTCGTTTGTTTTCGTTTATCCGAAATGTTTTATAGGTGCTTTTGCAGTAAAATTACGAGTGCTCGTAAATTGGTGAAAGCGTTTGACCTTAGAGCTTTCCCGTGAGGCTGAGGAGTATATAGAAGCCATCTACAAGCTTCAGAAGAGAAGTGGAGTTGCTAGAACAAAGGAGTTAGCCGAGGAACTGAACGTTGTGCCGGGCTCTATAACAAACACTATTGCACACCTTGAGAAGCATGGGCTTGTAGAGCACACTCCATATAGGGGTGTTAGGCTCACTGCCGAGGGCGAAAGACTAGCCTTAAACATTGTTAGGAGGCATAGGCTTGCTGAAAGGCTTCTCACGGACATTTTGGAGGCTGATTGGAGCGAGGTTCACGAAAGCGCCTGTAGGCTTGAGCACGCCCTAACAGAGGAAGTGCTAGCCCTTTTGGAAAGGAGGCTTGGCTACCCAAAGTTTTGTCCCCATGGAAACCCCATACCAACTGAAAGCGGCGAAGTTAACGATGTTGAATGTTACCCGCTAACTTCTATGGCGGTAAACCAGACATGCATCATTGCAAAAATAGTTGATGAAAAAAGGGAAGTGCTCATAGCATTGGCTGTTAAGGGAATAAAACCCAACGTTCCAGTCCACATAGTCAAGTTTAGACATCAACACGTTGTTTTATGTGTGGCTGGGAAGGAGCAGGCAATAAGCCGTAAAGAGGCTGAAAGCATCTGGGTAAAACCACAGGGGTGAAGATAATGTTCAGAAACAGAAAGCATGCTCAAAGGCAAAACACAGCGAGAAACGAAGGCGAATTATACGCCTTAACAGACATGGCTGAGGGCGAAAAAGGCGTTATATTCAAAGCCTTGGGAGGTTTTGGGCTTGTTAGAAGACTTGCGGATATGGGGCTAACTCCTGGAGTGGAAGTTAAACTCCTCAGAAAAGGTTCCTTCGGCGGGCCAGTTGAAATCGAAGTTAGGGGTGTGACGCTTGCACTTGGACGGGGTGTGGCATCAAGGGTGCTTGTCAAACCCGTCAAGGATGAGTCCCATGACTAAACAGTTAAGGGTGGCGCTTGCCGGAAACGCAAACGTGGGCAAAAGTGCAATATTCAACCAGCTTACAGGCTTAAACCAGGTTGTGGGAAACTGGCCCGGCAAAACTGTGGAACGCGCTGAGGGAACATTACATTTTAAGGGCTACACTATACGCGTAATTGATTTGCCCGGCATATATTCCCTTTCAACCTTCTCCATAGAGGAGATTGTCTCGAGGGATTACATTGCTGTTGAGAAGCCGAACATTATAGTTAATGTTGTTGACGCTTCAGCGTTAGAGCGTAACCTATACTTTACACTGCAACTTTTGGAGCTTGAAGCCCCAATAGTTATGGCCCTAAACCAGGTGGATTTTGCGGCTAAAAAGGGTATACGCATAAATGCAGAAAAGCTTTCAGAGATTCTTGGCATACCAGTCGTTCCAACAGTGGCAATCACTGGAAGTGGGATAAACGAGCTTTTAACAACTGTTATTGCGGTGGCAAGCGGCGAAAAGAGGCTTAAGCCTTTAAAGGTCAGGTATGGAGCAGAAGTCGAGAAAACAGTGCAACAACTCCAAGAACTTGTAGAACACAAACTTCCACAGCTTTGTCAAATCTATCCGGCAAGGTGGATTGCAGTTAAACTTTTGGAAAGGGATGCTGATGTTGAGGGAAAGCTAAAAAACAGCGAAGATGGCGCAGAAGTTTTAGAATATGCGGATAAACTGGCGGCGGAACTAGAGAAATTACACGGCGAACCTTCGCCTGTTATATTGGCTTCTGAAAGGTATTCCATAGCAAGCAAGATAGCAAAGGATGTCACCATTGAAGAGGCACCCCCAAAAGTAAGCCTTGAACAGAAGCTTGACGCCGTAACAACCCACAAAATCCTTGGATACCCAATTTTGATAGGTGTTATTTTGGCAATGTTTTCACTAATCTTTGTTGGAGGAAGCATTTTCTCCGGCGCCTTAGATTCTCTTTTTGGCAACATCCTCCAATTCATTAAAGATGCCCTCATTCTTTTGCCATCAGCCGCCAAGAGCCTAATCGCTGATGGAGTTTTAGGCGGAATAGCCGCTGGAATAACCATAGCCCTCCCATATATTGTTCCCTTCTACATAATCCTCGCTTTGCTTGAGGACAGCGGTTACCTGCCAAGAGCCGCTTTCCTTATGGACAATTTAATGCACAAGATTGGTCTACATGGAAAAGCCTTCATACCATTAATTTTAGGCTATGGCTGCAGTGTCCCCGCATGCATTGGCTGCAGAATAATGGAGACGGAGCGGGAACGCTTCCTAGCAGCCTTTGTTGTAACGCTTATCCCGTGTGCCGCCAGAACCGTGGTCATTTTGGGGCTTGTTGGAAGGTTTGTTGGTTTACACGCCGCACTGGCCATCTACATCTTCGACTTAATCCTCATATTCATTCTTGGCAGAATAGCCTTCAAAGTCCTACCCGGAGAACCTGTCGGATTAATAATGGAGATGTCCCCATACAAGAAGCCTTCACTAAGAAATGTTCTAACAAAAACTTGGAGCAGAACAAAAGATTTTGTTTACATAGCC
>Ga0272449_1002899_pt1 | contig 15362 bp, 28 predicted proteins | sample YNPCB0241_FD_198679 | JGI IMG/M metagenome (GOLD analysis project Ga0272449, IMG submission 198679) | Hot spring sediment microbial communities from Yellowstone National Park, WY, United States - YNP-CB-024-1 | ecosystem: Environmental > Aquatic > Thermal springs > Hot (42-90C) > Sediment...
TCCTTCTTCGTAAAGTCATTCAGCTTATAGTCTAGCAGGTAATCGACGATTCTTAGCTTCGGCGAATCTCCCAAAGCTCTGGTTAAAAGGGAGCGGTAGTCAACCTCCATACCAAAACATAACCTACGGTCAAAGTATAAATATTTAGCTGTTCGAGGGTATCAGAAGTGTACTTATGAAGAGAGAGTATGCTGACTACGAGCTCAGAGCCCTAATCCTAGACTGGTTGGTGAGGCGGGGGAGGTGGGGAGCCCACTACTACCCTCTCGACACACTCGTCAACAGACTCTCACAAGCCCTCAAAAACAACGGTAGGAGGGTGAGGAGAATAGTAAAAGAGCTCTTAGAGGAAGGCTACATACTAGCCCACAAGAAAGGAGAGACGGTATCACTCAACCCAACAAGAAGCAGAGACATAGCGGAGTACATAAGGAGGGTTATGAAGGTTTAGATGGGGCTCTGTCTTCTCCTCATCCCTCTTTTTGAGGTTGTGGTTGTTCTCCCGACAATGTTGCGATAAGCAGACATATGACAGCCAAAGAAAGCACCAAACACTAACCTTATCGTAACATCATCGTTCTCCCTTTAGGTTTTGCGTCTCTTATGAAGTGTTTTGCTGCCTAAGTGCTTCGCCCGCTAACCCTCTTCTCTGCGAGCCTTCAGCCTAAATGCTCACTATACTGTTATTCCTAAGCCGCTAGCTATGTATTTGGCTTTGCATACTACTGCTGTTGTGCTGCTTCCAGCGAAGGCTAGCCCAACGAATTTCCCATCTTTGTCTACAGGGCTTCCGCTATCTCCGCTCTCGATGAATGGTTGATATACCAATATTTGGTCGTAGAATATAGCCCATTTGGAGAGCGTGTACCAAACCTTCACCGTAGCATCCGTATCATAGACTATGTTTGTCGTAACTCCAGTAGCCCTTCCAGACTTTCTAACAGAATCTCCAACGTTCACTTCAGTCGTACCGCTAATGGAATAAGTATTTTGATTATCGCCACCTAAGACTTCACCAACTAAGTAATCAGCTATTGAAATACTTGCTATGGCAGCGTCTGCATAGTTTTTACCTTTAGGGCCAAACGTTATTTTAATGTATTTGTAGAGCTCTCCAACCTTATCCTCTATTGTGCCGCCGTCATAAGTGCCAGGTTGAAGCACAGCTGTACCCAATGGTAGGAATTGCGCCTTGCTGTTCATGGCTATAACATGCGCGCAACTCAAAATATAACCATCTTTTGTTATGATGCTTAGAGTCCCAGCCATTTTTCACCATAAGCTTCTTCTGGAACACCCAAAGAAATGCCACCAACAATCGGCCTTACCTTAGCAGTCTACTGACTGCTTGAGAGAAAGAAGATAGTTTAACTTCTTCGAGCTGAAGTAAAGATAAAGCCTTTATTTTGCCGATTACGATGACCTCCGTTTTGTAGCCGTCTATTTCAGGTGGTACGATGCTCCTATACCTCTCATGCTCCACGTAGACAACTATCATTGGAGGATCTTCACGATGACTTACTCCAGCTACTCCTTCGAGTGGAAGGAGCTTCTCCTCAGCGTGTTTCCTCGCCTCAACATCCACAGTATACGGCGAAGCCTCAAAAATTCCCACGCCAGAAGATTACGCGCCGTTAAAGCCTATATCGACTTATGGTGCCTCAAAGCTCGCGTGCGAAGCTCTAATAACCGCCTATGCGCGCGGCTTTCAATTCTAGGCGTGAACGCCAGTTCCGCAACAGTCCAGTTCTGGACTGTAGCCATTCCCGTTTTCATAGCCTTCATAGCCGTAATAGCCATCGGCGCATGGATAGGCTGGACAATGGCGACAACGCCGCCCCCAAACCAATAGAGGAAATCGAAGCCGAAGCCAAAATCGAAGCAGAAGAGAAAACAAACGCACATGCAGAAAGATAAATTCATATAATGGGCGTTAAACCCTTATTGTAGTGTGTATGTGAATGGTTGCCCGAAAGTTTACTGTGGCTTTGGAGCCTGCTGAGGAAGGGGGGTTTATAGTCAAGTGCCTTGAGCTGCCTGTGGCTTCTCAAGGTGAAACAAGGGAGGAAGCCTTAAAAAACATTAAAGAGGCCATAGAAGGCTATTTGGAGGTTAAAGCAGAGCTTCTAAGCGGCAAGGTCAAGGGAGAAAGAGTTGAAGTAATTGTCGAAGCTCCCTACACTCTCATGGCGTGACGTTGTCAAAGTACTTGTTAAAGCTGGGTTTCAGCCTGTTAGACAGAAGGGAAGCCATCTGATCCTCGTTAAAAACGAATACGTCGTACCAGTTCCAAAACATAAAGAGATTAAAAGAGGTTTATTGCTAGAAATAATAGCAGAGGCAGGTATGACAAAAGAACAATTCATCAAACTTCTGAATGAATTATAACTCACACGCGAAGAAGCTTCCACTTTTATTTTTCAGCTCCAAAAGAAGCCCGGTTTAGCCTTCTTTCTGCGCCTGATCAGCCGAAAAGCATTAGAAACCTTCCACTTTTACGTCAAAAGTGGGAGCCTGTCTTGGAGCATATCCTGCGATTATTTGAGGGTCAGAACCTGCACAGAACTGTTTTCACGTAGGGTTTCAGAGTCTCGGCGAAGTGGCGGATGGTTTCAGCGTCGTACGGCTTGATAGCTTTGTATTCTGCGCTGTATGCGTTTTCCGGAATAAACTGCTACAGCGCGAGGCGTTTAGCGTCCTTCATGACTTCGCCGATTCTTTGGATGTCTTCGGCGTCGACTAGGCCTGGGATAACGGTGGTTCTGAACTCGTAGTCGACGCTGCACTCCTTCAAGGTCCGTGTTGACTCGATTAGAGGCGATGGATCCGGAGCTCCAAGAAGCCTGTATTTCTCAGGAGAGGTTTTAACGTCGAGCGTCACGTAGTCGAGCCATGGAAGGCACGCCTTCAAAGCGTCGGGCCTGAAGCCGTTCGTGTCCAGCTTCACGGCGAAGCCTTTCCTTTTCAGCTTCTCCAGGAAAAGCGGCAGGTCCTCATGTATCGTCGGCTCGCCGCCCGTCACGACGACGGCGTCCACGTACTTCTTTCTGCCTTCAAGGACGCGTAAGGCTTCATCCTCCGAAAGAAAGGGGGGAGATGGGTGGAAGGCTATTCGCCAGTTGTGGCAGTACGGACAGCGGAGGTTGCATCCAGGCGCGTAGAGGACTGAGGCGACGCGGTTCGGGAAGTCTATCAGGCTCGTCTTCTGGAGGCCGCTGAACTTCAAGCTGCAGCCACCGCCGTCTTCTCGTATGTCCGCCTCATGGCGAACTCGGCCTGCTTTCCCTCGTTCCACTGGTCTACTGGGCGCAGGTAGCCTACCACTCGCGAGTAGACCTCGCATTTTCCTCCGCAGTGTGGACATTGCCTGTGCTCGCCGCTCAAGTAGCCGTGGCTTGGGCATATGCTGAACGTCGGCGTCAACGTTATGTATGGCATGCGGAAGCTTCTGAAAACCCGCTTAACGAGCCCCGACGCCGACTGCCAGGAAGGAAGCCTCTCGCCGAGCCATATGTGGAACACTGTTCCGCCTGTGTAGAGCGTTTGAAGCCTGTCCTGGAGCTCAAGAGCGTCGAAGAGGTCTAGGTCGCAGTCGACTGGAAGCTGCGTGGAGTTCGTGTAGAACGGTGCGGCTCCATCCTTCAGCTGCTTCTCGTTTGCGACGATTATGTCCGGATGCTTGTGCTTGTCTATCCTCGCAAGCCTGTAGCTTGTCCCCTCGGCAGGCGTAGCCTCAAGGTTGTAGAGGTTTCCCGTCTCCTCCTGAAACTCGACGAGCCTTTCGCGCATGTGCGTCAGAACCTTCTCCGCGAACTTCGCGCCTTCAGGGTTGGCTATGCCGCAGCCGAACATGTTCAGCAGAGCCTCGTTCATGCCTATGATGCCTATCGTCGAGAAGTGGTTGCGCCAGTACTGGCCGTGCGCCGCCTTAACGTTCCTCAGGTAGAAGCGGCAGTATGGGTAGAGGCCGTTCTCGGTGAAGCGCTCCAGCACTTTGCGCTTGATCTCTAGGCTAGTCTTGGCAACGTCCATCAGCCTGTCAAGCCTCTCGAAGAATTCGTCCTCATCCTTCGACATGTAACCTATCCTAGGCAGGTTTATGGTTACGACTCCAACGGAGCCTGAGAGCGGATTTGCGCCGAAAAGCGCGCGCGCACATACTGTGCGGCCGGGCGACAGGCCAACCCCTCCGCGGGGATGCGGAGGAGCGGCTGGGCCGTCAAACCAATTTTTAGAGAAGCCCAGCCTCTTCAGGGGGATTTCCGGCTCATCGGGAGCTTAAGGCGTCTAGCAGGGGGTTAAGCTCCCGGAAGGCTTCGGGCGGAACGCCGTGTGGCGCCGGACTCCGCCCGGAATAAGCAAGAAGGCCTCTGGGGACGCGACTACCCCGCTGGCTCTCACCTCCTACCCCTACCTGCCGGATGCATGGCGGGAGCTGAGGCAGGAGGGGAATCCCGCTCGCCGGAAAATCGCCTCAAAAACACTTCACCGGCGTGAAAGACCAGCGGGTTCGCGATTTCCCCAGAGGCCTTTTCAGGGTTTAGGAGGAGCCGCTTTGCAACGGCGGCTCCCCGCTCTTCCCCTACGCGGAGGGTTGCTCCGCGTTTCGACCCCACCGCATCACGCCTTTTCAGGCGGCCAGCACGATGGAGCCAACCCCTCAGCCTATGCTGAGGAGCGGCCAGCTTGGGAGGCTGGCCTCTTCAGGGGGATTCGCTGGCTCATCAGGACGCCTAACGCGTCCTGGAACGCTTCGAGCGGGATGCCTTAAAAGGCGCCAGCTCCCGCCCGGAATAAACGCTCATCTCCTAAGTTTAATGTGGATTCCGTCTTCTTCGGCTCCGGTTTTCCTTGCAAGCTTGACGAGTTCGGCGGCGTGTTGTCTCGCGTTTTTCCTGAGGTTTTGGAGCGAAACATGCTTGCCTGTGAAGAGTTGGTACACGGCTTCGATGAGGAAGACCGTGGAAGGCTTGAAGACCTTGTGGTGGAAGCCTCCATGGTGGTCTAGGACGTCGTGGCACTCGCCCAGGAACTCCCATTTAAGCTCCTCCTCCCCGTGGACTGCAAGCTGCACCCTCCCCCACTTCGACGTCTTCCATTCCTCGAAGCTCCAGCCTTTCACCTTCCCGCTTGCTTCAGCTATGCAGATGTCTGCAAGCCATTCGGCGATCGGCTTCAGCTTGGGGTCTCGTTCAGCGATGTCGTGGATAGACGTTAAAGCGTCGAACTCAAACGTCAGGGTCGCCACCTCCCGCGTAACGGCGAGACCTACGCTAAACGTTGAGAGCGCGGCAGTACTTGCCTATCAGCTGAGAGGCTTCGTCGGGCGTTCGCCATTCCGCCTCCTTGTAGTCGACCTCTTTAAACCTGTTCCTGCTGTTCTTGTCGGCTGATTCCCTTATGGTTGTGGCTGAAACCTTCATGCGCTTGAAGTCAACTGAAACCTCAAGCGATACGAACTCTCCCCCGTCCTTTTTCCTAGCGAAGCCAATCAGCTGGCCGTCGAAGAAGTTTATCTGCGTTAAGCCATTTGCCTTCATTGAAGCGCGCAGATCTGCGGTTTCAGGCTTTTCAGGCTGCATATGACGACGGCTTCTCCTTCTTTTCGGCTGCCTTGGACACTTCCGCTGATCTCTTGCTGAGCACCAAGCCTATCTCCTTGTGTCCATCAACGCTCCTCGGCACTTTAATGGCCTGAACGCTTTCCGACATGAGCCATCACCTCCTTACGACATGAACACTTAAAAATCACGCTACATAGGACTCTTTTTCTTGGCTTTCTTGCGCAAAAGTCTCGTCCACTGCCTCCAATACAGCGCTTCTTATGAAAGCGCTTAAAGTTTTCCTCTTAAGAGCAGCAGCTTTGCGAATAAGCTCTTTTTCTTGAGGGTTAACTCTGAGACGGATTATTTCTGATTTTACCGGAGCTATGCTGATGACCATGTCGTCAGCCCGCCGAACCTTCGCGCCTTGCAACGTGCTTTTAATGTTGTTGATAAAAGCGCGCCATTCGAGGTCCGTTAGCCCCCCTAGCACACTTCCTGCTTCAACCCTGAAGATGTTTAGGCCGAAGTTGAACTCAATGATTATGCAATGCTGCTCGTGAGTAACTCTGCAGCCTTCAGCACTTAACAGCTCGGAAAGTTTTCTGTTGACTTCGTTTTCGGGGAGTTTGAATTTAGGCATGTTGATCACCTTTTGTGTCTACAAATTTAAGGTTTTTGTGGCTACATTGTGTCTACGTTTTTATGCCACTACCGCATTAAAATCGCTCCAGCCCGCACCGATAGGGTGGGGGAGGGCACCGATTAGAACTTCGTGTGTTCGGCGAAGCTCATCCGCTACGCTTGCTATCTCTCTGGCAAGCGCCGCCGGTTCGCCCGCGCCATGGGTGCGGACTCCGCCATAGGATGGCAACAGCACGGCTTCTACGTGAAAATCAAAAGAAGGGCATAGCTTGATGAAGTGCCTCATTGTTGCTAGGTCTGCAATATTCACGTCGCCGACGAACAGTATTCCGGCATTCCTAGTGTTGACAAACCACCAATTTGCATGTGGTCGAGGCACAAACTGACCCACCACACTGGCTATTGCAGTTGCATTTAAATTAACCATGCGTATTGGGCCCAAACTTGCTGGAGAACCACCAACCTTAATGATATTCCTGAGACCTCCGTACTGCACAGGGGCAATCGTCTCATCTGGCATGACGACAACATCTTTCGTCCAAAAGTTCGGATGCCAATGATCCGCGTGGCCGTGGCTCACCACCGCTACGTCAAGCTTCAGCAGCGGTTTAGCCGGCAGCATGAAGCGCCACCTGTCCCATTGGACGCTCACCAAGATGGACATCACCGACTCCAAAACCTTCGGCGGCAGCCTCTGGTCAACAGGCTTAATCGAGACTGAAGGCTTAACCTCCCTTTTGCCTTGTGGGATTTCGACGTTTGAGAAGTTTCTAACGAACGGATTCGAGCGTATCCTCTTGGTCAAATCGTTCATTTTCGGCATAAAACCACCTCCGCAAAGTTAAACGGAGAAAATGGAAACGCTAGCGGGTTTTCCTGACTAGGCTTATTATCTCGTCAGGCTCAACGTCTGGAGCGAGTATTTCAAGCTCGAGGTTTCCAGGCGTAACCCTGTCGCCGTCCCTCTGGAGTATCGGGTCGTAGCCTTCCCACTCCCTGAAGACGTGTTTAAGGAGCCTGAGCAGTTCATCCTTGCTTTCCACGCTGAGTGCGCCGCCGTAGTAGTTTCCGTATTTCTTGTAGAAGAGGACACTGTACTTCTCGCCTGGAAAGGCTGACGGCTTAACGTGTACCCAGTACTTCTTCCTTGCCGTGAGGATCCCTCCTGCTTACGGGGGTTAAGTGCTTAAGGGGGTTAAGTGCACACGCGCTTCTTTGGAAACTTTATTGGCGAGGAGTCTGTTAAGGCGCTATGACGACCGCAAGCTCAGGCCTGATCTTAGCCACGACCCCCGCCACAATCCTGAGTTCTTTTGGTTCTTTGACTTCAATGATGCACTTCGGCGGTTCTCCGTTCCTGTAAACGCGGTATGCGGCCTCCCTCAGCTCTGTGCCATCGTAGCAGAGTTCGAGGACTTGCCCGTCCTCCGTCACGTAGTGGGCTGTGCGCTCGGTGCAGCTGACTAAGAGGCCTCGCCTGCACTCGACGGCTTGCTCGTGTCTAAGCCTGCTCCAGAAAGCATCTCTCTCCTCCCTCCATGTGGCATCGCGCTCCATTTGTGCGAGAAGCCTGTTGGCTTCAGCTCTGTTGCTGAAGTAGGTCTGCATGCAACGCTCCGACCTAGTGTAGGCTGCATGGCGTGAAAACCTGGCAACTTTACACGCGAACTTGAAAAAGTCCTCAATCTGGGCTGAGGCTTGCATGTAGAAGTTGGGGTTTAATCTGAAACGAGGAACGTTTTTGGTTTCGCAGTAAACGTTCAATGGAAGCTTTGATATAACACCCTGAAGGTCGTCGCAGAACAAACTGACTCCTGTCAACCCGTCCACTAGGTCCATCACGTGACTGCTGTATTCCGACCTGTAGAACCTAGGACTGCCGTCAGGTGCGCCCTTGATGTACACGCTCAAAGTTTTCCAAGCAGATGTCAACCCTTCGAGGGACGCTTGCTCCAGAAGCTTCTGCCTAACCCTGTTCAGCAGAGGCGTTTTAGCAACGGCTTCCAAGAAGTGCCACGCGCCGTCGTTTCCGCTCAGCAACATGAGCGCGTACTTGGCTGGCACGCTGAAGTCAAATCCTTCAACGCGGGCCATGCTGTCAACGTTGAACCGCACCCTGCCATACGTGAATTGTTCCCCATTGAAGGTGAAGGGGAGGGTGACCGCAGAGTTGGCTACCATCAGTGCTCCTCCTAAACGGTCATCTCGTTGCCAGTTGAAAGCGACTTGACCCTTGCTCTCACGCCGAACCTTTGCAGCAGCTCCTTCACAGCGTCCTCAAGCTCCTCTTGATGCTGGCCGTCGAGCGGCGTTAGAACCCAGATCAAGATCCTCGCGTACATATATCTTGGATACAACCCCTTCTTCTCCCTCCACAGAATTGGAAGAAAGCTGCGCTGGACGCCTATGTTGGACGCCTCGGCGGGAGAACCCTGAACCTGACTGAGCGCCTCTTGCCGTCAAGCATCTGCCTAACGTCCTCCGTGAAAGCCAGCAGGTCGACGGATATCAGCACGAACCGTCCGTCCTTGCTCAACTTCATCCTTATCGCTCCTTCGGCGGGCGCCTCTTTGGCGGGCGCCTTTTCAGCCTGTTCGGCGGCTTCAACCCTGAAGCCTTGGACTTTAAGCTCCTTGGCTTTAGCCTCAACCTCTTCGACGCGCTCCTCAGGCACTTCCCAAGCCCTGGCGTTCGGATCCCACTTTCCACCTACGCTTTTCAAGTACTCCGCGAACTTCGCGTCGTATCTGCTTGAAACTTTAACCATGCACATCACCTCCTTCAGGTTGTCCTAAAGCTTGTTTCTGTGAACTATCATGGTTGCAGTTGAGCGGACAAAGCCCAGGCGCCTTATCACATGCGCGTTTTCCTTCAGTTTGTCAAGCGTTTCCGCGCGGAGTCGAACTAAGGCGTCGTATTCCCCCTCAACCGCGTACGCTTCCACGACGCCTTCAACCTTCAAAAGCTCCCTAACCTTTGAAGGGTCTTCAAGGTGCAGCAAAACGAAGGCTTCAAACATTCAAACCACCTCCGAGATTTCCAAACCTTTCAGGTTTTTTCCTCGAACGTCTACGCCGCTTCCCTTCAGGAACCTGATTAGCTTGGCCGTCTTCTCAAGGCTTGGCTCCGGAAGCCGTATCAAGTTTGGCTTAGAGTTGTAGCCTATCCACACGAACGCCGGCTCTGCCTCCACAATCATCCCGTAGAACCCGTCGACGTCGAATTCGAGAAGCGGCTCAGCGGTTATCGCCTTCCTCGGGTGGCTGAGCTCGAGGAAGCTTTTATGCCTCACGGTTGGAGGAGGAGCCTTCGAGATCAGGCTGTACCCGCTGTCCCTGTTGGTTTCAAGCGTTTCCAGCACAACCGCTCCTTTAACGTCCTCGATCAGCGGGACGACTCTGCCTGCACGGCTCCAGTCCTTGCTCTGGAAGTAGTAGGTTCTGCCGGGACACCTTTCGCTGTGCGCTTTCAAGCGGTCCGCGATGAGCTTAAGGGTTTCAGAGTCGCAGAACGCGACGTCGCCGTCTCCACACACGAACACTATCGGCGAGCTTGGAACGCGTTTGAGCCTTTCAAGGTGGGTATGCGGAATGTAGCGGTAGCAAAGATCGCAGTTGCGTTTAGCCCACCGCTTAACCTGCCGTTGAAAGGAAACCTTGCAGTAGACGCAGTTGTGAAGGCAGCCGATGAACGGATTCCACGTCTCGGCATCACGATACATGTTCGAGGACATAGCTTCACCACTAGCACTTCCAAGGTGGACTTAAAAGCGGTCTCCGATCAGCCCCTAAGCAGGAGATCGAACACTGACTTGAGCTCCTCGCCTTCCAAACACTCCAAGACTAAATGAATGTCCTCCAGAAGCTCTTCTTTTGCCTTCTCTTTCTCCACGTTCATTATTTTTTTAATCGTTTCCCAGTCATCACACTCGTCGAGTTCGAGCATAAAAACACCTCCATACACGAGTCCAAATCCCGCAAAGCGTCATTTTCCGCCAATTCTAGTCTTTACGTCTTCAGCTGTTCTCCTGAGCGGAACAAGCTTCACCTCGTCCCCCGAGGCTTCTACGGCAGTTATCTCGCCTGCCTGGTTCCTGTCAAGCTTAACGTCGCATCCGTGCTCTCCAGCCAGAAGCGCTTCCCTGAGGACTGTTCCCTCGTAAGCTCTTCCGGCAATAAGCGGCTGTGGGAAGTCGATCCTGAAGCTCACGCGCCTGCCGCTGCACTTCGTCCAGTACTGGCATGTCAGGCACTTCCAGTCTAAGTCGGGGTCTCCTGCAACGCATGAAGCCTTCAGTGGGTCTTTGAGGCGGAGGGCTTCCTCAATTTCAAGCCTCTTTTCAACCTCGAACTGGTCGATCCTTCTGAGCAGGTCTGGTGAGTAAACAGCGCTGTAAGCCTCGACGACGCCGTCGTTTAGGTAGAATATGACGAGCTTGCCGCGGCTGACCTTTAGAGCCGCGCAGTACATTCCAAGCTGTAGCAGGTAGTGGCTTTTAACGCTTGGAGGGCTTGACCTCGTCGTCTTAATCTCGACTGGAACGAGGCTCCCACGCTCCACGACTATTGAGTCAACGGTGTGGATGACGCCGTTATGCACCACTACCACCTCGCGCCTCCTCCCCGTGAGCTCCTCAGCAACCTCGCCTTCTCCGGCGCCCAACGCGAAGAAGACCGCGTCCCTCTCCGAAACCTTCGATCCCTGAAGCTTCCTGAAGACGGCTTGTCTAGGCCAAAGCAGGTCGGTTGCGTGTATGCCGACGCGCTCCTCCTCGTACCTCGCCTTGAGCGAGTTAAGAACGTCTAGCTTGAACCGCTCGTCGACCTCGACTTTAGGCTCAACCCTCAACACGTCCACCATCCCCTATGAGCGCGGTAAGCATTTAAGGTCGGTTGGTCACTTCAGCTCAAAACGCTCGCCGATGGTCGCGTATATCGTCGTCAAAAGTGCTTTGGTCTTGCTACAAACATATTCAGCCCTCTGCGCCGAAACTATACCGTAGGAATCATAATAAGCAGTCATCATGGCTTTAAATTCGTCTCTCGCCTTGGCTCCAAAGTTTAGTTCAATAAACAAGAGCTCCTTCCCTCTTTCGGGTCTGTTCTTTCCAAATTTTATTGCGCAGGCAGCTATTGCAAACTCAACGGCCTTGAAGGCGTTCTGCACCCTCACAGTGGGATCTTCGTTTCTGTCGAACGCTATCTTGGCGAAGCTTTTCGACGCCTTCAAATAGGGTTCCCAGCTCATCTGCCACGGCCTCCTAGAAGTCGCCGAAGAGCAGGTTTAAGGCGATCTTCCGGTACTTCACCCTGTTCCGCGAGAAGAACTCCTCAATCCTCCGGAAGGCTTCGGCTGGAACCATTATTGCGCCGCCGCCAAGCCTGTAGCCGTTTAGGCTTTCAAGCAACCCTTTATACACGTACTTCTCTTTCCTCCTGCCGTAAAGCGCCGAGGTAACTCTGCTCTTCTCTGCCTGACTTAATCCATCTAAGCTGAAGGTGTAGATGTAAAACGGCCTATGGGGGAACACGTGAGCCTTCAAAGGCTCCTGGCTTAACCTCTTGTACAGGACGACGCCGTCCCTTAAGACTTCGAAGGCGAAGTGAGGGTTGCTGCTAAGCTCCCTGAAGCTCTTGTTTATTATTGAAATGTTTGCGTCTGGTATTTCTGCCGCTATCTTAGCCGTTTTGTCCTCCGCCCTCAACGCGTCCTCATCGGATGCGTAGAGGAGTAGGAGGTCAACGTCGCTTCGCCTATCATCCTCCCCTCTTGCAACGGACCCAAAAAGCAGAATGGCATCTAAGCCATCTAAACCCGCATCTAAAATTCTACGGCAAGCCTTAAGAGCAACTTCGGCTTTTCTTCCGTAGCTGTTTAAGCCGTTCAAGTTTTCCCTTATTATAAGGAAATCGCCAATATTTATATTGTTTTTCCCAATCATTTGGAACACCCCCCACCTAGCTTTTCCGCCTACGTGCAATCTTTTCAGATATTAAAGCTGAAGCTTCTCTCTTCGAAACCCATGGCGGGTAAGGTATTTTGAGGCGATCCAGAAGAGCCTTCTGCTTTTCAGTCGCCAGGTAAAGCCTGTATTTTTCTATGAAGGCTTTGAGGTTGTTTGAAACGTATTCGCGGTAAGCTTTCCTACTTAGCTCGTCAGCCTCAGAGTTCTGCTCCCTGGGAACCCACTCGAACCGGATGCGCTTGAACCTTCCGGCGAGCTCAACAGCCCTCTCATACAACGGGATGACGCGTTCAGCCTTGACGCTGTAGAAGCCGTTAAGCTGGTAGATGAGGAGCTGACTGTCGCTGCGCACGGTTACGCTTTCGCCTGTCAACCCAAGCTCTGAAAGCTTTTCCAGCGCCTTTATGCAGGCCGTGTACTCGGCGACGTTGTTTGAAGGGTCAGGGTGGTCGACGACGCCGCAGCCTTCAGCCAGCTTGTCACCATCCCTGTAAACCGCGTAGCCGTAGCAGGCTACGCCGCCCGGATTGACCGGTTCGCACAAACCGTCAACGTAAGCTGTGACGGGCACCTCTTCACCCCCTTTGGACATCGTGGAGGAGAGCCTTCAACGCAAGGACCGACTTAACCTTCTCGGGAGTTGGATTTCCAAGCAGTTCATCCATATCCTTCTGCGTGAGGCGCTTCACGCCCGCCCTCTCAAGGACCTTAAGGGTCTCTACAACTTCGCTTGGCACATTAGCCTTCAAGGCAATTAGAAAAGATCTCGGCGTCCCCCATCCCGAGTACAATGTTACCAGAGCTGGAACGGGGTTGTACCTGCTGACCATTGAGAAGGCCAGAAGCTTAGCCTTCACCGAAGGCCCTATGGAAATTTCGTCGAAGCTGCCCTTCCACAACGTGTGGACGCTTCCTATAGACCACACGTAATCTGGAGCGTTGAAGGGCATCACACTTCTTTCAGCCAGTTCAAGCGTAGCTTCATCCTTCGTTTTCGTCGCGCCGCAGCGTCGGCAAAAGTACAAGCCCTTTTCAGCATCGTACTCCATTACGACTACACGGTCGTCCTTGTCCATACATGAAGAGCAACGCACGTCGTCGTCTTTCGGTTTAATGCGGTAAACAGACGCAAAATCTCCGTAGCCGTGGTCAACCATGAAAACGAGCTCCACTTCAGCCCACCTCTTCTTCAACTGCCCTGCGCGGCTCAGTTATTGGGCAGTGCTTAATCGGTGCACCGTTGTTTCTCAGGATAATGTTTCCCTTCCGCCTGCACTTTCCAACCGCGTCGAGGTTCGGCGGAACCCTCAGCCTCTCTTCGAAGGGAAGTCCCTCCCTGAACCAGCGGCAACTTCTGCACTCCAGCCTCTCGTAGACAAGCACGAAGCCCATTTTCACCACTCAGTCTAACTCTCCTGCCTTTTTAAATGGAGGCTCACGTGAGGAGCCTTTCAAGCTCGTCAGGCGCGTAGCACCTCACGCGGTAGGATGAAGCGCGGCGCTTAGCCTTCGGCGAAAAACCTTTTGAGACGAGCACCGGAACAACTAGGAGGCCGAGCCTGCGCTTAACGAGGTCCATAAGGTACTCCTGGTAGTCCTGTCTCGCCTGGCTCACGGCCTTAGGACCCGCCGGAGAAGACAGGTCCTTAACTTGGACCACTAGGACGAGTCCGCCTCTTTCCATGACGAGGTCCTGTATCTTCCTTCCGTGCTTCCGCCTCAGTTCAACGCTCCACCCGTGCTTCCTCGCTAGCTCCGCTATTTCCTCTTCCAAACCCATGTTAACCGCCCTGGTCGTAGAGGACAACTATAATGTATTCTTGCACGTACACTTGTCCGAAGCCGGGGTACTCGTACCACCCTCCAGGCTGGATTTCGCTGTGACCGCTGTACCACCAGACGTCGTCAGTCTGAGGCTCAACGTAAACCAGGCCTTCCATACAGATTATGGCGTTGAAAGCGTGGTTGAACTCTGAGCCGTCCGCCTTCTTCCCCAGAACGGCGACAACCCCCATGTCCCAGCCCATGAGCTTTGCGTGGAACGCGAGCATGACCGCGTAGTCTCCGCACACGAAGTTTGGCATGTTGTAAGCGATCGTGTTGGTCGGGTCCTCCCTAAGCCAAGCTTGAAGCTCCTCTGTCGTTGGAACCGTTTTGTTCGTTAAAGGCTCATACAGCGCTGTGTAAAGCTTGGCGTATGAGCTGTTTAGGGAGAGAAGCTGGCTGTAGCTTGCGTTCAAGGCTGAGTACTGCTTGAGAAGCTCGTTGTACGTTGCGTTAAGGGTGGAGTAGCGCGTGAGCAGCTCGCCGTACGTCGAGTTCAAGGCTGAATACGCGTTGAGGAGGCTGCTGTAGGAGGAGTTGAGTTGCTGATAAGAGGAGTTAAGCTGCACGTAGGTGTCTTCCAAAGCGTTGTAGCTGATTTCGAGGGCGGAGTGCTCTTGCGATAGCCGCATGTAAGACTCGTTCAGGGAGGAGTAGGCCTCGCTGAGCGACGTGAAGTTTTGATTGAGGCTGTTGAGCTCGCCGCGTAAGGCTTCGTTTTCAGCTTTAAGCAGGCTTTTCTCCTCTTCCGTATGCGTCAGCGCCGCTGAAATTTGGAGGTTTAAGGTTGAGAAGTAGATCGTGGAGCATGCGAGCGCCAAGATGAGAAGTGTGGCGCAAACTTTCCATGCTTTAACCATGTTTTCACCTCCTAAGCTGTCTGTTCGAACCGTTTAAAATGCCTTCATTTCGGAGCAAGCAGGAACCATTCTCCCAGCTTAACGTGTTTCTCCGCGATTCTTTCGTAGCAGCGGGGACAGTAGCCTGCGAGGGTGCAGTTGGCTATGTCCTCGATGAGCCAGACGACATCCTTCTCGTCGACTTCGCCGCAGTTTGGACACTTATACTTCACTTTTCGCACCCCTCCATGGAAGTTCGCATACAAGCGTTTTTCCAGCCTCGTCTGGCTTTACCTCGTAGAGCTGAACCCTGTCGCCTATCCGCTTCACCCTTTCAACGCCTTCTCCTACAACGGCGGCTACAACCCTGTTCGCTTTAGACTGTTCTGCGAAGAGCTCCAAGTCGCGTTCCTCCACCCGTCCGTCCGTGAGCAGCGCCACAAGGGCCTTTTCAGGCTTAAGCGTCAACGCAAGCCTGACGGCGTCCGCGAGGTTTGTTGAGTCCAGAGGCCTCAACGTGAATATGCGCTTTCCATGCTCCACGTA
>Ga0272449_1002902_pt1 | contig 15344 bp, 13 predicted proteins | sample YNPCB0241_FD_198679 | JGI IMG/M metagenome (GOLD analysis project Ga0272449, IMG submission 198679) | Hot spring sediment microbial communities from Yellowstone National Park, WY, United States - YNP-CB-024-1 | ecosystem: Environmental > Aquatic > Thermal springs > Hot (42-90C) > Sediment...
ACCTTTTACTGAATAATCACAAGGTTTTATTTTTTTCACACGTCTATCTTTTTTTAAATAATTTAAGATATGTTCTTTTAACCTCCCTTTACCTGCTCCATGAATTATTTTTATTTTATCTAAGCCAGAAAGATAAGCATTATCAATAAACTTATCAAGTAACCTTATTGCTTCATCTACCTTTAACCCCTTTAAATCTATAACATTGCTTACTTGATCTTCTATATGAACAATATCAGAATTTTTAGATTGAACCGAATATGAATAATGTTCTATCGGTTCATATAAAAGAGATTTGTCATAAGACAATTTTTTGCCATCTAATACAACTACAACTTTATTTTTTTGCACATCTACTACTTTAGCATGCCTGTTTATAGACTTTATATAAACTGTTTCTCCAACATTAAATGTTTCCCTATGTTTTGGTAGTAATACTTTATAAATATTAAATAATTCTTCACCTTCCCTTTTAAGATCTTCTATAAGCTTACGTTTTTCATCATGATTTTTTGAATTACTTGTTACCTCATCATATTTTTTCATTAATTCTGAAATTCTATCTTTGTAATCCCTTTCTAAATCTAAAACTTTTATTTTTAAAGACTTTAAAAACTCTTTTTTTAACTCTAAAACATCTTTTAGCTCTCGCTTTAATTCTTCTAATTCTTTATTATTTTTTTCCAACTGTAAAACTTTACATTTGTAAATATCACTAAGCTTTTTTACATTTATAAAATCACTATTTAAAAAACTACAACATTTATCAATAAACTGACTGTCAAAATTCAAAGATTTAAGAACATCTATTGCATAACTTGATGAATATACATTATAGGCTACCTTATAAGTTGGTTTGTACGTTTTCTCATCCCACAAAAAAGATGCCAATTTGCAATGTGACTTCTGAGAAAAATACTCTTTTATCTGATCAATATGTGTTCCAACAAACGCAGTTGCACCCCTATTTATAAGTTGTTCGAGAAATGCACAAGAAATCGCAGCGCCTTCATTAGGATTGGTAAAACTTCCCATCTCATCAATAACTACAAGTGTGTTATTATCAGCATTTTCAAGAATCTCTTTCCAGAGAATCATCTTAGAAGTAAAACTACTAACACCTTGTTCGATGTCTTGGATGTCTATAATGTCAAAATAAAACCTTTTAAATGTTTTTATTTTAGAATCTTTGGCTAAAAAAGTAGGAATAGCCATATATGTTAAAACATAAATAGAAGCAAGCGTTTTCAATGCAACAGTCTTACCTCCACCATTGGGTCCTGTAATTAACAATAATTTTTTATCATTCTCTAAAATGAAATCATTAGATACTCCGCTTTTCTTTACAAGCATAGGGTGTATTGCGCTTTTTATATAAATATTTTCCCCCTCTAAAGAGGGAAAGTTTAACATGTAATCTCTTTTATATTTTATCTTTGCCAGAATGAAATCCCAGTATCCATAGTTTTTCAATGCACATAAAATAGGTAGAGAAAAGCTTTTTAAAAAGTGAGTTACTTCCTTTAAAATCTTAATTTTTTCTTTTTCCTCATCTTTTTGTATCAAAAAAAGTTTGTCATTTAAATCTATAAGTTCAAAAGGTTCTATATAAAGGGTGTCGCCGGAATGTGAAGAGTCTCTAACAATACCATTTAAATCTTTTTTGAACCCTGCTTTTACAGGCAAAACATACCTACCATCCCTAAATACGAAAAATTGTTCCTGTAAATACTTTTTTTTAGTTTTCATTAAGAAATCAATCTTTTCATGTATTTTTTGTTTGACTTCTTCTTTTTTGTTATGAATCTCTCTTAATATATCCGTTGCGTCTGTTTTAATTGTACCACTTAGGCTGAATAACTTAGATAGATAGTTAACAACCTCTAACGTTTTAATGCATTCTTCATAAAAACTAAAAATCTTTTCAAACAATCCAAGATTAAAAAAAGACTTAATGTAGTACTCAACCGTTTTCAATGTTAGATATATTTTCCCGCATTCTTCTTCACTTAAATAATCAATTTTATTGAGTTTATTGATAATATCATTTATAAAAGGAACTGGCTGTGTATCAAGATTTTTATGTTTATCATATACTAACTCACCATATTTTGTCTTTTCTATTTCTTCAATAATTGATTCTAAATCAGTAAATGGTTTTAAGCTATCTACAAACTTTTTTCCATAATCGCTAAGACAGTAGCTTTTAAGTATATCTTTTACAAAAGATACTTCTTTATCGGGGATGTTTTTAAAAAACATTTATTTAACTAAGCTTTTTACGAACCATTTCATTTATTTTACTGCCGTCAAACCTACCAGAAATCCTTGACATAACCTCTTTCATAACCTTCCCCATATCCTTCATCCCTACCGGTTTTACCTTTTCTATCACTTCGTCGATTATCTTTTCCACTTCTTCTTCTGAAAGTTGACTGGGCAAAAATGATTCAAGTATCTTTAATTCTTCTTGCTCTTTTTCAATCAAATCTTGTCTATTAGCCTGTTGTGAAAAAGATAGACTTTCTTTTCTTTGTTTAACTAGGGTTTGAATGATTTTTATTACATCATCATCTGTAACAGGCCTTCTTAAATCAATTTCCTTGTTCTTAATATGAGAGAGAATAAACCTCAAAACGTTTAATTTAAACGTATCCTTCGATTTCAATGCATCTTTCATTTGTTGTTCTATCGTTTCTTTTAACGACATATTACTCTCCTCTATTTTCCTATAAAATCTTTACCCACACTTCTCTTTGTCTAGGACCATCCCCTTCTACAAAAAATATGCCTTGCCAAGTACCAAGTGCTAATCTCCCATTTTCAACAATCAACGTCAAAGAAGGACCAATAAGTACATTTTTAATATGAGCATCTGAATTACTTTCTAAATGCTTATAGCCAGCATTTTGCGGAACAAGTTTCGAAAGTGTATTTAATATATCCTGCTTTACTGTAGGATCAGCATTTTCATTTATTGCTATCGCTGCTGTTGTATGAGGACAAAAAACAACACAAATACCATCATTTACACCTGACTGACTTACTATCTTATGAATTTCTCCTGTAAGATCAACGATTTCTATTCTTTTCGTTGTTTTCACAATAATTTTTTCCATCCTAAGCTCCTTACATTTGATTATTCTATTATATCATAAATTAAACTCTTTTATTTAATTTTGTCAAATGGAAATAAAATCTTTTTGAACTTTTAAAACCAAAAAATGTTTTATAAAAAAATAGGAAGGCATAGCCTTCCTTGGGGGGATGAATGATTTATATTATTACTATAAACATTTTTATCGTTATGTCAAGAATAAAATTATGTTTTATTTTTATTTTCTCCCATAATTATCAAGAAATCGTATTATATCATCTTCAGCTAGGTATTCTCCATTCTGTATTTCTATAATTTCAAGATTAACTTTACCTGGGTTTTCAAGTCTATGTTTAGTTGATTTAGGAATATAGATACTTTCATTTTCATGGACAAAATGCACCTCATCATTCATAGTAACCCTTGCAGTACCTTTTATTACTACCCAATGCTCACTTCTGTGATGATGCATTTGTAAACTTAATGAAGAACCAGGATATACAGTAATTTTCTTAATTTTATATCTATCACCTTCCAAAAGTACCGTGTAAGTACCCCAAGGTCTAAAACCTTGTTTGTTATAATAAACCTCCTTCCTTTTATTTTGTGTTAAATAATCAACCACATTTTTTAATTTTTGACCTTGACCTTTTTGCATGACAAGCAAAACATCATCTGTATCAACTATTACTAAATTTTTAACACCTAACATAACTATAAGTTTATTGCCTTTAACAACCAAATTTTCGCTTGATTCTTGTTCTATTAACTCACCCAGCCCAACAATAAAATTTCTTTTATTATTTTTATCAAAAAAATCATATATAGACTCAAAACTACCTAAATCGCTCCAAGTAAATCGTGCTTCTAGCATTTTGACGAATCTTTTATCTACTTTCTCCATAATCCCATAATCAATCGATTGGGCTTTTAAATCGTTAAAATTTTCAAAAAAATATTTCTCACCCTTTTTGAAAGCTTTAAAAATATCAGGTTCAAATTCTTTAACAAAGTTCAAAAAAAGTTCATTTTGGAACATAAAGATACCAGCATTCCAATAGAAACAGCTATCTTTATAATACTGCTTTGCCCTTGCAATATCTGGCTTTTCAATAAATTCTAATACCTCGTATATTTTCTTTTGTTTTCTTACTTTAACATAGCCATATCCGGTTTCTGGTTGAAAAGGTTTAATCCCGAATATTACGATATTTCCCTTTTGTGCTTCTTCATAGGCAGATTTTGTATCATCTAAAAACGCATCTTCATTTTCTATAAAATGGTCTGAAGGTAAAACAAGCATAATGTCTTTTTTTTCAATATAAAAACTTGCAAGTAGAACAGCTGGTAAAGTATTTTTACCAACAGGCTCATAAATTACATTTTTTATAATTTCAGGTTCAATGGAACTTATATCTCTTTTAACTAAATCTTCATAACTTTTAGAAGTGATTATATAAACATTTTGATAATCAGTTATTTTTAAAGCTCTTTTTAATGTTAGTTGAAATAAAGTCTGTCCACCAAATATTGGTATAAATTGTTTCGGATAGTTTTCCCTGCTTAACGGCCATAATCTCGCCCCTTTACCACCAGCTAAAATGCATATTTTTAGTGCATTCATGAAATACCCCCATTTAACATAAAATCAATTATCCTGTAACCTTCCTCAATGAAAAGGCCTGCATTTGAACATGATTTCTCAGAAAACAACTCAACTCCATGATGGGATTTATTTTTTTCATAAATAAAAAAAGGTACAGGATTAGAGACATGAACCTTAAGCTTTACAGGAGTGGGATGGTCAATGGCAAATAAAATCTTGTAATTATCAAACTTCTCAAGACCTTTTTTTAACGGTACTAAAAATCTATCGTTAATATACTTGATTGCTTTAAGTTTTTTTTCAAGGCTTCCTTCATGAGAGGTTTCATCACAGGCTTCAATATGAATAAAAACTATTTTATCGTTTTCCAAGGCATTCAGTGCATATTCAGCCTTACCTTCAAAATTTGTATCTATATAACCTGTTGCACCTGGGACATCAATTTTTTTCAAACCTGATAAAATCCCTATCCCCTTAATTAAATCAACAGCAGCTATAACAGAACCATTTAGGCCATACTTTTCTTGGTAGGTGGGCATGGCTGGTTTTTTACCCTGTCCCCATAACCACACAGAACTTACTTCTTTTTTCCCCTCCCTTCTCCTTTTTTTATTTAACTCACAATCTTTAAAAATTTTTTGAGATTTTTCCATAATTGCAATTAGTACTTCAGCACCATCGCCTTCGGGAAGGTATTTTATTACCTCTTTGTCAGGGATATCATGGGGTGGTTGAGTTTTTATGTTCCATTTACCTTTTTTCCACAACATTAAGTGACGATAACTAAAACCTGGATAGAAGAAAATATCCTTTCTGTTTATTTTTTCATTGAGTAATGATATAAACGCTTTAGCTTCTTCAGTTGAGATATGACCAGCACTATAGTCATCCATTAAAATTTTGTTTTCTTCTGCTCTAAAAGTAGTAAGGTTACATCTATAAGCTACATCTTGCAAATCCATATTTATTCCCATACTTACAGCTTCTAATGGTGCCCTACCTGTAAAATAAATCTTTGGGTCATATCCAAAAAGACTTAAATTAGCAATGTCACTACCGGGTTGCATCCCTTCAGGAACAGTTTTTAATAACCCACAAAGGCTATCTTTAGCTAACTCATCTATTAACGGCTTTTCTGCTATTTCAAGAGGAGTTTTGTTACCAAGTTCTTCGATTTCATAATCTGCCATTCCATCGGCAATAACAACTACATATTTCATCATTTACTCCTTTTTAACATTATTACTGGTGAATTTTCTTCTACTTGTAGAAATGAAGCAACTGCACTACATTTAACAACAAAAAAGAAATAAATATCTCTTTTCAAATCATAAAGGGTTTCAAAATTAGCCTGTCCTTTAGATATAATGATATCTGCTGTTTCTATCGCTTTATCAAAAATTTTATTTCCTGTTGGATAGGAAGTACCAACATCACCATTGCCAATACCAATCAGTTTTGCATATTTATCTATGCCTATATACTTTAAATCGTCTACAGTCGCATCATTTAATATTGGCTTTTCTTTTGCTGCAACGATAATTTTTTTCCTTTTTTTAAACATTAATTCAATAAGAGGTTTATCTAAAACAATCTCACCTGCATTATCAGTAATAAATAATACCCTTACAGCCTTTGTTAAATCTCGCCTTAAATCTTCATAATCAAAAATAGCTGGTTTAAAGAAAGAAATTTTATTTTTAATTTCCTCAAGCTGTACGTGTGTATATAAACTGTAGTCTATTAGATTTCCCAATGTTGAAAGAGTTACTACCATTTTAAGATGATCATCACTAGAACGGATAATATCTATAAAATCATTATAAAAAGCAAGCATTCTATCATTTGAAAGCTTTTTTAACTCTTTAAAAGGATCATCATTTTGAAGAAACTCTCGAATATATTTATGAACTTGCGATGCTAAAAAAGCAGGTGTTACATTTGGGGAAATACTTTGAGCAAGTATATTAGAAATACCTTTGAAAAGTTCTAACCTCTTTTCATCATCTACTTTTAATATGTTAGCTACTATTGAAGCTTGTTTAAAAAAACAGGGGATACAATCAGGTTTAAGTTTCATCTTGCCTCCTATTCATAAATTTTTGGGTTAAGTGCATCTTTTAAACCTTCACCTATAAGATTGTAGCACAAAACAGATATCAAAATAAAAATACCAGGGAAAAAAGATATCCACCATGCAACACCTAACATATCTTTTCCTGACGTTAATATATTCCCCCAACTTGGGGTAGGTGGCTGAACCCCAAGGCCTAAAAAACTCAACGCAGTTTCCAATAAAATTGCCCCAGCAATCCCAAAAGCAGCAGAAACTATTACCGGATTTAAAGCATTGGGTAGCATGTGCTTAAAAATAATAGTAAAGTTATCAGCACCAATGACCTTTTCATACAACACAAACTCTCTTTCACGTAACGATAAAAATTCAGCCCTTACTAATCTTGCAATTGGCATCCATCCAGTAAGTCCAATAACTAACATAATATTCCAAATAGTAGGATCTACATAAGCAACAACAGATAAAATAAGGAAAAATACAGGAAAACATAACATCACATCTACAAATCTCATGATAAAATTATCTGTTTTTCCACCAAAATAACCACTAATACTACCAACAATTACACCAATAATGACTGCAATACCTTCTGCTATAAAACCCACAAGTAAAGAAATTCTTCCTCCATACAAAACCCTTGTAAAAACATCTCTTCCCAAAGCATCAGTCCCAAAGGGATGTTCTAACGATGGAGGCAACAGAATTTTTTCAACATTTATAAAATCAGGTTCATAGGGAGAAATAAGGGGAGCTAAGAAAGATAGCAAAATTAACAAAATAACTATGAAAAGAGATATTTTAGAACTCTTTTTTGCTAAAAACCTTTTCAACACTAAATATAAATAGCCTTTTTTGTTCATTTAAATCTTATCCTTGGATCAGCTAAAGCATATCCAATATCTGCAATAAGATTACCAAGTAAAGTTAAAAAAGATGAAATAACAAGCATACCCATAATCACAGGATAATCTCTAGCCATAACAGATTTATAAAAAAGTTCTCCCATGCCAGGTATTGAAAAAATAGATTCTACTATCACACTTCCACCAATGAGCCCAGGTACAGAAAGCCCGAGTATTGTAATTACAGGTAGTAAAGCATTTTTTAATGCATGTCTTCTCAAAACAACATGTTCTGGCAACCCCTTTATTCTTGCTAACATAATATATTCCTGATGTAAGACATCTCCAAAATTTGAAGCCATATACCTTGAAAACCCTGCTATATTCCCTATAGATGCAACAATAACAGGTAGCATCAAATGTTTAATAATATCAAATACTTTCCCCATAATACCAAGATTGTTGTAATTTAATGATTTGAACCCTGAAATTGGAAGCACCTCTAATTCAACACCAAAAATTGTAATTAAAATTAATGCGAACCAGAAAGAAGGAATTGAATAAAACATTAAACTTAAAAAGGAGAGTATCCTTTCACTAAAACTACCCTTCTTTACAGAAATAAATACGCCAAGAGGAATAGAAATAAAAAGTATAAGTATTATTGAAAGAAGGTTAATTGTTAAAGTCACAGGTAATCTTTCTCCTATCTTATCAATCACCTTTCTCCCATCAGGTGCAAAAGATTTTCCAAAATCTAAGGTTACTATATTTTTTAACCACTTTAAATATCTAATATGAATAGGTTTATCCAATTCATAATGTTTTTTAAGTTTTTCAACAATCTCAGGTGTCATTTTTGGATTTAACTCCATCTGTAAATCAGTAGGATCACCTGGAGCTAAGTTAATAACGACAAAAGATATCATTGTAATTCCAATCAAAACAGGTATCATCATTAGTAACCTTTTTATTATGTATGCAAACATATTACAAACACCTAATATTTTTGTTCCATTTTAGGTACATACCAGCGGTATTTATTATAAGCAATGCCTGCCGGTGCAGGTTGAATACCTTTAAACCTTTTATGCACAACAGGTAATGCATATGGTACATAAAGAAAGACCATGGGACAATCATTAGCCAATATTTCTTGAATTCTATCATAAATTTTTTTCCTTTTTTTAACATCAAAGGTTTTTCTTCCTTCTTCAAGTAGCTTATCAACCTCCTCGTTGCTATAGGAAAGGTGGTTTAACCCCATCTTTTCTGCTTTTGAAGAATGCCAGATATCATATAAATCAGGGTCTTGTGGTATGGTCCATCCAAGAATTACAGCATCAAACCTACGTGTATTAATAAATTCTTTAATAAACGCTGCCCATTCTATAGCATATATCTTTACATCAATACCAACTTCTTTTAACCTTCTTTGTATAATTTCAGCAGTTTTAATTCGTGCTTCGTTACCCTGATTAGTAAGAATCGTAAACTTTAGCGGCTTTCCATCTTTATCAAGAATACCATCATCATCAGTATCTGCATAACCTGCAGTTTTGAGTAGCTCTCGCGCTTTTTCAGGATTATAATCGTATCTCTCTACATTTCCGTTATAAAAAAACATATCTGGTTTATAGGGACCCGTTGCTTCTACACCATACCCTAATAAAACACCTTTTATAATTTCTTTTTTGTTAATTGCATAAGCTATAGCTTTTCTAACCCTTATATCTTTAAATAATTCCCGTTTTAAATTAAAACCAAGGTAAGTATAGCTAAAGGATAAATACTCATATGTATTAAAGCGTGATTTAAAATCTTGAGTATTGGTCTGTCTTGCTTTTTGAATAGGCGATAACCCAGCAAAATCTATCCCTTCAGATTTTAACTCAAGAAACATCGTTGAGGTATCTAAAATTACCCTGAAAACAATTTTATCTATATATGGCCTTCCTTCAAAATAATCATCATTAGCTTTTAAAATTATCTTATCTCCTGGAATCCATTGTTCAAATTTATATGGACCTGTACCTACAGGTTTCCTTGATAACTCACTTTTTGTTATATCTTTGCCTTCTAAAAGATGTTTTGGAACGATTGAAACTCCCCAACTTGCAAGGGCTGGTGCAAAAGGCTCAGCATACTCTACAACAAAGGTATACTTATCTGGTGCATAAACCCTTTTCACTTTTAAAAAATCCCCAGCATAAGGGGTTGGTGTATTAGGATCTGTTATTATTTTATATGTAAATACACAATCTTCAGATGTAAATTCCTTACCATCATGCCATTTAACACCTTTTCTTAAATGAAAAACTATCTTCATACCACCATTGAGTATCTCAAAGCTTTCTGCTAAATCCCCAACAATATTTAAGTTTGCATCATATTTAACAAGTCCATTATAAATTAAATCTGCAACCTGATGGGATGCAGAATCAGAAGCAAGAAAAGGTATTAAATTACTTGCCTCTCCTATGGTACCTTCTATCAACATATCTCCATATTCTGGCTTCAAAGATTCGGCCGTACCTGTATATGTATTCGTTTCCCTGCTTTTACATGAAAAGACAAGAAAGATAAAGACTAAATAAATAAACTTTTTCATTGCTTCACAGCGATCTTTATAAAATTTCCACTCGTAGTATCCAAAATTGTTAAACTTCTTTTATCACTATTCCGTTCAGTTTTTATTTCGTAATTATTTTCGTTTTTCCACTCCTCGTAATTATTATTTAAAAAACTCAAAAGTATGTTCTTAAAATAGATATAACTTACTGAGAAAAATCTATCATCCGCACCATATTCAAATTCTTTTCCATCGAGATATAGAATTATCTTGTCACCCTGTTGGTGCATTCTAAATACTTGAGTCCCAAAGGAAAATGCATCAATGAAGAAATCTTTTTCGTCTCCATAAACATAACAATCACCGGAAAAACTATTTTCATAATACTTTACTGTCAAAAAACAGGGAAAATTAAACTTATATGACCCTAAACCATTATTTTTGTGTATCCCACATCCCACAAAAAAAAGCATTGTTATTAAAACAATTACCCTATTTATTTTCAAGCTCCTTCAATTTTTTAAGAATACTTTCTACATCTTCTGGATCGTAATTTAATGCTTCTTTATAATATCTTAAAGCTTCATCAAACCTATTTAACGCCCTGCAAATATCTCCCATATGTTCTAAAATAGTTGGATCATCATTGATCTTTTCTAAAACTTTTGATTGATACATAAAAGCCTTTTCGTAATCACCTTTTACATAATATAACCATGCTAAACTATCTGTGATGTAAGGGTCATCGGTTTTAATTTCTAATGCTTTTTTTATCATTTTCTCCGCTTCATCAAGATTTATACCTTTTTCTACATATGAATACCCAACAAAATTAAGTGCATCAGGATTATCAGGTTCCTTTTCCAATATTTGCTTTACTAAAGTAATACCACTATTAAAATCACCCATTTTTATTAAGATTTCAGATTTTAGATATACCAGTCTTTGCAAAATCTCCTTCGATGAAGGCTGAATTTTATCAATAATTTTAAGTGCTTCGTTATACTCTTTAGAACTTTTATAATATAACGCTAAAAAATACCCAATTTCATCATCAGGATCTTTATCCCACAACTCCAACAGTAAATCCTTTGCTTTATCTTTTTCTTTGAGCTTTTCATAACATATAGCCATATAAAGCTTCGCTGATTTTAGATACTCATTATCTTTTATTTTTTCAAAATATGTAAGCGCTTCTTTCCACCTTTTCTGATCTTTATAGAGTAATCCATAAAAGTAAAGCGCTTTTTGGTTTTCAGGTTCTTTATTCAAAACATTTTTCAAAAAAACCTCTGCTTTATCATAAAGCTTTCCTTCAACTGCAATAAAGGAAGCTTTTAAATTTAAATCAATATTATCAGGAAATTGTTTAACTAAAATCTCAAAATGTTCTAAAGCTTTTCTATAATTGTTTTCTCCAACATATAGTATTCCCAATCGCTCTCTAATTTTTGGAAAATCAGGATTTAAAGAAAGAAACTTTTCAAGGACATCGATTGACTTTAATCTTTCACCTAACTTATCATAAACTCTATCTAAATTCATTAATAATTCATCTTCTTCCCTTTCTTTTAAAGCCTTTTCATAATATTCAGCTGCTTTTTTATTATCTTCCATTGTCTCATAAATTTTACCTAAATAAAGATTGGCAAAAAAGCTCGTAGGATTAACTTTTAATAAACTTTTAAGTATCTTCACTGCATTGTCATAATCTTTATTTTGATAATAAATATTTGCAAGTATCAAATAAACATTTTCTTTTTCGGGATTTAAATTAATTATTTTCTTTAAAACTGGTATCGCTTCATTTAAATTATTTTCCATCAAAAGTATATTGGCCTTTGCAAGCAGAAACTGTTCATTTTCCATAGCAAACTCTTCAACCTGTTGTAATACTTCTTTTGCTTCCCTAATGTTCTTTTTGAAAACATATATGTTTATAAGATCTAAATAAGGTTCTAAAAAATTGGGTCGTTTACTAATCACTTTTTTTATTAATATTTCAGCTTTTTCAATATCTCCATACAATAAAGCAGATTGATATCCCATATAATTACTCAAATCTTCTTCATCTAAAATTAATTTTTTTGCCTTTTGTTCAATTATATTTGTATTATCTTTGAATAGACTAGATATAAGTGAACAATTTGACAAAAAAACAAAAATGATAGGTATTAATATTTTTTTCATGCACTTACTCCTTCAATAATGGACTTAAATTTTTGATACTCATCAGGAGTATTAATATTTCTTAGCGTCATAAGTTCTGGATCAAATTTTTTTATATCCCTTTCTTCATAGAACTTTACATTCACCTTATCATATAGTGATATAATCTTAAAATTATTTTGAAGAACCATTTCTTTTACAAAAGGTAATATTTTTTTAGAATAAAAAGCAAAAAGAGGATGGAAGCCATCAAAAGCTTTAGGTACTACAATATCATAATTCAATGCATAACTAAACATTTCCATAATCATTGGTTCTGAAATTATAGGATTATCACAGGCTTTTATAAATACAACATCATTATCTGTATGCATTAATGCAGTATAAATACCACTTAATGGAGAATATTGAGTTAACAGATCATATATGATATTACAATAACCACTGAGCCCATCTTTCTTTGTTACAATATATACTTGTTCAAAAATGCTTTTCAAAGATTTATTTATTAGATCAAGAAATGTAACTCCATTGATGTCTAAAAAGGCTTTATTTCTCCCCATCCGTAAACTTCGACCGCCAGCAAGAATATAAGCATAACAATCTTTTATCATATGGTTAGATTTTATCATATTCAAATTACAAAATCACTTAATAAGAATAATTTACTAAATATCTTTTTGAGATTATAATATTTTGCATGAAAAAAAGTCTGTTTAAATTTATTTTAGATGAATTTTTCTCACTATTTAATTTAATCTTTTTTGGTATTTTACTTATGTTTACCATAGTAAAATTCACAAAAATTTATGAAATCACTGGATTTAATCTACCCTTTAAACATTTCCTATTTCTAATCTTCTTATCTATTCCTGATACAACACTTGTTATACTTCCATTATCCTTCCTTTTATCACTTACCATAACTATAACAAAACTCTCTAGCACTCATGAAATCATAGCCTTTGAATGTTCAGGTATTGCACCAAATAGGTTTTTAAAATTTTTTTTTGTAATTGCAATAATTCTTACTCTTTTTACACACACACTTTCTCTATTAGTTAAACCTTACTGCAATTTTATTATTAGAAAAAATATTGAAAAACTCATTCAGGGCAAAATAATGGTGCTTCCAAGACCAGGTGAGTTTCGTAAAATCTTTGAAAATACTTACCTATATGTTGATAATTTAGGGAGTAATTTAGAGGGCATAATCTTTTTTCAACCAAAAAATGGCATTGAAATACAGATGATATCTGCAAAAAGTGGTATAATACAAAAGAAACATGACTATAATGTATTTAATTTGAATAATGGCTCATTCATAAAGATAGAATCTGATAAAATTAGCTTACTTAAGTTTAACAAAATGATCTTTAGCCCTTTTTCTGAAACAGAAAAAAAAGATGAATATGACTTAAATAGAGGTTCCTTACCAACATCAATACTTATCAAAAAGTTACTAGAGAAAAATATTACTCATCCCCAAAAAACAGAACTTTTTTATAGAATCTTTTTACCCTTTTCTAATATCATTTTTCTTTTGTTTGGTTTCCCCTTATCTTGGCGATATAGTAAAAGTTATAAAACTACTGGTATCATCATTAGCATAGTTGTTAGTCTTGCTTACTATATTATCTTTTCCACAATTAATGCTTTAAGTACAAAGGGTATTATCAACCCATTTTATGCTTTTTTTCTTGCAACAATTATCTTGTTCTTAGCAGGTATTGCATATATACGAAAGAAGTTTAAAAGGTTATTATGAAAAAAATCGTTATTTTAATTGGAAAAGAATTATTGCATAACTTGATAATAGTTTATTTTGCCTTTTTCACCATAGGTTTTATAATTGATTTTTTTGATAAAATTGACGAAATTTATACACTTAAATTAAGTTTTGGCAACACTATTACCTTTTTTATCCTTAGAATACCTTATATAATATCACAAATAAATATTTATGCCTTGATAATTACTTGTTTAGTAACTATTAATATACTTACCCAACACAATGAGATTTTAGTCCTTTTAACAAATGGCATTACTCCAAAAAGAATCTTCAGTATATTCTTCACGCTTATACTTATTATAAATACAACTCTTTTTACTATAAATATTTTCATATCCCCAAAACTCTTACAAAAATCAGAAAAAAAATTGATGACAAAACTCAATGCTAAAGATTTTACTAATTATTCAGACATATTTATCAAACATAAAGATGGATTTATTTTTATTGACCTCATCCTCCCCAATAATAATTTTCTTATAAACACCTATTTTGTTAAAATTAACAAGAATTTTGAAATTGAGGATGTATATTATGCACGTGTTTTAGAGAAAAGAAACAATCAATGGATAGCAAAAGATGGTAAATGGTTTTCAGTGATAAGTAATAAAGTTGAGTTTTCCTATTCTTTTAACCTTCCAGAAATTGAAATACTTCAAAATATAGGCAAAACTACATACCATCCCGAGTGGTTTACTTTCAACGATTTATTAAAAATCATAAGAGTGGGTAGTAAATCAGGAATGGATATATTGCCCTATTTTTACCAACTTATTAAAAAAATTGGACATGTATTTTATCCTCTACTACTATTTTATTTAATATTTCCAACAACACTACAATTTGGAAGAAGTAAGAAAAACAAAGAAATACTATTCACTGGATTGATGTATATCTTAATTTTTTCCATTTCAGAGTCATTAATTTTTAGATTCTGCCAAACAGCCGGACTAAATCCAATTATACCTTTGTTTCTCCTGATTATAACTCTATATGTTATCGGTTTTTTTATTAGAAAAACTAATTTCCATTATAGAAAGGTATAATCCCTTCCAAAAGCGCCACATCAGAAGCAATTATTGTTTTTAAATTGAAATAATGCATAATAGATAAAAGAAAAAGACATCCAGAAAACAAAACTTCTTCTCGGCCCTTTTCTACAGGGAAAATTTCTATAAGTTTCTCCATA
>Ga0272449_1002903_pt1 | contig 15343 bp, 25 predicted proteins | sample YNPCB0241_FD_198679 | JGI IMG/M metagenome (GOLD analysis project Ga0272449, IMG submission 198679) | Hot spring sediment microbial communities from Yellowstone National Park, WY, United States - YNP-CB-024-1 | ecosystem: Environmental > Aquatic > Thermal springs > Hot (42-90C) > Sediment...
GAGGTCTGGATAGCCAGCCCCCCTCACCCAGATCCCCTCAAAACCAGCTCCAGTGAAGACCTGGAAGATCGCTGGGATGATTCCCTGAAAGTACCCGTCGGGAAGGCCGATGGGTGAGAAGAGTGAGACGAAGATCTCCTCAGCCACGCCTGCCGCAATAAAGAGGCTTATCCCACTTCCAAGCCCCCAGCCCTTCTGCACCAGCTCATCCAATAACATAACTACAATCGTTGCGAGGATAAGCTGTACGAATATGAGAATGTTCTGGGTTGTGGTTGTCTGGCCGAAAAATCCAGCCATCACATATGCGGCGGCTTGGAAGACTGTGATAACAATTCCTAGGAGCTTGCTAGCCGATGTGAATAAGGCCCTATCCTCACTCTTCTTAAGGTCGAGTTTGATGATCTCAGCTCCTACCAGTAGCTGTAGGACTAGTCCCGCTGTGACGATAGGGCCTATACCTAGGGTTATGAGGGTGCCGATCTTCTGAGCGAAGACTATGTTGAGAAGTATCGGGTTCTGACCTGTCTGCTGTACCGGTGGCAGCCCATAGAGGAATGTATGCCCCATCCAAACATATATTACAAGTGCTAGGGCTGTCCACGCCAGCTTCTCAGTCAGCCCGACCTTCCTGCCAGGTTTCTTTATCTCCGGTAAGACATGTGAGAGTCTCTCGAGAACAACACGTACGGGGCTTTCCTCGCTCATACTCCAGTCTCACCACCAATCTTTACAAGCTGGCCGCCAGCTGACTTGATCTTCTCCTCAGCCCTACGGCTCCACCTCTCAACATATACCGTGACAGGTTTCTCCAGCCAGCCCTTACCCAGCAGCTTAGTTACACCCAGCTTTGACAGATCCACCATTGTCTCGCCTGACTTGGACACATATTCAGCCAGCTGGTCTAGGTTCATTGTGAGCGGCCTTGTTGAAGTGGGGTTGTGAAAGCCTTTCTCGCCAAAATAATCCTCCTTCAAAAGCTTGGTCCACTTGTGCTTGTGGCCGCCCGCCATCCCATGCCCACCCTTCGCACCTGTCTTCCTATGCTGGCCTATCTGACCCCATCCATGGGTCCGAGAACCCCTCAACTTCCTAACTTTCCTAAACCTGGTGGGCATCTGGGACCAGCCTACCATAAACCACTTCTCTTATAAATGTTAGGCAATGCTTCTCACCAGCTGGTCTATAGCCTCGTCCCGCACACCATATTCACCATTGTAACGGTAGGGCCGCTTAATGGTTCTCTTATAGCCTCCCTTGGGTGGGCCGAATCGTGCGGGCTTCAGTTGAAGTCTCTCGAGGATGGTGGGGTCGGTCTCAAGCCTCTCTGCTAGAGACTCGAGGCTATTGAACCCGAGCTTCTCCAGGTCAACCTTACCTACACCCGACCTCTTCAGTATAGTGTATATAGTCTTCCTACTAGGACTGCCCCATGTAACGTATCTCTCCACCTTCCTCAGCATGCCCCTCACAGATGGCGTATCTGATAGAAGGACTGCAGTATGGACACGTTTAAGCCTGAGATACTCTAGGGTCCTTCTCCTAGCGTAGTCAAGCCCTACACTACCTTTTATCCTGACGGCCACCAGTAGACCATGCATTATTTCAGACCACCCTCCATAGCTCTGGGAGCATTATCTTACTGGTCTGTTTGAGAGCTTCATATGTTGCCCCCACAACAGATAATGTCGTCCTAGTCTCGCCGAAGCTACGACTCCAACAATCCTTTATACCTGCTAGGGTCAACACTGTCTTCTGGGTCTCGCCTGCCACGAGGCCTAAACCTCTGGGAGCGGGCATAAGCGTAACCCTTACACTCCCATACTTTCCCTCCGACTTGACCAGTAGGCTGTGGGGTTCTCCGCAGGCGCATTCCCAGCTACCACATCCCCTCTTAACAGGGATTATATTGAGCTTGGCGTTGTTCAACGCCTTCTCAATCGCCAGGACAACCTGGGATGATTTACCGGTCCCAATACCCACATATCCATCCCTATTACCCACAACCATAACAGCCTTAAATCTAGTCTTCTCTCCCGCGTCCGTCTGCCTCTGAACCATCTTAACATCCACCACTTCCTGCTCGAGGTTGGGTATCAGCCTGTCTACTATCTGGGGTTCGAGAAGCCTATGATGCTCCTGGAAAACCTGCTCTATGGATGTAATCTTTCCCTCATAGACAAGCCGTCCTAGAGTTGTCTTGGGAACCCAGTCGCTCAACCACCTACACCCTCCAAAATCCTCTTCCGAACAGCATCCACCATATCTGTGATAGATGAGTAAAATGCCGGGTCGCATCTGGCGAATTGGACGGTGTTGGGCTTGCCGGCGATCATGTCAAAGTATTGTTTGATATGCTCACCCCTAAGCCTCTCCTCAGAAGGTATGACATCATCGGAGAAAGGTATCGATATACCGGCGTCAGCCGCGCCCTTCACCACTGCAAAGAGACGGGATCCTGCCACCGGGCTGTGAAGTCCTAAGTCGACGACTGCGGTGGTCAGGCCAGCGGCTTTCGCAAGACGACCCGCCAGCAGCCCGGTTAGGTAGGCTGCCGGGATGTTCTTGAAGCTTCCCTTCCATCCATATTGGTCAAGCTTTCTAGATGTGACCGTCACGATACAGTTGTCTCCTGACGCCTTCGACTGGATGAACTGCACTATTATGGCTCTGTTGGTTCTTCTCACGACAAGCCTGGGCTGCCCCGACTTCACCAGCTTGAGCCTCTGCCTATAGTCGGTGAGCTTCTCCCTCCTTCTCCTAGGCGGTGTCCTGAGTAGCTGTGCTGACATTAGACCATCATCCTCCTCCCAAGTTTATTCACCTTGATGTACTCTTCGATCGCTGCAACCGACTTGAAGACACCAGCCTTCACCAGCTTATAGAGCCTTCTATAGACCTTTTTCTCGATATACCCTGTATCTCTCAGATGAGCTATATACCTCCTCTGAGCCCTAACCTTTAGGATCCACCGCCTCTTCCTAGATAGTGTGGAGTATTTGCCGCCTTTTCTACTACCTGGGCCCTTCCTCCTCTCCTCCACCCTCGCCCTGCTCACACCCTTGGCCTTCTCCTTGAATATCACTCCATCCTTTATCAGCATCCTCACATCCGCCCTGGTGATAGCGTCCTCAACATCTTCAAGCCTCTCAGGATCGAACTTGACACGGCTAACCCCACACTTAAGTAGCTCTGCAGCCATTCTCTTCTGCATCGTCAGCTTCAACCACCCTCACCTCCTCCAGCGGCCACAGCCTTGGGCGGATTCAATACCCTTATTCCAGCCTCCTTAGCAGCCTCATAGATCGCAATCCTCTTCCTAAGCCCAACACCTGACGCTATTCTAGCAGCCTCCGTCTCAGGCTTGATCTTCCTTAGATCGTCTAGATTGTGGACTAGTATCTCTCTATACCCTGATGGATGGATGTGACGGAATTCCTTGGGCGTCCTATAGCCCACCTTAACGAGGGGTGGCGCACCACTCTTCTGAAGCCTCATCCGACTGTCTATACCTTTAGGCCGCCGCCATACCTCCTTAAGCCTGATGTATCGCCAACTCTCCTGCCTCACAAACCTTGGACGCTTCCTCCTCACAAGTAAGACGCGGCGAGGTATTCTCCCAGCTGTCAAGCGGCACCCACCTCCTTTTGGTAGATATATATCCCATCCAGGAATTTACGAGGGTCTCTCCTGGGTATCCTACATGCATTCTCTATATTGGCGGCTGTCTGGCCGACACTCTCCTTATCAAGTCCCGTCACTATAATCTCATCCTCCCTCACAGTCACCTTTGTATCTCCCACGATCCTAGCATACCGTTTAAACCTCTCACCAATGAAATTCTCGATGGCGACCATGCCGCCTTCCACCTTTACATTCATGGGAAAGTGGGACGATATTATCTTCAGCCTGTAGGTGTAGCCTCTGCTGACACCTGTTATCATCCCCTTAATATGGGAGACAATGGTTCCCACCAGCGCCTTCGTCCTCTTAGACCTGCCAGGTATTTCTACGATAAGAGCATTATCCGCTAACGTGAACGCAGCAGGAGTGTGACTGAAGTCCTTCTCCACACTTCCTTTAACACCTTCAGCCCTAACCATACTACCTGTGACCTTGAGACGGACACCATCAGGTATTGGAATAGATGCTTTAACCGTCTTAGTAGACATATCCTAGCAGCCTCCCACCATGACCAAGTTTACTGGCTTCTATATGCGACATAACACCCTTCGGGGTGGTCACTATGAGGAGACCTATCCCACGGCCTGGAAGGTATTGTTTCTCAAACTGCTCAAAGCCGTCCTTCTTTACATTTCTCCTCGGTCTTACCGGAGCCGCCCTATTCACCCTCCCCAGCAGCTGTATCCTATACTTACCACCCCGCCCATCTTCTATGAACTCGAAGGCGCCGATATAGCCGTGTCTCTGGAGAACCTTAAGCACCTCGCCTACGAGCTTGGAAGCTTTTACTACACACTCTCTATTCCTAACCATCTCATTGTTTTGCAACGATGTAAAAAGCCCTGATATGAGGTCCGACATTCCAACCACCTACTCATATGTCTTGAATCCCAGCAGAGGCCCCACCTCGTTTATACATCGTCTGCAGATCATAAGACCGTATTTCCTTATAACCCCCACATGTGTCCCACATCGTCTACAGGTCACCACACCCTTCCCAAACTTTCTCTGCTTTGGCGGCTTAATCTTCAAGCTGGCTCACCAACAACGTTGACGGAGGCCAGATCCTTAAGGAACCGTATCGCCTCATCCCTAGTTACACGCTGGCGCCCGCCAATTGTGGATGCCCTTCTCCGCCTCAATTTCACCCTGTAGCCCGGCTTTGTAATGTGAATACTGACGTCCATCCCAATCATCCCAAGCTCAGGGTTATACCTAGTCCCAGGTATATCGAGGTGCTCTCTAATCCCAAATGATACATTTCCCTCCTCGTCAAAGCTTGAGTATTTTAGTGTATTGTTGACCGCTCTAAGGGCTTTGAGGAGGAAGTCCATCGCCCTACCCTTTCTGAGAGTAACCCTTAAGGCTATGGGCTCGCCCTTATGGATGCCAAACCCCTTGACAGTTTTCTTGGCCCTTCTAATCTCAGGTCTCTGGCCCACCAGTGATTCTAGTATCTTCTGAGCCTTCTCAAGCCTGGCTCCACCCTCACCCACACTGCAGTTGACCACGACCTTCTCGATCCTAGGCCTGTTCATGATGTTGACGAGCTCTACGGTAGAGTTATCCATGGTCTCTCAACCCCCACAGGCATTATGTTCGAAAGTGTAGTCTTGAGAGTTCCTGTAGCAGTTTCGATTGTCACTGTAGGCCTCGCCGGATAGGCCATATCTCTCTGAACCTCTGTCAACAAACCATGATGTCCAGCCTTGGATCCGCTATGGATAAGGGCGTACGAATTCTTCTCAAGCCTTGATATATCAAGTATCTTCTGATCGGGAATGGTTATCTTTAGACTGTCCAGCCTTCTTGTGGAACGTGCCATATCATCATCTGCGTCCAATAGTATTGAGCGGCCGTCATGGAGGCCAAGCTGGAGCCTCCCACCCCTTGTCATAACCTTAACTGTGACTTGACAAACCTTGAAAGATGATTCCTCTGCGGATATCTTTACGGGCCTCAGCCCCTTCCCTGGAGAGATTAAAATCCGATAATATTCATCCAGCTCTTTAACAGTAAGAACATCCATCAGGCCTATTGCAAACCTAGTGTCCCGTACAGGCCGTCCGTCAACATAGAACTTCCCCTCTTTGATCAAGATTCTGGCGGTTCTAGCATCCTCCGCAAGACCTAGGATATCTCTCACAACGTACACGAGGGGTAGGCTTCTATCGGCCGGATGAGGACCTGGCCGTGGCTTGGCTGCGAAGACACCCTGGGACGAGGGGTAAAAGTAAGGTGCTGCCAGAGACTTTAGGTGTGTCAAGGCCCGCCACCACCTTTTTCCAGCTTTGTTCTTCTATAAGTATCCTCTAGGTTTAGCTGGGTTATCATGAGCTTTGAAACCCTAATAGGTACATCCACATTGGTCCCGTCAGCCTTCTTATCAGTGATATTCTCCACATAGACGCGGCGTCCACGAATATCCACCTTCTTAACTTTACCCTCCACACCCTTAAAGTCGCCCGAAAGTATCTTGACAGTGTCGCCAGTCCTCACCGGCAGGCTGCGGCGGCCATATTTCTCACGTAGCTGTGGTGAGAGATGGGCTGACATCATCTTCACAAGTCTATGCCATGGCGCTCGGTGTAGGATGAGGCGCTGTTTGCATGGTTTACTTGAGGGCATATCCCATCAACTATACTATGATGCTTGCTGCGTTGGCGATTCTAGGCCACCTCTCCGCTGCCTCCCTCGCCACCGGCCCTTTTATCTCGGTACCCTTCAGATCACCTTCGGGAGTCATGAGAACCGCGGCTGTATCCTCAAAGGATATCCATGTCCCATCACTCCGCCTATAGGGTTTCCTCTGCCTAATGAGGACGGCCGTCGCTGGCTTTTTCCTCAGATCTATCGGACCCTTCCTCACGGTCACACTCATCATGTCACCTACACATGCTGCTGGAACTCTTCTCAGCCTAGTTGATATCCCATGTACCTGGATTATCCTGAGGAGCTGTGCGCCGGAGTTGTCGGCACAGTTGACTAGGGAGCCAGTAACAACGGTCCGTGGGATATTGGGCCTTCTCTCGAGAATCCCCACAGCCGCAACAGCCCTAGACCTCTTCGCCATACTATCCACCACCTACCTTCTCTAAGACCACAAAGCTTACGGTCTTGCTTATCGGCCTGCATTCACCAATCCTAACTTCATCTCCGACGTTGACATCCAAACATTCTGGAAGATGGGCTGAGATCCTACTCCTTCTCCTCTCATATCTTTTGAACTTCCTGATATAGACCCTATATTGCCTCTCAACCACCACGGTTCCCCTCATCTTCTTCTTGTACACCCTACCCCGAAGTATAATGCCTCTTACGGGCAAGTTTCCATGGAAGGGGCAGCAGCGGTCGCTGCAGCTTCTGGCTGGCTTGCTCACAGGAATTCCTATATTACGGGCCTCCGCCAACGTTGGACACCTCTTCTAATCTTCTCATGCGGTCTCCCAACCAGCTCAGCTCCGTCTACAAGAGCCCTCGATCCATTGGGGAGTGAGAATATGAAACGTGACTCTTTTTTCGGAACCCACTTAACCGAGCCTTCAACAGATATAGCCAGCATGTTCCTAGTTTCTCCGAGAACAATGCCCACAAGCCTTCTTCTGAGGTAGTATGCTTCGACACCAAGTCCGATGATCTCTTGCTGGAGGAAGCCAGATACGTTCAAGCTATCCACCCCTTCGCCTCTCATTCAAGACCGTCAGAACCCTGGCAATACTCTTCCTAATATTCCTAGCCTGAGTTGGCTTGGACACCGCACCACCAGCACCTATCTCCGACTTGACCTTCCTAAGCTCAGCCTTGAGCTGGTCAAGTCTATCCAGCAGCTCCGCCTCACTCATTTCCCTGAGCTGATTCATCTCTCTGACCATCCACTACCCCTCCACTCTTAACTGTTAGCTGCTCGGGCAAGGGTGCATCCGGCGGGTAGATGAGAACTCTAATGCCTAGAACGCCGGTCTTAAGCCTCACCGAGGTCTTGCCCTCCAAAACATAGTCCATCGCCAATTCCCCTGACTTCGGCATAAAACCGTCAGTAAACTTTTCAGTTCTAGATCTTGCTGAGGTGAGCTTACCGCTGATATGAACCTCCACACCTCTGGCCCCAGCCTCCATAACCCTTCTCACAGCCCAGAAACCAACCCTCCTATATCTCACACCCTTCTCCAAGTCTTGGGCGATCCTCTCAGCCACTACATATGGGTTGAGCTCAGGCACCTCCACCTCCACCACCGTGACCACAGGGTTCTCGACACCAAACTTCTTCTCCAGGGTCTCCGAGATCTCCTTTATCACACGGCCCTTCGATCCTATGACACGGCTTGGTTTCATGGCGTAGATTGTCACCCTAGTTCCTATTGGTGTGAAGCTGATGCTTACACCGCCGAAGACCGCTGATCTAAGCCTCTCCCTCAAATACTCTTCAATCTCTGCCTTCTTAAGCCGCGTGGTAAGAATCTGCTTTACAATGGACATTATCCACTCACCACCAATTCAATATGGGTTAGAGTCCGGTCATAAGGGCTTGACCTTCCGAAAGCCCTCTCAATATACTTGCGTATCCTCCTGCCCCGATGGGCTGCCGCGTGAACAATCCTAGCCCTATCCAAGTCGATCCCCTTAAACTCAGCGTTGGCCTCAAGGCCGTCTAAAAGCTTCAACATAATCTTGGCCACCTTGACCGGATAGCCTCCCGGACCCCTTGTTTGGGCATGGTGGGCCCTCTTCTTCTTATAACGCCTATATGGTATGAGCCTTCTCTTCTCTACAACGGCCTCCAGAAGCTCCCTCGCCTCTGAGATCTTAAGACCCTTTATAGCCTTACAGACCTCGCTAGCCCACTTGGGTGATACGTCAACCTCCCTGGCGCTAGCCTTAGCGGTGTTCTCGGAGTATGCCAGCTCGGTTGAGTAACCCCAGTTGGGCATGTCTAAACATAGTCCTTACAAAGGTCACGTTATAAACCTTAAAGGTCCATGCCCATAATATTAGCATCAGTAATATTAGCATTAGTTTTTGGGGTTATTATCTTTCTTCCTCCTGCTCTTCTCCATTAATTTAACACTACAATTGGGACATTTACCCATATCCAACCATGAGATACCGCATACGCTACAAAAGTAGAAACCCCTATTATAATCGGGTCTATTCATAGACGGTGGATAGGTAGCCTCCTCATCCTGTTTATAGAATAGCTCCACCTAGCCATTAAATACCTTGAGAACCGCTTTAATCCTATTATCCTCTCCCATAAATAGTGGTGTATAGGCTGATCCGAGATTAACCCTGAAACTTGAGCATGACACACCATATCTTGCCTGAAAACTATACTGTTTCATATGGGCTGCTAAACCCCCTTTCTTTGGTGTCTGGAGTCTCTAGTGTATCTCACCCCCTCCCCCTGCAGATATTGACATCAATAAATAAATGGGGTTGATGTAGTGGCTCTGGTGAGGTGGGGTGATGGGAGAGCTGGATGGTGACTGGACCCTGGGCCAGATACTTCTGCGATATCCACAGAAAGGCAGGGAATGGTGAGGGTTATAGGATAGCCTTCACCACAGACGGCATTACATACAAGCATGTGGATAGCTTCGCTTAGATTCCAGCAAAAGCAGGTGATAAAGTGTTCGTGGATACTATCCCCATACAGCATATTGATGGTGTGATAGAGCTGCTGAGGCATGGTGCTGAGGTCTACTATCTACGGAGGCTGACTATTCAGAAGATGAAAAGAGATGAACTTAAGTTGCCAAAGACGACGAGAGGAGACATTAAGACATTGATGGTGATTGACCGTAGGTGGTTCAGGAAGGTTTCCGAGGACTATCTGGTGATGAGGAGGATGATATCAGCCTATAGGTCTCTGTTGAAGACGCATCAACAACTGGGGAATAAGCTTAAGGCGGTCTCGGAGGATGAGAAGAATGCATTGAAACCAGCCGTAAAGGCGTTAGAGGAGCAGACGATAGTGATGGCGGAAAAGATAGCTGAGGAGGCCGGTAGGAGATATCCGGCCTATAATAGACTTGTTGAAGAACTTGGAATACACGAAAACCCGTCAACATTAGAGGCTTTAGTGGAGGTCTTAATATATCCAGAATGGCGTTCGTGGAGAAGAGCCAGAAACTACTTCGGACTGTTCCCTAGAAGTAGAAAAACCCACTATCACAGGTCTAAGACAGCCAGACAGGCGCTTGAAAGACTCACAATAACCACCAAAGGATACAGGGTTAAAGGCGGAGACCTCGAAGAAGCTCTGAAGACGATATGGCTTACGCTGAAGACCCAGAAGACCGGCCCTCCAGCCTGACGGAGAACAAACCCTGAAGGTTGGAGCGGCCATATTATATGACCTGCCACTCCATAGGGGTATTCTCTATTGTCAGGCTGTTGTGGCCATCCAAACCCCTTCCCCTCTTTTCTCCATTTTAAAGTTATGGCCTTAATAGTTTATAGGTGTAAGTGTTTATTGGTAGCCTGGTATGGAGAGCAGGCGCGTAGTACAGTCCACGGGTGGAAGCTCCTATGCCATAACCTTGCCAAAGCCATGGGCTGAGGCACATGGGATTAGGCGGGGAACGGTCCTACTGGTTAGGAGCGTTGATGACGGCGGTCTACTCATATATCCCGAGACAGTTGAGAGTATTAGAGAGCCTACGCATGTCGAGTTCCTAGCGGGCCCGGGTGTGGGCCGTGACATAGTGGGAGCCTACCTGTATGGTTATGACTTGATAAGGGTTGTTGCGGCCCAGCAGTTTTCGGAGCAGGAGCTGGGTGAGGTGAAGAAATGGGTTAGAGCGCTGGCGGGAGCCGAGATTGTCGATGAGACACCAAGCAAAATAGAGATTCAGATCATGCTAGACCCGGAGGCGGTAGCGCCTGAGAAGGTTGTGAGGAGACAGGGAGCCTTGGTCTTGGGCATGGTTGAAGATGCGGTGAAAGCCCTTGTAGAAGGTGATGTCTCCTTGGGAAGGAGTGTCAACCAGCGGGATGAGGAGGTAGACCGCCACTACTTCACGCTGGTCAGGGTGCTCAGGACGGCGGCCCATGATGCCAGCCTCGCCAGACGCCTAAGATTATCACCCCTGCTGCTCATCGACCTGAGAATGGCGGCCAAGTTCCTAGAGGATGCTGGAGATCATGCCGCACAGATAGGAAGGGAGATGACGAGGGGGTATAGCAATCATATGGATAAGGAGTTGAAGGGTGATTTTCTTCATCTATCCCAACTGATACTTGGGATGGGGTTAAGCCCGCTGGAAGCGCTTCTAGGAGGCCATAGTGAGATGGTTTATAAGAGCCTCGAGGCCCGTAATGAGTTCATCAGATACGGGGAGAACATGGTTAGAAGACTGGCTGGACAAGGCGGGCATATCCATCTCTTCAAAGCATATTATGCGCTGGACCGCATATGTGAGGATCTCTCGGATATAGCTGAGCTTGGGCTACCCCTGACGCCAAGACTTTAAAGTAGGCTATGACAGATTAACTGCGATGAGCAGCAGACCATTCGATGTATATGATATAACAATCATAGGCGCTGGGCCTGTGGGTCTATTCGCAGCTTTCTACGCAGCTGGAATGCGTGGGATGAAAACCAAAATAATAGAGGCCCTCGAAATGACCGGCGGCCAGCTCACCGTCCTATATCCTGAGAAATATATCTACGATGTTCCTGGATTCCCCAAGATACTCGCCAAGGACCTTGCAAAGCAGCTGGAGATCCAGGCGATGGCTTATAAGCCAACCCTCCTTCTGGGCGAGAAGGTCATCGGTCTCAAGCATATCGATGGGGGGATAATTGAGCTGGAGACAACCAAGGGCGTCCATTTCTCGAAGACAGTCTTAATAACTGCCGGACATGGCGCATTCACACCTAGGAAGCTGGGAAACCCCTCGGTTGAGAAGTTTGAGGGGAGAGGTGTCCACTACACCGTAACAGACAAGTGGGAGTTTAAGGACAAGAAGATAATGATAGTGGGTGGTGGCGACTCGGCGGTTGACTGGGCTCTTAACCTGAAGGACATAGCGAGAGAGGTTATACTAGTCCATCGTAGGGGCGAGTTCAGAGCCCATGAAGGATCAGTAATAGAACTCTTCCACAGCCCCGTCAGGATAATGATACCCTACGAGATTAAAGAGGCACATGGCGGTGGACAGTTGGAGGCTGTGACGATATTCAACAACAAGACTAACGAGGAGCTGACCATAGAAGTTGATGCACTCATTCTACAGCTTGGGCATCTAGTGGATGTCAGTCTCTTCAAGAGCTGGGGACTGGAGATGGAGGGTAATGCCATAAGGGTGAATGGGAGGACTGAGACAAACCTTCCCGGAGTGTATGCAGCGGGCGACATAGCCCATCAGGTTGACTCGGTAAAGCTGGCCCTACTGGCAACCGGCTTTGGACAAGCTGCTATAGCTGTGAACGTGGCCAAGAACTATATAGATCCGAAGGCCAGTCTATTCCCAGGCCATAGCTCGGAGAAGAGGATGTAGAAGTGCGGGTCCCCGGATATCTTGTGGGAGGCTTCCCACGGTCTACAGAGCTTGTTAAGCACTTCAGAGAACATGCTAAGGGCAAACTATCAAGTGAGGCTCTCGAAAAACATGTTGTTGAGAATGCGAGGGAGGTTGTGGCAAGGCAGCATGAGGCTGGGTTCTCATACATTATTGATGGAATGCTCAACTGGCCCGACCCCATAAGGCCTGTCTTTGAAGGATTGGATGGGGTTGAGATCGATGGACTTGCAAGATGGTTTGACAATAACTTCTTCTACAAGAAACCCATCATAACGGCCCATCTAAAACGAGTGGCAGATCCCGACAGGCGATACTTCCATGCAGAGCTCATACCTAAGGAGAGACGAAAAATTGTTCTCCCGGATCCTTATACGTTGGCAAGGCTTTCCGAGAACAAACACTATAGGAGGGTTGAGGATCTGGTGGCAGACCTGGCTGAGCAGGTTGCTGAGACGGCTGGCATCCTTTCATCTGATGGTGTAGGCCAGATACAGCTGACGGCACCATCCCTCGTGGTCTCGAAACTTGAACGGGATGAGGCCGAGGTTGCGGCGATGGGTATTGAGATAATTGCAAGCCGATGTCCAAGGCCAATACTACTCCATATGCCATATGGACCTGCTGGAAACGCTGTTCCGGCGGTTTTGGACTTTCCAGTGGACATTATAGGATTTGATATGACGGTCACCAAAAGCAGAGAGCTCTCCGAATACACGGCAGGCAAGAGGGTATATCTTGGTCTTCTAGACGGCAGGAACTCATACATGGAACCTGTTGAAGATATTTTGGACAGCTATGTTGAGATGGTAGATGAGCTGGATGTCTCCGAGGCCCATATAGGCCCCAACTGCGATCTGGAACTCCTACCATATTCTGTAGCTGTTGAGAAGGTTAAGCGGCTCGGCGAGATACTGAAGAGGATGGCGGAGCTTTGATGAAGAAACTATTTCCAACAATGGAAGTCGGCAGTTTGAGGAAAGCACCATTCCTAACTAGAGACAGGGAAAGAGCTGCGGTAGCTGCGGAAAGATGGGGAAGCCTACTCAACGTAGCTGACTATCAGAAACTCGTCAATGGTATAATGGATGGCTCGGTTGGCGAGCGTGAGGTTCTCGACTGGGCATCGATATATGGGCTGAGGTTTTTCGAGTCTGCAGGGCTGGACATCATATATGATGGTGAGGCTAAAAGGCCTGAGATGTACGAGCATCCGCTAAAGTATGTTGATGGTTTCAGCTTCAGGGGTCTGGTCAGGGTTTGGGATAACGAGTACTATCTCAAGGCTGCCGTAGTAGCGAGGCCAAGGCTTAGGGAGCCTTATCATATTGACGAGTTTCTTTTTAACAAGCGGCATGCCACAAGGCCGCTCAAGGTACCCATTACGGGACCATACACCCTTGCAGACTGGTCACTGGATGAATACTATATTAAAATTTATGCGGGCGGTGATCCTCTTGAGGCTAGACGTAGGGCTAAGCATGACATGGTGATGGAGCTTGCTAAGGAGGTGATTAGACCCACCGTGAAAAACCTCGTGGAGCATGGTGCAGAGCACATACAGTTGGATGAGCCGGCTGCAGCGACAAAACCGTCTGAGGTGGCTTTGGTTGTAGAGGCCGTAAATGAGGTGCTGAAAGGTCTTAACGCCGAGGCAACGGTGCACATATGCTATACAGATTATTCGGCGCTTCTTCCCGATATATTGGAGATGAAAGTATCAAATCTCTCAATATCATGCTCAAACGCCGACACCACACAGCTAGGTCTGGACAGTGATTCAAGACGTGGATTCAAAGTTCTTGAGCTGTTTCACGAGTATGATGCTGGTTTCAGGGTCGCACCTGGTGTCGTGGATGTACACACTGATTTCATAGAGAGCCCTGAGCTGGTCAGAGACAGGCTCATCTACTCAGCAAAGCTCATGTCAGACCCAGCTAAGATAATCGCATGCAATGATTGTGGGCTTAGGACAAGGGCATGGGATGTGGCGTATAAGAAGCAGCTAAGCCTCGTGAGAGGGGCTGAATTAGCACGTTCAGCATATTCATGAGCGCTATTTCTTTTCCTCCTTCTGTTTCTCAGCCACTGCCTTCTTGGAGACGCCCACCGTCATCCCCTTCCTACCTGTTGTCCTAGTCCTCTGTCCACGGACCTTTAAACCTAGTGAGTGTCTAATCCCCCTCCAGCTTTTCGTTCGCATCTCCCTCTGTATATCTTCCTTAATGCTAAGCTCCAAGTCAGCTCCATAGAGCTGCTTATCGGTTCCAATTATGGGGTCAAATCTCCTGTTGAGCATCCAAGCTGGGATCCCGTGGGCGACCGGGTTCTTGGCTACAGTCTCTATCTTCTCAATCTGCCTCTCTGACAGCATGCCCACCCGCAGATCAGGGTCTATCCCAGCCACCCTACAGATAGCCCATCCCAAGTTTATACCAATCCCCCTAACCTTAGCCAATCCGAAGGGAACTTTGAGGGACCCATCTATGTCTGTATTGAGGATGCGGACGACGTACCGGAGCTCTTTCGCCATCAAAGGCATCGCCCAGACCGAAGTATATTAGGGTTTCCCACAGGTTTTGATATGGCTGAGACGATTACCAAATCACCACCCCGTATCTTTTTGCCTTAATCAGTTAGTTTTTGGGGTTATTATCTTTCTTCTTCCTGCTCTTCTCCCTTAATTTAACACTACAATTGGGACATTTACCCATTTTCTTCCATGAGATACCACATACGCTACAATAGAAGAAGCCTCTATTATAATCGGGCCTATTCATAGAGGGTGGATAGGTAGGTTCCTCGTCCTGTTTATAGAATAGCTCTACCGAGCCATTTAATCCTATTACCCTCTCTATGCTTCTTCCTGTACGTCTTAAGCATAGGCAAGGCTATCTTACAGGCAGAGTGGTAGAAATGGGTAGAATAATCCCATCTCCCCCTCCACTCCCAATAAACACCTTTCCTCAGCCTAGCATAGGATGTTATCCCCCTCCTGTAAGCGTAGTCTATGCGGAAGTTAACCGTATCCCTAAAGTCCTCTAGGAGCTCCCTGACCTCCTCGTTGGACCCGTAGCTGAAGGGAACTCCTAAGACACATTCCACAACCTGAGTACACACAAGAGTTACATAAAGC
>Ga0272449_1002904_pt1 | contig 15338 bp, 14 predicted proteins | sample YNPCB0241_FD_198679 | JGI IMG/M metagenome (GOLD analysis project Ga0272449, IMG submission 198679) | Hot spring sediment microbial communities from Yellowstone National Park, WY, United States - YNP-CB-024-1 | ecosystem: Environmental > Aquatic > Thermal springs > Hot (42-90C) > Sediment...
ACTTTCAATTCCCTATATCGGGTTCCGAATTTACCTTTTCTTTTTCCTGGTTTTTAAGGTTTTTGGCATGATGAATCTGGAGGTTATCATGAAAATGGGTGGAATTTGCATAAAACTGATGATGTTTGCGTCAGCTGATGATGGGGTTGATGGTGAGTTTATTCGTGAAAAATTCGGCTATTGACGAGAAGATATGTAGACAATTTATAGTTTGATACTGGGTAAACTAATTGTGATTTATGTATTCATCAATTTTATTCATCGTTTCATCGAGATAGTTGAGCCATTACTTTCCCTTTTGGATTAGCTTGATATATGTGTTTTCTTCCTTCTATTCTTTCTTCAATGAGTCCGTTTGATAATAATTCTTTAATCGCTCTATATACTGATGGTTTTGGTTTATTTAGCTTTTTAGATAACTCTGTGAGATTTATTGCTTCATTTTCTATTATTGCCCTTAAAACTTGTAATGCAAAGTTTGAAAGGGAAATTTTTAGTGTCACATAACTAAGGAAGGAAAGGTTTAGTCTTTCTTTTAGGTCTTCTGTCCATATAAGAATTTCCAATCTTCTAGGTTCAATTGCTGCTATGGCTGAAATTAGTGTGATTATTCCTATAATCCTCATACCGCCACTAATATCTATGAGTATTTTATTTTCCTTTAAGTTGGAAAAGTATTTTACAAGTGTTTGGAAAGCTTCTTCAGGTTTTGAAAAATCGATTTCTAATGTCTCAAATGGTTTTTCTAAATATTCTGATAAGAACTTCTTTAATGTATCAATTGCCGAAATTGTTTTCTCGTTTTTATCGCTATTAATTATAGCTACAAACTTACTTGCTTTTTGACCTTGTTCTAATATTGTCTTGAATTGAAATTTTGTATCAAAACCTACTGTAAAAACTACGATGGTGTCAGTCATAATCATCAACTAACAATACAAGATAAATCGAAATCTAAAAAGTATTTCTTACTTTTAACTTCGCCTTTACAAGCTGAAAAATTATCTGCTAACATTAATAATTTTAAATATCTAGTGGCAATTATTGATGCTTTAACATGCAACGGCTTTGCTTCACTTAATAGGTAAATACGTTGTAGATGATCTTCAAAAATTTGTTTATAAATTGAAAAGTCCGTATTGTTTATAGTGTTTTGTGAATGCACATTGTTAATTATCGTATTAATGTGTATTTTAAATTCTGGAAAACCATCTTCTACATTGTTCATGGTTTCTTCCAACATAAAAGTTATTGCTTCAAAGATCTTTTCTTTAATATTTCCATTTCTATATCTTTTGTACACTTCATCTAAGTTATGTGATCCGATTATTCTCTCTTCTCCCATAGGTGTGTGATGCGCCAAGATAGTCGTATGTACACTTAATGCTATTAAATCATTTATGTTAAATCTATGCAGATCATAGTTTCTTTTTAACTTGTATTTGTCTGACACTAAATGTAAGAGTAGACTGGACATGATTTCATGGTGTGGAAAACTTGATGGGGACACGGGCTCGTGAAGGGATTTGTGGAATATTATTTTGCCCACATCATGAAAGAGAATAGCATCAATTATTCCAAAGTTAAATATATCGCAATCTATCTTTAACCTTCTGGAAACTTTTTGGACATACCCAGATTTGAGGAAACATTTACCATAGAAATTTAGCATTTCACTAATATGTTGTGGAAGAGTCTGCCCCTCTCTTGCCCATAACAATATTTTTGTTATTCTAAACCCCCCTCATAGGCCAACTTATTGTATAGTTTTTCGCTTATTACTATGCAGTCTATGCCATTCTTTATGATGAACATATTAAGTTCCAATAAAAATTTGGATTTCCTATTTTCATCATGGCTTTTCTCCACCATCTCTACTTTTTCAATTAGTTTACTTAGAAGAGAACTTTTCTCTTCTCCAGTTTTTTGACCATCTGACGTGTTAATTTGCACTATCTCGTCTAATAGCTCAGCTTGCTTGATTTTTTCGATCAAATATAATGGGATGTGTATAAATTCGTTCCATCTATCCATTATAACCGCTTTTATGCCAAGTATATTTCTACCCAAATTTCCCGTCAACAGTTTTGCTACATTAATTTCTTGTTCAATAGGGGAAACTGCCAATATTTTGGCTTCAGGAAATATTCTATCCCCCCTCTTTTGATATGCTTCTTTTAATTTATTTTCCACCTCATTGGCAAGCTGCATGTAACCTATATGGGAATTATGGGATATGGGAACCTTTATTTTTATATTTTCAAGCTTTTCCTTTAGAAAGTTAACGGTAATGGTGACCTCTTCAATATTGTATGGGTAATACTGCTTTTCACTATCATTATACACGATTATTGCTTCACCCTCCTTTTCATCATCCCATCTTGCTAATCGTCCAAAACGTTGTATTAGGCTTTGTATTGGAGCAGCCTCTGTAATCATTATTTCACTACTCATATCTACGCCTGCTTCCACGACTTGAGTAGCTATTACCAAGTATCCTTGCTTTTTATTTTTTAAAATGTCGTTCAACATGCTCTCTCTATCCTTTGTTGAGAGTAGTCCATGAAGCATATATGTCTGTGGATGGTTACTAACTAGATTTTTGTATATTTTGATGGCTTTGTCCTTCGTGTTAACAATTATTAAAATTCTTCTCTTGTCAGTTCCCCCCACGATTTCTTCCACTACTTTTTCAAAGGGTTCGCTTTTAATTTTTATTGAAACATTTTTCTCCTTCGCTTTTTCATCAAAATCTTCATCGGTATAGGCTTCGCTGAAATCACATTTTTCACCATAGAGGCATTCTTTATATTCTATTTTCTCACCTACTCTATTTTGTGCTTCGAATAAAATCTTCTTTACTTCATTTAGCATATTCGTAGTGATTGTGGCTGAAGCAAGAATCACTGTAGATAGTGAGGATAGAAGGTAGAGTAGTGAATTATAGAAGAGAGTTTTAAGCCCAGTTTCCACTACCATGAGATGTGGTTCGTCAATGAATATTAATGAATCAGCTATATTACCTCTTGATATTTGGTAATGCCCCCTAGTTAGAAGTTCATTATTAGCAAAACCTCTTAATATCGAGCCAAGTTCTGGTGGTGGTAATTTGTGTATGTGAAGTCCAAGAGTATCTATAGTGGTTATTATTATGGGCTTATTGAAGAATGGTGATTCATGTCTTTCCATGTATTGCCTTGCTATACTATCTTTGCTGCATAAACTTTTTTCCAAGAGTTTCTTGTATAAATCTTCATTTAAAGTTCTTAATGGTGAGACGTATACTGCTCTTTCCAATTCCTTACCCACTTTATTTGCAAGTTCTATGAAAAGTTCTGTTTTTCCATATCCTGTTGGAAGTTTAAGTACCGTAAGACTCGGTTTTTCGGGATCAAAATTGTTTAAAAACTCTTTTATTAGAAATCTCATTATAAGGGTGCCTCCACCTTAAAAGCTTCGCTCACCAATCTATATAGAAGCCTCACGATATTTTGTTGCCTGAAATTATAAGAGTCTTCTTCGGAGGGTGATAACCTAACCAATGTATATATGTTTGCATGTGGATTTATACCCATTAACACGTTCCATAAGCTTCTAACCATAGTAGCCATAGTAGATGCATTACCCCAATTCTTCTTGCAATATTCTGTTAACATCTTTGGATTGGCATAAGCCCTCAAGGTACATCTAAGAAGATTTTCCATTACATTCTTTAAAGGTTTGTAGGTATCCTCCGTAAGTAATTTTTGAATGACCATATGTATTGGTGAAACGTCAAATGGAATTTCCTCTGTTACGGTATAGGTATTATTTCCTAAAGTTATTTTGGAGTATCGTATAGAATATTGCACAGCATATCTAAGCTTATTTGGATCTATCTGGAGTGCTGATAGTAGTGTGTATGCTTCACCATGGGAGGGGGCTTCCTTCACCTTTAATGGCAAACAGCTATACTCGCTGAGGGCTTCCGTCAGTTTTCCTGCATTCTTACCTATTAAAGCTGAATAGGATGTATAATCATCTATGATAACGTTAGTTAAAATATTCCCAATATAACCAGCAAATGTAGCTAACCATCCACCTCCCAGCACTCCATACCATACAGGGGAAATTTTCATGTCTCCCCTAAATGTCGCTAAACCAAGATATTCTTTGCCATGCTTATACTTCTCTATTTTGAATATTTGAAGTTGAGGGAAAAGGGCTTTATTTTTAGTTCCCAAGTATAGAGTGTCTTCAGCGAGGGTAACAGCATTCATTTCCTCAGAAAAGATCTCTGGTTCATTTATGGTCAAATCAGAAATAGCGTCCATAACTTTAATGAAAAAGTCACATATGGATTCATCATCTTTTATTGTAAAACTGAGGTTTAAGGATAGCCGTTTACCAACCCACTTATAATCATTTATGTTAAATCTGAGTGGAGGAGATGGTAGAACATCTTTTCCATAAACCTTCTTCCTAACTTCATGTATATTCACTATGCGCTTAAATGTTTTCGGTATTAAGGATTGTGGAGGCTCATTTATTACAACCATATCGTTTTCAATATTGTAATCAGCATAAGATTCTGCTGCAGCAATTACTGCAAAAATGAATGTTAATCTCCTTGCAGTAGGATATTCCAACGGTGGGATTTTTATTATAGTCTTATTTTCACTCATTGAAGTTCACCATCCAACTAAATATTCTTCGCCGCTTGAAAGTTTTATTTTATACGCTAAAAATTCCCCATCCTCTTTAGATACTTTAGCCTTCTTTGTAGCGAATTCCAGATGACTATATACCAATGCAGCGTTAATTAAAGGTAATCCTATTAATTTAGGATCCTTGACATATCTCCAATCATAAAATGTAAAGACTTCTATTTCCCCACCATCTAAAGTTTCTATTTTCAAATTTTCTCGGAGTGGAATTAAAAATCTTGTAGTGATTTCTTTCGTATATATTTCGTCAGCAAATCCTTCTTCAACATTTGATACACTAATGATTGACTCTTTATCTCCCAGCCTCGTCATTGACCATGCAGATATTACGATTTCCTCCATCCATTTACTGCCAAGTTTCTCTTCACTCTTTATAGGATCAAATATGTATAACAAATTAATAGGTGGCTCAGGTCTCAAAGTACCTCCTAAATATATTCTTTGATATGCGAAGGCATCACTCTTGATCTTCTTCTCTTCCTCCCTATAAAACCACATTTTTGTTATACTTGAATATGGTATCAACGGTCCTGAGACAGTAATATAGACTCCCCTTATAATGGAAGCCAGAAGTGCTGGGGTGTATACAGCTCCAGATTCACTATATCCTCTAATTTTTGCAAATGGGTATGATAGTGCTCCGATTATTGTAGTTGGAGGCGGTATTTTGAATGATGGTCTACTCCTAGTTCCCGTTATTACACCAACATTTATAGTAGATGAGGGAAAAACATCAACTTTTATAAAAAAAGGATTTATTTTTTTATTCATGGATAGCTCCCTCATAACAATTTAAATGTCTCACCAGTTAGTTTGTCAAAAAACTCTTCTGGCGTAGCAGCTACAATAACACCCTCAACCTCTTTTCCATAGCTTATCATCACTGCCTTTCCATCTATACCAAATTTCTCCAACAATTTCATTGCGTTCTTTGCTTTTTGAACTGTCAAATCGATGTAATCTTTCCTTTGAGGCGGTAGAGGAGTCAATGGTAATGGCTTTGATACTACTCCAACCAAACTTTCTATATCTAAAATTGGATTAAACCTACTTCTTTTCGCCCCATATAATTGAAGACCCATAGTCATGGCTAATGCAAGTAAAGCTGCCTTTACCCTCCTATTCTTCTCCTGCTTATCCACCACCTCTTCCTTTTTCACCATACTTGTAACTCCTATACTTGAGAGGTCTAATTGCATTATGATGCCATAAACTGCAGATGCAACTTCAACATAATATAGCATTTGCGCTTCTCTTTCCTCCTCTTTAATTTCCCCTTCTCCAGTCTTTAAACCTACAGCAACTTGTCTTGCATGCATTTGCGCCTCTATCACTGCTTCTGTTATTGCATCCTCAACTGGTGTTACATATCCAGCTTGGAACAAGCTCGTCCTTCTAACTGAGATAGGTTTTTCAGCATACAGGAAACCTCCTATATCTGCTATTATGCTTTTCTGTATCGCAACCTTTTCAAACTCGTGCTGTATTTTCTCAACATCTTCTGATTTTATCTTTCCTTTACCTTTATTGACGACTTCTTGCAGTTCATTTATTAAGTGTTTTTCGTCAGTGAATTTAATCATCTCATTTCTTTCAGCCCATGGATCTATAGGAAGTGGACTTATCCCCTCCTTTGAGTATATTAATTTTGTTGCTTCCACTAGATTTGCCTGATAAGCATGAGCTATACTCTCCCCACTAATGACGGGTACGTAGACGAGTTTGTATCCATCTTCGATCTTCAATACATATGGTGCTCTTCTGCGTCTACTTACGTTTCCTATGGTTTCAGTCATATTTAATGCTTCAATATTTGCTCGTACTCTCCCTGCAAGAGATACATACACCATATTACATTTCCGCCTCCGCTTCCTTCTTCTTTTCCTCAGAAAACTTAATGGAAGGTTTGCTTAATGCAAATGATGCTAGTACACTGCCAGCTAACTTGCCTCTCTTTTCATCTAAGAGTAAATCTATTACAACTTTGAGATCTTCACTATTGGGCATTTTTTCCGGATTTTCACTTATGATCATTCTTAAAGCTCTTCTAAGTGCTTCCACCCTTAATCCGGGAGACAAAGAATCACCTATTGCATCAATTGGACCATATACCTTCTTTTCGGCAAGAGTGGATAAAGCGCTTGCAACGTTATTTAGGGCTATCCATTCATATTGTTTAAATGTTTGACTTAACATAGGCGCATCATATTTAATTGCGTAAAACTAACATATATAATTTTCTTTTCTTAGATAATATAACATTAATGTTGATTGTTTAATAAAATATTTAACTTTTATGATAATTATTTACTATTTATGTAACATTCCAAAGTAATCTCATAAAGTATTTTATGTTATAGTTTAATGATGAAATGTTGCATTGAAGTGTTTGTTTCTTCAGCTATAAATGAACCCTATAACTAATTGAGTTATGAATTAATTAGTGCTGGTGACATATTCTGTTGTACCAGCATGTTTTGCATTTGTTTGTCCATTTTGTTTGTGGTACTACTTTTCCATCTATTATTTCGTGTGTTTTTTGTATGATTTTTGTTGTGTAGTTTTTTAGTTGTTTTGTTAGTGTTGTTTCGTGCCATAGTTTTGATTGTTTGTAGTATAGTACTATTTTGTATGCTGTTTGTTTTAGTGTTTCTTCTGCCATTATTGCGTATGTTGTTGTTTGGAGTATGTGGTCTGGGTATGGTTTCTTTACGTTTCCATATTTTATTTCTAGTATGTGCATTTTCCCATTCTTCCAGTATATTGCATCCGCTACACCCATTATCTTGTATTTTTCGCTTTTCAATGGTACTTCGAATAGCACTTTTTCCGCTTCTATTCTCACTTCTCCCAGTATGCTTTTCCTTCTTTCTGCTCCAGCTTTATCTTTTTCATATTCTTCCTTTCCCTCCTTCATCATTTCTGTTTCTGGCTCCATTATTCTTCTAACGTATTTTTGGTATAGTATTGTTGGGCAGAATATGTAGTCTCTGACTTGTAGTGGTGTTATGTATCTTTCTTCCTCTGACATTCATTATCGCCGTTATAGTATGAGTATCTCTTCCTCCTCCTCTTCCACGTATGGTTCTCCAATAAGCTCTCTGAGCTTTATGTCTGCATCGCATATTTGGAATATTTGTATGTTCCCCTTATTCTTCCCCAGTATTTTTGTTAGCTTCTTCTTTAAATCCTTCCTCCTTTGAGCATCTATCTCCCCTAGGAATGCACTCTTCTGTATTCTTACAAGTCCGGCTTCTTTGCATGCTTGTGCTATTAGGAGTCTTATTTTGTCGTCGGTTATATCATATATTATTAGTGTATGCATATCCTTTCACCCCCCATCTAAATCACGTTGTATGGTTGGTATGTGTTTGAGTATTTCATGATGTATTTTGCTAATCTATGTGGCTGTAGATGTATGTGTCCACTTACTGGTATGCTTCTATTCATGAATGTGGTTTTGGTTTTCAGTTGCTCATAGAATAGTTTTAGAAGCTTCTTACGCCCCTCCTCACTAAGCTTCCCCTCAGCCTCCATAACCCCCTTCCAATCATCTTTCGATGTGAATAGTGTTATTAGTGGTTTGTCCACTATTGGTTGGCGGAACTCCTCCATTAAATCCATAACCAGCGAAGGCCTCCTACTACTATCCTCATGTAAGTAACCTATATATGGGTCTAATCCAGACAATTCCACTGCAAACCAAACTTCACTTGCAAGTATCGTGTATAGGTAGTTTAGGGAGAGGTTGAATGGATCTTTCGGCATATCATACCTCTTCCTCCTCCTACCATCATATCCAACCTCGCTTGGAATCACTAGGCTTAAAGCCTCCCAATAATACTTGCTGGCTTCAGCCTCCTTTGACATGTATAGTTGCCTATTGTTGCTTGGACCATAATCTCCAAGATACTTCATAACCTCAGTTATCCTGGTAATGTACCAAGCCAGCTTCTCAGCAGCTTCTGGATTGCTTCTAATCCTAGCCTTCCTAACCCTCTTCAGCAAGTTCAATTGATTCTCAATCTTGTTAATCACAATCCTCCATGCAATGTACTCTCCACGCTCATCCTCTTGAGCTTTAAACTGCTCCTTCTTAAGCTTTACAGATCCACCCCTACCCACAGGTTGAAGTCTACCTATAGGTTTATCCCCAGATAAGAGTATTAGTTGTACATTATTTTTCAACATAAGCCGTAGTGCATCTCCACTCATGCTAAGCCCACTGGCATTGGCTATTATACATGAAATATTACCAACACTAACACCCCTCTTCTCTTCGCCCCTACTTATAATTAGCATTCCACCCTTCTTCCCCAAATAGTATCCGTAACCATCAAGTATGACCCTCCTAACCACGCCCACCAACCCTCCTAGCCTTACAGTAATCATAATATATGCAATAATCTGGACATGAGGGTGGATATCCAGGGTCTTCACCAACCTGTATTACGTCGAAGGCTTTATCCCTAACCTCAATGAACTCCCTCCTAAGAGCATCATCAATGAAGTATAGGTCACTCTTAACCTTCACAAAACCATCCTTAACAGCCAAATACAGTATTACACCATAATCCACAGGAACCTCCAAGTCCGCCTCTATGGCAAGAGCATAACCAGCAAGCGTATACTTATGAAAATCCCTAACATCACCAGTCTTAACATCAATTACAAGCCTATTATCCATGAAAACATCAACCCTAAGCTCCCTAGATAAACCTAGAAATCTACCATCAACAATCTTCTCCTCAAACTCAGGCATAAGCCTACCAACAACATTCTCAACCTTAGGATAACTCAACTCAGAAATTATCTCATCAAGCCTAGCCGAAACATTAAGAGCCATGAAATCAAACAAAATGCTGGAATCAGATCTCAGAGAATCATAATCTGAACCCGAAACATACTTTTCAACACCATACCGCTTAAAAATAGAATCTACGAAGCCATCACGCTCACCGGAGAGAATTCTAAACAAATCACAACCCCTCATAAGGCCATGAGAATAAAGCCTCCCCCTAACTAGGCCAGGAAACTCTGAGCATAATGCATGATAAACCCAACCCCTAACAGTCTTAATGGTTACAGGGGCAGGAATATTGGCAACCCTACGCAGGTAAACATCACGATAATTCGGGCAATACCTATTAGCAACCTCAGAAACCCCTAAAAACAAGTTATCCACAGGCGGAGAAAGCAAATCATTACTCCAATTCCAACCCCTCAACTCCTCAGAAACACTACAACCAGAATAAAGCCTCCTAAAACGAGTCAACAACCTACCAAGCTCACGACTAGAAATCAAAAACATGGAAACCCAAAAATAAATATCAAAAACAAAGAAGATAAATTTTACATAAAACTTCAAGGAAGAACATAAAATTTAGTTCACCCTACAGTTAACTATAAATTGTCTATATACTTTTCGACAAAAGTCTAATTTTCCACGAATAGTTTCACCATCAATCCCATCATCAGTTAGCACAAACAACATCAATTCTATGCAAGTTTCGCCTATGCCATGATGGCTTCTGAATTAATCATGCCAAAAACCTTAAAAACCAGAAAAAAGAAAAGATAAAATCGGAACCCAATAGAGGGAATTGAAAGTAGTAATTAATAATACGCCTGCTAGAATAAATAGTATTCCAAGAACCCAATAGAGGGAATTGAAAGTATGAAGCTATTGACTTATAACATGAAGTATAAGGTGACTATTGAACCCAATAGAGGGAATTGAAAGCATTTCGCATATCATTTGAAGCACATCACTTCCATCGATAGAACCCAATAGAGGGAATTGAAAGGTTCCACACTTCTAAGGGAATTTTGGGCTTTTCCTCATGAACCCAATAGAGGGAATTGAAAGATCCTCATCGGCTCCCACAAAAATCATCCTGCCAGCTTTGGAACCCAATAGAGGGAATTGAAAGTAATCGAAAGTTTTCCAATCACTCACTTCGAGAATTGAGAAACGAACCCAATAGAGGGAATTGAAAGCAATGAAGAAAGCAGAATATGAAAAAATGGAACCTAAAGAGGAACCCAATAGAGGGAATTGAAAGGGTATAAGTATTTGCTGTTGCTGAGGAGGAATAAACATTTGTGAACCCAATAGAGGGAATTGAAAGCGTCCTATCGCCCAAAACTGCCACTCCATCTACACCACCAGAACCCAATAGAGGGAATTGAAAGACTGAAGTTGAGTGAATGGGAGCACTTAGAAGCTTTAAACGAACCCAATAGAGGGAATTGAAAGGGTAGAGGTGCAGCTCCAATAATAAACATTCCAGAACAAGTGAACCCAATAGAGGGAATTGAAAGCTTTCCCCGTTATTCGTGTCATCCAAATCTCTATCGTCTCAGAACCCAATAGAGGGAATTGAAAGCTACTAAGCAGAGAGGTTTATAGGATAGTTGGATGGACTAAAGAACCCAATAGAGGGAATTGAAAGATGGTATGCTGGATGCCTCCCAATATTCACTTTGAACTCGAACCCAATAGAGGGAATTGAAAGTTTAATTATTTGTGTATTAGGTAATTCAAGTTGCCATCCTTTTGGAACCCAATAGAGGGAATTGAAAGGTATCTGTGTTAATGACCATGCAAACAGCAAAATCCACAAGAACCCAATAGAGGGAATTGAAAGTCATAATGTAAGTGAATCGTGGAGGAAGGTTATAGAAGATTTGAACCCAATAGAGGGAATTGAAAGAACATTCCAACCCGAAGCATACATGTAAAGATACCAGTAAGAACCCAATAGAGGGAATTGAAAGAATCAAATCGTAACGCCCCATCCTTATGGCTCTATCAATCAGAACCCAATAGAGGGAATTGAAAGAAGCACAATTACAATAATGGCATGGGTTTATCCAATTGATTGGAACCCAATAGAGGGAATTGAAAGATATCCTCAAGAGGGCTCCTAATCTCAGCTTCTTCATCCTCGAACCCAATAGAGGGAATTGAAAGTCCCTAGTGTCAAACATGTACATGTCAAGGTCCGCTGGGATGAACCCAATAGAGGGAATTGAAAGAAATTGAGGGTAAAAGAATAAGATTAAGAAAAATATAATGAACCCAATAGAGGGAATTGAAAGAATAAGATTTCATCAATGTTGCTCATTTTTTTATCACCTTGAACCCAATAGAGGGAATTGAAAGTCATAAGTCCAAGGCTACGATACACCCACATATGTAGATTGAGAACCCAATAGAGGGAATTGAAAGACTTAAAGAAAGTGATGAGAGCGTATTAATCTTTAGGAACCCAATAGAGGGAATTGAAAGAAATCAACAACCAATTTCAAACGCATTAGGTGAAGCGATAGAACCCAATAGAGGGAATTGAAAGAAGCTACTAATTCACCCTCAGTTGTTTGTGTACAGCAATGAACCCAATAGAGGGAATTGAAAGTTATCTAAGTGCATTCTACTCTAACCTCCTTCTTTTTACGAACCCAATAGAGGGAATTGAAAGTTTTACTTTGCTCTCGTAAACATCAATAGTTTTCTTTTCGAAGAACCCAATAGAGGGAATTGAAAGACTTAAAATGATTACATACTTCATCTTTGAACCTCCACAGGAGAACCCAATAGAGGGAATTGAAAGCAATTCTTAGCCAACTCCACCAAATTACCAATTAATAATGCGAACCCAATAGAGGGAATTGAAAGAGCCGCTGGGGTTTTGTCAATCCAATTGGTTCCATCAAAGAACCCAATAGAGGGAATTGAAAGAAACTTGAAGGTAGATTTGATCAGGTGGAAAAAACTTTAAAGAACCCAATAGAGGGAATTGAAAGCCTAACTATATATGTAATGAAAGGGGGTTTATAAACATGGTAGGAACCCAATAGAGGGAATTGAAAGATTACCAACTCCCACTCCAACCCCCACACCCACACCTACACCGAACCCAATAGAGGGAATTGAAAGATCATTAATTGCCTTAGCCCCATTCTACGTTAGACCAATGAACCCAATAGAGGGAATTGAAAGTCCGTGAACATGATCTTGGAGGCTTCAAGTATACGGCTCCAAGAACCCAATAGAGGGAATTGAAAGGGGAATTCGACCATACCAATCCACCAACTATTGACCTATTGAACCCAATAGAGGGAATTGAAAGTTTAAAAGCTTCTCTAAGTTAAAGGTTAAACAACTCTTCATGGAACCCAATAGAGGGAATTGAAAGTTATTAATGATACTATTGCATCCTTCGATGGTGTCGATGTGAACCCAATAGAGGGAATTGAAAGAACCAATGTATAATCTGGGTAGCATCCATATCCAATTTTTGAACCCAATAGAGGGAATTGAAAGGCTTCCACCAGTAATAGATGTTGAAATTGTTAGGCAAAGAACCCAATAGAGGGAATTGAAAGTTGTGTTCACCAATAAGAATTACTCAATTCTAATATTTAGAACCCAATAGAGGGAATTGAAAGACACTCCTCCTTCGACTTTAACTCCAGCAACTTTAAGTGAACCCAATAGAGGGAATTGAAAGGTTTCAACTGCCATTTCAACTTCGTATGATGGTATTGAATGTATGAACCCAATAGAGGGAATTGAAAGTATTGTTGGTGGCAGTGTAGGTTTAAGTGTTGATGGAATTGAACCCAATAGAGGGAATTGAAAGACCTCACTCTTCTCCCCAAACTCAGCTTTTCCCGTACTATTGAACCCAATAGAGGGAATTGAAAGACGTATTATCCCAATGAAACCCTCACACTCATATACTCGAACCCAATAGAGGGAATTGAAAGAATATAGCTTACAACTTCAACACCTTTTTTCATCTTTTCTGAACCCAATAGAGGGAATTGAAAGAAACCCTTATCATCGAGGACTCCATAGGCATAGCTGTTGAACCCAATAGAGGGAATTGAAAGAATAATGATTTTGTTTAGCGGTATGATTTCGTTTGGCTTAGAACCCAATAGAGGGAATTGAAAGGCCCAAACACCCTTAATCTTCCTTGCCTCAAGGACCTGGCTGAACCCAATAGAGGGAATTGAAAGTCAAGCTGCTTAATGTCTATTATGAAGTATTCAGTGAGGAACCCAATAGAGGGAATTGAAAGAACAGTAGCCCATTATGGCAATCATTACCAGTGAGGTTATTGAACCCAATAGAGGGAATTGAAAGCCTTTACAACATCAACATGCATATCCATCACCTATAAATGCGAACCCAATAGAGGGAATTGAAAGTCTTCAGTTAATTCAATGATCATTTTTTTAACTTCAGTTTGAACCCAATAGAGGGAATTGAAAGCCTACGGCTTCGTTAAGGAAGTGCTTGGAACAGCATAGGGAGAACCCAATAGAGGGAATTGAAAGTATAGGCACATCTTCTCATACTCAGAAAGCCAACCATAAGAACCCAATAGAGGGAATTGAAGGACTATTATGTTTTCATCATAAAACCATCTATGAGGCTCGTTGAACCCAATAGAGGGAATTGAAAGCAAGCATTGGGGAAACCACAATTTATGATGTAGCCAACCGAACCCAATAGAGGGAATTGAAAGGCTGTAAAGCGTATTCTTACTTCCCCACTGCTCATGTTACGAACCCAATAGAGGGAATTGAAAGATTTAATCCGCTTGCCCTTCGGAGCTGTTATAGGCCTCACGAACCCAATAGAGGGAATTGAAAGCTACAATTCTTCTTAGCCCAACGTTTAAGCTGCCGTTGAAATGAACCCAATAGAGGGAATTGAAAGTATATACATTTTATATATGCGTGGATGGAATAGCTGACATGAACCCAATATAGGGAATTGAAAGTTTGAAGCATCATAAACATCCTCACGAAGCCACTCAGGAATGAACCCAATATAGGGAATTGAAAGTAAGCATTGATTTTTCATCCTGAAAGTAAGCATTGATTTTTCATCCAATCTACCACCATACCTTTTCGAACCCAATATAGGGAATTGAAAGGCAATGGAGCATGTTAAATCAGTGGCATTAGCATTGAAGGGAACCCAATATAGGGAATTGAAAGTGGAAAACGGGTAAAAGATTTATTGATGTATGCAATGAGGTAAGAACCCAATATAGGGAATTGAAAGAGGGTTAGGTCTGGCATGATTCAATTCTATGAGCTTGATCGGAACCCAATATAGGGAATTGAAAGGTAGGAATGAATGTGAAGAAGGTTGGAAGGACAAGTGGACGAACCCAATATAGGGAATTGAAAGTCCTTTCCTTAAAGCCCTTTGAATCAGCTCCTCGAAACGAACCCAATATAGGGAATTGAAAGTATGGAGACCCAATAAGACTAAAGGAAAGCATAAAAAGAGCAGAACCCAATATAGGGAATTGAAAGACATCCTGTGTTATTTCGCTTAGCTTTCTCTTCATCTTCTCGAACCCAATATAGGGAATTGAAAGAATTATGAAGCTTACGATCGTGTATAACCATTCAAACAGAACCCAATATAGGGAATTGAAAGTAGTGGAATGGTTTAAAATAGCTAAATAGTATGTAGGATTCTTAAATTTGATGTTTTTAGTATGTTTCTTTTAAGTTTAAAAATTACGGTGACTTATTAACTGAAAGTTGCTACATTTGTAACATGATATGTGATATATTAAATATTTATTTAGTTTTTTA
>Ga0272449_1002907_pt1 | contig 15324 bp, 14 predicted proteins | sample YNPCB0241_FD_198679 | JGI IMG/M metagenome (GOLD analysis project Ga0272449, IMG submission 198679) | Hot spring sediment microbial communities from Yellowstone National Park, WY, United States - YNP-CB-024-1 | ecosystem: Environmental > Aquatic > Thermal springs > Hot (42-90C) > Sediment...
GAGATTATCTCCACAAAGAATGTAAATCAGGTAGAGTATATCGATATCTAACCTCGACCAGGTGGTCAGGCTGGTTTTGTCGAATGATCTTCTGAGTGCCTTCTCTCGGAGGCATATGGAGGCCCAATCCCTCAAGAAGATCCTAGCAGTTCGGAAGAGGCCGCAGAGGTTCGCGATTGTTTCCGGAATCCCAACTGACTCCGGCGAAATTCTTTTCGCTAAACTTTAGGCGAAATTCATTTAGCTAAAGTTTAATTGCCGGGAACACTTGCGGCAAAGCCCATTGGTGCAGGAAATGTCGGACACCTTTGTGCCCCGGGGGAATGTCTCCCCGCCCCGGAGTGGACCAGTCCCTACATTCAACAATCCATCGAGTTCCGAGGCCAGCTCTCCGTGAAGCTGGTCTTTCCCGGTTAATCCGATTGCATAATTTTTTATGCGGATCGACCGAAGACGACCACTTGGGACCCAAGGGCCGGCCTCTTAGGTGGACCCCGTTGCCTTCCGGAGATATGCCCCGTGGCGGTTGAGTGTCCACAGCTTGTCGGACGGATCCTCTATCTTAAATTCCAACCTAAGGGTGGCTTTGGATCTCCCCTCAAGTAGGCACGAGGTGCGGAGCTCGACTTGCAGGGGATTTCGGCTCTCCATCAGGCTCTCAGGTATTCCGGTTTAAAAAAAGTGTGGTTGGAGGGGACGGTCGGCCACCCTTCCCCCTCTAACACGGGTTCGAAAAGTCCGGGAAAAATTCTGGTACCAAACAAAGGCTTTCCCTTTTTGTTACGCTAGTGGGCGGAGATTAGTCCCCCCTTAGGTTGTAATTGAGGACAACCGGTAGCAACTTCACTCCGGTTAGGTGTTCCCGACATCGGTTTTCGCTTAATTCGCCATCCTAACCCGATTGCATGTTGGGCGGCCCTTCGGTCGGCCAGGCTAAGGTAACTCGAAAATGTCCTCGATCCGGGAGGACATTCGGGTCACCGAGTTCCGCCTTATCGAAATGAATTACTGCCTTTGCTATAACCCTTTGCCTATTGAAACGGGTTGCGGTGTCCCGACTGTGACAAAAACTGTCCCGGTGCAGGCCTTTGATCGCCGCTTGATTACTAGTGGTTTGCAAATTCAACGGCAAAGACCGGGTTTTTAAATTCGGGGCCTACCTGTGCGAAATTCTTTGCACCGGGGGCTTGTTTTGGGCAGAACTCCAAAACGGGGCTGAGCCGAATTTTCCCCGACCGAGCGAACTCCTTTGAGCATCTTGAGACCGGATTATCGCTTTGAAATTTGAAAGAAGGATGTCGTTCCTCAACCGGAATTCCCGAGTGCGGGTGCCGCTTTTGAGCAGCTGATGGCCGGTGTTGCAGCAAAAAGCAGAATTCGCCGGGCAAGCGATATAAAAAACACACCTCACACCTTCGGTGTCCTGGTTCCAGGAGGGTTCCCCCGAATGATGCGGTGTTAATTTCTTTTAGGTGGGCGGTTGTGTTTTAGCCGCTCCCGTTAAATTAGGAAAGGCCCAGCTAGGAGAGAGGGAAGGTGTGGTGCGTTCGGCCAAGAGGTGGTTACCGGGCCTACGGTATTTCCCCCGGTTCATTTGGGCCCCGGCGTAGGGAGAACTTGGCTATTCCCAAAGGAATTGGCAATCAAATTTGGACTTGCCCAAGGGCACACTCCCACTTTTTCCGAATCGGTGGCAATGGCCTGAGTCGAGGTCGCAGTCTCGAACCCTACGCCATCCTCTGGTATGATGAAGGAAGATGAGGCCACGGGACCAGATGCGTTTTTGGAGGAAAGTTGCCGGGGAAGCCCCGGAGTTGAGCGACAGGGTCGGCTTGGAGATTAACATGGGAAAGATCCGGGCAGAGGACTAAGCCGAACCAGCTTTTTCCCGGAAGAATCCCTCCGGCCAAGGTGTTCGGATAGATACCCGAGACAGGCGGTACTTACACTTTGGGCCCTCTCTTTTGTTCAGGGGTGGTGAGGCCGTCGTTTACCAACTGGTGAACTTCTCATTGGGTTTTGCCTGTGACCGGGGAACGTTTTTGTGAGCTTTTGACCCGAAGTGGGCTTCTTTCAGGTGCCGAGGTCTCGGCCGCCTTCGAGGAGCTTCGCTCCACCTTGTCCCCCGGGGAAACCCTGGAAGCTCGAAAGATCGCGGATCACCTGGTTGCTGCGGGTAAACTTACCCCCTGGCAAGCGGAACAAGTCCTCCAGGGTCGGTATAAAGGATTTTTCCTCAAAAACTACAAACTTCTTGCACACGTTGGGGCTGGGGGTATGAGCAATGTTTACTTGGCGGAACATCTGCTTCTAAATCGCCGGGTGGCCATCAAGGTCCTTCCTTTAGGGCGGGTGAAAGACAGGGCTTATCTTGAGCGATTCTACCAAGAGGCTCGGGCAGCCGCCCGGGTGGATCATCCCAATATCGTTCGGGCGTACGACGTGGAAAAGGAAGGGGACATTCACTTCCTGGTGATGGAATATGTGCCGGGGTGCGATTTGGCAACGCTGGTGAAAAAGGAGGGCCCTCTGGATTACTATCGGGCGGCGGAGTACATCCGGCAGGCAGCCTTAGGCCTGGCGGCAGCTCATCGAGCTGGTTTGGTCCATCGCGATATCAAGCCAGCAAATTTGCTCGTGGATGAGCGGGGGGTAGTGAAAATCCTCGATCTCGGACTCGCTTTGCTGAACACGGGGGACTCTGCTCGAGCTTCGTTAACTCTGGAAAGCGATGACAACGTCCTGGGCACAGCGGATTATATTGCTCCGGAGCAAGCGTTGAATAGCCATCAAGTAGATGCCCGGGCTGATATTTATAGCCTAGGATGTTCTCTTTATTTCTTGCTGACGGGCCATCCGCCTTTTGATCGGGGAAGTGTTGCTCATCGGCTATTGGCCCACATCCGGCAACAACCGCCAAGTATATTGAACGATCGGCCGGATGCTCCCCCTCGGCTGGTGGAAATTTGTATGCGGATGATGGCCAAGCGGCCGGAAGATCGTCCTCAGACAGCCGAAGAGGTCGTTGCCCTCCTTGAGGGGTTCCTATGGCAAGAAGGGGTGTGCTCGGGCAAACCCACCCTCTCGGTAGGCCCGGAAAGTCCGAAAGAATCCCAGGCCCGAAAAATTTCTTCTTCGGAAAAAGACTCATCCCTGGAAGCTGGGGCGGGCGGTTATAGCTCCGGAAGGCTGCCTCGGGCGAGCCCGGGTACCGGATCTGGGGTGATGGCACCAGGGATTCAGCCCGGTTCGGGGGGATCGGGTTCGGGATCGGCCGGCAAGCTGATGGACCGATCGAGCTCGGCTTCGAAGTCGGGGCCTGCTGGGCCGGCACGGCCGGGGGCAAGTGCAGGTAAGGTAGCATCCGCGAGGCTCCCTCAGAGTCAGCTTCCACAGGAGAGTTCCCCCGCGGATACTAGTCTAGCCACCGGAAGGGTTCCGAGCCGACGACCTGAGGACTCTGGGGTACTCCCGCATGGAACGACGCCAGGCCCGGCTGGGCCAGCGGAGGGGACAGGCTCGGAAATTGGCCCAGCTTCTACGGCAATCTCACCTGGTTCTGCCGAAGAGGCTCTCGCCGCCTGCGGGGGTGATTTCTCGAAGGCTGGCCAATCTCCGGCATCGATGCCCAATACTCCCGTGATTGTCCCTGTGCCTTCCATCAGGCCGGTAGTTAGAAAAAGAGCCCGGCCTTCTCCGGCTAACCCATTCGGCGATATTCCGCTTTGGGTCTGGGGGATTATTGGCGGAGGCACCGTCCTCGCCATCCTTTTATTGATCCTCCTCTTGACCCGCGGATGATAGTTTCTCCTCGTGACCCGACGATAATGATGGCCTTTTTCCCGGAAGTGGCCATCAATTTTGGACAAATGAGGGCCCTGGTTTCACCCTTCCGTCTCAAACAAAGCGGCTGGTCTAGAGGTCGTCGAGGATTTAGGGGTGACGTCCCCCCGAGCTTCCGCGAGCATTCTTGCCATCCTTTGAAGCGTTGTACCACCGCTTCAGCTCGGAGTGGTTTTCCGGGCCAAGCGGCAGAGATCGGCGGTTAGGCCTATTGCAGGCATCGGAGGCGAAGTGGCCCGTTTCCCTGCAAGTCTTTGCCAGCCGAAGAGGCGAGTCTGTGCAATTGAGATAGGAGGGCCTTTCCGAAACTTTCGGCTGTGCGTGCTCTACGGTTGGTAAAGCTTGGATCGGGGAGTCAAGATTTACCAATTGGGAAATCCAGCCTGGGGATCTCTTCCCGGTGTTGCGGAAGGACATGTCCTAGGAATTTCGGATGCCAGAGATTGACACTCTTGGGATGCCAGTGCCGGGGTTTGCACGTTAATTCCGAAATGATTCGGAGGGCAAGAGAAGAGGTCGAGGGAAAGGATTTTTACCCGAAAAAAAGGTGGCCTCCGCAGGTGCGGTGCCTTCAAGCTCCCGACGAGCCCTCAAACTCACGGGGGAGCGGTGTTTCCGGCTCCGGATCACCAGGCTCTTTTGCCCTAGGGGGCAAGAAGGTCTGGCCCATCCCAGCAGGAAAACTTATGAGGACCGCACCCAATCGGAATGGTGTTGACTCTGGGGGGCTTTCTTTGCTAGCACCGACACCGCAGAGGCCAGACTCATCTCTCCGTTCGGGTTTTCCTCAATGTGTGCACGATGGATCGGCGGAAGATTCCCCTTTTGCCCGAATCTTCGCCCAAAAACTGGCTTTCACCAGAATTCTTCGGCAAAACGAAGCCACCCGCTTTCGAAGACTCCCCGCCCTTTGCACCACCTTTCACCAGTTACCAGTGTACCACGCCGTGCGGCTAACAACCATCTCTCAGGTTCAAAAATCTGGAGCATTTTCGAGGACTACGCCCAATTGTGTAACTGCTTCTCGGAGGCGGGGGCTCTCCGGGTGAACTTTTTGGTTCCGAACCATTTTTGTCTCGAGTGGCGAAGCACGCTGGGCCCGTCGCGGTGCGGTCAGCTGAATTTCTTCCAGCCCCCGGGTCTCAGAGACTGGAAGCATCGGTGAATTTCGAGAAGGCTTCGCCGAGGGCCAATAAACTGAAGACCCAAAAGGAGCTCCGAACAACTGCCCAAAAACTAGTAAGGACTACACCACGAGTACAATATGTGGCCACAGAAGGTAAGAAACCCTCGGGGGTTGGGCTCGGTTTCCCAGTTTTGGGTTTTAGTAGGCTCTTCTTGAGAGTTTATGCCCTCGAGGAGTGTGGAGTATCGACGAGGCCCCCGTGTTTTTTCGCCCAAGTTCTTCATCATGTTGATTGCCGTCATGACCTTTTTGATCTCGAGTGCTGTGTGATGCCGAACTGCAAGGTTCTTCAGGCACCATCGAGGAGGCCAGGCACCCGATTCTTCCGTCGGCCAACCCCGGAGAGGACCTGCTTTTTAGTCCCACCCGATGGAACTTGGCAGGTGGGAGAGGGCTGAATCCCGCTGCTGCGAAGGAACATCTCGACTGCCATTCCGCCCCTCCGGTCTCCGAGAAGCTACAATGAAGGCCGGGTCCGTCTTTGGCAGGCCCGCCTCCGTTGTTGCCGAGGAAGCACGGTTCCGACATTTGCTTCCACCTTCGGCAGACCTCCTCCATGACCGAAGTGGAGTTTCGTTTGGCCTGGGAGGCATTTTTCCCGAAGTTTCGGCAGATCGTGAGCCCGTTGGGTTGCTACGAAATTGGCTTGTTTAGCAGAGAAAGGGTCCAACCTTGGAAAAACGGTGGGGTGGTGTCTTCCGCGAAGCAACGGCACCGATCGCGGAGCGTTTTACGGAGAGTATTAGTTTCGATTGGCGACTTTATCGGCAGGACATTGCCGGGTCGATCGCCCATGCAGAAATGTTAGGCCAGATCGGGCTGCTGACGCCCCAGGAGGTTGATCAACTGCGGGAGACCCTGCGGCAAATCGAAGCAGAAATTGCCGCAGGTCAGCTGCCATTTCGGCCAGAACTCGAAGATATCCACATGCACATCGAGCAGGCCCTTGTGGAGCGATTAGGGGACCTGGGTAAAAAGCTCCATACGGCCCGAAGCCGAAATGATCAAGTGGCCACGGACCTTCGGCTTTGGGTTCGGGAAGCCATCGACCATGTTGACCACCAACTGGAGGAATTGCAACGGGCCTTTGTGGCCCGGTGTGAGTTGGACTTCGAGGTTGTGCTCCCTGCTTACACCCATGTTCGACGGGCTCAACCGGTTCTTGCCCCCCACGTGTGGCTTGCCTATTGCGAGCGTTTTGGTCGTGACCGGGAACGTTTGGCCGACTGTCGCCGTCGCGTGAACCGATCGCCCCTCGGATCCGCCGCCATTGCGGGCACATCTATCCCGATCGATCGCTGGGCAACCGCCAGACGGCTCGGCTTTGACGAAGTTATCGAAAATTCCATTGATGCCACCACCGATCGGGACTTTATCGCCGAGTTTCTTTTCGATTTGGCAATGATTGCCGTCCATTTGAGCGGGTGGGCGGAAGACTGGATCCTTTGGTCCACCACCGAGTTTGGCTTCCTCCAGTTGCCTGAGGCTTTCTGCACCGGTTCGTCCATTATGCCGCAAAAACGCAATCCCGATGTGCTAGAGTTAGTGCGGGGAAAGTGTGCCCGAGTGCTCGGGGATCTTCAGGCAATCTTGGTACTGCTGAAAGGATTACCCCTCGGCTATAACCGGGACCTTCAGGAGGACAAAATCCCCTTGTTTGATGCTTTCGATACCGTCAGCTCCTGTTTAGAGGTAAGCACGGAAATCGTACGGCGGGCCCGGCTGGATCGGGAGGCAATTGGCCAAACGTTGGAGAAGGGTTTTTTGGACGCCACCACCCTCATGGAGTATTTGATCCTCCGGGGGGTGCCACAACGGGATGCTCACCATGCCGTGGGGCGACTTGTGCGGAAGGCGTTAGACTCCGGCCGAACCCTTAAGGAGTTGAGCCTAGAGGTTTTTCGCGAGTTCGTTCCGGATATCGGTCCGGAAGTTTACGAGTATCTTGGGGCCGAAAATGCTGTCCGGGCTATGAAAAGCCTGGGATCGACTGCACCGGTTGAGGTGGCCCAGCAGATTCAACGGTGGAAGGCAAAGCTGGGGATGCTTGCTCCTTGCAACCCGGCGGAGAAACCCCTGCAGGGTTAAGTGCGGCGGTGTTGAGGAGCCCATTACCCGCTGCTCCCAAAGGGATCCAGGGTGTGATGGCGGGGGTCTCCTTGGAACTGGGGCCGGGTTAACTCCCGGTACAGTAAACGGATTTCAGGAGTTGCAGCCTGGCTGCCAAACCGGTTGGGGTGGTGCCCTTCGTGCATTTTCCCCAAAAGTATTCCGGTGGCTGAATTGGGGTTGCTTTCGGCCTCGGTGGAATTAAAGTGGAGTCAAATCTAGCCTCCAAAAGATCAGCCTAGCCGGTTTTCTTCGGTCGTTATCCCTCAGACAAGCAGGGTGCTCAGGAAGCCCAAGCACAGGAATTGGGGCTTTCGGGATTGGTCATCGGTTAGAGCCCTTCACGGGTAGGGCAAGGAGGTAGTTTTTGGGGCACCTTCGGGTTGCCGAAGTTTTCCTGGAGGCAAAGGCGGGGAGAGGTCGGGGGCTACGAACAATTCGGTTCCACCCGGAAGGGGTGTTTAGGACTGGATGTAAAACCATTTTTGGGTGGAGCTGAGTAAAGATCCGAGGAACTCGGTGAAGGTCCAACGAATTAAGTAATTCTCGGTAAACGTTGAAGGAAATGAGCGTTTCTTGACATGTGTTCGGTTGATACCGCCGGATGATTTGTTCCGGTGCCCGGCAGAAGACGGTGGAACCGCTTCCTCAGCAGTTGGCGACTGGTGCCGAGGCAGGCAAACACCAAAAGCGAGGATCAAGGAACTATGAGGCAAAAACGCGGATGGGGCGGAGGGCAACCGTGGCTGGGTTGGCTTCTTATTGCCGGCTTGGTAGGGCTATGTGCCTCCGACTTTTTTTGCCTAAGGGCGGCTTTTTGCCGGGCCCATCAAGCCCTAGACCCGGCAGCTGGAGAAAAGAAAGAGGAAGCGGAGCTTTTCGCCCTCCCTCCCGCGGTAAGCCCGGCTGTTAAGGCTATCCTGGCCACCAACCCGGTGCTGCCATGGGAGTGTGCCCGGGCTGCCAAGATCTTGGCCGACCTCGGCGAGTTTGAGCTAGCGAAAGGCTTCCTCCGAAAGGTCCTCAATCACCTTGCTAACCAATCGGAACGGGACCGGCGGGAAACGCTGGTGGATTTTGAGGAGCGGTTTGGAGTAACGATGTTTTTCGAGATGGCCCGCCGCCCGGAATTAGCTCCTGATGCCAAAGAATTGGCCCAAGCCCTGGTAGAGGCTTTGGATGCCCATCGTCGCGACCCGGAACGGCTCCGAAACCTGGTGCGGAACCTGGCAGCCGAGGAACCCCAGATCGCCGTTCCAGCAGCCGAGGAACTTCGCCGATCTGGCCCGTTTGCCTTGTGGCCCATGCTAGAAGCTCTTGCCACTGCCGAGGAAAGTGGGGAACCGGCCTCTCCATTGTGGCGAACCCGGATATCCCGCGTGATCCTCGAAATCGGAGCCGATGCTATTGGGCCCTTGAAAGCGATCTTGGAAAGCCAACGTCCAGCACTGATGGCCGAAGCGGTCCGGGCCATCCGGCTCCTCCGGGCCCATTCCCTTGCTCCCCACCTTTTTGAAATTGCCCATCTCGCGAGCGATCCCGGACTTCGCCAAGCGGCGGAGGAAGCCTTGATCGCCTTTTACGGACGAGTACCGGGTCGGCAAATGGCAGCTAATTTGTTGATAAAGGAAGCTCGAGCCCACCTGGAGCAGGCTGTTGCAGCAGATCCCACCGTACTGCGACCTTGGTGGTTTTGGGATGCCTCGGCCGGCTTTCCCAGTTTTCAGGAGTTGCCCCAGCCGGAAATAGCCAAGCGGGAGGCACTCCACCTGGCTCAACAAGCAAGGAGGTTGGCCCCGGAAGATTCCTCCGCTGAGATCTTGGCTGCCATCGCCGAGGCGGAGTTAGTCTCTGGGGCTGGACGATTGGCCGATTTGCAAGCGGCCGCAACAAAGCTAGCCTCTCAATGGGCCGACAAACCGGCTTCTCGCCTCATTCAGATCTTGCTCCTGGCAAATCAAATGGGGTTTACTCCTGCCACGGCCATCAGCTTGGCCATCCTTGCGGAACGGGCCGGTGATAAGCTCCTCCTTTTGAACCACGTCGATCCCTCCCCGGTGATCCAGTGTCTGAGACACGCGGATCGCCGGGTCCGGTATTTTGCCCTGTCCGCTACTCTTCGCCATGCCCAAGATAACAACTTTGCAGGAGCAAGCTGGAGTTTGGAGGCTCTCTCCTATTTCCTTAGTACCGAGGGCAAGGCCCGAATCCTCCTTGCCATCCCGAATACAGAAGATGCTATGCGAATTGCCGGGTATTTCATCGAGCAAGGCTATGAAGTAGAAACCACCCGGTCCGGAAGGGAGGTATTTCGACTTTTAACATCCTCCCCGGATTTCGAAGTGGCTTTTATTGATATGGGTATCGATGACCCTCCGGTCGAGCTTCTGGTGCAGCAGTTGCGGGGGGATTGTCGAGCCGCACCGATTCCTATTGGCATTGTGGCTCGGGCTGGCCTGCTTGATCGGGCCAGCACGATTGCCGCCCGAATTCCTCGGGTTCGAGCGTTTTCCCGGCCACATGAGGCCACCTCGGCACATTGGCAGCTGGAGGAACTCCGCCGGTTGGATAGCGGCAGTCTGCTTACCGCTCAGGAGCGGACTCAGATTGCCACCGAGTTGCTTTCCACTTTGGCCTCGGAAGTTGACCGACTGAGCCGGGTAATTCCTCTGGCTCGGTTGGAGTCCGTATTAGTGACCCAGCTTTTGTATTCGGACCGGGCCCCAGCAGCAATTTCTCTCCTTGGTCGGGTGGGAACCCATGGGGCTCAGACTGCCTTGGTACACCATGCTAGTCGACCGAGTTGGCCCCCAGAACTCCGTCGGCAAGCCGTCCAAGCCCTGGCTCAATCAATCTCGTGTTATGGTGTTCTCTTGACCACCAAGCAGATTGAACGGCAGTATGATCTCTACAACCAACTGGGGCCTATTGCACCGGTGGAGCGGGAACTTCTCGGGGCTATTCTGGATGCCTTAGAGCAGCATGTGGCGGCCGAGGTCCCGGCCCCTTTGAGCAGTCGCCTTCCTTAACCGAGCCTGTGCGGGATTTCCAACCGAAACCAAAAACCGAGAGGTTTCCTAGGGAAACTGTGATCGGTTCGAAAGCCGAGGAATCGGGTCCCACTTGCAAGCTGCGGATAACGTTTTTGCTGTTAGCCCGCCGATTGCGGCTTTTACCTAGTCCGCTTATCAGCTGCAAGGAAGAATAAGTCTATTTTCGTTTCCGGCTTTTGAAGGAAGTGCTGGGAAACAGGACTCGCTCGGCGGGATTTTTTATCTCATCCGAAGGTTTTACCAGGGAACCGGTCTTTCCCGATTTGACAGCAAATGAATCTTGGAGGCATCAGTTTCCCTTTATGGTGAAAGAGGTTCAATTCATTCATTCCGTCTTCCTAGCCGGGGGAAATCGACAGCTTTTACACCTCCGTTTAGCCGGAAGGCCCATCAACTATCCTTCGCAGAAAATCCCCTGTCCCAAGGTGGTGGTTTTTTTCGGAACGACTTTTCCTAGCCCACACATCTCCGTGGGTAGAAAACCTCGGGGAGAGGATCTGGCAGTAACACGGCTTGGTGAATCCTTCCCCAGCGTTTTCCGGAGTTACATAGCTCTGCAGGTCGGAGGGCACCAGATCCAAGATAGGACTCCTAGCACCAAGGCCCGAATTTAGGTGCAGGTTCCGCGGCCCATTTCTTGCCACTCGTAACCATTTCGGAATGCAATTAAGAGGAAATCGATCAGACCGTTCCGAGAAAAACTTTTCGGAACAACGTAAAGAACAATCACGAAGCAGTGGATTTGGACAGGGCGAGATCTACCTCGAAGAGCAGATCCTCCCCGGGCGAGCTAAGGAGACTGGTGGTGCTTTTCTCCTACCCGATCTGCTAAGATGAATCGCTCCCCTCCCTGTGAAAACCCGGAATTTGGAACCGGATCATCGAATTCCCGACGATAGGTGGAAGCAACATGGGAGCTTTCGCGATGCACCTGCGACTGGGAACGCGAGGAAGTCTCCTTGCCCGCAACCAGGCGGCTCAGGTGGCCGATCTATTGGCTGCCCGAGGGTTCGAGGTCGAAACCGTCATTATCCGCACCACTGGGGATAAATATCAGGAAGGTGTGCCGCCTTTGGGCAAGGATCGGGGGATTTTCACCAAGGAGCTTCAGCAGGCCCTCCTCGAAGGGAAAATCGATGTGGCGGTTCATAGCCTGAAAGATCTTCCCACCGAGCCAGTTCAAGGTCTCCGCATTGGAGCTGTCCTGCCTAGAGCTTCGCCTTTCGATGTGCTTGTGTGCCGGAGGTCAGTCGAGCTTTCGGGCATTTCCACTCTTGGCCGGATAGGTACCGGGAGTGCACGGCGGAAAGCTCAGCTTCTTTACCTCTTTCCCCATATGGTTATAGAGCCGATTCGCGGTAATGTGGACACACGTCTGCGAAAACTAGATGAAGGGCAGTTTGACGGCATCATCCTTGCGGAGGCGGCGATGGAACGCCTTGGGCTCCACAGCCGTGCCTATCTCCGCCTACCCGGGGCTTTTATGCTGCCAGCACCCGCTCAGGGGGCAATTGCCGTGGAAATTCGGGCCGATGATCCCCAGATAAGGGAAATTGTGGGGGAGCTGGATCATCTGCCCTCTCGAGCTGCTGTGGAAGCCGAGCGACATTTTCTCCGCGTTTTGCAGGGGGGATGCCTTGCCCCGGTTGCTGCCCTGGGAATCGTCCGCGGGGATCGGCTGATTCTTGCTGGCCGAGTGCTTTCCCCTGATGGCCGCAAACGATTGGACGGAACCCTGTCTAGCTTGCTGACCGAGGCGGAAAAGCTGGGCGAACGCTTGGCCGAGCAACTGTTGGACCAGGGTGCCGCCCCCCTCATCACCGCAGCAAGAGAGTTTTCGCCTGAGGGATTCGCTAGTTAGCGGGTTTCCCCGGATGGCCCCATCGAAGATGGAGTGAATCTTCGGCTATTGACTGAACTTCCAAAGAAACCGGCACGTTGGTCCCTTGGGGCTGCGTTGGGTTCCAGAAGCGGTTACAATCACAAATGCCGTTGACTCCCCTGTGCATGTCTTTCTGCAGGTGGAATGACCCACCCACTTTCGGGGGGGTTCGCTTCCACAAGGGAATAATTGGGGCAGGTTGGAGTGTCTTTTTAGGTGGGGTTTCAAGAATGACTGCAGCCAAGCCCGGCGAGGAGTTCGAGCAAATCGTCCGCCAGTATTTGGACGATATTTACCGCTATGCGTATCACTTAACGGGGGATCAATTCCAGGCCGAGGACCTCACCCAGGAGGTCTTTCTGCGGGCTCACCGCAAATGGCATCAACTTCGGTCCCACGATCGGGTTTGGCCGTGGTTGGCCGCCATTTGCCGGCGGACCTTCTTGAATCGGGCACGAAAACAAGCTCGTGAGGCCCCGGTTTCTCCGGATCTTCTGGATCATCGGCCAGCCCGGGAAATCGACCAAGCTGGGCTTGATGCAGAAGGCTTGGCCCAGGCTTTGGCCAAGCTACCTCCTCGGTTTCGGGTTCTGCTAATGATGTTTTATTTCGAGGGTCTCTCTTATCGCGAGATCGCTTCCCAACTGGGCCTTCCTATCGGGACAGTGATGAGCGGTCTTGCACGGGCGAAAACTCAGCTACGAGCAAAACTAGCTGCCTCGATGGCTCCGCCACAACCGGCGGCTTCATCGATAACTGGGGAGAAATCCGCGTGATGTCCGGTCATCCACCCTCTGATCCTCGGCCGAGTCGAAAGAAGCTTCGGAAATGGCTGGAGGTTTTTCAACCCAGCAAAGATAGTTGGGCAGAACCTCCTTTTTCGGCTGTGGCCCAGGTGCTGACTCAGGATCCAGAGCTGCAGAAAGAATGGCAAAGGATTGAATCCCAAGATCGCCAAATCCGTAGCATAATTGCCGAGACGCCGGTCCCTAAAGGGTTGCTGGAGCGGACCTTAGCCCGCCTGGCCTCTGCCGAACGGGAGGTATCCTCCGCGAGCACGATCGATGCTTCGCGAGATGTGTTGATCTCGCACCCATCCCCATCCATCCTCGGTGCAAAATGGAACGAGCTTCATCCTCGGGAAGAGGCATCGCCGCACTGGGCAAAAGTGGAAACAGGGTGGGCAAGGGAGGCAAGTTCTCGCGATTTACCGCTTTCCTTTACTGGCGAAAAACGCTTCGCCAATGGGCAGCGGGCAGCCCTTGCCTCTTTTCTAACGAGGGGGCTTTTAGGAAGCCTGCTTGCGGTGTCACTAATCTTCTGTTTACTTTGGCCGTTCGTACAGTTGTCGCTTTGGCACCGTCAAAGCGGCTGGACCAGCTCGGCTCTTCTAGAACGGGCGATTGTCCATTTTCGCAGTGACCGGTCTTATTACGCCACGGGTCGACTGGTGGCCCAAGAACCGCCGCCTAGCGGCTTTCGACCTTCTTGCCGGGTATACGGTTGGCAGGTTAGCCGCTGGCGAAGCACAGATCTGCTTCCCGCACGCACGACCATCGCCTTCGATCTTCCCCCGGTGCGAGGCATCAGTGCAACGTTGTACGTGACAGATGTTCCTATATCAGGATTGCCAGACCTTCCCCCTTCTTCGCCGTCTTTGAATACCGGGATGTGCTCGGCCGGGATTTGGCAGGAAAACGGGCGGGTTTTAATCCTCGTGGTTGCCGGCGGTCCCGATGCCTATCGCCAGTTCCTTTTAGATGCTGGGCGGGAGCTAGCATGATCCCCGGCCAGTAAGCTTTCCCCGAGGCACGGGGAGAAAAACAGCCCTCGAGGTTTTCCTTTCAGGTTATCTCTGCCGTGCCGCATCCCGAGGGAGATGGTTGCGGCGGGTGTTCGAATTGGAAGCTCCCTAGTGGGAAGTACTTCGGGGGAAAAGCCTTAGGGGGAATTTAATTCCGGAAAGTGAAGGTCCCAGTGTTGCCCAGAACTGGGATGATGGGATGTTCGGGGTGTTAGCTAGCGAAGAAGGCCAGGGAGATCCTTGCCGGCGTTGTTCAGAAGTCCACCCAGCCATGCGTCGGGCGATGGGCTGAGCGGCTTGCCTTCCTCCATCCGAATTTCGGCTCCGAGTAGAGGATTTCCGGCTCCGCGGAAAATTCGCTCCATCTAAGTCTTTCCCAGACAATAACCTAGAAAAAATTCCGGGGACCCGAAAATGAGAAAGATCGACCGGCCTACATCGGTGGCTTAAGGGTTGGATCCGCTGCAAGTGAGCAAGAAGGTCCTTCCAACCCTTGCATATGCAGCCGAATAAATTTCGTCAATTTAGTAAAGAGTTGCCGAAAGCCGCAAGTTCTCCAATTTGGCTGAAATCAGAGACTACCGGAGGAGTATTCAGTGCCTCCTGGTTTCCCGATTGTCCCGGCCGGTTTTTGAAATTTTGGGTTTTTGCGTGCAATTTCGGTACGGTTTATCCGTATTATTATTTTGGAAAGAGGAATCGTTCGGGGGGCGAATTGGATTCGACCGGGCAGTCTGGGTACAGGTGGCGTGCCGTGGTTGGTCAGCGGCCCACGTAAAAAGCTGACCGAACAATAACTGCCAACCACAGCTTGGCTTTGGCTGCCTAAACGAGAAAGGCGGCCCCGGCCGAGGAGCTTAGCCGAGGAGCTCCGAAGGCTGGCCCCCAAACTCGGCTCGTGTCGGGTTTGGTTGGGTGGACCCGACATCAGACCGACACCCAGCTGGCCGGCGAGGACCCTGTCGGTTGGGGCTATCGCCGGTGAGGATCCAATAAACCGACTACGCACGTAGAAGCCTGTGCTCAAGATGTCGCGGGACGCGGGTTCGATTCCCGCCGCCTCCAATCTTCCATTCGCGGCGACCCTGTGGCTTCTCCCGATAGGATTGCCGATTTCGTTCCACTTCGTGGACGAAACTTCGTGGACGAGTCGGTTTGCACCTGTTTCTAGCCGGCTTGATATTCCTTATTGATTTTGCGATCCTCTTCGCGGGGAGGTCGCGATTTCTGCTTTCGGGAGGTTTGCCCGCCTTTAAGTGCAGGATTTTCGAACATGGGGCACCTCACGTTTACGAGTGGGTGCTACCTTTTTAAACTCTCCGGGACTTGACGAAAGCCAGTGCCCATGGAAAACCAGAGGCCTGAAGCGGGTGACTTTCCGCCATTTTCGATTACAGGCGGCATTCCGCGGTTCTGCTCCTGAAATTCCCCACTTTCCGGGGAAATC
>Ga0272449_1002910_pt1 | contig 15316 bp, 9 predicted proteins | sample YNPCB0241_FD_198679 | JGI IMG/M metagenome (GOLD analysis project Ga0272449, IMG submission 198679) | Hot spring sediment microbial communities from Yellowstone National Park, WY, United States - YNP-CB-024-1 | ecosystem: Environmental > Aquatic > Thermal springs > Hot (42-90C) > Sediment...
ATTGTACTCCCGTTCATGCAGGGAGAGGAGAGAGGATGAGGTAAGGAGGTAGGCATGGACTTCGAGCTCACCCCCGAACAGAAGGCCTTCTTCAACGAGGTGAAGGAATTCGCCGCCCGGGAGATCGCCCCCTACACCGAGGAATACGACCGCCGCGGCGAGTTCTACTGGGAGGGATGGCGCAAGATGGCCGCCATGGGGTTGCTGGGACTGCCCTTCCCGGAGGAGTACGGCGGCTCGGGAGCGGGGGCCCTGGACACAGCCATTGCCATGGACGCCTTCGGCGCCGGGGGAGGAGACGCGGGCATGTCCCTTTCCTGGGGAGCCCACACCATCATCGGCGCCATACCCATTTGGGTTATGGGAAACGAGGAGCAGAAGAGAAAATACCTCCCCCCCATATGCTCGGGGGAGAAGATCAGCTGCTTTGCCCTCACCGAGCCCGACGCCGGGTCCGATGCGGCCTCCATTCGCACCACCGCGGTACGCCAGGGGGATTATTACATCCTCAACGGCACCAAGATCTTCATCACCAACGGACCCATCGCCGACATCTGCATCGTGCTGGCGGTTACCGACAAGGAGAAGGGCGGAGCAGGCATCAGCGCCTTTATCGTGGAGAAGGAGTTCGAGGGCTTCGAAGTAAGTCGGGAGCTGGACAAGATGGGTAACCGCACCTCTCCCACCGCCGAGCTCGCCTTCAACGACTGCAAGGTCCCGGTGGAGAACCGCCTGGGAGAGGAAGGGGAAGGCTTCTATGGGGTGGGTAAGGCCACCCTGGAATGGGAGAGGGCCATCATGGTTGCTCCCGCAGTGGGGGGCATGGAGGCCAACATCAACCGATGCATCCAGTATGCCCGGGAGAGGAAACAGTTCGGAAAGCCCATCGGGAAGTTCCAGGCGGTGGCCTTCAAGATAGCGGAGATGAAGTGCCTGCTGGATGCCGCACGACTGCTGGTCTACCGGGTGGCCTGGATGAAGGACCAGGGAATACCGGCCATGCTGGAGGCCTGCGTATGCAAGCTGTTCGTGACCGAGGCGGCCTTCCGTGTGGCCAGCGAGGCGGTGCAGATCTTTGGCGGCTATGGCTACATCCGGGAGTATCCGGTGGAGAGGACGCTGAGGGATGCCAAGCTGGGCACCATCGGGGCAGGCACCTCGGAGATCCAAAAGCTGATCATCAGTCGCATCCTGCTGGGCAAGCTCTGAGAAGGTTCCCGTGAAGCCGCCCCTCGGAGCGGCTCCTACCGCAGGCCGAAGCCTTGCGATACGCGGGCGGTGGTGGGGGCCGCCTGGTGGGCGGCTTTTCATCATTTCCCTTATTGTGATAGTAAAGGTGGGGGAGGAACGGGTTCCGGACCGGGCGGGAGCCAGCGGCCAACGGAAGGGAAGGCCCAGCGTGGGCCCCACTGGGGGCGTGCCCCCGATCCTAGCCGTTCACGGAACCGGATCCTCCGGTACGGCGTTTTTGAGGTGATACCCGGGGTCCAGGTTTTCCGGTATTTTTCCCTTCCCCGGGAAAGAAGGCAGGATGGAAGGGTCTTTTCGGGCGGGAGGTTGAAGGAGGCTTACTTGGCTGGTAAGGATCTACGGGTGGTAATCCTTTCCGACGTATGGGGCTTCGGGTTATTGGAAACCAAGCCAGAGCCCCTGTGGACCATTAGATACGATGCCCTGCGCAACAAATCCTTGCTAGTGCCCGAGTACGGTGTCATGTACGTGGCCGCGTTCCTGAAGGGCATGGGCATCGACTTCGAGGTGGTCAACCTGGTGGCCGACGTCTTCGCCGAGGAGAGTTGGTTCCGGGAGGAGGGCGGAGTCAGCGAGGACTCCCCCAGCCTATCACCCATCGCCGGCAGTGAAGCCCTTGCCCTGGCCAAGGAGCACCTTTACGGTAGCCTGGAAAGGCTACAGCCCCGGGTCCTGCTATTCCCCATGTCCATCTACTACGTGGCCCTCCACGCCCGAAAGCTGCTGGTGGACCTGAAACGACTCCTTCCCGAGTGCACCATGGTGACCGGAGGCGTCTACGCCACCCTGCATGCCGAGGAGATAATGAGGGATGGCGGGGCCGATTTCGTGGTCCGGGGGGAGGGGGAGTGGACTACCTATGAGCTCCTTTCCGCCCTCCGGGAGGGAGTCCGGGATTTCTCCGGCATCCGTGGACTCACCTGGAGGAAGGATGACGGGTGGGTCCATAACCCGCCCCGGGAGAGGGAGAGGGACCTGGACCGCTTTCCCCACCTCTACACTGTGTCGGAGGAGTTCAAGGTGGGCTTACGCCACCGTCTCCTCAAGGCCTTGAACCCCTTCGAGGATTACGTCCCAGGGGCAGGTTTCCTCACCTCCCGGGGTTGTCCGGAGGAGTGCACCTTCTGCCTGGACCCCACCATCTGGGAGAGGAAAACCCGCTTTCACTCACCGGATTACGTGGGACGGGTGCTGGAATACTGCTGGGAGAACTTCCGCGACGGGGACCGTTCCTTCTACTTCGGAGACGCCACCTTCGCCCTGAACCGCAAGCGCCTGTGGAAGCTGCTGGAGGTGGCGAAAGAGATCCCCTTCACCTATAACATCCAGACCCGGGCCGATACCGTCACCCCCGACGTGCTGGAGGGTTTGAGGAGGACCCGGTTCAACTCCGTGGCCCTGGGCGCCGAGTCCCTGGATGACCGCATACTGGCGGAGGTGGTGAGGAAGAGGACCACCGGGGCGGAGATCTTGCGGGCTGCCCGGGCGGTGAGGGAGGCAGGCATGAGGCCCCTCCTGACCTTCATAGCCGGCCTTCCCACCGATACCAGGGTGAACTTGGAGCGTACTGCCCGCCTCCTACGGGATGAGGGTTTCAACGAGTCTTCCTTCTTCCCCCTGGTGGTTTTCCGGGGAACCCAGCTATACAGGGAATTCGAGAGGCTTTACCCCCAGGCGGCGGAGCGAGAGAGGTTCCGCCTCAACCCCTGGTCGGAGGAGTTCTGCTTCCCCAGCGGCGAGTTCCATGACATGCAGGAGCTGATCCAGTTCACCCAGTACCTGAACCAGGTGGTGCGTTCCTGAAGGCCGTGACCCTGCCCGCCCCATCGCGGGAAGCCTCCTTGGCAGGGAAGGGATCAAACCAGCCGGGGGCGGAAAAGGGTACATCCAGCGCAGATTCCCCCGAAGCTTATCGGAGGTCCGCCAGGGAAGGACCGGGACGTCGGAGAGCGCATTCGCTTCTCGCTCGATTCCGCCTCCAGGAAAAGGAAGAGGCCCGCGGGGGTTGCGGGCCTCCCGAGGGACAGTTCGCAAGAGGGCTGGGGGGTATCAGGGGGCTTGCGCGTAGGGGGAAGGGCTGTCCCTCAAAACCAATGGTGATAAATCCTTTTCAAAGACCTTTCCCTGTAACCCTCCCTGTTGACCTCAACCTCGATGATGGAACACGGGGAGCACGGGTCCATCCACCGGGTGGGTGGTTTTTCCAACCCCCGTTAGGTTGATCGGCTGTCAGGCCGAGGAAAGGTTATGTGGGGTTGCCTGTCCGGTTTGATTGCTGGCGTGGGTCGGATTTAAGATAGTCTTGACCTGGTGGCGTCCGTCCTGGAGGTAAGGGGAATGCCCCACCAATTAGAAGTATTTGCCAAGGAGAGGATTCATCGGACCCTGGAGGAAAGGGAAAGGGATTGGGGTTCGGGCCGATCCCTATGGAAGGAAGCGGCAGAGCTTGGCCTGTTGGGAGGACCTGACCCCCGGGGGCTGGAAGCCGGAGGGGAGAAGGTGGTGGAGATCGCCGCCAGGATGGCATCCCTGGTGGAAGTGGGCCAGGACTTAGGGATCGCCTTGAGCTTCCTCGACCACCTCCTTCTCTGCGCCTATCCCATCCAGGTCTTCGGTTCTCATTCAATACGGGAGCGTTATCTTCCTGCTCTCCTTTCCGGGGATATGATAGGGGCGGCGGCGATATCGGAGCCCGAGTCGGGTGCCAATCCCGGAAGGATGGCCACCGTGGCCGAGCCCGTGGAGGGAAAATACGTCCTCAAGGGCAGGAAGGGCCCGGTCACCAACGGGCCCTGGGCGGACGTTTTCCTGGTGGTGGCATCCACCGCGCCGGAAAGGGGAAAGGCAGGGCTTTCCGCCTTCCTCGTGGAGAAGGATGACGGGGTGCAGGTGGAGGAGCTGGACCTGGGATTCATCCCCACCTCTCCCCACGGAGTCCTCGTCCTGGACGGTGTGCAAGTCCCCCCCGATAGGATGCTGGGAGAGCCTGGATGGGGCCACCAGCCGATATCCAGGTCCCTCTTCATATGGGAGAGGGCCGCCATGATACCCTCGGTGCTGGCCTTGATGGAGAGGTGGCACCACCGAGTGGTCAGGGGCATAGACCCGGACACCCTCTCCCCGGATCTGCGGGTGGCCCTGGCCCAGGGAAAGGTGGACCTAACCGCCATGCGGGTGGTGGCGGAAAGGCTCCTCCGACTCACCTTTCTGGAGACCCAAGGAGGCAGGGAGAGGCTGGAGCTCCTACTTTACTTCGGCCGCAGGTTGCCGGAGTGGGTGGAGGCCATGAACCAGGTGGTCCTACAGCTTCCCATAAAGGCCTCTGCTGACGTGGCGCGGATGTCCAGGGACCTACGCCTGGTGGACGTGGGGCGCTCCATGCTGGAATGGCAGTTCCAGAGCTTCATCTTCTGATGAGTCCGGCAGGAAAACCCCCGACAAGGGGTCCGGGAGTCCTGAAGGGAAAGGAAGGAGGGAGGTGCCGGTGGAGGACCGAGAGATCATCACCCCTGACCGGATATGGAAGCCTTCCGAGGCCCTTTCCCCACGGGTGAGGAGACTACGCGAGGAATACTTCTCGCCGGAAAAAAGGCCCTACTTCCGCAACGAGGTCATGCCCTTCACCACTGGGACCCCCTGGGATGAGGTATTCTCGCCCATCAACTGGGGGGTGGTTCCGGAGATGTATCCCTTCATGGAGGCCTACCGGGAATCCCTCAAGGTCCTGGCCCGCCGGGTTGACCTTCCCGACGGTTTTTGGGAAAAGAGCTTGGTCTTGCGCAGAGCCCTCTTCTTCCGGGAGGTCTGCCGCCGCTACCTACCAGTGCGGATCCTGGAGGGGGAACTGGTGGTGGGAGGCCACTTCAACACCGCCCTTTCCAAGTGCCACAACCGGAAGGAAGCCCGGGCCTGGAGGCGAGCCGTGAGGAAGTGGTGGAGAAAGGCCCAGGAGATCAACCAGCTGGGCCTGGGCAATGCCGGTGCCATCCCGGGGCATATCATACCCGATTACCCCCGGGTTCTCCGGGAAGGTTTCTCCGGGATATATCGGGACCTGCAGCAGAGGATGGAACGGGCAGGGGACGAGGAGAAACGCCAATTCTACCAGGCCCTCATGGTCTGCTGCGAGGCGGCGAGGGACCTGGCCCATCGTTATGCAGAGGAGGCGGGCAGGCTGGCCAGGGAAGAGGCCGACCCGGTGAGGGCCGAGGAGCTCAAGGAGATCTCCCGCATCTGCCGGAAGGTACCCTGGGAACCCGCGGAGACCTTCCACGAGGCGGTCCAGTCCCTTTGGTTTACCCACATGCTGGTGATGGCGGCGGAGTCCTATCCTGGCGCCGGGTTATCCCACGGCAGGTTCGACCAGTACATGTACCCCTATTACCGAGGGGACCTCGAGGAGGGGAGGCTGGACCGGGAGAGGGCCAAGGAGATCCTTAGGTGTTTCTGGATCAAGCACAATTATGCCTACGACTACCAGTCCCGGGTCCTCACCAACCAGGGCATCAACTCGGGTTTCGGCCAGCTGATGACCCTGGGAGGGACCGGGCCCCTCGGGGAGGATGCCTCCAACGAACTGACCTGGCTGATCCTGGAGGTCATTGAGGAGATGAACATGTTGGAGCCCAAGCCCAACGTGAGGCTCCACGCGGGTACGCCGGAGGAGCTCCTGAGACGGGTGGCGGGGATGATAGCCCGGGCCCAGGGCTCGCCCTTCCTCCTCAACTTCGACGAGAACGCCATCCGGGGGCTGGCCTGGCAAGGATTGCCTCGGGAGAGGTTATGGGATTATGCCCCCGTGGGCTGCCTGGAGAACACCCTGCAGGGGGACGACCGCTCGGGAACGGTGGACGTCAACGTGAACCTGGCCAAAGCGGTGGAGCTCACCTTCTTCTCCGGACGGGACCAACTCACGGGGAAAAAGATCGGGCCGAATACCCCTCCCGTGGAGAAGATCGCCACCTGGGACGAATTCCGCGATGCCTTCCGGGCGCAGCTATTGGCGGTGCTGGACCGAGTGATCGAGGTGAGCGACGCCGCGGATGCCATTCGCTCCCGCTTCGAGCCCACCCCCTACCTCTCGGCCATAGTGGGGGGATGTGCCGAGAAGGCCCGGGACGTGACGGCGGGAGGTCCCCGTTTCAACTACATCACTGTGGAGGGGATAGCCTTCGCCACGGCGGCCGATTCCCTCACCGCCGTGAAGAAGCTGGTATACGAGGAGGGCAGGGTGAGGATGGCCGACCTGAAGAAGGCCCTGGAGGATAACTTCGAGGGTCACGAGTCCCTCCGGCTCACCCTGGTCCACAAGGCCCCTAAGTACGGTAACGACGACGATTACGCCGATGAGGTGGCCGCCTGGCTTCACCGGCTATGGACCACTGACGTGATAAGGCGGGTATCCCCCGCCACCGGCCGGCGCTACCGGAGCGGCTACCTCTCTTGGAATTACTGGATAGCCTACGCACCCTCCACCGCCGCCACCCCGGATGGGCGGAGGAGGGGTACCTTCCTCTCCAATGCCATATGCCCGGTGGACGGTGCAGCCCGAAACGGTCCCACGGCGGTGACCCTATCCGTGGGGAAGCTGGGCCTGGAGACCGCCCCCAACGGGGCTTCCCACACCATCAGCTTCAGTCCCTCCATGTTGAGGGACGCTGAGCACGTGGAAAAACTCATGGCTTTCCTGCGAGCTTATGGCGAGAAGGGCGGCACCGCTCTGCAGGTCAATGTCATCGACGCGGAGACCCTGAAGGAGGCCCAGCGACGACCCGAGGAATACCGCAACCTGCTGGTGAGGGTCACCGGTTACAATGCCTATTTCGTGATGCTGGGGAAGGAAATACAGGATGAGATCATCGCCAGGGAATCCCATGGCCTTTGAGGGATCCAGGGGGGAAAGTTCCCCGGGGGAGGATTCCGTCCAGGGCATAGTCTTCAACGTCCAGAGGTATTCCACGGAAGACGGGCCGGGGATAAGGACCACTGTGTTCCTCAAGGGTTGTCCCATGAGCTGCCCCTGGTGCCACAACCCCGAGGGAATGGACCCCCGCCCGGAGCTGGTGTGGTACGAGGCTCGTTGCGTGGGGGTACGGGAGTGCCTGCGGGTTTGCCCTTGGGGGGCCCTTACCCTCACCCCGGAGGGGATGGTCATAGCCCGGGACCGGTGTGACGCCTGCGGAGCCTGCGTCGAGGCCTGCCCGGCGGCAGCCTTGGAGGTCATAGGCAGGAAGGTCTCCGCCATCCTGCTGGCCGAGGAGGCGGCCAGGGACGAGACCTTCTTCCGCAGATCGGGGGGAGGCGTGACCCTCTCGGGAGGTGAGCCCGCCCTCCAGGCTGCCTTCTGCCTCGCCCTGATGGAGATTTTGGCCAAGAAGAGGATACCGGTGGCCCTGGACACCTGTGGGGGAGTTGCCTGGAGCAAGCTGGAGCCGCTGGCGCGCCGGGCGGACCTGGTGCTTTACGACCTCAAGGTCATGGACGAGGCCAAGCACCGGGAATACACCGGCGTCTCCCTCTCCTTGGTGTTGGACAACGCCGTGCGCATTGCCGAGCTGGGCGTTCCCATGTGGGTCAGGACCCCGGTGATCCCAGGATACACCGAAGACGTGGAGAACATCCGTGCCGTGGCCCGCTTCATCCGGGAGAACCTGCCCACTGTCGAGCGATTCGACCTGCTGGCCTTCAACAACACCTGCCGTGACAAGTACCGGCGCCTGGACCGGATCTTCCCCTTGGCCGGGCAGGGCTTGCTGGAGAGGACCAAGATGGAGGCCTTGGTGGAGGCGGCCCGGCAGGAGGGAGTGGAATCGGTCTGCTGGTCGGGGGCAGTGGCCGGGAAGTGAGGGCGGTGACCCCGCTGGGGCGGGGAGGGGGATGGGTGAGGTCTGGCGAGGACAGGAGGTGTATCGGTCCATGGAGATGACGGAGGGAGCGGCGAGCCTTTTCGAGGAGGAGATGGCGGCCAAATTCCTGGCCACCCGAGACGCCGGTGGCCGGGTGAACCTCTCGGTGGTGATATCCCTGCAGCCGTGGCCGGGAGAAGAGGGAAAGAAGCTTGTCTTCGCCGACATGATGATGGGGAGGACCCGCAGGAACCTGGAGGAGGACCCCAGGGCCGCGGTGCTGGTGGTGAATGGGAAGCTGAGGACGGCTGTAGCGAAGGTGATCTTCAGGGGGTTCCACCGCGGCGGACCGTACAAAGAGTTCGTGGATTCCTCGCCCATCCTTCGTTACAACGCCTATTCCGGTTCCCGGGCTGCCGGGGTGCTGGAAGTGGTGGATGCCCTCCCCGAGACCTCCATCCCCCTGGCCGCTGTGATCCTTGGAAAGGCCTTGCTGGCCCTGGGCCCAAGGCCCGGCGCCGGTGGTGGAAGGGGAGACCTCCCCCCTCTGGTCTCCCGGCGCTTCTCCTCCCTGACCTCCGTTAAGGCACTGGCGGTCCCGGGAAAAGACGGCCACCCCCTGGTCTTACCGGTGATGGCCCTCTCGACCCGGAGGGGTGGGGTCATGGTCATGGTTCCAGCGGCCTACCGGGAGATGCTCGGAGGGGCGGTGTTACCGGCTTTGGGGATGGCCTGCTTGCTCACCATGGACGCCAAGTCCTACAAGGCGGAGGGAAGGGTGGAACGCCTGGGGGGCCGGCTGGCGCTCTTCCTGGAGGCCGCCTATTCCGCAATGCCGCCCCTGGTAGGGGAGGAGATAGAGCTGGTGCGGGCTTGAGGAGCGCCTTTCCATGGCGGTGAGGTGGGCCCTGTCGGGGGAGGGCGTTCGGGCAGCGGCTTGGAGCCGGGGGCGGGAATCCCGTTTGGGAGGGCATCTCGGTCGTGGAAGCAGGGCCGGATGCCGCGAGCCCGGAAAGTGTCGGGGCTTGCCGGCGAGGGCCCGGCCTACCACCCACCCGGTGGCCTTCCCCGCGTGCCCATGTTGCCCAGGCGCCCGAACCCGGGTATCCGGAAGGGGAAGCGATAGCGGCGGTAGAAGAGGTCGAAGAATCCCTCGATCCTCCGGGGGCCCAGGCGTTCCACGATGCGCTGCAGCCTGCGCGGGTCCCTCCGCAGAAGGTACCAAAACCTCTTCGCCCACCAGCCTGTGGCGAATCCCCGGGTCATGGCGGCGAACTCCCGCTCCGCTCTCTCAGGGTCGTGGATGGCCAGGGCGGCTATCTTCCCTCCCACCAACGCGCCGCATATCCCGAACCAGAAGAAGGGGTCCATGGCTCCCGACAAGGTACCGGCCAGGATGAAGCGCCGGTGGAAGAGGCGAGGCTGGTGGGGGGAGGCGAGGGGAACTGCGCCGGAGGCGGACCGCCAACCTCCCCGAAGGGGACTTCCCGTCTCCTCCTCGTACCAGGTAGCCTCCATTTCCCCCACCGGCTGTTGGGAGAAGATGAGCTCGAAGGCCAGGTCCCGGCAGGTGGATAGGTATCCATACTCTGACACCCCCCTTCCCACCCACACCCGGGAAATCCCCTCCTCATCCGTCCTCGAGGTACGGTACAGGCCGTGCCAGCTCACGAAGGGGAGGCCCAGGAGGCGGTAGACACGGGGATTGAGACCGCAGGCCAGGATGGTCCCCGAGGGCAGGGATACGAGCTCCTCCTCTACCAGGGGGGACTCGAATTCGAAGCTTACCCCGGCCTCCAGGCATGCTCGGTAGAGAAAAAGGTCCAGGGAACCGGGACGGGGACCCCTTTCGACGCTGTGCAGGTCCAGGAGGTGCAGGGGCGGGTGTAGGACCTGGCTTCCCAGCAGGAAGGGGCAAATGCGGACGGGCGTGAAAAGGTCGGAGAGGTCCAGGTCCAGGTAGAGCGAGGTGGCCTCCAGGTCTATGCTGGTGGTGTGGACGGATGGGTAGGGGGCCGCTCCCAGGCCTGGCCCCTCAGCACCGTCCCTTACCCGCACCCGATGGCCCTTGCGGGCTAGCTCCAGGGCGGCTACCATCCCCGAAAGGCCCGCCCCCACCACCAGGAGTTCCTTCATATCATGCACCACCTTTGGGCGGGATTTGCCTTACCCCTTCCCGTAAAGCCTTGATAGTGCTGGGAATTTACCTTATCCCACTGGGGAGATCCTAAACAACCCCTTCCAGCTTTTGGCTCCTGGAAAAGTCTCCCTTGCCGCTTCAGCGCCCGGTGGTGAGTGCTGGAGGTGAACGCGGATGACCCTGATGGACTGGCCATGCTGAGCTTGTCCTCGGTGTATCCCAGGATGGAAGGTCTCTTCACGTTTTCACCGCTTTGTCGGTCGCGGACTGGCCTGAAGGCCTTCCGTTCATCGCTGGGGAATGACCGTTCACATTAATAGGAGGGTGTGGCCGATGGAGGGTGAGCGAAAGTGCTGGTTATCCATATTAGACCGCCTTGGGCGTTTGACCCTCGGGCTTAGAGCCTTGAAGCGGCCGAGACGAGAAAAACTTCTTCCTCGAGATCCAATTGCTTCTTCCTTGAGATCCTGTGAAAAAGATCACCCTCTGCTCTTGATATATATTGGCCTTTTGTTCAATAATTACTTTAAAATTTCCGGTACTCGGCTGTCAGGAAGGTTTTTCCAGCTAGGGGAAGGGGGTGCCTGGTATGTTCAAAAGAAGAAAAGACTACTACGCTATTTTCGGCGTCCTGTCGATCGTGGTCCTGCTCCTCTCCGGTTGCTATGACCCCCGGGGTCCGGTCCCCGAAGGACCAAAATCCCCGGTCCCGCGGGATTATTCGCAGGAGGAGGTGGACGAGGTGGCCTCCGTGGAGCTACAGCTCATCGAATCACCCTTGCCGCCGGAATGGGGGGCGCCTCCGGAGTGCAACCGGATCCAATTCCTCCGTTTCCGCCCGTCGGATAACTCAACCTTGGGGGATAACGGGCTGGTTAACGTGGACAACACCGATGCCATGCTGCTCATGATGCCCGGCATCCTTGAGGGTGCCAACGGGTTCGAGTACATCGGCAGGCAGCTCGTCTACCAGGCCAAGCTGAGGGGCAAGAACATCGAGGTCTGGGCCGTGGATAGGAGGAACAACCGCTTCGAGGACCTCACCGGCATGCAGGCCGCCGAGAGGGAGGCCCGTAGGATCCTCTCGGAGGGCGGCACCCGCGAGGAGGCGGTGAGGGTGGTCAAGGAGATCTGCCTGGGATACTACTACGGGGGGATGGAGATCGACGGAAGGAGGTTCAGGGGGGTTGACTGGTATCTCGACCCGAAGAACCACAGGTTCCTCTCCGAGTTCGGATTGAAGATGGACACCGAGGACATGTTCAAGATCATCATGACCATGGTCCCGGATCCCCAGGTACGCAAACAGAAGGTCTTCGTGGGGGGTCATTCACTGGGTGGTATACACACCTCCATGTTCGCGGGGTGGGATTTGGACGGCGATCCCAAGACCACCCACGACGCCGGCTACAACAACTGCGCCGGGATCTTCGCCTTCGACTCCACGGTTACCCCGGTCAATCACATCGTGGACGATTACATCAAGGCCTACGCTCCCTTCCTCCCCAAGTGCGTGGTAGATGCGGGAAAGAATCTCACCCGGGTGGTCTACGACTTGGCGGTGGCCGGGATGCGCACCGGGGTCATCCCCAACCTCGTCCCTACCCAGGTGGTAACGGGGAGCCCTATCGACCCGGAGGTCATGGCCATCATCGAGCCCATCGGGATGATGGCTTACCTCAACCCGACGGGCGAAGAATCGATGCAGGCCCTCCATGAGATACCCCTTTCCCAGAACATGAAGGAACTGCTGAGGACCTATATCTCCCGCAACAAGGAGCACCGTGACCTTTATTACTCCGGTTTCTACCCGCGGATCGAGCATTTTAAGTTCACCAACCGGGCCTTGCTCGGGCTTCTCTTCGATGATGATTTCACGCACATCGGCATGATAAGGGTCAGCATGGGCTTCATGGGAGGAGGCGCCGTGGCCCCAAAGGACAAGGACACGGGTTATAATGGCCTCTTCGTGCCCATAGACGCCGGTCCCAACTACAAAAGGTTCGGCAGCGGACCCCTTTATGATTGGGTCAACTTCGACCAGGTGGCCGACGCGAAAGACCCTCTGTTCCAGGACCAGAAGGGGACCATAACTTACACCAACATGGACAACGAGGTGTCGGACCTGTCCGACTTCGCCCGTGCCCTATTCTGGGGTCCCACCAACCTGACGGAGTGGGCCTTCTCCACCAGGAGGCTGGTGGACATCATGGCGGCCATCATGAGCTACGGGCCTTGCTACGGGCTCAACTTCCTCCACGCGGACAAGGTGCTAACGCTGCCCAAGATCGAGTTCGTAGCGGAGGAGACGGTGCTGGATTCCTTCCGGCTCTCCTACGTGAGCCCGCCCATAAAGGGGTACAATCACATGGACCCCATGTTCGCCTCCGCCAACACCTCTACGAGGCGGGTGAACGACGTCATCGGGCCCCTGCTATCCTTCGCGGGAATAGAGTAGGCCTGGATCGCGCCACGTAGGACCCGTGGGGATACGGGTATAAAGGGAATAAGGGCATCCGCGGGCGAGAGTCGCCGGTGGCGTTTTGCGGGCTTGCCACCGGCGACTTCATTTTCCCAGAGATTTCCTGGATTTCCTTGGAAGATCCCGCGGTCCATAGATGTACGCCAAACACCGCCCTTTCAGCGGCTGCGCAGGGGAGTTTCCCAACTTGTTGATGTTTTCCCAGGTGCGGGGGACCGGGAAGGGGCGGGGCGCCACGGGAAAGGTCTTTCCGAGGGATTCAAGGGGCGAGGGGACCGGGGCGGGCACCCTTACCGTGGGAACCCAGGGGCAAGGGATTCGATGAGGATGCGCGTTTGCCTCCTAGCAGCCGACAACTCTCCCGGGCTCTGGAGCCAGGGGCAAAGGATTTGATGAGGATGCGCGTTTCCCCCGCGGGGAGGGGACGAAGTGAAAACCATCAGATAAAATGTCTGAAACCCACTTTCTTGCGGGAAGGATGAAGTACAGCTGGCAGTGGAAGACCATGGAGGCTCGGCCTTTGCGCAGACCCTTAACCCTGGCACGATGCAGGCAATAACCTTTGGCACGATGCAGGCAATATAAAACCCCTTCCTAACGGCGAAGGGTATTATTATTCCGGGCGGTCAGCAGGCGGTAATGGAACAAGACCTGGCATGTATACATGGAAGGATAAGCCCAGGGAGAGCCCTCGGGGTCACCAAGGGATTTCCGAGGCCAAAAAGGCCGGCGAGGGGAGAGGTGCCTTGGAAAAGGAATTGGAACGGTGGAAGAGGGAGCTGGGGAAGTTCCAGCTCCTTTTCGCCCTTTCTCATCACCGGGATATAGTCAAGCGATATCAGCCGGGAAAAAAGTGGAAAGGCGTGGACGTGGAGGTCCTCAAGGCCGCGATTCTCCGGGAGGAGATCTCGCCCGGGGACCAAGTGGAGGGAATGGGCGTCCTTAACCCCTACGCGGCGATCTACGAGCCCCGGGCTTTCTACCCCAAGTACGTGCTGGGAGAGATAAGGGCGGCCGTGCAGAGGGGAGAGGGGAGCCCTTTGGTCTCCCCCCACTTCCTTCCCGCCTCCCGCCTTCCCCGGCTTCCCGGGGGATGGAGGATAGCCTTCCTCTACCCTGAGGCCACGGAAGCCCTCACCCGGCCCGCCCTCCCCGCCGATGTGCGGGAGGTGCTGGTAAGGCACTACCCCATCCTTCCCGCCCTCCTACCACCGGGTATGGAAGCGGACTTCGGCCGGGTCACATTCCGCGGCTGGATCTTCCGGCTCGATCATGGCCACCTGGAGGAGGCCCTGGGCATGAGGGAGGAGGTCTACCAGGCCTACTCTCAACGGGGGATCGTCTACTTCCTGGTCCTAGAGGAGCTGGCGCCGCGGGGGAAAGGTGATCTGAGGGGATCCCTTTTCCTCGAGCTCTCCCTACCCCCCGAGTCGGGTAAAGCCCTGGTGGGGGACGGTTTCCGGGACCTGTTCTGTTCGGCGGTAGAGGAATGCCTGGGGGAGGAAAGGGGAGAACGGGAGCCCAGTTGCGGGTACCTCCCCCTCACCGGCTACCAGGAACTGCGTTTCCGCAGCCGGCTGACGGGGGTGGTGGATTCCCCCTTTTACGGCATATTCCGGGCTCCAGCCTCTCTGGGGCTCTACTTACCCTGTGAGCTGGTCGACGGGGCCGATGAAGGCATGGAGCTCTTATCCTCCCTGCTGGCGGTCATGGAGAGGGAGGCGGGGAAGGCGGGGGTGCCGCAGGGGTGGAGACTGGATTTCTGCTCCGACGCATCCTCTACCTTCTGGAAGGAGCGAGAGCCGCTGAGGGGACCGCTCTTCTCGCGCCTGGAGGAGGAATGGCCGGGGGCCGGGCCGCTTCTTTCCTGGCTACGGGGGGAGGCAGACGGGGCGGGTTAGGGTCACGGGAAGGGGATGCTCTCCAGGGTAAGGCGCACGACGGCCCGGGAGAGGGGGCCGGGTCGGGGCTAGCCCCCGGTTAGGCGGACCGGTGGCCCCGCTACCTCCCCCAGCTCCCTACGGATCCGGTCTATTTCCTCGGCCTGGCGGGGATATTCCACCAGCCGGGTGGAGAGCAGATCCCGGGCGTCCAGGTCGAGGCCGCTCCTCTCCAGGTGCCCGCGGATACCCTCCATGTGCCTCTTCAGGCAGGCCCTGGCACCCGCCTGGTCGGAAAAGGGCAAGAGCAGAACGACCCGCTCTCCCCAGCGGAAAGCACGGTCCACGGAGCGGATGTCCCGGGAGAGGAGGGAGACCGCCAGGTCCCTAAGGATATCTCTGCCCTTCTCACGGCGTATCCTCTCCAGAGCCCCAGGGTCGAACTCGTAGATGACCAAGGTGAAGGGGTGGCCGTAGCGGAGGTGTTCCTCCACCTGTTCCTCCAGCTGTTTAAGCAGGGCCAGACCGTTTCCCAGGCCAGTTTCCTCATCCAGGAGGTCCTGGCTCTCCACCCGCACGAAGTAGGGACGGAGCCTGCGGATGACTTGGGCGCAGGCCACGGTGAGAAATAGATAGACGAGGAGCTTAATTCCCAGCAATTCCCCCAGGGCCCTCGTTCCGAAGCCACCTCGGAAGGAAAGCCTCAGGACCGCATAGA
>Ga0272449_1002913_pt1 | contig 15301 bp, 11 predicted proteins | sample YNPCB0241_FD_198679 | JGI IMG/M metagenome (GOLD analysis project Ga0272449, IMG submission 198679) | Hot spring sediment microbial communities from Yellowstone National Park, WY, United States - YNP-CB-024-1 | ecosystem: Environmental > Aquatic > Thermal springs > Hot (42-90C) > Sediment...
ATAAAATGGCTATAACTGTTTCTTTTAAAACTCCCAGATCTTCTAATCTCTTTCCCCAATCTTTTCCCCAGACTTCTTTAAATGTACCAGTAGGAGGCAAAACTTCGGGTGGTTTTAATCTTTCTTCTAAAGTTTTTCCTCTTGGTTTTTCGCTATAAATAGGTCCAGGTATTTGAATTGCTCGACAATAAACATTGGGAATCGAATTAAACTCTTGAACTAAAGCCTTAGATTGTTGTGGTGTAGCAGTTTCTCCATCAGTAATTTCCAAAACCACTAAAATCTCATCGCCATTTTCTAAATTTGACTTAATTTCTGGAGTAATTGAATTTTTGACTTTTTTTAAAGCTAAGTTATCTTGAGTACCCCCTAAATTTATTTCTTCAATTTTTAAAACAGCTTTTAATAATTCTTCATCTAAATCTCTATTTGGTATATCTTTTTTAATTCTTTCCTTTTTTTCTTCATTTGTTGTTTCAGTCAATTCTTCAACAGAATCACCGAATCCTAAAATTCGATAATTAATAGTTACTGGAAATTCAGTTCCTTGATCAACAACCGATAAAGCACCGGTTCGATAAAAATTAATTAAAGATTTATTAATAGCATAGGCAACTTCCTGCACTGCATCTCTTTTTTTCTCATCCATACTGCCTGAAAGATCAACTATTAACTCTAAATTAATTTTTCTTGGCTTAATTGATTCTGATTTTGTTTCTGGTAAATAACGAACAAAAATTTTTGCTTCAGAAGGTTGAGTTAATAAAATTGGCAATTCTCTGATTACTTCTTGAGGAGAAATACTTGTTCCAGTTTTAAAACCAGTAACTCTTCCCCTTTCAATTTCTACTGATCTTTGAATAAAATTTCGCCAAAGATCTTCTAAATCACTAATAATTTTGAGAGTTCTTTCTTTTATCTCTTCAAATCTTTTAATTTCTTCTTCTGAAAACCCTTTTCCTTTTGCCCATTCTTCAAATTGTTTTCTTAAATTTTCTTTACGTCTTTCGTCACCAGATTTTTTTGTTTCTTTAATTCCTTCTGTTATATCTCGAATTACATCTTCAGAAATATCTCCATCCATAGAAATATCTCCTATACAAGCGGGAATATCTTTAATTCTACCATTTTTAGCGTCTTCTTCTAAAAGTTTTTCATAAATCTCCATTAAAACCTCCTTCAAAATAAACATTTCGCTTTTGATTGTTTTTGCCGGATTAAAAATTTCTTTTCTAACAAAATCTTCTAAAGAATCATATCTCCTGCCAAAAAAATTTATTTCTCGATCTAATATTTTTCTAACTTGCTCGCTAACTACAACTTCTTCGGTAGGAACCATTGCTCTTCTTAAAAGATAATTAAGAAACTGCACAGATAAAGGGTATTGAGAATAATCTCTTACAGGAAAAGCTTTTTGTGCATATAAATTTTCTGGTATTTTTTCCAACCTTCCTCCTTTTTGATAAACTGGCATTTGAGCTCTAATTATTGAATTAGCATGAATATCAAAAAAAACATTAAAAAAATTACGCCAAGCTTTTTGATACGCATCTTTATTTTCTTGTTTTTCTTCTGCTTTCTTTTTTGGTATTTCAAATGATTCTAAATAACTTTCAGGATCTTGGAAAAGTTGAATTAAATGCGCTAATTCGTGCAAAAAAACATATTTTTTCTCTTCTGTTTCTAAATTTAGTCCCTCAATTAATCTTGGAGAAACAACAACCTCTTTTCTTTGATGGTCAAAATAAAAAGTATCTGCTCGTGGATCTATCCTTAGTTCATAAACTCCATAACCAGAAAAAACCCTTCCTAATATTCTTAGAGTCTCAAAATATTTTTTTATTTCTTCAGAAACCCCATTTTGACTTTCAAAATTAAACTGTTGCATAGCTTTATTTTAACTTATTTTTAAAATTAGTCTACTATTTTTAATTTATTCTATTTTTTGTTGTAATTTATTCTATTTTTTGTTGAAATGTTTGACAATGTGGCATTTTTGTGGATTATTAAGGTATTTCTTCTATATCCTTCCCTTCTTTGATTATTTTATATATTTTACCCCTTAAAATTCCTTTTGCTCTCCATTCTCTTGTTATTTCTATTAACGAGTTAAGGTAAAGATTAATCTCGGTGAAAAAAATATCTCCTCCAATTTTTTTAATATTAGGTAAATGGATGGTTGGGGCATCTGGGATCCAAAAAGATCCTCCAATTTCTTCAATATTAGGTAAATTGATTGTTTCGGCTTCCAGGACATATAAATCTCCTCCAATTTTTTTAAGACTGGGCAAATTGACGATTTGAATTTTTGCCTCGATATCGAAAGATCCTGTAATCTCTTTAATTAAATTAGGAAAATTATCAAGATGGGTGTGATATAAAAAATAAAGCCTTCCATCAATAATAAATCTACCATCTCTTTCATCAAAGATGATTTCTACGTTTTCATTTTTATTATCTCTTCTTTGAATAAATTCTTCAATTAGTTGGGTGGCTTTAGTTTTAAATTCTTGTTTAAATTTTTCAATTTCTTTTAAAAGACTATCTATTTCTCCTGCTATTTGTTTATCTCCTGTTTTTTTATACTCAGATAATAAAGCTTCTATATTTTGAGCTTTTTCTTTTAGTTCTTCTATTCTTTGTTTGAATGTTTGACAGTGGAGCATATTTGTAATTATTAAAGTATTTCAATATACCCATACCTATCTTCTTTGATTTTTTTAACTATTCCACCTTTTAAAATTCCTCTTTTTTTCCATTCTCTTGCCATTTCTATGAGAGAGTTAGGGTTGGGATTATCCTCATCGAAAACAATACCGAATCTAATTTCTTTAATATTAGGTAAATTGATGGTTTCGGCTTTGAGGGCAAAGAAAAATCTTCCAACTTCTTTAAGATTTGGTAAATTAATGGTTTGGGCGTCATGAGTACTGAAATCTCCTTCAATTTTTTCAAGATTAGGTAAATTGATGGTTAGGGCTTTTTGGATCGCGAGATATCCTCCAACTTCTTTAAGATTTGGTAAAGTGATGGTTTGGGCGTTGTCAGCATTGAAATCTCCTCCAACTTCTTTAAGATTAGACAAATTGATGGTTTGGGCGTTGTCGGCCCTGAAACTTCCTCCAATTTTTTCAAGATTAGGTAAATTAATAGTTTGGATATTGCGACCTTCGAGACCTCCTGTAATCTCTTTAATTAAATTAGGAAAATCATCAAGATGGGTGCGAGAAGAAAAATTAAGATCTCCTTCGATGATAAATCTACCATCTTTTTTATCAAAGATAATTTCTATTTTGTCATCTTTGTTTTCTCTTCTTTGAATAAATTCTTCAATCAGTTGTGTGGCTTTAATTTTAAATTCTTGTTTAAATTCTTCAATTTCTTTTAAAAGACTATCTATCTTTTCTTCTATTTTCTTATCTACTGTTTTTACATATTCTGATAATAAAGCTTCTATATTTTGAGCTTTTCCTTTTAGTTCTTTTATTCTTTGTTTGAAGTTTTGACAATGTGGCATATTTGTGAATTATTAAAATTCTTGAATTATCTTCCCTCTTTTGTCACATAATTTTATATTACCCTTTAAAATCCCTTTTTTTCTCCATTCTCTTGCTAACTCTATGAGAGAGTTAAGGTTGGAATTGTCCTCATTGAAATAAATATCTCCTCCGATGTCTTTAAGATTAGGTAAATTGATGGTTTGGGCGTTTCTGGCATAGAAATTTCCTCCAATTTTTTCAAGATTTGGTAAATTGATGGTTTGGGCGTTTCTGGCATAGAAATTTCCTCCAATTTTTTCAAGATTTGGTAAATTGATGGTTTGGGCGTTGGAGGCATAGAAATTTCCTCCAATTTTTTCAAGATTTGGTAAATTGATGGTTTGGGCGTTGGGGGTATGGAAAGATCTTCCAACTTCTTTAAGATTTGGTAAATTAATAGTTTGGGCGTTGTCGGCATAGAAAAATCCTGTAATCTCTTTAATTAAATTAGGAAAATCATCAAGATGGGTGCGAGAAGAAAAAATAAGATCTCCATCAATAATAAATCTATCGTCTTTTTCATCAAAGATGATTTCTACTTTTTCATTTTTGTTTTCTCTTCTTTGAATAAATTCTTCAATCAGTTGTGTGGCTTTAGTTTTAAATTCTTGTCTAAATTTTTCTAATTCTTGTAAAATATTATCTAATTCTCTTTCAAATCGCTGTGCTATTTCTTCATTTCCTGTTTCTTTATACTCCGATAATAAAGCTTCTATATTTTGAGCTTTTATTTCTAATTCTTTTATTTTTTGTTGGAATGTTTGACAATGTGGCATATTTGTGAATTATTAAAATTCTTGAACTAAATTCCCTTCTTCGTTAAATATTTTTATCTTACCCCTTAAAATTCCTTTTTCTCTCCATTCTCTTGCTACTTCTATGAGAGCGTTAAGGTCGGAATTATCTTCGTTGAAAGAAATATCTCTTCCAATTTCTTTAAGATTTGGTAAATTGATGGTTTGGGCGTTGGAGACACTGAAATATCCTCCAATTTTTTCAAGATTGGGTAAATTGATGGTTTGGGTGAGGAGAGCAATAAAATCTCCTTCAATTTTTTCAAGATTTGGTAAATTGATGGTTTGGGCGATTGGGATCTCTAAATTTCCCCCAACCTCTTTAAGATTTGGTAAATTAATGGTATGAGTGAAGAGAGTATAGAAATTTTTTCCAATTTTTTCAAGATTTGGTAAATTAATGGTATGGGCGCTTTCGGTACGTAGAGTTCCTGCAATCTCTTTAATTAAATTAGGAAAATCATTAAGATGGATGCGAGAGGAAAAATCAAGATTTCCATTAATAATAAATCTGCAATCTCTTTCATCAAAGATAATTTCTACTTTTTCATTTTTGTTTTCTCTTCTTTGAATAAATTTTTCAATCAGTTGTGTGGCTTTAGTTTTAAATTCTTGTTTGAATTTTTCTATTTCTTTTAAAAGACTATCTATCTTTTCTTCTGTTTTCTTATCTCCTGTTTTTACATATTCTGATAATAAAGCTTCTATATTTTGAGCTTTTCCTTTTAGTTCTTTTATTTTTTGTTTGAATGTTTGACAATGTGGCATTATTTTTTGTTTCTCAAAATATTTTTTTCATCCTGACAATAAAGTTCTATTGTTTGTTCCAAATTTTCAATAAAACTTTTTACATTATCATATCTTTCTTTTAAGTTTTCATATTTTTTAATTTTTTCTTCATCTTCTAATTCTTTTTTAACTTCTTCTATTTCCTCTAATTCAGGCATTTCTACACCCAAAAATGCTTCAGCAACTTCTTTTGGGGCAAAATAATGTTTTGGAGCTTTTAATTCTTGTATTTTCATAAAATCTTTTCTACTTCTTTCTATTTCTTCTATACCTTCAATTTCATAATTTGTAGGGTTAACTTTTAATACTTCTCCCCACATTGGATCTTGGAAAAACATTCCCCTTTCTTTTAATAAAGAAAAAATTTGACCCGCTTCTGAGGGAGAAATAATTGAGGCTGGCCTAATTAAATTGTCATAAACATACCAGTCAATTGAATAACGATAATTATCATTTTTCCAATGCTCTAAAATTGAAAGGTAGGTTCTATTAGAAATAGGATATTCTTTTAAAACAACATCTTGTCCTCCACTAAGTTTTACTGGAGTTTCTAATTTTTCACCTCCATAAATTTTTTGCAAAAGCGAAAGTTCTTCTGAAAGATTCCACACTCTTTCTAATAAATCTTTTGGACCAGAAATATTTCCTTTTTCATCAGCTAATAATGTTAAACCAATTTGAAAAAGCTCTCTTGAAGGAATTTGTTTTCCTTCATTTAATTCACTTTGAGATAAAATTGATTCTCTAAAAGACATATTTGCCTGAGGCAAAGAACCATATTCAATTAAACCAGAATTCAATCTATTAACTAAAGCTGGATCAATCTTTTCTCTTTGGAGATATCTCCCGCGAAATTCAGACCTTGTAATATTTCCTGTTAAAATTACACCAAAACCAGGCTTAACCTTGATCCTTTGTCCAAAAACACTAATTTCTTCATCAGGTTTTGCCTCAATTAAAGCATTTAAACCAGCTAAAAGAGCTGGTGGAATATAATTAAATTCATCAATAATAACAATTTTACCTTCGTTTGCTGCTTTTAAAACAGCTGAAAGAAAAACTTCTGAAACTAATTCTTTACTTACTGCTTGGCCCTGAACTACTTGTTTAATTGTTTCTTCCCAAGATTTAATTTCTTCGGGAGATAAATCTGGATGTTCTAATCTAAATCTTTCTACTTCTCTTTTAATTATTTCAGGAACATCTGAAGGAGAAATTTTCCTAACATCTAATCCTCTATAATAAAATAAGTCTTCGGCAGTAATAAATTTATGCCCTGGAACAAATTCATAATCGCCAGTCATTTCTTCTGCTATTTTTCTGGCTAAACGAGTTTTTCCTGTCCCTGTTTCTCCTAAAAAAGCGACTAAACGGCTTTTTGTTAAAATTTCTTCCGCTCTTTCTTTTTGGCTTTTTGGATAATCAGTTTCAACAATACCTGAAGGTAATTCTTTTTTATATTTACGAAGTTCAAGGAGAGCATAAGCTAAAAAACTTTCAGGATTTCTAAAAGAAATTTTTTTTATTTTTGCCTCAATTTGTTTGAATGCTTCAGTATATTTACTTATTAATTCAGACAAAACATTACGCCTTCCATCATTTTTTTCTTCTTGATACTCATCTCGTAATTTTTTTCTTACTTCCATAAGTTCTTTCTGTGCATCTAATAAAGATTTTCTTTCGCGCATAAATTGAAATAATCTTTTATAAGATCTTGATTGTAAATTTTTAATTTCTTCTAAAGATACTTGTTTTTCTATTTCTTCTTGCAATGCTTTAATTTCTTGACTAAGAATTTCTAAATCATCTTTTTCTACTTCTTCGACTTCCTCTGGTGTAAAAACAGAAACCTTTTCTAAAATTTGCTTTAATCTTTGTAATCTTTCATCATAAAAAACTTTTTCCCGGGCATATTCTTGACTTGCTTTATGTCTTTCCGCTCCTCTTTTACTAAGAAGTTTGCTATAAACTTCTTTTTCGTTATATTTTTTTGGCATATATTTATAAATAATTTTGACCTTTTTAATCACATTTAATAGTGATCTTTGTTATTAATTTAATTTTATCATTAATCATAAATTTTGCAATCCCCTACTCTAAATGCACTTTCTTTTTAAATTCTTCAAGTTTTTCTTTGATTTCTGGGTATTTTTGGAAAAAAGGATCTATTTTTATTAACCAATAAGCAGATTCTCTGCTTGCTTTTACAATTTCTTGATCCATTAATCCTTTTGCTCCTATATCTGGAAAACCTGTTTGTTTTTCTCCAAAAAATTCTCCTGGTCCTCGGAGTTTTAAGTCAATTTCTGCTAATTCAAAACCATTGCGCGTTTTTATGATTGCTTCTAATCTTTTTAATGTTTCTTTAGAGTTAGAATTAGAAAACAAAAAGCAATAAGATTGATGCACCCCCCTTCCAACTCTTCCACGAAATTGATAAAGTTGAGCCAAACCAAAGCGTTCCGCACCTTCAATCATCATAATAGTTGCGTTTGGAACATCAACTCCAACTTCAATTACTGAAGTTGAAACCAAAATATCAATTTTGCCCTCTGAAAAATTTTTCATTATTTCATTTTTTTCTTTTGGTTTCATTTTCCCATGAAGCATTGCGACTTTAAATTCAGGAAAAATTTCTTTTGATAATTTTTCGTATTCTTCCTCAACATTTTTAATTTCCATCTTAGAAATTTCTCTTGGGGTTAATTTTCTAATTTCTCCTGATTCTATATCCTCAATTGTTTTTTCAATACGCGGACAAATAACAAAAGCTTGTCTTCCCTCTTTAATTTGCTGGCGAATAAATTCATAAGCTTTATTTCTATATTCTGGAGGAACAATTTTAGTAATAACTGGCTTTCGATTTTTTGGTAATTCATTAATAATTGAAATATCCAAATCACCAAAAATAGTAAGCATTAATGTTCTTGGAATAGGAGTCGCAGACATTGACAAAAAATGTGGTATTAAATAATCTTTTTGAGAATCAACCGTATTTTTTTTAACCAAAGCGGAGCGTTGAGCTACTCCAAAACGGTGTTGTTCATCTATTACCACCAGCCCCAAATTTTTAAATATTACATTTTTTTGAATTAAAGCGTGCGTGCCAATAACAATTTGCACTTTATTTTCTAAAATATTTTTGCAAAGTTCTTTTTTAGAAATTTTTGACTCCAAATCTGTCTCATAAAAAATTTTTGCGGTTGATGAAGTTAAAAGTCCTAAAACTGGTTGATCTTGAATTTTAATATAATTAAATAACTTTTTAAAAGTCTCGAAGTGTTGAATAGCCAAAACTTCTGTTGGCGCCATAAAAGCGGTTTGATATCCATTTTTGGCACAAACCAATGCAGATAAAGCGGAAACAACTGTTTTCCCCGAACCCACATCTCCTTGAAGCAAACGGTTCATTGGTTTTGACTTAGACAAATCTTGAAGTATTTCCCATAAAGATTTTTTTTGAGAATAAGTTAATTCGAATGGAAGTTTTTTAATAATTTCTTTTATCCAATTTAAATCTATTTGCATTTGCGGAGCTTTTTCTTCAGCTAAACTTAATTTTTGTTTAAAATTATAAATTTGCAAAAGAAAAATTTCTTCAAAAGTAAATCTTTTTCGTGCTCTTTCTGCTTCTTCAATAGTGTTTGGAAAATGAATTTTAAAAAGCGCTTTATTAATTTCTGGGAATTTATATTTAGTTAAAATTTCTTTTGGAATCCATTCTTTTTGAGGTTTTATTTTTTTTAAAGCCAATTGGATTAGGTGTCTTAACATCTTAGAAGTTAAACCTTTTGTTTCAGAATAAATAGGGACAAGACGAGCGGTATGTTTTGTTGGAGTTGTTTTATCTACAATTTCATAAACAGGATGGCTTAAATAAATTTCGCCATTATCATCAATTGCGGTTTTACCAGAAAAATTTGCAATTTTTCCAATTTTTAAAACATATCTTAAATAAGGTTGATTAAACCACACAGCTCGAATACTTCCAGTATCATCCTCAATTTCAGCTTCAACAACATAAATTTTTCTTTGCCAACTGCGATGAACATTTAAAGATTTTATTTTACCTCTAATTGTAACGCTTTGGTTTGGTCCTATTTCAGAAATTTTATAAATATGTGAAAAATCTTCATATCTAAATGGAAAATGCCACAAAAGATCGTAAATAGTATTAATCCCAAAATTTTTTAATTTTTGAGTTAATTTACTTTTTTCTCCTGTTAAATAAGAAATTGGATTTGAAAGTTCAAGCATTTTAAAAATTATTCATTAAAATGTATTTTGTTTTTTGAATCAACAACAAAAGGAAGCGGTCTTTCTAATGCATATTCATAATTTTTGTTATTTAATTTTAAAACAATGCGATATTTTTTGCCGTCAAATATATGTCCACTAAATTCTGCTCCTTGTTGAATTAATTTTTTAATCTCAGAAAAAATTCTTTTTTCCTCTTCGCTATATTCTCTTTTTTCTGGTATTTTTTCTGGCATTTTGTCCGCCCACCAGGACTCGAACCTGGAACCATCTGCTTAAGAGGCAGTTGCTCTACCAATTGAGCTATGGGCGGGCAAATACATTATAAAAATTCAAAAGGCAAAAGTCAAAATTGCAAGTTAAAATTCAAAAACGGACATCGGATGTCTAAAGGACATCCGATGTCCCAAATATTGATAAATTAAAGTTTATTTTAACAAAAGGGGGTGAATTTTTTTAATGTACGTTATTCCCGCTATAGCGGATATAACGTCATTTTAAATTTTTATATGAAAGCTGAATTTTGGTGGAGTTAAATTTTAATTAAATTTCAATAGAAATTATAATTTTAATTCTACTATCCTATTTTTGCGATCGTTTATGATAGGATAGTAATAATAAAAAATAAATTTTAACCTGCATTTTAATCTTTTTTATTTTACTAAAATTAAAATGACCGCCGTCTTTTTAATTTTAGTAGATATAATTTTTAAATTTTAATTTGTATTTTTTTTAAAATTATCATCCAGAGGATGATTCCCTCCAGAGGAGAACAGTGCAGAACAAATGCTTCTGAAGAAAAACTTTAAACTTTTATTTTTTACTATTCCTAATTCCTAATTCATAATTTATTATTCCAAAATAGTTATATTTTAAAACAAACATCGGATACCTTTCGGTATCCGATGTTTAAAATATTAATTATAAGCTAATTTTAATCTTCTTTTTCAACTTTAATTTTCTTTTTTAATTCTTTTTCTATTTTTGGCAAAATAATGGTTAAAACTCCGTTTTTTACTTTAGCAGTAACTTTTTGAGGATCAATTTTTGCTGGTAAACTAAGTTGTCTTCTAAATTCTCCATATCCTCTTTCAAAACGATAAAACTTTTCGCCTTTTTCTTCCTCTTGTTTTTCAACTGACCCAGAAATTGTTAATGTATCTTCATTAACTTCGATTTCAATTTTATCTGGGTCAACTCCGGGAACATTTGCAACGACCTTTACCGCATCTTCTGTTTCAGAAATATCAACACGAGGAAAAACGCCTTTTACAGGCAAGAAAGAAAACCATTCCTCTGGATCCCAAAGACTATCATTAAAGAACCAATTTAATAAATCTCGACCAGATTTTAATTCGTCGTCGCGTTTTATGATTTTCATGGTTTTATAAAGATTTTATTGCGACCTTTATATTATATACATTATTTATTATAGCGTAATTAGCAATCTTGTCAAGACATTGCTAATATATTATTTTATTTTATCAATAATATCAGGAGACAAAATGTTAACTAAATAAATTTCTCTTTTTTTTAAAAAATCTTCAAATTCTTTTAAAGTATAAAAATCATTTATATTCTTATTTTTAATATATCTTAAAATTAAATCTAAAAGATTTTGATATTCATTTATTTTTTCTTCCAAATTATTAATTTTTTCTAATCCCCTTTTTGTTCCAAGTCCAACGGATTTTTCTAATTCTAAAACACCTTTTGCTTCTTTTAAATTCCCAATTTTTTGTTTTAAAAACAAAACTAATTCTTTAATTCGAATTTGAGGTAAAATAATATTTTCTTTTTTAATTTTTTCTAAAGTAATAAAAGCAAATCCAATAGAAATAAATTCTTGTTCTAATTCTTTATTTTTTGATTCTACTAGTTTAATTTTATTTTTAAATTCTTTATCTTCCATATTTTTATTCTACTCTTTTAATATTTAATCCCAATTTTTGTAGTTTTTCTTCTATTTTTTCATAGCCTCTATCAATTTGATAAATATTATAAATTAATGATTTTCCGCGCGCAATTAACCCCGCTAAAACAAATGCTAATCCCGCTCTTAAATCCGGACTCTCAATTTCGCGTCCACGTAATTTGGTTGGACCATTTATAATAATACGATGTGGGTCGCACATTATAATTTTAGCTCCCATACGGTTAATATCTTCAATATAATTTAATCTTCCATCATAAATTGTTTCAAAAATCATACTTTGACCATAAGCTTGCGTCATTAAAACAACAAATGGTGCTTGTAAATCTGTTGGAAAACCTGGATATTCTGATGTTTTAATATTGCAAGCTAAAAGTTTTTTTGGTTTTTGAACTTCAAGAAAATTTTTGCCAATTTTAACTTGAACCCCTGCATCTTTTAATACTCCAATAACACTCATTAAATGTTCGGGGTTGCAATTTTTAATTTTTAAATAATTAGCTAAGGCGGAGCCTAAAATTAAAAAACTTCCCGCTTCGATTCTATCTGGAATAATTTTAAATGGTTTTTTAGACTCTAAAAGTTTTCCATTTCTTCCAATAATTTCAATTTTTGATGTGCCTGCTCCAAAAATTTTTGCTCCTGATGCATTTAAAAAATCAATTAAAGCTAAAACTTCTGGTTCGCGCGCCGGATTCCAAATAATTGTTTTACCATAACCTAAAACAGCTGTCATAATTACAGATTCTGTTGCTGTTACTGAAGGCAAACGAAAAACAATATTTGTTCCTTTAATTTTTTTAGCTTTTAGACAAAAAACATCGTTTTTTTCAGAAACATTTGCACCCATTTTTTTCCAAGCGGATAAAAAAATATCAATAGGCCTTTTTCCTATAACACACCCTCCAGGATAAGGAAAAACAACTTGATTAAATCTTCCAAGCAAAGGCCCTGCTAAAGCAATAGAAGCTCTTAATTTTTTTGCGGTATCAAAAGATAATTTAAAATTTTTAACCTTTCTACTATCTAAAACAAGAGTATTTTTATTTTTATAAAAGATATTTACTCCTAAATCTTTTAACAACTCATTCATTCTAAACACATCCTCAATTTGAGGAACATTTTCTATCACTACAGGATTTTTAAATAATAAACTTGCGGATAATATTTTTAAAGTATTATTTTTTGAACCAGATACTTCTATTTCTCCAGAAAAAGTTTTGCCTCCAAAAATTTCAAATTTCATTGGTTAATTTTTTCTTCAAAATAAGCCTTTAATTTATCAATTGGTACTCTAATTTGGGCGGTTGTATCTCTGTCTCTAACAGTAACATCTTGATTTTTTAAACTATCAAAATCTACAGTAATACAATAAGGCGTGCCTATTTCGTCTTGACTATAATAACGCTTACCAATATTTCCTCTATCATCCCACGCAGTCATAAAATGCGGTTTTAAATCTTTATAAATTTTATAAGCCAAATTAACTAATTCGGGTTTATTCGCTAAAAGAGGAAAAACAGCAATTTTATAAGGTGCAAGTTTGGGATGTAATTTTAAAACAACTCTATCTTTATCTTCAAAATAAGCATCTATTAAAAAGAATAAAACCGCTCTATCAACTCCGCCCGATGTTTCAATAACATAGGGTATAATTTTTTTATTTGTATTTAAATCAAAATAAGATAAATCTTCTCCTGAATATTCAGAGTGTCTTTTTAAGTCCCAATTGCCTCGATGATGAATACCTTCTAATTCTTTAAAACCGCCAAATGGAGTGTTGTATTCTATATCCCAAGCGCCTTTGGCATAATGAGCTAATTCATCTTTACTATGCTCTCTTAATCTTAAATTTTCTTTTTTTAAACCTAAAGAAATATACCAATTTAACCTTTCATTTTTCCAATATTCTAAATATTCCATTGATTTTTCGTCATCGGGATAAACATAGTATTGTAATTCCATTTGCTCAAATTCTCTTGAACGAAAAGTAAAATTTCCAGGAGAAATTTCATTTCTAAAAGCTTTACCAACTTGAGCAATACCAAAAGGCAATTTTGGAGATAAAGTATTTAAAATATTTTTAAAATTTACATGAACTCCTTGAGTTATTTCGCCTCTTAAATAAACTTTACTTTTTTCACCTTCAACTGTTCCTAAATAAGCTTCAACTAAAAGATTAAAATTTCTTGGTTCAGTCCAAGAAACTTTTTCGTTTTTTTCTTTATGCCAATTTTCGTGTTCTAAAATTAAATCTTTATTATCTGCGCGAAATCTTTGATGGCATATTTTACATTCAACTAATGGATCGTTAAAAAATTCAATATGTCCTGACGCTTCCCAAACGCGGGGATGCATTAAAATCCCTGCATCAATTCCAAAAACATCTTCGCGACTCAAAACCATTGCCTTCCAAAATTCACGCTTAATATTGTTTTTTAATTCAACTCCTAATGGGCCATAATCCCAAACACCTGCCAAGCCTCCATAAATTTCAGAGCTTTGAAAAATAAATCCCCTTCTTTTAGCCAAACTTATAATTTTTTCCATTAAATTATTTTGATTCATACGTATTATACTTACACAAAATTTAATTTTTGAAAAGACTTACGGTCTTACACGCCTATCGTCAATTTTAATGGTTGGATCATTTAACAAAGAAGTATTAACCTCTGGAGAAGATAAATTAATGGTTTCATCTGTAAACGCATTTTGCGCTTCAAAAGAAGATTTATCAATTAAAACCACATTTTCTCCAACTTGATTAATTGAGGGTATGTTTTCAACTTGAAAAACAATTTCAATAGGTTCGTTTATCACTCCGCGATTTGCAGGAATAAAAGGAATATTTACAGAAAAAAGTCCTGTAGTTTCATCGTATTGAGGTTTAATATCAATATTACTTTTAAATACGCCAGTGTATTTTGTTCCTGGCAAAATAAAACTTGAAATTTTAACATTAGATAAATCATTAGCATAATTTTTAATACGCCAATGAATGCTGTATTGTGTTGGTTGATTAACTTTTGGTGGATAAAAGCCTTTGTTAACTATTCCCCATAAAGCATCGCGATATAAACCAAAAGCTTCAAATTCTACCCTTCCTCTAACTTTATTTTCCGCCTCAGAAGAAACAAACATTTCATTTTCTTCTACTCCTTGAGGCACAGTTGGCGATGATGCACTCGCTAAAACTTTTAAGGTAAAATCTTTATCTTTTTCGCTTTTTATTGAAAAATCTTTTTTAAGTTTGATTTTTAAATTAATTTGGATACTTTCCTGTGGAGCTAAATTTTTTAAGCTTGGTTCGGAAGCAGTATTCCAAATAAAAGTATTAGTTAAAGCATCAAAATAACCATTAGTTTCTGCGGTTTGAAAATCAAACATTGGACTGTCAAATTTAGCTTTTAAAGTAATGTTTTCTATTGAAGTATCTAAATTGTTTTTTAATTGAAATTGATAAAATAAAAGTTCTCCGGGTTGAGCAATATAATTTTTATCACCATTTAATAAAATATTTAAAGCTAAATTAGGTTCTGAAATTACAATGTTATAATTTTTTAAAGCTAAATTATAAGATTTATTTGAAATATTTTTAAAAACACTTACTACAAAATTTGAATTTTGTCCTTCTTGACCAAATAAAATACCCACAATTTCAATCTCGCCACTCGCTTTAGCTTTTATTTTACCCAAACTCCATACATTGCTTCCATTTTGAGTTTTGGGATTAGAACTAATAAATTTAAAAGTTGGTGGATAATCTACTTTTAAAAATAAATTTTCAATGTCTTCATTAGAATTATTTTGATATTTTATAGTCATTTTAAAATCTTGAGAACTAAAAACTTTTTCGGGTGCTGAAACAAAAACATCAAAAATAGATTGTCCAAGATTTAAATCTACGCTTGAAGAATTTTCAAAATAAATTTTTGTTCCACTAACTTTATAATTTAATATAGTTTTAATTTGTTTTACACTTAAACTAT
>Ga0272449_1002918_pt1 | contig 15280 bp, 17 predicted proteins | sample YNPCB0241_FD_198679 | JGI IMG/M metagenome (GOLD analysis project Ga0272449, IMG submission 198679) | Hot spring sediment microbial communities from Yellowstone National Park, WY, United States - YNP-CB-024-1 | ecosystem: Environmental > Aquatic > Thermal springs > Hot (42-90C) > Sediment...
ATCCTATAACTCAAATCTATATGTTAAATGTAAAAAACTAGCTATCTTAAAAATAAACAAGATAATTAGATTTGAAATTTAACATATGGATATTAGATATAGGATTTGCGTTTTGAGATAAGTTTATGGATTTGAGATAATTTTATTTTATAAAATTTTTTATTTTTTTCAACCTTTCAAGAGAAAATAATAAAACCCTCTTTTTAAAAGATAGTTTTGCAAGAGTTATTATATAAGCTCAAAAAAAACTATTTTTTACTTTCGTGAATTTTCTTTTGGATATATAAAATAATGCCCGTAAGGACAGCTATTACTAAGAAGAGAATAACATAGATTGCTACTTTTTGATACCTTTCGTAAAAAAGAGCGCCACTTTCTATAATAAGACTTGCAAGCAAAATCATTGAGACAATAAAATATGGGTAAATTACTACTTCAAATTCTGGTCTTTTTCTTTGAACATTAAAGAAAAGTAAAAAAGCAATCAATACCAAAGGAATTGTTAATGCCGCTCGAATTCCCAATTTTGCTCCTGGAGCATTTGGATCTACAGCCTCTCCTAAATCTATATAAAGACGAGAGAAAAATATTAAAGCCGCAACACCAAGGCCGATAGAAAAGACAATACTTAATGGTGAGACCCTTTTTTGTTTTTGGGGTGATGGAGGTTTTGGTAATGGGATATTTTTTTCTGGAACCTCTTTTAGATTGGCTCCACAATAATTACAAAAATTAATGTTATCTTCGACCTCTTTTTGGCAATTTGGACAAATCATAATTTTTTTAAAAATATTTTTTAACGACCTTTATTTAAAATTTATTTACACTCGTTTATTGAAAAAGAATGATCGCTTTCGTCTGGTTCAAAATAATGGTCGTATTTCTCTAGGTATATTTTTATTTTAAAATTATTACCTGTTTTTTCAACAATATTTCCAATGTCGGTTTTTCCTACTTCCCACTTATATTTTTCTAAACTCGCTGGCAAATTTTCTACTATTGTATAATCTTCAAGTTTCCCTTCTTCATAAAAGAAAATGTCTACGTTTTTGTGGTAATACCCTGGAGAAACCTTCCATTTTATTTCATAAATTTCTCCAAGACAAAGTTTTTCATTGCCATTTGGAGAAACGACTTTAATATTATTATAATTAGATTGATAATCGGGGGTGGGCATTATACTATAAATCGGTTGAGGGATGGAGCGATTATTCTTTGATGGGGATTTGTAAGTAGAATAAATTAAAAAGCCTGTAAGTAGGCTTATTATAATAATTATAATAATTATCAAAATTGTTCCTAGAAATTCTCTGTTATTTTTGGCGGATAATTTTTCGCCACAATAAGGACAAAATAATGAGTTGTCAGGAATTTCTTTTTGGCAATATTTACAAATCATTTATTTTTTATATTTTTTCCTTTATTTTCCCAAAAATTTTTAACTTTTTCAACTATTTCTTTTGGTTCAAATTTACTTTTTAAAATATATCCTTTTGCACCAAGAGATTTTGCTTTATTTAAATATTCTTCTCCTGAAAGATTGCTCATTACAATGATATTGGTTTTAATATTTTTTTCTTTTATCCTTTTTAAAATTTCAAAACCATCAATTTCTGGGAGCAAAAGGTCCAAAAGAACTATATCAAAATTTTCTTTTTCCAGCATCAAAAGAGCTTCTTTGCCATCTTTTGCATGGTTTATTTTAAAACCTTTGTGCTTAAAAGATGTTAAATAAATTTCCGATAAAAATGGGTCATCCTCTACAAGTAAAATTTTTGGTTCCATATTATTTTTTAATTTTTATTGCCATTCCTTCAATTAAAGCTTTTGCTATTTTTTTTCTTGCTCCAGTTAATATTCTTTGAAGAGTGCTTTGGGATATTTTCATTTTTTTTGCTGCTTCTTTTTGGTCTAAATTTTTTAAATCACAAAGACGCAAAGTCTCTATTTCATCTAAACCTAGCTCTACCTCTTTTAACATTGAAAGAGGAATTGCTCGTGGTTTAAAATAAATCACATTGGGATTAAACGAAACTCTTCTTGGTTTTATTGGTCTTACCATATTTTTATTCCCTTGTTAAATGAGTTTTGCAATTTGGACAGATTAAACTAGAACAAGGAACTCCGGGTTGATGCTCTACTCTGTAGCCGCATTTTTTGCAGACGCAATAACCCCCGGGTCCCCTTCCCTGGGCTTCTTCTATTTCTCCTTTAAATCTTCCTTTTCTTTGCCAGCCAAAACCCCTTCCAAAAAACGGTTTATAAAAACTTGTTTCCATATCGTGACTTTTAATTTGAATTGCAACATAAGAAAGATTTTTAATATTTTCCATTAATTTTTTTCTTAAATTTTCTGAAATTTTTGTTGCTTGGTCAACTTTTAAATTATTCGGTAAACTTATTTCTAAATTAGCAGTAATCACAGAACCTTTCTTTTGAGTTTTTAAAGAATTAATTTCAATATTTTCTTTTTTAGCAAGTTCTTTTATTTTTTCTTCAATTTCTGGACCAGCCGAAACATCCAGCAAAGAATCAACCGCTTCTTTCCCCAAAAAAAATGATTCTTTAATTATATAAAGCCCAATCAAGAAAGCTAAGACAGGGTCAGTAAAAATCCAATATTTTGTTAAAAATAATCCGATAAATACTGCAAGCGAAGAAAAAACGTCTACCCTTGAATGAACACCATCAGAGACCAAAGCCACTGAATTTTCCTTTTTACCATAATGAATTTTCAAACGAGCCATTATTTCATTAATTATTGCTGAAATTGCCATTATACCAAAAGCCAAAATGGAAATTTTTATTGAAGAAGGATTTTTGAATTTTTGGTATGCTTCATAAATAATTCCGGCTCCTGTTGCAAATAAAATTAAAACGATAAATAAACCAGCTAAAACTTCAAATTTATAATGGCCATAAGGGTGTTTTTGGTCTTCTGGTTTTTGAGATATTTTAATTCCAGCATAACCAATCACTGAAGAAAAAATATCAACTAAAGAATGAGCTCCTTCAGCCAAAATAGCACCCGAACCAGAAACAAAACCAACAGCGATTTTGCTCCCAGCTAAAACCACATTGGCTAATATTGATAATATTGCAATTTTTTCCTTCATTTAAAATAATTTAAATAATTTTTTTATAATATAATATTTTTTATTTTTTTATTTTTCTTTCTTGAGTTCGGCTAATCTATTTTCGATTTCTTTCATTTCTTCTTTTAAAAACTTTAATTCCTCTTCTAACATTTCTTTCTTCTCTTTTTTGGTAATTTGAGTTTGATATGGATAGGCTCCATACCTTCTCCAACCAAAACCTCGACCATATCCTAATCCACGAACCCAACCTCTTCTCCAAGCTCTTCCAGCACCGCAAGGACCCATTCCCCAGCCAGTACCAGGACCCATTCCTAAAGGACCTGTTCCATCAAATCTTGGCATAGTTTTTGCTTGATATTTTTAAAATAGTCAAGCAAATTATTTTTTTCGGCCTTTCTATTTTGAATATATACCCAAAATAATATTTTGTCAAGGGTAATTGAAAATTTTCTATTTTTCATTTATATATTTATCTTAATAGTAGCTTCTTTTGATAAAAGGTCAGCAAGGATTTTAAAGGTTTTTTAAAAAAAATATGAGTAAGATTTCTCCCAAGAGAAGAAAATTTGAGATTAAAAAGAAAAAAAAGAAAAAAGAAAAAATTAAAAAACTCAAAGAAAAATATCTTTTAGCAAAAACCAAAGAGGAAAAAGAAAAAATTTTAGAAAAAATTAAAAAACTTTCTCCATTTTTTGATGAAAAAAGTTTAACTAATTAGTTTTTTATTAATGATTTTAAAGTAAGAGCATTTTTTACTGCAAATCCATAAGCGTCATTGTTAAAGTAAACAAAAACTTGGCGCTCTTTTTGCCATTTTTTGATTTTCTTTGCCAGGGCTTCTAGCTCTTTTTTTGTATAGCTTGAAGAGAAAAGTTTTTTTGAACCGTGCATTCTTATATAAACAAAATCAGCAAGTTCTGGTTTTTCAATCTTTATCCAGCTTGGCGAGTCCGAAATTACAAGAGCGGTATTATATTTTTTTAACAAATTAAAAAAGGCAGAGTTTTCAAAAGATTTGTGCCTTGTTTCCACTGCAAGAGAAATTTTTTCTTTTGTTTCTTTTGTAATTTTTAAAAAATTTTCTAATCTTTTTAAATTTTCATTTTCACATTTAAAAGTTGGGGGCAGTTGCAACAAAAATGGACCTGTTTTTTCTTTAAGATTTATTGCGTTTTCAAAAAAATTTCCCATGATTTTTTAATTTCTTTTAATCTTTTTATATGAGTAATGAATCTACTTATTTTAATTGCAAAAAGAAAATCTTTTGGAACTTGATTATACCAATTTTGATAAGTTTTTGGTTTTGGTAGGTGATAAAAAGAGTAGTTTATTTCAGCGGTTTTAAAGTATTTAGAATAAAAATTTAATTTCTCATTATTCTTCAGATTCTCCGGATAAAAAACTTTTTGCCAGTGGTTGTATGCCCAGCCAGAAGTGCCAATATAAATTTCGGGCATATTTTTTTATTTCTTTTTTGGTTCTATTTTGTAGTAAATATTTTTTACAATTTCGCTACAGAAAAAATAAGCAAAAACTAAAGATAAAATTATAAAGAGATGAAATCTTGTTGGGGGAGTAAAGCGAAATATTTTTTGGCCAATTTTTGTATAAGGAAGAATAATCGTAGTTAAGAAAGCCAAAGAAGAAAGTCCGATTATTGGTTTTGAGGGTTTTTCTGCCTTATAAAATGGCAGCCTCGTTCTGATTGAAAACAAAAAGACAAGTTCAGTTAAAATAGAGCCAATAAACCAGTTGGTTTGGAGCACTGCCGGTGAAATTTTATAGAAAAATCCAAAAAACATAAAATCAAAAACAGTACTTACAATTCCAAGCAAGGTAGCAATTAAGACGACATCTTTTACATTATATTTTTGAGGTTTTTGAGTATCAATTTTATCAACAGAATCAGTAGCAATAGATATCATTGGAAAATCAGATAAAAGATTTACAAGCAAAATTTGAATTGGCAACATTGGCAAAAAGTTAATAAACAAAGAGCCGATTGCTACTGCATAAAAATTTCCAAAATTTGAAGCAAGGGTTGCTTTTAAATATTTTACTGTGTTTGCAAAAATTTTCCTTCCCTCTTCAATTCCATCAACAATTACTGATAAATCTTTTTCAAGCAAAATAATATCTGCGGTTTCTCTTGAAATGTCCGAGGCGCTATCAACAACCAAAGAAACGCCGGCTGCTTTTATTGCTGGTGCATCGTTAATTCCTTCTCCCAAAAAGCCAACTTCATAATTTTCTTGCAAAATTTTAATGATTTTATGCTTTTGTTCAGGGTCGGTTCTTGCAAAAATTTTGATTTTTGAAATAAGTCTTTTTTGCTCACTGCGATTAAGTTTTAAAAATTCAGAAGCTAAAATTGTTTCTTTTTCGCTTTTTACAAGTCCTATTTTTTGACCAACACTAAAAGCAACTTCCTTACTATCGCCAGTTATAATTTTTATCTGAAGGCCAAGTTTTTTTGCTTTTTTAATGGTTTTAAAAGTTGTTTCTTTAATCGGATCATAAAAACTAATGCACCCTTCAAAATTTAGGTCTTTTTCTAACAAAGAAACATCATAATATTTTTTTTCTTCTTGAATTTCTTTTATTGCAATTCCCAAAACTCTGTTTCCCTCATTGCCTTCATTTAAAAACCATTCTTTGAAAATCTTTTTTGATTTTTCATTAAGATTTGAGGAGAGTTTTAATATTTCTTCTGGCGCGCCCCTGACAATTAGAAATTTTTTACCATCCTTATTTTTAACAAGCACACTATTTCTTTTTCTTTTTGGGTCAAATGGGCATCTTGAAATTATTTCAAATTTTAAAAGATTGTTTTTTTCTTCTTCTGAGAGCGCTTCTTTAAGAGCAATATCAAAGGGATCAAGATTTTCTTTTGTAAATTCTCCTGCTAAATTAGCAAAAATTAATAAGTCTTTTCTTCCATCCGATGGTAAAATTTCTTTTATTTTAAGCTTATTTTGGGTTATAGTGCCGGTTTTATCTGTGCAAAGAACTTCAATTCCTCCAAGGTCTTCTACTGCAGAAAGTCTTTTAACTACAACTTTCTTTTTTGCAAGACGCAAAGCGCCACGAGACAAAGAAAGTGTTGTTACAACAGGAAGAGCTTCGGGAATAACGCTTACTGCAAGAGCAACCGAAAAAATAAAAAGCTCGCCAATATTTGCACTTTTTCCTTTTATAGCAATATTTGCCAAAAAAACAAAAATTAAAGTGACAATAATTAGTTTTAATATAAAATTGCTAAATCGAGAGATGCCTTTTGCAAAAGGACTTTCTTTTTCTACTTCTGTTGTAAGTTTTTTGATTTTCCCAAAAGTGGTGTTTTTGCCAGTGGCAATAACAATTCCTTTTGTAATTCCAGAGGCAATGGTTGTTCCAGAAAAAAGGAGGTTTTTTGCTTCATAAATATCTTTTGGCTTTGATTCTAGGGTTCTTCCATTTTTATGAACAGCAACCGATTCTCCTGTTAAAACACTTTCATCAACTAAAATATCATTTTTTTCAATTATTCTAATATCTGCTGGAATTAAATCGCCCGTATCCAAAACAACAATATCTCCTAAAACAAGTTCTCGTGAGGGAATTATTTTTTCTTTACCATCTCTTATTACGGTTGTTTTTGGATTTGTATATTCTTTTAATAACTTTAAAGCTTCATTTGATTTGAATTCTTGATAAAATCCCAAAAAAGTATTTATTGTAATAAAAATTAAAATCAAAAAAGCATCGATTTTTTCTCCAAGAAAAAAACTAATAAAAGTTGCAAAGATTAAAAGATAGATAAAGGGGGATTTAAACTGGTTTAGCAATATTTCCCACCATTTTGTTTCTTTGAGCAAAACTTCATTTGGTCCATCTTTAAGTAATTTTTCTTTGGCAGAGAATTCTTCAAGGCCGCTTTTAAGAGAAGAGTTAAAAATTTTTGCGACTTCTTCGGGGTCTTTAATAGAAAAATGGTAGATGTTTTTTTTCATATTTTGTATTTTAGTATTTTTTCAAAAATAAACAAAAAATACAAGTTAAAAAAATAAAAAAGCGACTTGGCTTACGCCTCGCCGCAATCGTCAATTTCTTGGCAGCAATCTTTTGGAAAATAAATCCAACGTTCTTTTGGTGGCCAGAGATGTTCTTGCCACCAGCCCAAGGCTATTATGTCTCCTTGCTTTTCAAGCTCTGCTATTAAATCTTCTTTTTTTACTGCGTATGCATTTTCTTCCCTTGATGCGTTTTCATCTGTTGGAAATGTTAATCCCACAAGCGATTCTTTTGCATAATTTGGTCCTCCAAATGGCGGTTCTTTGACAACTTTTATTTTCATTTTTCACCCCCTTTTTAAAGAACAAGATTTTTTGCCCGCTTTTTGATACACAGATTATTATTTATTGGTCGCAATTATTGGACAAAACAAGAACCTTTTTTGAGCAAAACTCTGACTGACCTGTGCGTCGCCCAAGGCAAGGCGAGCGAGCAAACAAACTCCACCACAAATGACAAAAGTTGCATCTGGTCGGGGCGCCCGGACTTGAACCGGGAATCACGCGCTCCCAAAGCGCGCATGTTAACCATTACACCACGCCCCGATAAAAGTTTATATTATCATAAAATTAAAATTAATAAAAGTGCTAAAAGTTTTACAATAGTAAAATAAACCCCTTGACAAATTTTTTTTAGGGAATATAATAAGAAAAATATGAGGTGTTAAACCTCATTTTTATTTGGAGAAAAAAAATAAAAAAACATCCATTTTAAAACTTATTAGTAAAATCTCCAAAACTGAATATTCACCAAAAGAGAGAGTTTTTAAAAAAGAAAGATTTAGAAGCTTTGCTTCAAATAAACTGCTCATTTTTGTGGCAGTTATTTTTATTGGTTTAATTTTGGGATTAAAAGAAAATATAGTTTTTTCTCAAAATGTTTCTTCGGGACCTCTTTCGCTTTTTTCTCAAGAAGTTTCTCTTTCTTATCAAGATTATCAAAAGGAAGATGCGACAACCCTTTTGGAAGGAAAAATTTCGGAAAACATTAATGAAGGAGTTTCCTCTTGTATTAACAATACTAATATAGTTGAAAATTTGGCCAAAAAAGAGGAAAATTCTCATGGCGACCAAGAAAGTTCTGGAGAGCAAAATATTAGAAGAGAGGCAGTTGATTATTTTGTTCAGCCGGGCGATACGCTTTCAACAATTGCTGAAAGGTTTGGAATAAAAACTGAAACTATTTTATGGGCAAATAACTTAGATTATCTTTCAGTGATAAAGCCAGGCGATAAATTAACAATTCCGCCAGAGGATGGTGTAATTTACAAAGTTCAGGCAGGAGATACTTTAATAGATATTGCAGTAAGATATAAAGCTGATTTAGATAAGATTGTTGCTTACAATCAATTAGATGCTAATTATATTGTTGAGGGCCAGGTATTGTTTATTCCTGATGGCATAAAACCAGCCCCTCAACCGACCTCTTATCTTGCTTCAAGTTCTTCGCCAAGCCAGCCAAGTAATTCTTCTTATAGTTCTTTTCTCTCTTCCCAACAAAGTTATTCTACTTATTCAAGCCAACCGACTATTCGTTATGGGGGTGGTTCTAATAGGTTTCCTTATGGTTATTGTACTTGGTATGTTGCTCAAAGAAGGGGAGGTGTTCCATGGCCAGGTAATGCAGGAGAGTGGTTAGCTAATGCTAGAGCATATGGATATGCTACGGGCTCTGAGCCGGTTCCTGGGGCAATAATGGTAACAAGAGAAAGTTGGTGGGGTCATGTAGCTTATGTTGAAAGTGTTTCTGGTGATTATGTAACAATTTCTGAAATGAATTATCAGGGGTATGGTATTGTAAGCAGAAGGACTTTAAATAAGAACGATTGGAGAATTAGGGGATATATATATTAAATAAAAACGACCCCTCGAGAGTTTCAAAAAACCAAGCAAAATTAAAAAGATAGATAGTTAAATTTGTGGGTATTTTGCCAAAATTTAAAAGATTGTTTTTAAAGATTAATAGTCAGGATAGCCAGCTAACAATTAAAAAAACAAAAAATAAAAATATCTTAATTAAAAGGAGAAAGTTAATTATCTTTCTTTTTTTAATTGCTGGATTTTTAACTTCGTTTTTGTTTTTTAAAGTAAGCGCAAAAGAAGATTCGTTTTTATTTGGCCAAGAAATCGTAATAGTTGATAACGGCCTTGAGTTTAAGATAAAAGCCGTTGGCAAAACAAGCGAAGAAATTTTAAAAAATGCTGGAATTAGCCTTAATGAGAAAGATTTAGTTTTTCCTTTAGAGCCAAAAGAAGGAGAGAAGATTATTATTTCAAGATCAGTGCCGGTCAATTTAGATTTTTTTGGTAAAAAAGAAAAGATTTACACAAGAGAAAAGACTGTTGGGGAATTTTTAAAAGAAAACAAAATTGAGATTAAAGAAAATTATGTTTTAAATTATAATTTAGACGATAAAATTTTTCCCGAGATTGAGATAGAAATTAAAGAAAAACCAAAGCCAAAACCAAAGCCGGTTTTAGTAAAAAAAGAAACTTCTTCAAATTTTACGACAAATCCCCCTGGATCTTTTAATAATTATAATAGTTCATTACAACAATCAAATTATCCTTCTCAAATCGGGCTTGCTTCTTGGTATAGTTATGTTCCAGGAAATTATTGCGCATCTTTGTCTTTTCCAATTGGTTCCCAGCTTTTAGTAACCAATCTTGCCAATGGTAAAAGCGTTATTGTGACCGTAAATGATAGGGGACCATTTATTGCCGGAAGAATTATTGATCTTGAAAGAAACGCCTTTTTACAAATAGGCTCGTTATCGGGCGGGGTTTTAAGAGTTAAAGTAGAAAGAATAAGATAGGCTTTAGTTAAGGAGAAATATTTTTAAAAAATTAAAATTTTATTTGAATATAAATTATTGGCAATCGAGCTATCTTTTTACCTGATTTATAAAATTAAAATTTCTCAAAAAGTGAAGGCTTTGGTATAATCAAGAAAAGTAGTTTTTAATTTTTTAATTATTTTTATTTAATTTTTAAAACTTTCGAAAACGAATTATAAACGAAAATGACTTACAAAGCCTTATTAAATATTTTAGTATTTTTAATTTTATTGGTTTTAATTTGCTGGAAACTTTTCTTTTATATCGACTTTAAAAATCATTGCTATCTAAAAATTTTACCTTCGTTTTCGGGCGGAAACTTAACAATTAAAAAAGCGATAGGGATTTTAAAGTATGCTTCACCCAACGATTACAAGAACTTATGTACATATGTCAGAACTATAGACCCTAATTACCTTGGCGGGGGGAGGTATTGGACAAGTTTGGACCCAAAAACAATACTGGTAAATCCAAGCTGGGGTCCTCAATTAACAGCAGAAATTATTGTTCATGAAACTTGCCACTCGATGCAGTATTTTCAAAAAAGGCCTTTTTCAGAAGATGAGTGCTATGGGGAGGGAGATAGATTAATAAAAAACATTACTGTTTTTTAAAAAAATGAAAATAAACCCCAAAAAAATTGTTTTTTCTTTAGGCTTTACAATTTTGATTTTTATATTATTTATTTTAGTGCTGAATATTTTTTCTTATTTTGACCCATTTAGTTTTTGCTATATTAAAATAAATTACAATGTTGATGGTAATAAAGATACGATAAAAAAGGCGATAGAGATAATTAAAAACGAAGATAAAAAAGAGTATAAAAAACTATGTCAATATGTTAATTTAATTGTGGAAAGGCCTTGTTATTCTGGTAGATTAGGTACTTCTGGTATGCTGAGACTAAACGAGGATTTTGTTGGTTGCTATATTAAGGGGTCAAAAATTATTTATTTGAAACCAGAAAAAGAAGACGATTTTTATGTAACTAAAAAAAGGGTCGGAGCTATTAAAAAATATAGTCAAAAAAGCCAAGAGTTTTGGGGGAGTTTTAGAAAATAAAAGAAGCTTTGAAATTTTTTATTCTCTGATTTTATAATTTTATAACTTGAATATTTTTTAAAAAATATTGAAAAAATATTTTTTTATTGATAAACATAATAATGTTTAATATATCTGCCCTCGTAGTTCAATGGATAGAATAGGGGCCTTCTAAGCCCTAGATGGAGGTTCGATTCCTCCCGAGGGCACATTTTAGTAAAAGAAAGATTTGATCATAGTCACAATATGGCAAAACTGAAGATTGCATTTTTTGAAATTGAACCATGGGAAAGAGATTACTTAAAATCTTCCTTAAAGGGTTTTGATTTAAATTTTTTTGAAGATAAATTAAATTCAAGGAATTTAAAAAAAATTTTAGACATCGACATTCTTTCTCCTTTTATTTATTCCAAAGTAGATAAAAATTCTATTAATTCTTTAAAATCTTTGAAATATATTACCACTCGTTCAACCGGATTTGATCACATTGATTTGAAATATTGTAGTCAAAAAAATATTTTAGTTTCCAATGTACCAACTTATGGAGAAAATACTGTTGCCGAACATACTTTCGCCCTAATTTTGGCTCTATCAAGAAAAATTTATCCTTCAATAGAAAGAACCAAAAAAGGAGATTTCTCTTTGGAGAATATAAGGGGTTTTGACCTGAAAGGGAAAACGTTGGGAGTAGTAGGGGTTGGCAACATTGGTCGGCATGTTGTAAGAATAGCCAGGGGATTTGAGATGAATGTTTTAGTATACGATATTCGAAAAGATCAAAAATTTGCTAAAAAAATGGGTTTTAAGTATGTTCCCCTTGATTATTTGTTTAAAAATTCTGATATTATCACCTTACACGTTCCTTATAATAAGACAACTCATCATTTAGTAAATTTAAAGAACTTGAAATTATTCAAAAAAGGATGTTACCTAATAAATACATCTAGAGGCGGAGTTTGTGATACCACCGCCCTATTAAAGGGGTTAAAACAAGGGATCTTCGCTGGATTGGGGTTGGATGTACTTGAAGAAGAATGTTTTATTAAAGAAGAAAGAGAGCTTTTAACTTCGGCCTTCAAAAAGACCTGTAATTTAAAGACGGCCCTTGAAAACCACATTTTAATTAACCAGCCAAATGTGATTATTACCCCCCACAACGCTTTTAATAGCCAAGAGGCGCTAAGTAGAATTTTAACCACTACAATTGAAAACATTAAAGCATTTGCGCAAGGAAAGCCAATCAATTTAGTAAACGTAAAGAATAGGAAATAAAAAATTTGCCGCCAAAGAAAAACTTGAAATTGTCAAAGAACGCGGCGAGCCCGCTTTGCGAACGAGCCGCAAAATCAGGCTGGCTCTTTTTCGCCGCCTTCGGCGGCGAAATTCGTTCGAACTATTTTCAATATAGGGCACATTTTAGGAAAAGAAAAATTTTAATCCCATTTATTGCAGAAATTCTTAGGAATTTCTTTTTATTATTTTAACGATAGAAAATCTTATTATGTTGATACAATTTTTAAAACTTCATAAAAGAAATTGCTTTCAAGGCAAGAAACTTTTTCTTGAAAAATTTACTAAATTGGGTTATTATTAATCCATAGAAAAACTTGAGTTGTTAAAGTCTTTTAAAATATTATATAAATGTATTTTAATTTGTAGGGGCAAAATTTTTCTATGAATTTAGAGGGATCAAAGTTTAATCCCGAACCACCTTTTCTGGAGTCAAAAGAACCTGTTAAGCCGGAGAAAGAAATTATATGGGAGAAAAAAATGGCAGAGGTAAGCAAAATTACTGATAGACTTGGAAAGAGAGTCGATGGCGGGATTAAAGAAACTGTTTGTGCTTTTTTAGTTCATGGGTTTACTACTAGTGCTTCCTGCGAGGGCCATATAGCTAAAGAAGGAGAAAAACAATCTGGTCTTCCATACCCTTGGGCGGAAGTTTACTCACCCGAACCAGAAGGATTGGAAGAAGCGGAGGGAGAAGAAAAAGAGCGGTTAGAAGGGGAATGGAAAATCAAGAATTTGGAACAACAAAAAAAGATGATGAGTCTTCTTGAAGAATTTTATCAAAACAGAGAAACTCCATTTGATGCGCGTCTTGTTTTTGATGGAATTGGTGGGTTTGGTGGTTTTCTTGTTTAAAGTTTTGGAGCAGAAATAATGTCCGTACTTTCAACCACAGAGGAAAAAAAACAAAAACTTGCTCTTTACCAAAAAGAAATGAAAGACTTTACTGAATTTTTAAAGAACAAGTTTTTTTCTGAATAATTCAAAAGAATTCCTTATTTGGAGAGAATTATCAATGCCTTTTTAGAAAGTAAAATACATTCAGAACATTTTTGTTTTTTGTTGTAGAGCTAAGAGAGGGTAAAAAATTATATGTAAATATTGATTTAGAACTTCGGAATTCGAATTTAATTTTTATGGTGGCCGTGGTGTAGTGGTTAGCACAAGGGCCTGTGGAGCCCTTAGGGCGCGTTCGAATCGCGTCGGCCACCCCTAGTCGTTGTTCATTAAAATCGTTAATTATTATTCGTTTTTGATTTTTATTAAAAAAACTTCTTTTGTTATAGGAGAATATGAGAAAATTAATCATTATAATATTTACCGTTTTAATAATTGTTATATTAGCAATGTTTTTAATTCAAAATGTTCTTTTTTCTAATAAATCAGATATTAGTTGGGTAAACACTAATATTAAAATATGGTATATTGATAAAGATTATCATCTATGTCGTATTGATACAAATGGACAGAATAGGTTATGTACCAAGCAAAAGATTAAGGATAGATTCGTATTTTCGCCCGATGGGAAATTTATAGCTTTTGTTTCGTGGAGTAAAAATGAAAACCATTCTTCTTTATATATTATTAATACCGAGGACTTTTCTCAAAAGGGGCTTGTTTTAAATTCTGGAGATATTGCTGATACTATAGAATGGTCTCCTGACAGCAATTATTTGGCATATGCGCTTCAAGATACAGATACAAATAATGATGGGAAAATAGATTATTTAGATGAAAGGAGTTTTTATCTGGTAAGCCCCCAAAACAATGAGAATATTTTATTAGGAAGAGGAATTGTTGATAATTTTGAACCTTTTTATTGGTTTAAGGATGGGGAACATTTATACTTTGAAAGAACAAAAATATACAGTGAGAACGATTTGAGAGAGCAATATATAAAAATTAACATCAAAAACAAAAAACAAGAGCAGATAGCAGAAATTGATTGGGATAAAGACCCAAGAATTTTAGATTATTATATTGATAATAATTTATTACACTTTAACCAAGAAAATGGAAATTTTGTAAATAGGGTTTCTGACACTTCAAGCGATGGTAGGGTAGTTTATTATGAAAGGGGATCTATTTTTGTTGATGGAAAATTACTAGTAAAATTTGAAGATTTTTATAAAGGAGTTTACGATCAAAAATTCAACAGTGGTTTTAGCATTCCTCAATGGTTGCCCGACAATAAATATATAATTTTTGAAGGGGCCTGTAGTCCCTTTAATATTTTTTTAGGTTTTGGAAGATGTATTTTTATAGCCGATTCTGCTACAGGAAGGTTTGGTAAGTTAACTGAGGGGAGGAACGTCGGAGTTTATCGAGGCGACCGAAGATAAGGAGCGTAGACTATTTATTCGAAAAAAAAAGATTGTAAAATTTCAAATGAATTTTTTAATTTTATAAAAAATTTTATTATTTATATTTTTCTTTATAAAGTTTTTCGTAATTTATTATTTTCCCTTCCTCGTAGCTATAGCATTGGTTAATAATTTCTGGAGGTATTTTTTCTTCAAGTAATACGTCGCAAGATATATTTTCTCTTTTTATTATATAACTTTTATCGTCCCAATTTCCATTTATCTCTTTTTTTACAAGAAAAGGGTCCCCCACCTCATTAAAAAATATAAAACCCATTTTTCCTATAATAAACTTCCCATAAATTGTTTCTACAATTTTATCAATTACAATAATTTTATATGGTGGTTTTTCGTTTAAAAGATTAAATACCCCCTTAAAATCCGCATCTTGAGTAATTTCTTTGTTTTTTCTTCCACAAATAATTCCAAATTCGCAAAATTCTTTACCATTTATAACATCTTTATATCCATAAATACATTTTAAACCGTCATTTTCAAAGGCATAAATACGATTATCTCTTTGAGAGTTGGTTTCATTGATAACAAAGTCATGAGATTCAAAATGATTTTTTATTTTTTTCCAAAATTTATTTATATCT
>Ga0272449_1002919_pt1 | contig 15272 bp, 14 predicted proteins | sample YNPCB0241_FD_198679 | JGI IMG/M metagenome (GOLD analysis project Ga0272449, IMG submission 198679) | Hot spring sediment microbial communities from Yellowstone National Park, WY, United States - YNP-CB-024-1 | ecosystem: Environmental > Aquatic > Thermal springs > Hot (42-90C) > Sediment...
GACTCAGACCCCAGCATATCGCCGCCGTGAGATCTGTTGCCGAGGCATGTGGGGCTGAGGTTCATGGGCTATCCATAGGCTCTACGGAGATTGTCTTCAGGCCTGGGACGATCAGGGGCGGCGACCTAAGACTGGATACAGGAACAGCCGGCAGCACAACACTTGTCCTGCAGAGCCTGCTCCCTGTTCTAGCCTACGCCGGCAAAATCTCATCATACCAGATCACCGGAGGTACCAATAATCCCATGGCCCCGCCTGCCGAGTATTTACAGCAGGTCCTACGTCCTATTCTCGAGCTTATGGGTTTGGAATGGAGTATCGAGTTGATTAGGCGTGGCTTCTATCCAAAGGGCGGCGGCCTCGTCAGGGGAACCGTAAAACCTGTCCGGGCCCTAAAACCCTTAAACTTGACTGGAAGGCCCTCTATTAAGAAGGTGGATGGGCTAAGCTATACATGCAGGCTTCCTAAACATATCTCAGAGAGGATGGCCTCAACGGCTGAAAAGCTATTGGCCGAGCATGGGTTGGAGGCCAGTATCCAAAGGGAGTGTCTGACGCCGGGTGACGCCAAGTGCTCCTTAGATCCTGGAGCAGGGCTGATCCTCTATTCTGTAGGCGACGGCTATGCCATAGGTGTTGACAGGCTGGGAAAGATTGGGATGCCGGCTGAGGAGGTCGCAAAGGAGACTGTTGCGGCATTCGTCAATGAACTTAGCACAGGGGCACCGCTTGACAGGCATCTTGGCGATATGCTGGTAATATGGGCTGCCCTGGCCGATGGGAAGTCGGAGTATCATGTTTCATCGCTGACAAGCCATACGCTCACAAGTGTGGAGGTCTGCCGTAATCTCCTCGGAGTCAAGATAGATGTGCTGGGAGAGCGTGATGGTCGAGGTCTCATTAGATGTGATGGCCTGGGCTTCAAGCATTTTTAGGAGGTAATATGGGTTGGCAGGCATGGGTAGGGGGCTTTTCATCGGCAGGTTCCAGCCATTCCACCTAGGACATCTGGAGGCTGTCAAAACCATACTGGGTAGGGAGGACTCCATAATAATCGCCATCGGAAGCGCACAATACAGCCACACCATGGAGAACCCATTCACAGCCGGTGAGAGGATAGAAATTATATACAGGACGCTCAAATCCACTGGAGTTGGTTTGGATAAGTGTTTTCTCATACCCATACCTGATATAGGCGAGCATAGACTCTGGGTCTCCAGGGTTATATCATTCTGCCCACCCTTCAATACTGTCTACAGCAACAATAACCTGGTAAGGACGCTATTTGAGGAGGAAGGATACAGGGTTGAGCCTGTCCCATACTACAATAGGAAGATATACGTGGCCACTGAGATCCGTAGCATGATGGCCTCCGGCGGGATGTGGCGGCAGCTACTTCATCCAGAGGCGGTGAAATACCTTGACTCAATCCAATGTGAGAAGAGACTATCTACGATAGCCGCTGAGAAGGGGCCTAATACCTAAGGATGATCCTATCCCCCACTCTAAGGCTGTAGATTTTTGAGGCGTCTCCACGGTTGACCGATAACTCGAGGAAACCTGTTCCACCTATAACTAGAAGAGGATTGCCAGCCTCCACGCCAGCATAGCTTCCAAGGAGCGGTACGTTAAACACCTTTCCACCATCGTGTAAAATCACGTCAAATCTATCCATGTTTGAGGGTAGATGTGATGGTGTTATGTTGGTGATCACATTACCAAACCTATCAATATGGAGGATAGTGGCTACAATCTCCCCCAGCTTTATTACTGGCTTCGGCAGCTCTATCCTCCGATAATCGTTTATGGGTGTCAGTACTTTTTTCACATCTATTCCGGAGATTATCATGCCCGCCAACACTGCGAAAACGTCACGGCCGTGGAACGTGCCCGAGGTGGGGGCTCCGATCATCCCATAGTCTATCCTGTAAACCGTGTCTATGTTCTCTATCTCCGCCGCAGGATACATGAAACCGGTGTCAGGGCCTATAAACTTCTTTTCAGTCCTGGTCTCTATCATGATGGCCTGCCTACCCGAGCCCACCCCAGGATCAACTATGCAGAGGAAGACCGTACCCGGTGGGAAGGTCTTGGCCGCACAGCGTAGTATGAAGGCCGCCTCAACCTCGTTAAAAGCCTCAACCATGTGGGTTATGTCAACAAGCTGGACATCCCTCCTATATCTTAGAATCACCGCCTTCACCTCCGAGACATAGCTATCCCTAGTCCCGTAATCCGTGATTAGAGCCACTATCGGAAACTCCGCCATCCTTAATTTGCGGTACTAAAGCCAATTGATAGATCTTACCTTGAGATTCAAACAGGCAATCGTGGTAAGAGCCGATCTAAAGATGAGCGTCGGTAAGATAGCGGCGCAGGTAGCCCATGCCTCGGTATCATCAATGGAGGAGGCTAGGAGAAGACACCCCGACTGGGTGGAGGCTTGGCTTGAGACGGGGCAGAAGAAGGTGGTTTTGAAGGTCGCAACTTTGGAGCAGTTGGAGCAGGTGGTTCGGATTTGCACAGTCCACGGACTGCCCTACGCAGTGATAGAGGACGCCGGTCTCACAGAACTACCCCCAGGCACCAGAACAACGGTGGGCATAGGACCGGCTCCCGAAAATGAGATCGACCGAGTGACAGGCAGCCTCCCTCTTCTCTAGAATAGTTAAGAGCAACTTTACAATTGCTTTGCCAATGGTTTCAAGAATCATAGTCACATACGTGATAATCGGTTTAAACCTCCTAGTTTGGCTGGCTATCAACATCACATTTACAGATGTTAGATCGCTCAACTTATTTCTCCTCAACTATGGTGTAGTACCCCTTCTCATCCTGAATAATCTCAACTACCTGTCGCTTATAACCCACATGTTCATCCATGTTGACATCTTCCACATACTGCTTAACATGTATGCACTCTTCATATTCGGACGTGACCTTGAGGAGTATGTGGGGACTTTGAGGTTCACGCTCCTTTACCTGATAAGTGGGGTTGTGGCAGCTCTCTTCCATGTTTTCTACTTCGCCATGTTCCTCTCTATCCAATGCTCACCAGCTGTTAGGCCGATTCCAGCAGTATGCGTATCACCCGCCATAGGAGCGTCGGGGGCGATTTTCGGGGTCATGGCGGGATATGCCGTCTCATTTCCCAGGAGGAGACTATATGCGCTGTTATGGTTTGTACCGGTCGTGGCTCCTGCCTATCTCGTAATACTCGGCTATGCGCTTATTCAGACACTCTTCCTGTTCACCACACCCTTCAGCACAATAGCCTACACAGCCCATGTAGGCGGGTTCATTGCGGGGCTGGCGATATCGGCCCTGTACCGTCTCACAACGGCTCCCAAGTTTTCAGTAGGGTAGGGCGGCAATCCTAAAAAATAGGTGTTGACAAGCTGGTGGAGATGCTGCGATATGCTGGTTCGGTCCTCCCCATCCGTCCCAAGTCAGGGCTTTTCGGACTCCACCTAACCACCTCCAAGAACATAGTCGAGATGGTTGAGGAGAGGGAGGCCACTCCGTTGGAGAGAGACCGTATCCTCAGGGAGGACTCTGTAGGCAGGGTGGATAGACGCCGGGAGGGCGGCGAGCTACAGCTGATAACATACCGGTTCAGAAACTTCAGATTGATAAGATATCTGGTGAATTGGGGTAGGATGGCATCGCTCTTCCCAGTCCACCTGACAACCGCGTGCTGCTCTGTCGAGTTCGCCGCAACCCACTCGTCCCGATACGACCCTGAGAGGTTCGGCTGGCTCCCGGCAACAGGCAGCCTAAGACAATCTGACGTAGTAGTGGTGGAGGGGACTGTAACATCCAAGATGGCCCAGCGTGTGAGACTCATATATGATCAGATGCCAGATCCTAAATGGGTTATAGCTATGGGGGCCTGCGCCATAAGCGGAGGCCTTTACGCCAAGGACTCCTATAACGTTATCCAGGGCATTGACGACATAGTTCCAGTGGATGTCTATGTTCCCGGATGCCCACCGAGACCAGAAACTCTCTTCGAGGGCATACTTCTCCTGCGGGAGAAAATACTTTATGGGAGGGCGTTGTAGAAATGAGCACAACCATTGAGGCCTTGGCTGATGACCTGTCTGCAAAGTTCGGACAGGCTATAAAATCCAAGATCGTAGATAAGAAGATCGTGAAGATAGAGGTGGGGAGGGAAGATATCACTGCTGTCGCCAAATATCTCAGGGATAATATGGGCTGGGATCATGTGAAGGCTGTGACAGCCATCGACCTCAGCCGAGCAACAAAGAAGGAGGACAGATTGGAGGTGATCTATCATCTAGGCACTTATTCACGAGCTGATTGCTGGGGCCTCGACCTGGCTATATCATGTAGGGTTGAGAAGGCCTCTCCAAGGATGACATCCCTTACAGATATTTGGCCGAGCTGTGAATTCCATGAGAGGGAGGCTTTCGAGATGTTTGGGATAGTCTTCGAAAACCATCCCAATCTAAAACGACTACTTCTACCCGACTACTGGAGCGATATACCACCTCTTCTCAAGGATTATCAGCCACCGGGGCGGTGAAGATGACTGTTCTTGAGAAGCGTGAAGAAGTAAGAAAGATCGAGATCTATGACACAGGTGAGGCCCCCCTCACGGTCAGCTACGGCCCACAGCATCCGGGAACCGGCCATTTTAGGATGATAGTAACGATAAGCGGCGATACCGTTGTTGATGTAGAGCCTGACCCAGGGTTCGTCCACCGGGGTGAGGAGAAGATGGCCGAGTACAAGACATGGATAACAAACATACCCCATCTGGAGAGACCAGTCATACTTGACTCCGCAGGGATACAATATCCGTATGTCCTCGCTGTGGAGAAGCTTATGGGTGTGGAGCCGCCTGAGAGAGCGAAATACCTCAGGACAATAATGGCTGAGCTCCAGCGGTTGGGTAGCCACCTATATTGGTTCGCCCTCTATGGAATATTCGTGGGACATGCCACAATGTTCCTGTGGTGCTTCACCGACCGGGATTACATTGTGGATCTCACATCCCTGATAGGCGGTCAGAGGATAACCCATGCATATTTCGTTCCGGGAGGGGTGAGGAATGATGCGCCCAAGAATGTGCCTCGAGGGCTTCTACGTGAGTTCAACCGCTACTATAGGATGGTGACAGGTAAGGAGCTCACCGACAAGCATCTTGAATTCCGAAAATACGTACTGGCTGTCTGCGAGTTCTTCGACGGCCGTCTGGATGATTATTGGGAGATGTTCTTCAATAGTGAAATCTTCATACATAGAGCTAGGAACGTTGGCATACTATCTCAGGGTGACGCCATAAGGCTGGGGGTTGTGGGCACGACCCTCAGGGCGTCAGGAATAAAATACGATAACAGGGTTTGCAACCCATACGACGCATATCCCAATCTAAAGTTTGACATACCAACTGGCGAGAGGGGAGACTGTTATGACAGGGCTGTCGTAGGCTTCAAAGAGATGAGGGAGAGCCTGAAGATAATCTCCCAGGCGGTGGAGATGATGCCTGATGGGCCTGTGAAGCTTAAGCAGCACCCCATTAACCTAAGGGTTCCAGCAGGTGAGGCGGTGGCTAGGACGGAGGCGGCCCGCGGTGAGATGCTATACTATATCAGGAGTGAAGGTGGTGATAGGCCGTACAGGGTGAAGATAAGTCCACCATCATTCCGCCTACTCCCAGCTATAGCATATCTGCTGAAGGGAGCCCAGATAGCTGAGATACCGCCCATATACTGGTCACTAAACTACTGGCCCGTGGAGGCTGACCGCTAAATTTACATAAAGCTCTCCAGACTGGTGGCGCCCACTATACTCTCAAAATCCATCTCCAAGGGATCCAATACCTGCTCAAAAGTCGACCGCATATACTCGATATACTTGTCAACGTCAATGTTTTCCTTCCGTGCAAACTGTACAGGAGTTACACCCTCCTTATCTCTGGTTTTGACATAGCTTATTATGTCGCCGGCAGCAACCCTCACTCCCCTCTCCTGAAGCTTCTTAGCAGCCTTCACATGCTGGGGTGTCGTCTTCTCATATCTCTCGGGAGATTTGGAGAGCATAACCCTGAATGCCAGCTCCTCGGGTTCAAAAGTCCTATCCTTAAGCCTACGGTACCAGCCCGCCAGCACGGTTCTAATCTCACCTTTAACCCTCTCCAGATCCTCCGAAGTCTTAACCTCGGCCAGCTTCCTTAACATCTCATCAAAAGCCTCTTTTATGAATACGGGGATGTTCCTCTTCTTACCTGTAAGCCCCTTCACCTCCACCACGCCTCTCTCGGTCACCCCGAGGTAATTCTTCTTACGTCTGCTGAAAACAACATACCTGTACACCTTGTCAAACTCCAGGTCTAGCCTAAGCTCCCTCGCAGCCCAGTTAACTATCTCAGAGATCAGCTCAGGTTTCTCACTCTTGAGAAATATCGAATCCGTATCCCCATAGATTACTTGGACGCCCAGAGATCTAGCCTTCGCCACGGCCGAATTGAGGACATAGCGGCCTATGGCTGTAGTGCTCTCAGCCAAGGGCGGGCAGTAGAGGGGAAACTCCTCAAAGCCCAGGACGCCATAGCTTGCGTTGAGGAACACCTTCAGAGCTTTCTGGACAACATCATACCAACCCCTAACAGCTGGAGGCAGGCTCTTCTCAGAAGCCCTTGGCTTATACCATCTCACCCTAATATCCCTTATAACACCTATCACTGAACTCTGTATACCTGTTGACTTTTTGCATACCCAGTGGGTTGTCTCGGGGATTATGTTATCCCTACACTCCAGATGCCCACATCTAATTGTCTCAAAGCTGAGATTATATTCCTTCAGAATAGACGGGTATAGTGATGCGAAATCTAGTACCGTCACATTGAAGTGTATCCCGGGCAGAGGTTCGACGACTATTGCGCCCCTGTATTTCTTTCCCTCAATAATCGCCTTGGTGGTGGTCTCACCCTTCAGCCTGAGGATATCCTCCTTCCTAGGTATAAGCCAGTTCAGCCCTCTCAACTCCCAGTATAGGAGGCTCCTTATCCAGCCGCTCACCCCATGCCTGCAGACATCCTCAAGGGGCATACGGCTTATCCTAGAGATAACAGCCATAAGCCTGAGCAACAGCCTGTCCCCCGCCTCCACCAGCTCATGAAGAAGCTTTGAATCACGATAGCTATACTCGGCCAAGTCCTGTGCCGACAGCTCACCAAGAGTTTTCTCCAACTGCACCTTACCATATCCTAGGAGAGCCCTCGCGACGCCCTCCAATGTGAACTCCCTATACTTGTTATCGAATGCGTAGACCTGCACCGACTTGTTATTGAAGAACCTGTAGAGGTCAAGGTGTATCCCAGCCTTGAGCGTTGCAGCATCCCTTCCGAGGCTTATGGGAATCCTCTCCTTAGATACACCTAGTCTCTCGGCACGGTTTCTCAAATAGGGTATGTCAAAGTCATCACCGTTAAAAGTGACTACGATGGGATACTCCTCCATTATCTCAAACGCTCTAAGCAGAAGTGCCTTCTCATCATCGAAAGACTCGATCCTATATTCGGATTTCTCCACAGCCTCACTGTTGCCACGGCGAAGCAGCAGCACCTTCCTCATGTTACGTGTACCTGAGAATGATATGGCTACCACAGGGTCTACCGGGCTGTTGGGTGAAGGTATGTGGGTGGGCGAGTCGCCGACTATCTCTATGTCCAACGCTACGAAGTCCAGGTTAGGGTGCTCCGCCTCGAGGACCCTGAGCCATTCCCTAATCCGCCCCACCTCTTCCTCGGATACATTCTTGAAGTGCTTTGCAATTATCTCATCAACCACCTGTTCCGAACCTAATACTGGTTTGAGAGGCGTACCTTCAGCCTCATATGTCAGGCTGGGTATTAGACGCATATCATAGATATAGTTCAGGTGATACTGAATATCTGCCTCCCAGCAGGGTATAAGCTCTCTTATCGATTTCTTAGTACCGCCCACGGCCAGCGGATCGGAGGCTATTATCTGGGTGACCTTGACCTTCCTCTCCTCCAGCGGGTCGTATTTCTCTACAGTGATAAAATCGATGGCACCGGCTTCCTTTAACCTAGGGTCGCCGGCCAGCTCACCCAGCTCCCTAGTTGTGAAGCAGTAGGGTTTATGACCTGTATCATCCTTGATTATCAATACCTTCTGACTCTCAATATCCAGCATCTTTAGAAATGCACGTCTCTCCTGACCATCATATCCCGCTCCAAGAAAGAATAAGCGCCCCAACCCCCACACCATCCGATAGGATGCCACCTCGGTTATAAATATCTCGTCCCAGAAATGACTGCTAGAAGCTCAACAAGTATCCTGCCGGCGGCGGCGGCTGTGGCACCATTATCATATAGTGGTGAGACTTCCATGAGATCGAACCCAATAATTCTGGCACCCTCCATCATCTGGATTATCTCCAACAGCTGGTTGGTTGTTAAACCTCCTGACTCCGGGTTGCCCACACCCGGCGCATAACCTGGATCCAGAACATCCATGTCCACCGACACATAGACATCCCTCCCCTCCACAAATCCTCCAATAGTCTCATGGATCTTGGCTGTGTTTTCACACTCCCTTGAGCTTATAACGGTTATACCATTCTTCTCAGCATATCCGGCCTCACTCCTGTCATATCCCCTAGCTCCAACCACCAACATGGGAATATCAGGCCTTTTCTCCCTCAAACGCCTCAGATATGTAGCATGGTTAAGCCTCAACCCACAATATTCATCCCTGAGATCCAAGTGGGCGTCCAGGATCACGAGAGATGGGCTATGCCTCTTTAGAGCTTGGACAGCAGGCAATGTGAAGGTGTGTTCGCCACCGATCATTATTGGGATTTTACCCATACTGTCTATAATCCTTGAAAGCCTGTAAACACGTTTCAACATGGTGGGGAGACGATAGTCGAAGGCTATATTCCCGGCATCATATATCAATGCTTGGGTTGCGTCGAAATCCCTGAAATAGCTGTTGCATTCGATGTTGGCGCTGAACCTTCTTACATATTCGGGCCCATATCGGGAGCCCGGCCTGAATGATGAGGTGAGATCATAGGGTACGCCGAAGGATATGTAGTCGGCTTTCTCCAGGGGTGTTTCCAATCCCAGCAGCGGTTCCCTAGCTTGTGTGAGGAATTTTAGATCTTGAAGATGATTCTCAGGCATGTCTAGGGCTGTCAGTCATCACTTAAATAAGGTTAGCCTCGGGTTTTAGGCGGATCCCAATGAGGGGAAGATACCTAGTTCTATTCATAGCGGCCTCTGTGACTAGGTTCGCCCTCACACCATTCTTCGGCCACTCATGGGACATGTACGTATGGCTGCAGAGCGGTGATCTAGCCGTTAGGGGTGTCAACATATATACGTTGAGGGAGCTGACTGACTTCCCCTGGGGTTTTTACTCCTATCCACCCCTCTGGCTCTACTGGCTTACCATTGCACATTACATAGGCGGAGACCTCGCTTTACAGGTAGCCATAATCAAGATGCCCATCGTAATCTCAGACATCATATCGGCCTGGCTGCTATACAAGCTAGCCATGTACTACGGGCTTGGAAAAGATAGGTCAGCCGTCCTTTCCTTAATATTCTTTCTGAACCCACTACCCATCCTAATATCTTCCGTATGGGGTATGTTTGACTCGATAGCAGTTTCATTCACCCTCGCCGCATTTTACCTACTCCTACAAAGGAAAATTGAACACTCCGGCTTTCTCCTAGGACTGGGTGCGGCAGCTAAGATATTCCCATTTTTCCTCGTAATCCCATTCACAGTCTATCTTAGGATGTTTATAAGATTGGGCTGGCTCAGGATCATCAGATTTATCGGATCCGTCTTGCTGGGATTGGCCCTCCCAGCCCTACCCTATCTCGCATCACTCAGGGGGCTGGTGGAGAAACTATCTTTCCATCTAACCAATGTAGGCCAATTCACGTATTGGGTAGCTGTATCCAATTTCCTACACCCGTCAATAATAGGCCCCCTCTCCTTCATAGCTTTCTTCATCCTCGTCTTCTTCACATTGAGAAAGACTTTGCGTGAGAACTTGGACAATGGTAGATCCTTACTCTTGTCGTCAAGCGGTGTTCTCATTGCTTTTTTGGCAACTTCCACTAAGGTCAACGTCCAATACACCCTCTGGATCCTCCCCTTCACGATACTGTTGCTGTCAATCATGAAGAACAGGGAGATGGCTGTAAACCTAGTAATAGTCAATATCCTCGGCGTAATCTTCATTCTCGCGGGGCAGGTATCACTCGCCCTCTTCGACCTAAGAAACCTCGGAAGAATCACTCCGCAGAGCGAGAATATACTGACATCGCTGGCCGGACTTGTTATTCTCGCCGCCGGTGTGGCGGCTGGAACAAGGTTTGTAGCCCTACTGATGAACTTGCTCAAGCTCAGTCCTACGAGTTTTTGGAATCCATCAAGGGTTGCGGTAATTGGCCTTGTGGTCATGCTGGCAGTATCTCTCAGTATCTTCCCATCACCAAAGGGTGTCCAGCTACCCTACGTTAGTGTGAGGGTGGGTATGATGGAGGGGGTCGAATCGTTTTTCACGCTGGAAGGTGACATGGGCGTGGGGCTTTTCAGGTCAAAGTTCGATGTGACACATGTTGTAATCCCGGTCTCACCAGATCTGATTAACAGGCCAGAGGAGATGGATCTCTCGAGAAATTCCAGGTTTAGATTATCAACTACACCATGGACCAAGCAGGATGTGGAGAGACTTTTACATGGCCTCCATGGAATAGGTGTCAAATCCCTTCTCGGGATCTATCTAAAGTCCTATTATTACTCGATTCATTTTGGATATCATGGCTACAACTCTACATGGCTGACAGCTGAGCATCGCTCCCTCACCGATGAGGGGGGAAATATATACTTCCAATACATGATTCCAGGGTCCAATGTCACCTATGCTGACTATTTCGCATACAACGCCATAAAACTGGTGAGGGATTTGGGATTTGACGGCCTCTATATTATGGGGGTTGACTGGAGCATGGGAGGGGATGTAGTGGAGAGTGTGAAGAGCCTTCTCAGAAGCCTAAACCATCACGGTGGTAATTATCAGATCTTTCTAGAGCTTGATCCTTACTTTTTAAGAGAGTCATCCAGCTTGGCCGAATTCTATGATTACGCGGATTATATTGTCGTCAAGACCGACCCCTGGGTTAGACGTGTTAAGCATAATCCTATAGGGAATTATACGGTTCCCGAGTTCAAGAGTCTCTTGGAGGAGGCTGTTATATCGTCATCTAATCATAGGGCCAAGATCCTGTTCGGCGTATATGCCATAGATATAGTGGAAGGCTGGCTCACACCAGCGGTTGACCTACAGGTGCAGGTGGAGCAGTACTCTGCCGTCCTCGGAGTTGAAGGATATGCAATTTATAACACCAACAGATATCTGCCCTACAGGATAAAGGTTGAGAGACCGTCTGCAGCCTACTCATCCTGAACCCTACGCCACTTCGGTATCTGGGGATAGGCTACAGCTTCTCTGTCCACAATGGCTGAGCCTAGTAAGAATCCCCGATACCTGCCCACAACTATCTTCTGACCCCGCCATTCCATCAAACGCACAGGAGCGCCGCTCATCCATCTCTGCGCCGACTCGTCATCAAGATCAACGACATTGACAGCCGTTTTGCCCTGTAGCATCTGGGTACCCTCCACAGTTAGCATAACACCCCACTTCCTCCATTTAGCGACGTAGACCCCCAATGTCAAAACCTTCTTGAGATGCTGGGCCGCGTCGAGGGTTTCCCTTGTACAGGCTCTTACACGGCCCTGTCCGCTCATCAGAAGCTCCATCGACTTCAAATAATCATGGTCGCCATAGATTTCCCCTACCGTTTTTACAAAGTGCTTCCTCTCCACATCATTGAGACTCCTCAATTGTCCTCCCCTCCTCTCCTTATCTTGGCGAAGAAGAAGCCTTCCGAGCCGCTATGGTATGGATATATTCTTATACATCGTTCTATGCTGGGTGGATATTCCCTTCCAGCCCATTCCCTCAAACCCTGGAGGAATTCAAGCCCCTCGGGTCTGACTTCAAGCAACTCTGCCGAGGACCTCTTCTCTAGGAGAAATGCGATCACCTCCTCATTCTCGAGTGGATGTAGAGTGCATGTGGAGTAGAGTAGTATCCCACCTACCTTTAGCGAGTCATATGCTGAAAGGATCAAGCTCTTCTGAAGCCTGCTGTGTGTGATTGAATCCTTCTCACGCCATCTCCTGGCTATGCCCCAGTCCTTGGAGATTATGCCGAGGGAGCTGCAGGGCGCATCCAAGAGCACACGGTCGAAGAAACCCCTTGTCTTGCGTCCGAAGCTTCTCCCATCCCATAATGTGATGATCGAGTTTACCACACCACATCGCTGTAGATTTGAGGCCAGCGCCTTAACTCTTGTTGTTGAAACATCGTTGGCCACTATCACGCCACGACCACCCAGCAGCTGGGCAATATGCGTTGACTTGCTGCCAGGGGCCGCACACATATCTAATACGATATGACCGGGGGCTATGTCGAGAAGCTCAGAGGCCAGCATGGAGACAGCACCCTGGATATAGACAAGTCCAAGCTTGTACCAGATGGAATGGGAAAGCCTGCCTTCAGGCCTCACTAGGTAGCCATCTCTAACCCATGGCAGCGGCCTGACTTCAAACCCCTCCTCCTCTAGAATCGGAATCAATACACTAGGTTCTGTCTTCAATGTATTGACTCTGAAGGACTCGGGCATGCTGGACTCATAGCAACTGATCAGCCGATCGCATTCTATGTCCGGCAGCTCCATGAGAAATGCTCTCAAATCATCGCTTATCTGGAGGGCTGGCAATCCATCCCCATCCATTTAAGACTCACTTAAAGACCTCACCGGTTTCCAAACTCCATATGACCAGGTCTAGGACGTAGTGGGGTATTCCAAGCCTATGGGACACGTTGAAGAACTTCTCTTCAAGCTTCAGATAGTCGAGATTGGTTATTCGCTTAGGAACATTTCTCAAGATACCCAGCGTACGCATCCAACGCAGGACATGTCGGTCCAATATGGCCACATCCCTGAAGCCTATATTCCTGAGGAAATGGCTCGCCTCCTTCATGCCGAAGCCGGGAATAGTTTTCACCAGCTGTTGACGGATGTTCCTCCCGTTCCCACCATCGATGAGAGATGGAAGAGAGTCAACCAGGCTCCTGCACACAACGATATGATGGGCCTTGACATTATGGAATCTAACACCGACCCTCCTCAATATGGCGGCGATCTCAGCAGTCCCGCCTCTCCATAGCAGCCCAGATGAACGCAACATTGTCACGGCCTTGTAGGCTGATCTAGCCCTTGTCTGCGGCGTGCATATGCAGAAGCATAGCTCCTCCATGAGCCTATCCTTATCGTATATATTGAATGTCTTAAACTCCTCCAGCCTCTTATCTATCTCATCTTTGACCTCTTCATAATGATGTAGGAGTTTTGTGACAGCTGTATGCCTCATCACCGGACTTGGGAAATGTTGACTCGGGTGAAGAAAAGCTTTGTAGCACCCATAGTGGCTAGATCACTATTCCTCACAGCGAGGACAAGCGGTATATCGGAGACCATCTTACCCAGGAGAAGGCAGTGGCGTGGTGGAAGAGTTTTACCAATAGTCTTAACAGTATCCGAGTCAACCCTAGATATCTTAGAAAGCCTCTCCAAATCCCCCTCATTGGAGAAGTTGAAGAGGAATATGTTGTCAGCCTGCCTGTAGACAAGCTCGGGGATTGTATCAGGCTGGTTTGTAATAAATATAGGGAAGATTCCGAGATGTCTCATACGTGTAACGATATCCTCCCAATATGTCTCGCCAAGATACAGGTGGGCTTCTTCAGCCAAGAGGAATACGGGTCTAATCCTGTTTTGGGCTAGGAGGTTTGAGAGGGTTGTAAGCAGGAACTCAACTGTAAGTCTTCTGGTGCTGGGTAGTAAGGTTGATAAGTCGATCACCAAAACATTCCCCCACTCCGTCTCCCTCAGATAGTCCTCAAGAGGCGTGGGGTCCGAGTCATCGGATATGATGCCTGTGTTCAAGATGCTCTGGAGACGTGAGATCAAAGCCTCCTTTACTGCTTCATTAAGCGGCTGCCTCATTATAGCCTCTAGCAGCCCGGATAAAGTCACGTCTCTCCCGGATCTGGCCAGTGAATGCCAGACCCTTGCTAGCTCCCTACAGCTGGTCGGTGGCGTGCCATAGACATGCTCCAGTATGTCTAGGAAGCATTTGAGACCCATCTGCTCTAGGGATGTCTTCAGCGTTACACCAGGTTTGAGAACCCTCATGCATCTTGCCAGCATGCTTTCACGTCCCGAGGATTTCTTGTCAAGGTTCACATATTCGCCATTGACATCGAAGACCACGATGGTGGCGCCATGTATTGCCAGCCCCTCTACGAGAAGCTTGGCTATATGCGACTTCCCACACTCCTTCTTACCCGTGATTATTGTGAGGGAGCCGTCGAGGGATCTTCCGGAGATATAGAAGGGCTCACCCATAACCGTCCCGAGATTTATCTTCACATCGGCGGGGCCGTTGATGAACTCCATAACATCCTCTAGCTTTGCGGCTCCGATTGAAGCCCCGAATCTGCTGGGAAGCCAAGCTGGGTTATTTTCGACAGCAGCACCCCTGGCAATCCCCCTGATCTTTCCCACCAAGACCCTAGTCTCCCTCAGTGCTAGGCCCAGCGATGACACATTATAGGGATCTATGACGGTCCTGCCTCCCACCTCTTCCACTGTGATATCTCTGAGGAGGTCCTCCAGAATTCCCGGAAGCTCGGCGTATGAGATATCCACGGCCTGGACTATCATGGACCAGTCGCCCTCTCTGATTATGAGGTAGTCGCCGAGTCGGATGGATAAATCTCCGGGCCTGCAGAGGATCTCGAGGGTGTCCCTGTTCTTCCTGAGTATCCTCATACTAGCCATCCAACGGTGAGAAGAGGCTGGATCTAACATCAAATTCATGGGCTAGATGTGTTCCGGTCAGATATTCCAGGGATGCCCTTAGGCCTATGATGTCAAGCCTGCTGAAAGTTGATAGCTGATGCGCCAATGCTAGGGTTTCAGGATAGCCATAGATGACGCTATCGCTAGATAGTAGATCACGGAATATATCCGTGATTGGGAGACCGTCGGCCAGAGATACATCAACCCTGAAGGGGAAGGAGGAGGGGGCGAGGTTCGCCACATAGACTTCGCCAATCACAGC